>Ga0066701_10000600_pt1 | contig 10823 bp, 5 predicted proteins | sample GraSoiAngelo_150_FD_66453 | JGI IMG/M metagenome (GOLD analysis project Ga0066701, IMG submission 66453) | Grasslands soil microbial communities from the Angelo Coastal Reserve, California, USA - 14_1009_09_40cm | ecosystem: Environmental > Terrestrial > Soil > Grasslands | place: USA... | reverse complement strand
AGAGGATCAGATCTCGCCAGGAATCTAATATCCACAAACTCGTCCTCGGCGCGGCCGCCGGAACAGCCGGAACGGTTTGCGGACGTGAAAACGCGGTGACCTGCTGCATGAATTCGGGAGCTAAGTGTTCCTTAGACCGCCGGGAAAATCAATCCCCGCTTTCGCGACAATCGTTTGTCGCCGCGTGGTCGATCTGACGCGCACGGTTTCAACATCGCGCGCAATTAAGAAGGGCATTGTGCGACCGAGAAAAGTGTAAGTCCTTTTCTGCTTGGCGAGAGACGTCATTTCCCGACACCTCATAAAGGATACCGTTAGCCAGCAGCTGCGTCGCTTTCATGCTAATCAGTTGTTGCTTCCACGGTGATTGTTTCTTCCGCGAATTCGCCGCGACCGGCAGCACGCACATTCCATTCACCGGCCGCCAGCTGCCAAAAGAATCGGCCGTCGCGTTGCGGTGACACTTGCACGCCGTTGACAAACCACTCCACGTCTCCGGCAAACGCCGCGGTGAGCTCGACCATCTGCTGTGACGGCGGCAGCAAAGGATCGAGTTGGTAGCGTGCGTTCGGCGGCGGACTGGTGATGCGAAAATCGGATCGGACGTGCGCACCGATGGTGTTGTCGCGGCTCGCGCACCAACGGCTGTATGCGTCCGGCAAAAGCAATTTTCCTTCGCTCGCAAAATAGTCTGCTGAATCTTGGCACGGTTCCGTTCCGGCCAGAAAGAGTTCGTTCAGTTTTGCCGGAGTGAAACGACACGGAAGCAACCCTGTCGCCTTGCAAATTTCGCGGCGCACCAGTCTCTCGTTCTCCACCGGCGGATCGAGTGGGTGATCGCACCGCAATAACTCTTGCATCACCGTGGCCCAGAGCGGCGTTGCCGCGCGCACGGCGAACGTATCGCGCATGGGGCGTCCGTCGAAATTTCCTGCCCACACTGCGACCGTGTGCTCTTTGTCGAACCCAACAGTCCACGTGTCGCGGAAGCCGCTGCTCGTTCCCGTCTTTGCGGCCATGCGTTGCTCGCATGCCAGCGGCGAATGGGCTCCAAAACTTCTTTGCCGCGCCTCGTTATCACACAAGATATCGATGATGATTGCCGTCGCTTCAGCTGAAGCGATGCGCGTGATCGGTTGATGCTCCGCCGCCAAAAATTTTGCCCGCATAGCAGTCCCGCCGCGAGCCAGTCCCGCGTAAGCACTAGCAAGATCGACAAGGCTCGTTTCTGCATTTCCCAAAACAAAACCGGCGCCGTAGTCAGCGAGGCCCTGCGGAAAATCGAAGCCCCATTTTTCCAGTCGATAAAATGCCGGACGCGCTCCGAGCCGACTCAGCGCGAACACCGCCGGCACATTAAGCGAACAGCCAAGAGCCTCCCGCAAGCGCACCGGCCCAAGATAGTGATGATTATAATTTTGCGGATCGTAGTCGGCATACTCATCGCGGATTGCGTCAGCCGTATCCGGCAGCAAACTCGCAGCGGTGAGCAACCCCTTATCGATCGCATCGAGGTAAACAAACGGTTTCAGGGTGGACCCGCAGCTGCGCGGCTGCATTGCGCCGTTGATCTGCGACACAGCGTAGTCCTCCGAGCCAACCATGGCGCGAATTGCGCCGGTGGCGTTTTCGACCACCACAACTGCAGCCTCCGTGATGTCGTGCCGATTTAACGCCGACAAATGCGAACGCACCAACCGTTCGATTGTTGTCTGCACATCGAGGTCGAGCGTTGTCCGCATTGTGCCGCGCAATCCCGGGTTTCGAACCACCACTGCATCGACAAAGTGCGGCGCGAGACGCGGCGGATCGACGCGCGCGATTTTCGGCGGCTGCGCGAGCAACGATTGCTGATTGCGCGTGATGAATCCAAGTCCAACAAGCCGCGCGAGAGAGCGAGCGTATTTGCGGTTTCCTTCCTCGGGATGTCGCCACGGATTCAGCCGTGTCGGCGCTTGCGGCAGGCCGGCGAGAAAAATCGCCTCGGATAATGTGAGGTCGCCCGCCGATTTGTCGAAGTATGCGCGAGCGGCGGCTTCCGGGCCGATCCGCCGATTACCATAGCTGCTGCGATTCAAGTAATCGGCGAGAATTCGTCCCTTGCTCCAGCGGTGCTCCAGCTTCCAGGCTATGATTGCCTCGTACAGTTTCCCGCTCCAACTGCGCTTGCCACGGCCGGTCGCTAATTTCACGAGCTGCTGCGTGATAGTCGACCCGCCAGAAACAAGATGACGCGATCGCAAATTGCGCGCGCACGCGGCGGCGATCGCATGCCAGTCGATGCCGCGATGTTCGTAAAACCGCCGATCTTCCAGAGCCACTGTAATGCGGGGGAGCCATGCGCCCATTTTCTTGAGTGTGACCGGAAATTGAGTCCGCGCTTCCGGCGACGCGAGCTCGGCAATTTCGCGACCACGAGAATCAAGCAGCGTCAATGTTCCAGCAGGCGGTTTTTTCAACTCGCCGGGGATTGGTAGCCACCAAACAATCGCCATCGCCATTGCGAAGGCGATCGCGGCGCAAATCACAAATGAGCGGGGACGTAGAAACAGACGGCGCATCAATCGGCAGAGATAACGCATATGCTTGAGGGCGACAGTCCCGAGAATCGGCTGTCGTACATCGGCGCCACTTGTGTGGGAGGCCAGCGGAACGTGCCTCCGGCCGTTGCGCGCGCCAGAATCGAATACGTGCCCGAGCCCGGGTCGACGGTGTCGAAATAAAGAAGCGTCGAGCGATCGCGCATCTCGGAGTACGACAATCCGAGTAAACGATCCTGCGGATCAGCCGGCGGAAGCTGGAAAAATTTCCCGACGAGCGCGAGATTTGGATTCACTACTTCTAGACCAGCTGGCAACGAATCTTCCAACGCGACAAAATTTTGAAGCTTCCGCGTGTTCAGCCGGTAGGTGATGAGCAATTGATCGCCCAGCTTTAACGGCGCATCGGAAGTGCCGACGCGCTTCGGGTCAGTCAGATTTTTGACGACACGTTCAACGCGAAATCCACGATCCACTCGGTCGGTATCGACTTCGCTGGTCGAATATTCGGCCCGCATCAAAAATGTAAGCGCGCCTTGATTGAGTTCCTTAATTACGAAGTCGTTGTCGATCTTGCGGTCGAGCCATGCGGCCGATCGCCCATTCTTGGAAAGCACGCCCGGCGGCTCGATCGCGTTGGGTAACGACGTTGCCATTTCCGCTCCGAGCATTGATTTGAACGCGAGCAGAAGCCAGAGATTTTCCTGCGTTGAAAGAGATCCTGCCGCATCCATCAACTTCGACATGCGGTCGCGCGCCTGTTGTTTCTTTTGCTTCGTCCACGTTGGCGGTGAGATCGCGTTAAACGCGAACGCGCGCATCGCCTCTGCGCGAGTCATCGATGTAAACGTGACGGGATTAAAGGCGCGTTCTTTGATCGGGGTGTCGATTTCGCGCAGGAGTTGCTGCTGCTCGCGTGCCATGATGTTTTGCCGATGCAGCCCAATTGCGAGTAACGCCCTCTCTTCGTCGCTACCCTCGTTGCGATGCAAATACAGCTCCTGTGATTCGTTCCGGAAATCTTCATTGCTTTCCGATTGCGTCAGCACAAAGAGGGCAAAGCACTTTTCAAATCGAGACGCTGGGAGCTGTCCTTTCAGGATTTTGTTTACAGCGCCCGTAAGTTTCTCTTGCAACTCGGCAGGCGCCTCGAAGCCGGCATTGACGGATTCATTTACCGACCACAGGGCCTGGCAGGTCACGAAACCGTTGCCCGTATCGCCACCGGGCCAGTACGGAAGCATCCCATTACTCAGCAGCGAGTCGGCATACTGCTTCATCCCGCGTTCGAGCGTGGCGCGATATTCGACCTCGCGTTCCTGCAAGTCGGGCAAATATGCCAGCAGATTTGCCAGCAAACTGTAGCCGAGGAGTTTCGTCGAAATCTGTTCGAAGCATCCGTGCGGATATTTAAGGATCACCGGCAGTCCCGTGATTTGCGGCAGCCAGGGCGAGGTCGAAATCGTCGTGCTGAATTGGCCACGACCATGCTTCCATACGTCCGGCATTACGCGATGCGCATCGAATTGCGGACCTTTGAACGAACCGGCGACGCTTTCCTTGCGCACAATTGTCGGCGGTTGTACAGGGAGCGTGATCTCCACCGCGTCCGACATCTTGTTGTTCGATTTGGAGACCGCTTCGAAGCGAACTTTTGTCGGCACGAGATTGACGTCCGCAACTTTCGCCCTGAACCGGAACACTGTCGGCGCGTCGCGGTGGGCGGACTGCGCTGCACTATCTTGGCCGAGTAATTTCAAGTTTGCGTCCGTCACGCAGCGCATTGTGATCTCATCGTTGTCGATAAAGTTCTCCCGGGTAACGGCACGCAGCTCAACCTCATCGCCATCGCGCAAAAACCGCGGCAGCGCCGGATCGATCAGGAGCGGTTTCGATATTTTCACCGTCTGCGTCGCATCACCGCCAAATTGATTCGCCTTTGTCTGGCCAACAGCGACGATCCGATATGTTGTCAGGTTATCCGGCGCGATGAATTCAAACCTGACTTTGCCGTCGGCGCCTGTTTTCAGACTCCCCTGCCAAAACGCGAGCGTGCGAAATTCTTTGCGAACATTTTTGGTGTTTGAGATGGCTTCTTCGCCACCGTCGCCAATAATGAATCCTTTTTGGGTCAGGCTCAGCTTGGCGAGATCATCGATGTAGCCGTGGAGCGCCTCGTACGTGCGCACTGAAAACGGATTCCTCGGATAGAATCTGTTACCTATCGCTGGCAGCTTCCAGTCTCCGAGTGTGAGCACGGCGTCGTCAACTGCGAAGACCAGAAGATCGACGTCCGGAACCGGTTTGTTTTCTGAAGTCACGCTTACTTCGCCGCGCACCATTTCGCCGGGTTTCGCGGTGGCACTTGCAAGATGCGGCTCGATTTTTAACTCGCGATCCGGCCGGCGCACTTCGATCTCGCTATAAGCGAAGCGTTCTCGCGGCAGTTCTGTGTCGCCGCCGGGTTTAACGAGATAAATCGAGACAGTCGCATTGGGCGCATATTCTTTTTTGATCGGCAATTCGATGCGGCCTGCGTTGCCCTTTACGGGAACAAGCAGTGTGTCAAGCACTTCATCTGTCTCGACTGAAACCCAAGCAACGCCACCAAATGGCGCTTGAATCGTGAGCGCAGCTTTATCGCCCGGCAGAAATGGCTCGGCGCGATGCTCGATCTTGAACGTGGTCTCGTTGATCACCGGAAGCTCGGCCGGCTTTTCACCCGTCATTGTGGTTTCGTCGCTGACGATAGGTGCCTTAATTTTCGGCGCGCTGACTGCGACGACGTATCGACCGGTCTCGCTCGTCGGGAAAATAAGTTCAGCGGGCGTTTTCGATTCCTGTGACCCGACTTTCGCAAACTGGTCGGTATTACGGTAGCGATAAACAAACGGCGCAATCTGTTCTTTGACTGTTTTTGTGGTGACATGAAACAGATCTGCTCGGACACTCACATCGTTCACTTTTTGATCCTCCGGATCGAGAGCATCGATCTCGACCTTCACTCCGGCGGGCTCTGCGACCTGTTCGTTGGCGCGAACGCCAAGGCGCGTTTCAGCTGCGAAAAGCGTCGCCAGGTCGCCACCAGTGAGAGTCTGGCCGTCGATTGACGTCACGTCCGCGCGCCAGATCACGCTCACACGGCCCACTGCGGGATTATCTTTGAAAGGCGATTCGCACACGAGCGCCGCGAAGCCGTGCGCGTCGAGTTGCGTGTCGCCTTCAATTGTTTTTGTCTCCTCCGCATTAGGATCAAGTGCCGGCCCGACCTCGGCATACGCGTTGAAACGTTTTCGATAAGAGCCCTCCTCCTCGGCGCCATACTCAGCCGATGTCGTCCAAGTCGCTTTCCAGTGCACACGCGCGCCGACGTTTGGAGCGCCGTGGAAATACGCGGAGGAGATCCGAGCATGCGCGGTCGTACCGACCTCCAGAGTAGTCGCTTCAACAACGACTGAAAACAGCGGGACGCGATACTCTTGGACGCTGATCCTTGTCGAGCCTTCGTAATTGTTGCCGTTCACCAGGCAATCGATGACATAATCACCGAGCTTCGCCTTGTCTGGCACCACCCACTCGGCTTCCCATCCTCCGTAAGGTGAAAGCAGCACTGTACCCTCGCCCACCGTTCGGTCGCCGTCGCCAGTCATGACGCGCCAATGCACATCGACGACGCCGCGCCAGAGCGAATTGGCTTCAGTGGGGATCGCGAGCCCCGTGCTGGTTGTATTGCGAACAATTCCTTTCATCTTCACGGTTTGGCCCGGGCGGTACAGATTGCGGTCGGTAATGATCTCAGCGTGCGGTTTTCTTACAGGACGACTGTAGTCACTCCCAGACGGAAACGATGTGGCTTCAGCAAATTGCAGCGCCGGCCCGGTCACTGTGTTCGCGATGAACAGGTGTGCGTTCTCAGCTTTGGGATCACGAGTTTTCGGGAAAATCGAATCCTTTGCGAACTGCGCGATCCCGTTCTGGTCAGTAATGGCGCTGGCAAGTTCGATGTTCTCCTCGGTGACGGCGCGCACCGTTACACCGGCCACGGAGCCCGCATCGGACATTTTCGCCAGACGCATAATGACAGTTGTTGGCGTTCGTTTTTGCGTCAGCAGATAATCATTGACGCAAATGATCGAGCGATTCCCGACGATCCGGCCATCAGCTAGCGTTGCGCTTGCTTCGAAAACATACGCGCCGGCAAATCCTTCGTTTGCCGGTGAGGCACAATGAACGTCGCGTCGTGTTTCGATATCGCCGCTCGTCGCGTCGAATGTGCCACTGGCTGATACCGGCAGTTGAAATGCGTCAACGAGTAATTCGGTTTGAAACTGCTTCGCAAACCCGGTGCGCGGATCAATTACAACCTTACCCGTTACAGGATCTCTGGCGTCTGCTTCAAATTCCCTGATTCGCGCTGTGACTGCGGACAGTTTCTCTGCTGGGATGTGCGCCAGTTTCCATGTCACCTCCGGCGTGTTGATCTGGAAAAACGCAAAACGCAACTCCTGGCGCGCACGCGCAAACACCTGCGAGGACGGAAAGACAAGGCATGACTCCTTCGGGCGAAATGTGGCGCCCCAGCGCGATTCAGCAGCGAGTCCATAGCCGCGATCGCCTTTTAGTTCCGGCGAAATCGTAACTTTATAGCGCTGTGTAAGATCGAAGCCGCCGGTCATTTCGATCTCGCTGCCACTCGCCAGGAGTTTCATTTTCTGCACTGGAGGCTCGACATGGATCCGTTCCGGCGTCGCTTCCACTGGATCGATGTCATCGTTAAACTTGATGCGAATCGACGGCTCCTCGAGGGCGTGGTTGAACGCACCGACCCATTCGACCTTGAGCGGCTCGGTTTTTCCCAGTGGGATCGCCTGCAAATAAGGAAGCGGACGACGGCTTTTCGCGTCGAACAAGCCGTTTACGATCAGGTCAAACGTGCGTCCGACGGGGAGTGGCTCTCGCGGCCCGACCCTGAATCCTGTCGCTTCCGGCGGGCCCGCGCTTTTTTCCTCGATCGTTTGGATTACCTCGACAGGGAAACGCTCTTGCGAATCGCGGTCTTGAAAATAAATGTGCTCAGCGGCTTCGGCGAGTTGAACTGCATAAGTGGAATCGAGGTAAATTTGCGGGCGCGCAGAAAGCTGCTCGCGTTCACCGAAATCGCTGGTGATCGCGAACTTCGGTGTCGTAAATTCCGCGCTCCAATCTTTCACTACAAACGGTTTCCCAGTCGCGTCTTGAAGGCCTGGAGCCAACGTCAACCGATGGCGCGCGCCAGCGATGACGCCGCTGACGGTGAACACGCCTTCCGTCTGGCTTTTCCAAAGAAACGTGCCGTCGAGTTTCGGTTCGCTAACAAACGGAGGAGCCTGATTGCCGATATCGATAAGATCGGTAGCGACCATCGCCACCGGAAACGTGATCGTTATCGTGTCGCCTTCGGCGATCTTGCCGCTGGACGGCTCGACCACGATGCCGCCGGCATCAGGCTTGGCATTTGAAGTTTCCTCTTCCTGCTCTTCCTCGGCGCCCGCTGCGGCGGCCAGGTCAATGGCGAGCCCGCAGGCTAGAAGAAGCCAGATCGCTACGCAGAATCGGCGCTTCATTCGTGTTCTGGCGCCAGTTCTCGAATCCGGCGAAGATCAGCGTCGGCCTCATGTATCTTCCCGATGCGGCGTTCGCATTGCGCGCGCTCGGCTAATGCAACGAGCGACTCGTTAATTTCAAGGGAGCGAGTTTGTGATTCAATGGCTGCTGTGAAATTTGCGCGCTGTCTCTCAAGGACGCCCCGAAGGAACCACTTTGTCGGATCCTGCGGATCCAACTCCGTCGCGATGCGAGCGTGCTCCAGTGCCTCTTTTTCCTGGCCCAAACCATCGAGGTCGTGCGCGGCTTCGAAGTGCGCGGCTCCCGATTTATCATTAATCGCAAGCGCGGCGCGCGCGTCAGCTAGGGCCAGCGTGAATTGACGCAGCTCTCTCAAGACGTTCGAGCGCGCGGTAAGCGCCTCGCCATCCTTGGGATTTGCCGAGAGACGCGTGTCCAATGCAGCGAGATCGGTCAATGCCTGGTCGCTGACGTGTTTGTCCCCTCCACGACGAAGATCCTTGCCGACCTGTAATTTTGCTGCGTCATCCGCACGATCCACATCCAGCAAAGCCTCGGCGGTTTGGATGCGCGCGCGCATGGATGCGAGCTGAAGCTTCAATGCGCGCTCGGCGTCATCGAGCGTCAGCAATGGTCGGCCGGCCAGAGTGAAAATCCGCGCTCGCTCGAGCAACAGTCCGGCAGCCGCCGGATCGTTCGGCGATTTGGCAATCTGCGCGTCGAGCGCTTTGATTCGTGGCAGAAATTGTTGCAACCGCTCAAACTGCGGCAACCATTCCTTCACCGTCTGATCCGACGAATCGAGCGCGTTCGCCTTGTTTATGTCGATGTAGGCTTCGTCCCAACGATGTAATCGCAGCAAGGCAGTCGCGCGCCCAACCCGATTCGCGGCGGTATCTTTGAGCGCAACGATGCGCGTACGAAGCTCCAGATTCTCGGGCCAACGCGATTGCGCGACGCACAAATCAGCCAGCTTCCCATCTGTATTAACCGCATCCGCGCGGCTGGGTTTTGCCGCGATCGACGCGAGCCAGTGACGCTCCGCATTCTTGTAACCCTCTTGTTCAAAAGCGACGTCGCCGCGCAAATCCTCGATCACTGCCGGACGCGGCTTCACCGCTTTCTCCCAACGATCGAGCGCGGTGTTACAACGATCGAAATCCTTCATTGCTAGCTGCGTGCGTGCGAGTTTCTCCCACGTTTTGGAATCAGTCGGCGCGATTTCCAGAATGCGCCGGCTTAGCTCGGCAATCGCCGCTTTGTCCTCAGCCTTCTCAGCTTCGCTCAGCTGTAAACGCAGCTGCCGGAGTTCTGGGGCGGCTGCCCGCACCAAATCGGCACTCCAATGCAGTGCAAGAACAGCGATTATCAGCGCTCTCAATTAGATCGCCGATCTTGGGGTCACCCGCGGCGCGCTTCAAGTATTTTCCTGCTGGTAGGTTGTGGTCTCCCCGCGAAGGTCGAACCGACCCAACAGCACTGACCGCAGAGGTTACTCAGTTTGCAGCGGGCTTTCGCGCTTCGCCGGTTCGCAGAAAAATTTTGCCGCTCGGGCATAACCGGAAAACTTCGCACTGAGCGCAATCTGGTTTGCGCGCATAACATCGGCGCCTGCCATGCCAGATGAGCCAGTGACTCCAGTCTGTCCAATGTTCGCGCAACACGAGCTTCATCAAATCGCGCTCAATTTTTTCTGGGTCCTTCTGTTTTGTCAGGCCGAGCCGCTGCGATAAACGGATCACGTGCGTGTCCACGACGATGCCTTCATTCTTGTGAAAGGCATTGCCCAACACCACGTTCGCAGTTTTACGCCCAACGCCCGGCAAGGCATATAACTCCTCCATCGTGTCGGGAACTTTTCCGTTGTGTTTCTCGACGATGGCGCGCATCGCACCGCGGATGCTTTTCGCCTTGTTGCGATAAAACCCAGTGGATTTGATCGCATTCTCCAACTCGGCCTGCGGCGCGTTGGCGTAGTCTTTCGCCGTACGATATTTCTTGAACAGCGCAGGCGTGACCATGTTGACCCGCTTGTCCGTGGATTGGGCGGAAAGAATTGTCGCCACGAGCAACTGGATCGGGTTTCGAAAATCCAGCTCGCAATGCGCGTTTGGATAAACCTTCGGCCAAATTTTCAAAAGCTGAGCAACGCGCTCGCGAGTTGTCATCTGGTTATTATTCTCCATGCCTGCTATGGGTTTCAACGATGAAGCAACCAGCGGCGGAACGCATCGATCGTCGCCCAATTGCGACTCGCAATCGAAAGTGGGCGCAAGCAGCGACCGCGTGGCTCGCTGCACGAAATGTTTCGCCGAATGCAATTTCAATCGCGGGCATGTGCGCGTGCATTGTCGCAGGAATCGCGCTCGGCCTGACTTCGATCTCTCAATATCGAATTCTGTGGCTCGTCGCCGCGTGTGGCGCGCAATTGCGCCTGACCGCAAACATGCTCGATGGCATGGTTGCCATTGCGTCCGGTCGCACATCAAAGACCGGTGAGCTCTACAACGAAGTTCCAGATCGTATTTCCGACGCGGCAGTGTTCATCGGTGCAGGTTTCGCGTGGGGCGGAAACGTTACACTCGGTTACATCGCGACCATTTTAGCAATCTTCACCGCTTATGTTCGCGCCGCGGGAAAAATCGCAGGTGCGCCTAACGAGTTTTGCGGACCGATGGC
>Ga0066701_10000596_pt1 | contig 10827 bp, 10 predicted proteins | sample GraSoiAngelo_150_FD_66453 | JGI IMG/M metagenome (GOLD analysis project Ga0066701, IMG submission 66453) | Grasslands soil microbial communities from the Angelo Coastal Reserve, California, USA - 14_1009_09_40cm | ecosystem: Environmental > Terrestrial > Soil > Grasslands | place: USA... | reverse complement strand
GGAACAATCATCAGCAACCAGGACGTTAACGAATTCCCGGCTGGCCCTGCGTATTCTATTGGACCACAGACAATCCCGACCATAGGCGATGCCCTTTCAGCTAACGCCATTCCGTGGAGGTACTATGGCGGCGGCTTCAACGTGGCGGCTCATAATCGGCCAGAGAACTTGCTTTACTGCTCGATTTGTAATGGCTTCCAGTATGCCACCTCGATCATGACAACCTCTCTGCGTCAAAACCTAGTCGATTTAGAGAACTTCTATTCAGACGTTGCTACTAACCAGCTGCCGGCGATTTCATTCATTAAACCAGACTCGTTAGTCGATGGCCACCCCGGCACCTCGACGCCTGCGTTACACGAGGCCTTCGTCCGCAAGATTGTGAACGCCGTGAGGGCAAACGGCCAGTTGTGGAGCGATACGGCTATCCTGATCACATTCGATGAAGCCGGCGGCCTATATGATTCGGGATACATTCAGCCGATCGATTTCTTTGGCGATGGGCCGCGCACGGTGTTAATCGCAGTTTCACCATTCGTCCAGCGAGGGTACGTCGATCACACCTATGCTGATCACGCATCAATTCTCAAATTCATCGAGTGGAATTGGAACTTGCCGCCGCTGTCATCACGCAGCCGCGACAATTTGCCGAATCCGGTTTCCGCATCCAACGCTCCGTACTTTCCGACTAATAGTCCCGCGATTGGGGACCTACGATCAATGTTCGACTTTCCGCGAGTAATTCCGACACCCCGCCCTCGCCCGACACCCCGCCCTCGCCCGACACCGTAAGAATTGCGCTAGCGCTCAACCTTCGCAATCCACGCGGCCCGATCCGGATTGCTGATGCACATCGCGGTGACGGAAAACGTTTCGTTGTGCGAGCGGATGAAAAGCCCACCGCGTTTCTGGAACTGGAAATCGCGATTAGTAAGGCCAACGGTTGGCTCCAGCGACCGGGTTAGATGTAGCTGGTGGAATCAACGCGCTGCAAGAAGCCTAATCGCCTGGCGAAGTGTAAATGTGGCGCCCCCGTTACTTGTCTCCGTTATTTAGTTTTCTCGTTTTCATCTCGTCGCTTTGGTTCTGATGAATCTCTTAATGCGACAAACATGCGTGGAAAAATCTCGGACGTTTGAACGTCAACGCCGAGGTCACGCAGCGCTGCGACAAGGGCAACCAATGGTATCATCAACGAGTTACGACGCTCTTCGGGAATCGCCATGGCCTGCAACATCAGCGCATTGATTCCAGGAAGGCATTGCTGGGCTAATTTCTGTAAGTTGTCGGGATTACTTTTCATCATCTTGAACGATGATTGGATTGAATCTTTGTCATTTTTTTTCCACACAACGTGTGAACATTGGCCCAGAGTCAGCAGGTCATGCTCGCGACGTGCAATTGCCAAGAATCGTTTCATTGTCTCGTAGGCGGATGACACCCAGGTCGGGTCTGACAAGTCATCGAGTGTCCATTCAAGTAATGGCTCTCCAATCCACACAGTAGCTGAATTGCTGTCGGCTCCAGTCCATGAATATAGGTCGTCAGTCGGTGAGTATTTGCCGTAGCCGAACTCGATGGTGATCTGCTTCGGGTCTAGCGCCAGAGCCGCCTGATTCGCAAACAACGTCGGGTAAAGCGAAATACGAGACTCCGGCAATAAAACTCGCCCAATAAACATCGGCTGCGATTGACCCAGTAGCCATGAAAGTTCATGATCGCGATACTCAATAGACGTCTCTGAATACGACTTGAGTTGTACAACGAACCCGTCTTCGGCGTAGCAGTTTCCGTCCGAGGCGCGACGAAGAAGAGTGGCGATGGCATCAAGTCCAACGTCCTCGGTTCTTGGCACATCTGCGACAGCCGCGATTCCCTTCAGTAATAGCAGTCCAAGATCCTCGGCAAGATTCCCCGAGCGAAAACTGGTTCGCAGTCTACCTGGCATTGGCGATTTCTCTCAGTCAGTGGTTAGCTGGATCGCATGGCTGAGCCTTTGCCTTGCGCGTTCAATACGTCAACGATTCGATTGCTGTACTCTGTAACAAGCTGAAGCGTGCGAAGCAATGGGAAGCCCTCGGGGACTACTTTGCAAGACATGGGAGGGTGGTTTTGTTTGAGTTCGATCAGTATCTCGCGAATAAGCTCGGAAACCAGCTTCATCTGCCCCCCTCCGATCGTGCCGCGGTTCTTTCCGGCAAGGAAAAGGCCAATCTGATCGATCTTCTGTGGAAGTTTGAAGCCACGGAACAGATCCGGAATATGCTTGCGGCCTACTTCGAATTTCTTCCTGAATTTCGCCTCGCGAGCAGCAAAATTGGCATCGCCAGAAGCTTCGATGTGGACAAGGTGGTTTTTGGTCGGGTGAAAGGCGACGACATCAAGCTCGCCCTCGTGCCCACCCCTCAGGCCTCGACCAACTTGCACGTTGCGTCGAACGAAATAGCCCTGGAACTCGTACCATTCGGCTACAAGCTGTTCGAGATGGTTGCTGCTCGGCATACGGAAAACATTATTTCTTCCTCCTTGTAGCCTGGCAAACCCAAAGTGGCGCACCGCCTGCGCGAAGACATCTGTTGCCCTCTAGCCCCGCGCGGCTACAGGATCAGGATTTGAGAAACGTGACCAAATCGCGCAACGAATTCTTTGGTCGATCCAATCGAAAGATCGACAAACCTGCGGCGGTCGCCCCTTCCCAGTCGCGTTCTGGATCATCGCCGACATGGAGAACTTCGTTCGGGTGCAGCTTCATTAACTTGAGTGCGCGGCGATAAATTTCTGGGTCGGGTTTGTCTGCCCCGACCTCGCTGGAGACGAAAACGTGCGCAAAATATTTCGAGATGCCGAGGTGCTCGAGAATGAAGCGCAAGCGTCCGTCGAAGTTTGAAACCACGGCGAGTTGGAACCGCGGCTGTAATTTCTCCAACACGCCGGTAACTTCCGGGTAAAGTTCCCAAACGCCTGCTTCGGCAAAATGTTCATAGGCGACTTCGAAAAAATTATCCCGATCGAATTCGCCCAATGAAGGCGCGACCTGGTCGAGGACGAGATCGACCAGTTCACGCCACCAGCCTTTGTCGTCGTTTTGACGCGGCCCGTCGGTGGCGGCGCGCTGCGGCATCTGTTTCCAGGCTTCGTGAAACGCGACCTCCAGAGCCTGCGGATCGAGGTCTAATCCGAGTTCGCGGCCGACATATGCGTAATGATCGCCTACGGTATTTGTTAATCTAAAGAGTGTTCCGACTGCATCGAAGAAGACAGCTTTCAATGACTTCTCTTTGTCTTTTGTGACCATGAATGCGCTAGGTCGATGGAAGGTTGTTTCAGCGCGGATTGCAACCCAAGCGTAGGCGCCGCGCTGAGCCGCTAATTTTGTTGCAAAACCTGTCTGGGACGCGTTGCATGATGCGGAGCGATGAACGTGGTTGAAAATCCACTGGCTTTGCCGACGTGGACGCAATCAAGGGAAGAGGAACTGGCGAATAGTATCAGTCACGGTATTGGACTCGCCGGTGCGATGATCGGCACGCCGATTCTTCTGCTGGCAGCGTTTCACCACGGCAGCATCTCTTTTCTTATAGGCACAATCATTTTTACCGTGACGATGTTGGTGCTGTATCTAGGATCGATGCTCTATCACGCCTGGCCACAGACGCCTGCAAAATCTATCCTCCAAGTCTTGGATCACTCCGCGATTTTTTTGTTAATTGCGGGAACATACACGCCGTTTGCGCTTGGTCCGCTTCGAGGCGTTTGGGGTTGGACGATGCTGGGACTTATCTGGGCGTTGGCAGCTTTGGGCGTATTGGTCAAGGCGACACGTGGCACTGTGCGCCACCGCAAACTTGCAATGACCCTTTATCTTGGAATGGGTTGGCTGGCGCTCATTTTTATCCGGCCGCTTGCACTGGCGGTTCCGCTTTCCGTGGTGCTCTGGCTTATTGCCGGTGGAATCGCTTACACGACGGGCGTGTTGTTTTACGTGAACAGACGTCGACGCTACGCACATTTTGTCTGGCATCTGTTTGTCCTCGCAGGCACGGGCTGTCACTTTGCGGCGGTGTTTGTCTGCGCGACCTGACAAGAAGGATTCATTCGTGTTGGCGCGCTGCCGCGAGCGGTTGGACAAATCCGCCCGCGCGTCGGATTAATTGGCATGCTGCCTGTCGAGCATAATGATCCGATCAACGCGAAGATTCTCGCGATTTCCGAGGACAAGATCGAAGGATTCGTGCGCGAGCCATTCGAGGAAATTGCGAACCGCTCAGGTGTAGCTCTCGATGTAGTCATAGCGCGGATTTCCGCGATGTTGCGCGCGGGAACGATCCGGCGTGTCCGGCAAACTCTGCTTGCAACGAATCTCGCCAAGGGCGCGCTTGTCGCGTGGAAAATTCCCGAGGACAAGGTCGAGGCGGCCTTCGATTGGATGTTTCAGCGCGATCCGTTTTCGGGTCACGTGGTGCTGCGCTCCACTGACACTGTCAGCGCCGGATCGGATTACAAACTTTGGACGACTGTAAAAGTTCCTCAGGGATTTTCATTACAAGCGCATTGCGAATTGCTGACAAGGAAAGTCGGCGCCGAGCGGTTTCGGCTGATGCCGGCGAAAGGAATTTTCACTCTCGGAGTGGGCCACGTTCGCCGCAAAACAATTGAGCCTGGCAGTAAGGCCGATCAGCCGGCAAAAATGATTCCAGTCCAGATGGTCAGTCTTAGGGAACACGAGTGGAATGTCTTGCTCGCGCTCAAGCGCGAATTTGCTCCGGAAGAGATCAGACCGTCACCTTGGCTTGCGCGCGCGAAGGAAGCGGGCGTGTCAGTCGAAGAATTCTGTCGCGTGGCCGAAGAACTGAACGCGCGAAAAATTGTCGGTCGTTTCTCAACTTTTCTCGAGCACGTCAAACCATCGGCTGGCGGTGTGCGTGTCACCCGCTTCAATGCGCTGTTTCATTGGGCCGTCGCGCCCGGGCGTGAAATTGAAGCAGGCGGCGAGGTCGGCCGTCATCATATTTTAACTCATTGCTACTGGCGCGACGCGGGACCGGAATTCAAGGACGTCAACGTCATGGCTGTTGCGCACGGCACTGATAAACAACTGCTCCTCAAACATAAGGCGGCGATTGATCAGCATCTTCAATCGAGTGGCATCCCGGTCTCATACACAAACGTCTTCTGGGGCGGACGCAGCGAAATAAAGCCGTCGGAGATTTCGCCGCACCTCTATCGCGAATGGCTGGCGCAGCAGTCTTAACTTCGCGGCGCCTCGTCCAAGAAGCGTTCGCGATATGTCTGATCTAAATATCGCAGCACTGCGACCGCGAACTGCCCTCGATCAACTGGCCGATGCAGCGCTATTGCTAGTGAGATTGCCCGGTTTTGCAATTCTGGTGGGAAATCTTCCACCGACTGATTCACGTTAATTCCGATTCCCACAATCGCCACGTGTGGGGCCTTCTCTCGAGCGCGCATCTCCACCAGCGCGCCGGCGACTTTGCGCTCGCAAAGCTGAATGTCGTTGGGCAACTTGATCGCGGGTTCGAGCGAAAACTCTGTTCGAATAACGCCGGAAACAGCTTCGATCGCCCAAATCGTCAGCCGCCCGGAATCTTTAATCTGAATATTGGGCCGCAAAAGGATTGAAAACCAAAGACCTTTGCCCGGCGCTGATTCCCACCGGTTCCCACGCTGACCGCGCCCCGCAGTTTGATATTCGGCAAATAAAACCAAACCTTCATCTGAATTTGCAGTCATCACCTGCAAGATCGCGTCGTTTGTTGAGGTGGTTTGCTCGAGCACAATGATCTGTCTGCCGATCGTAGGGCGGTGGAAATGGCCGCGCAGTTCATCGGCAACCAGCCGATCCAACATGTCAGCCCGGAACATGCGTCATTTCCAGTCCGATATCGATCGCGCGCGCGGCGTTTGTTAGCGCGCCAATCGATATGAAATCGACTCCCGTGGCCGCCACGCGCTTCACGTTTTTCAATGTCATGCCGCCGCTTGCTTCGAACTTGATATTGTTTCGTCTCAGCGCCACAGCTTCGCGGATTTGGGCAGGCGCCATGTTGTCGAGAAGAATAACGTCTATGCCGTCTACATCGACAAAAGTGCGGACTTGTTCGAGGTCATCAGCCTCTACTTCAATCCGCATATTCGGCCGTTCCTGGCGGAGACGATGAATTCGATCGGCAACACTGGAAAGTCCATCGAGCGCGGCCAGATGATTGTCTTTTACGAGGACCATGTCGTACAAGCCAAAACGATGATTGACACCACCGCCTGCGACTACTGCAGCTTTTTCCAATGCGCGTAGGCCAGGGGTGGTTTTGCGCGTGTCCAGAATCTTGGCCGAATCATTTCCGATAGCGTTTACGAATTCGCGCGTGAGGGTTGCGATGCCGCAAAGGCGTTGCAAAAAATTCAGCGCGACGCGTTCCGCCTTTAAGATCGAGCGCGCTAGCCCGCGCACTTCGATGATGACATCGCCAGCCGCAACGTCATCGCCATCACGGCAACTAACCTCGATATCACTCGAAGGATCGACCTGCCGAAAGACTTCAGCAGCTGCTCCGGTACCGGCAACAACTGCTTTTTCACGCGCAATGACGCGTCCGATTGCGTGCAGTGTTTCTGGCACGAAGAAATCAGTCGTCACGTCGCCGTCGCCAATGTCCTCTTTTAGGGCGGCGGCGATCGGATCGTCACGGTCAGACATCATCTGGCGCAGTAAGATGGCGCATGATACGCGCGAAGTGCGATTGCGTCTATCAGGTCCCTTGTATTGAAGGCACCGGTCACGTCGTGTCTGGCGCGAACCAAGTACAAAAAAAGATTCGGGCAGCGCACGCTAAGGAGAAACAACGAATCTAAGAAATCGTGCTACCACCCGAATCGCCTTAACCTGTTAGTTTTGACAACCGGTCGCGGAGTTCGTTCGAATTTTTTACGAAGAATTCGTGTCTGTTGTTAACTCCTGATAATCAGGCCATTCGCTACCCACCAGCCAGCGCGTTCGGAATTTTGGAAGGTTAATCCCGCAGAACCATCGCCGAAAAGGTTTACGGCAGAAGTAGATCCTGAGTGAGGGTGCCAGCCCGCTTGGCTTCATCGCGCACCTCTTGGAGCAGCGACTTAAACTCGCAACTTTCCAACGCCGCGATCAGTGCAGGGTAATCGGGTTCGATTCGAAGCTGATCAATCGGCACAGGTAATTCGATACCACAATCGAGATCGACCATTTTTCGGTTTTGCAAAACCTGCTCGCGAGCGTTGGCCAGCTTCTCGCGAGTTCGCGCGCTTTTCACGTTGCCACCGTTGTCCAGCAAGGGTTCCAATCCGCCGAATTCGCGAATCAACGCGGCAGCAGTTTTGCGACCCAGGCCGATTCCGGGGATGTTATCAACCGAATCCCCTGTCAGCGCCAGGACATCGCCAATAAGCCTGGGTGGAACCCCCCATTTTGCGGTGACTTCATCTTCGCCTAGCAATGCGAATGGGTCCTTGGGCGACGCGAGATCCGCTTTTGCTGTGGTATAAACTTTCACACAAGGCCCGACCAGCTGATAAAGATCCTTGTCGTTGGTTGCGAGCACGACTTCCACTCCCGGCCGCTCACATGCGGCGATGGCATAACAGCCCATCAGGTCATCGGCTTCGGTATCGGGAAGGGAAATGCTTCGAAAACCCAGCAAAGGAGTGAGTTTCTGGATGAACTCGAGCTGCGGGATCATGGGCTTTGGCATCTCTTTGCGCGTCTCCTTGTACGCGGGTTGCAGTTCCACTCGCTTCTGCGGCACGCCTTCGTCCCATACGACTGCGCCAAACTCAGGTTGCAAATGTTTCAGCATTAGCCGCAGCGTTTTCGTAAAGCCGAAAATCGCGTTAGTTGGTTCGCCACGGGAATTGGAGAGATTCGGGATGGCGAAAAACGAACGGTAAACGTAGTAATGACCATCGATAAGCAACAGTTTCATGGGAAAGGCTGATGCTGGATTCTGGATGCATGATGCTGGATGATCAAGAGATGGCGGAAGAATGGATCGTGCGGGTGCAGGGAAAGGAGTATGGCCCGGCAGACATCGATACATTGCATGAGTGGAAAAAAGAGGGGCGGCTCCTTCCTGAAAACGAAGCCCGAACCACGGGTGACGATCTTTGGAGCACAGCATCAGCGATTCCGGGATTGTTTGATGTAGGGACGCTCGCGGTGGCGAGTGCCGAGGCACAGATAGTGCCACCGCTACAAACGCAATATCGCAGCTTTGGCCAGATTTTAGCTGAGACATTCCAGATTTACCGCAATGGATTTTTTCAATTTCTTGGGCTTACGCTTGTAGTGTTGTTGCCGTCTGTATGCAGTCAGTTGACGACTGTATTAATGCAAACCGCGCAGGGTTCGGATGGCGATTTGCGCGTTCTCGCCGGTGGTAGCTTTGCCTTTTTGATGTTCGTCCTTTCGATGGCAATGTGGCCAGTGTACGTCGCGGGCATCCAAATTCTCACAGCTGAGATTGCTAGCGGACGCCGGCCGGATTTAATCGCCGCGCTAAATGAAGCTGTCAGATTTTGGCCGCGCGTTGCTGCGCTGTGCATTTTCGTTTACGGCGTGTTCTTTCTACTGATCGTATTTGGGTTAGCAATAGCAGCCATCGCTCTTGCGGGTGGGTCTTCGTTGTTGTTGATCCTTTTCGCGCTGGGTTTGCTCTTTCTGCAGGTTTGGATGTTCGGCCGGTTTTTCGTGAACGTTCTGTTTTGGCAGCAGTTTGTCGTTCTCGAAAATGCCGGATTCATCGATTCGTTGCGCGAAAGTAGAAATCTGGCGCGCAGCAGCCGCGATCTTCCGTGGTTCCAACGTCCGATGTGGCGAGCGGTCTTTATCTCTTCGATTTGGTTTGCATTTGTGCTGGCAATCACGCTCGGTCCTCAGTGGACAACCCTACAGCACTATTTTAACCAATTGGCGACCACACAGGATCCCCAGGCGCTCCTACAACAACTGACTGAAGCCCAGAAAGCTCACGGCTTTGATATTTACAGTTTCGTCCTGGGTATTCTTCAAAAAATTCTCCAACCGTTGCTCGGAATTGGGTTCGTTGTGCTTTATCTCGACAGCAAGATTCGCAGCGAGCGCAGGTATTAACTCCACAGGCGCACCCATCCGCGCCGGCTAATTTGTCTGCCGGCTCCGCAGGAGAAGCGGCGCAATCGCGCTGAAGTAGCGGCTCGTATAAAAGAGATAACCGATGAAGGAAAGAAGTTGAGTGCTAATCAACCAGATGTGACCGGCACGAGCGATGAAGAAATCAGGCCAGCGCCAAATGGCGAACGCAGCGACGACATTGAGCGCAATCAGCAAAGGAACAAGCAGACGAATATTGAGCAACTGATCGGACCTGGCGCAGGCATAAAGCGCGCGCTCGGAATCGGCACGTGATTCGGCAAGGCGCGCGTGAATCAGACGCATGTCGTAGATAAAGAGCAGCCACACAACGCCCGCGTAAGCGGTGCTTAGTTGAAACCACGCGAGGGGATTATCAAGGCGGCTGAAAAGAACCGCTTCGCCCAGCGCGCAACCGATGTAGAAAAAGTTGTGGCCGAACTCCAATGGCCATCGAATTAACGTGAGCGTGTGAATGACGGAACGTGACCAAAATATGAAGATCACGCACAAGCCGGCCGCGACATAGAGAGATGCGCTCGCGTGCTGCGTCGACAGGAGCCCACGGGCATTGTCGGTCAGAAAAAAGAGTGCAACGCCCTGAATTATGCTGACAAGGGTGAGCTCGATGTTGATCACAACCGAGTCGAGTTCCCGGCGGCCTTCACTTGGCGGATTCACGACGCGACTCGTAATCGTTCGATGATTAAGCTGTCAAGGCGCTACAGGCCGCAGCGCTGGGCCAAATTGCTTTTCTGCTTGGCGAATCGTCGCGTGCGTCGTACTTAGAGTATTCCTGATATGGCGACAAAGACCGAAGACAAAACAGCCACCGACAAACTGACCGCGGCACGAAATAAGAACCTCGATCTGGCGATTCAGCAGATAGCTAAAGACTATGGTGAAGGTGCGATCATGCGCCTTGGCGACGAGAAAATTGTCGATATCGATGTCATTCCCACCGGGAACATTCTGATCGATCGCGCGCTGGGCGTAGGCGGATTTCCAAGAGGCCGAGTGGTAGAAGTTTTTGGCCCTGAATCGTCCGGAAAAACGACACTGACCCTGACGGTAATTGCGCAAGCGCAAAAGCGCGGCGGACTTGCGGCCTTTATCGACGTCGAGCACGCGCTCGATCCTGCGTACGCAAAAAGGCTCGGCGTTAATCTTGATGATCTTCTCGTGTCCCAGCCCAGCTCCGGTGAGGAGGCGCTGCGGATTTGCGAAACTCTGATCCGCTCCAACGCTCTGGACGTAATTGTGGTTGATTCCGTGGCGGCGCTGGTCACCAGAGCGGAGCTCGAAGGCGAGATCGGGGACGCCACGGTCGGCGCGCAAGCGCGACTTATGAGCGCGGCATTGCGCAAACTCACGTCACTTATCTCAAAGGCGCGCACCTGCTGCGTTTTCACAAATCAGATCCGCGAAAAGATTGGCGTGATGTTTGGAAATCCGGAAACGACGCCGGGTGGCAAGGCGCTGAAATTTTATGCCAGTGTCCGCGTCGACATTCGCCGGATCGGCGCGATCAAACAGACAGACGGCGTTGTTACAGGGAATCGCACTCGCGTTAAGATCGTGAAGAACAAGGTCGCGCCGCCGTTTACTGAGGCCGAATTCGACATCATGTACAACGAGGGAATTTCCTCGACCGGCGCCCTTCTCGATCT
>Ga0066701_10000591_pt1 | contig 10876 bp, 9 predicted proteins | sample GraSoiAngelo_150_FD_66453 | JGI IMG/M metagenome (GOLD analysis project Ga0066701, IMG submission 66453) | Grasslands soil microbial communities from the Angelo Coastal Reserve, California, USA - 14_1009_09_40cm | ecosystem: Environmental > Terrestrial > Soil > Grasslands | place: USA... | reverse complement strand
TGCTCGTTGCCGCTGGCACCACGGCGGTGTGCCTGTCCGTGGGCGCTTCCGCAGCCTTCGCCATCGCCAAGCTCGAGTTCCGCGGCCGCTCGTTGCTGCTGGGCGGCGCGCTCGCCATCTCGATGTTCCCACCCATCGCCACGGTCAGCCCGCTGTACCTGTTGCTGCGCGCGGTCGGATTGCGCGACACCCTGGCCGGCCTGGTGCTGCCCTATGCGACTTTCGCGCTGCCGCTGACGCTGTGGCTGATGACCTCGTTCTTCCGCGCGCTCCCGGACGAGATCTATCGGGCCGCGCTCGTCGACGGCTGCACGCCGTGGCAGGCCTTCGTGCACGTCTTCCTGCCGCTCTCCTGGCCGGCTCTCGCCACCAGCGCCATCCTCGTCTTCATCTTCTCCTGGAACGAGCTCCTCTACGCGCTCTCCTTCATCTCGACGCCCTCGAAACGGACCATTCCCGTCGCCATCGCGCTGTTCGCGGGCGAGCACGTCGAGCCCTGGGGCCAGATCGCCGCCGCGTCCGTGGTGGCGACCGTGCCGCTGGCCCTGCTCACGCTCGCCTTCCAGCGCCGCATCGTGGCGGGCCTGACGGCCGGCGCGGTGAAGGAGTAGGCGGCCTCAGACGTCGTCGAACGTTCCCAGGACGGCTCCCGCCTCCGCGAGCGCCTCCCGTGCCCGCCTTTCGCACAGCGCGCGCAGCTCCACCTCGCGCTCCGCGCCAAAGGAAGTGCGTGCGTGCGACGGAGCGTATCCGGGATGGCACATCAGCTCGGTGGTGCCGTCTTCCAAGCCCGCCAGGGCCGCGGCGAGCCGCTCTGGCGTCCAGCACGGGCGCAAGTCGGCGTCCCCGAGAAAATGATCGGTCGTGCGGACGCCCTTGGCGCGCAGCAGGTCCCGCATGGGCCGGTCGAGCGCGCGGACGGGCAGCGCCTGCGCCGAGGCCACGTCGGCGAAGGCGGCGAGCAGCTCGGGCCGCGCGTGATGATGCTTGTGGCTGTCGAGGTGCGTCGGCGGCGCGCCGCGCAGCGCGGCGAAGCGAGCGATCTGGCGCAGCAGCTCCGCCTCGGCCTGGGCGCGCGGGAGCGCCGGATCCAGCACCGCATGCAGCCCCACGCGCAGCGAGGCCGGCGCCGCGCGCAGGGCCGCGGTGGTGAACGGCGTATCCACCATCGCGGTGGCGCTCGTCACCAACCCGTGCGCGTGCGCCTCGAGGATGCCGCGGTCGATCTCCGGGTCGTACCCCAGGTCGTCCGCATTCACGATGAGCCGCCTGGCCGAAGGGCGCATCGCGCCGATTCTAGAGCAAGCCCAAAGCGCCTGCGCCGATCGCGTGTTAATCCGTGCCCATGCGCGATCCCGCCCGCACCGTGGTGGTCACCGGCGTCGGCGTGCTCTGCCATCTCGGAGACGATCTCTCCCGGATCGAGGCGGCGCTGCGCGACGGGCGCGGCCTGCCTTTCGTCCGCCACCCGCCCGCGGTCGAGGCCGGGTCGCGCTGCCAGCTCCTCGGCAGCTACCGGGGCGAGCTGACCGCCGAGAGGCGCCAGGCGCGCTTCATGGGAAGAGCGGCGCTGATGGCTTACAAGGCGACGCTCATGGCCCTGGCCCAGTCGGGGCTCGAGCGCCGCGACATCGCCGTGGTCGCGGGCAGCGGCACCGGTGACGTGGCCACGCACATCGAGGTCCAGAGACACCTCGCCCGGCCCGACCGGCCGCGCCCGTCGGCGACCGTCATCCCGCGCATGATGGCCTCGACGGTCTCCGCCAACCTGGCGACCGCGCTGCACACGACCGGGCCCTCCTTCAGCGTCAGCGCTGCCTGCTCTGGCGGCGCGTACAACATCCTGCTGGCGGCCGAGCTGATCGAGCAGGGGCACGTCAATGCCGCGCTGGCGGGCGGCGTCGAGGTAGCCGACGACCATTTCCACGCCGGATTCGACGCGATGCGGGCGTTCAACGGCCAGGACAACGAGCACCCCGCGCGCGCCTCACGCCCGTACGCCAGGGACCGCGCAGGCTTCATCTTCGGCGAAGGGGCGGGCATGGTGGTCCTGGAGACGAAGGCGGACGCCGAGGCGCGCGGCGCCGAGGTGCTCGGCGTCCTCGCCGGATACGGCATGTCCTCCGACGGCACCGGGGACATGGTGTGCCCCACCGCCGATGGCGCGCTGATGGCCATGGAACGCTCGCTCCGCCACGCCGGAATGAGCGCTGACGAAATCGAGTACGTGCACACCCACGGCACCTCGACGCCGCTGGGCGACGTCAGCGAGGTCCGCGCCCTGCGCCGGTTGTTCGGGTCGCGCCGCGTGCCGTACTCGTCGACCAAGGGATACATCGGGCACACCATCTCGGCCGCGGGCGCGATCAACGCCATCTTCACGCTCTCCATGCTGCGGGGTGGCTGGATCGCGCCGTGCATCAACGCCGAGCCGCTCGACCCGGAGCTGGAAGACTACCCGCCGGTGGTGCGGCCGACGGCCAGACCACTGCGCGTCGCCTTGTCCAATTCGCTCGGCTTCGGCGGCACCAACGTGTCGCTCGTCCTGGCGCGCGCCGGCTGACCGGCAGGTTTCCTCAACCGGCGAGCTGATTCGCGACGGCGCGGAAGGCGGTGGGCGAGAAGAGCAGGCCCAGGTGTCCCAGCCCGGGGACGTGCACCACCGCTTCGTTCGAGGAGAACACGCGCGGGATGATGATGTTGTCGGATCCCGCCACGATCGACGCGAAGCGCACGCGCGCGGCGCCCGCACGCGAGGCATCGAGCCGCGCCAGGAAGGGCGAGTCTGGGCGCAGCTCGCGCCCGACGCGCGAGGTGATCCAGTACGCGTTGTACGTCCCGCGGTGCGGCGTGCCGAGGGTGATGCAGCGATCCACGCGGCGTGCGCCGCCCAGCTGCTGCAGGTACACGCGCGCCACCAGGCCGCCCAGGCTGTGGCAGACGAGGTCGATGCGTCCGCCGCGCACGCGCTGGCGCAGGAAATCCCGCAGGCCGATCGCCGCCTGCTCGATGCCGGCCGCGCCGCCGTACTCGTAGGCGAGGATCTGCTTGTGACCGCGTGCGCGCAGATACGTGGCAAGCGGCAGGAGAGGGCCGCGGTTCGCCAGGTAGCCGTGCACCAGCACCACGGTGCGCTGCTCCGCGCGGCGTGGAGTGCGTTTCGCCGAGCGCCGCAGCCCGAACGGATAGAGCAGGGAAGCAGCGGCCAGCGCGAGGATCTCGCGCCCGACGATCTGTACCGCGGGCTCCTCAGTGACCGGGAAATCCTGGAGAGGCGCGCTCGAGGCGCGGGATTCCGGGTCGTGCCGCGTCACTCCCACTCCACCGACGTCAGACGATAGGTGCCCGCGATGGAGGACGGCTCGCGCCCGAGGCGGTCGGCGATCAGGCAGTCCTCGCCGCGCGCGCGCCAGGAGAGAGGCCGCGGGAAGACGGAGTACTCGTGCTGCTTGCCGTCCGTGGCGAGGTAGTGCCCGTGCGAGAGCTGATCGAGCGAGACGACGGCACTCGCCCGCTCGAAGTCCGGCGGTAGGTCCAGCGTCAGGGTCGTGCTGGTCCGATCGATGACCTCTCCGCTGGTGAGGTCCACGACTGCGATCAAGCGTTCCATCAGGGTCTCCTCGGCGCGCCGGGGCGATTCGACGGTTCTCGCGGCGGGCCGAGAGGAGGAAGCGGAGCGGAGCGTGAACGACAGCATAACAGATCAGAGGGCCTGCCGCCGTCCGAATGCCCGCGAAAGCACGAGGTGGGTGGGCAGATAGAACACAGCGGTCAGGAAGGCGAGCGTCGCCGCCAGGTGCAGCGCCGCCGGCTCGAGGGACAGTCCCCAGATCGGGTCGCGGAAGGCGAAGTTGAGATTCGCCGCCCGGCCAGCGAAGCGCGAGACGACGAGCAGCGCGCCCGCAATGGCGATCTGCAGCCCGAGCCCGCGGCGATCGTACCCGACGCGCCGGACCGACCAGACGAGCAGCACCGGCCAGAAGAGGTGGAAAAGCGAGAGCAGGCGCACGGCCAGCGGGAAGCTCGCATCCCACATGTACTCGGTGCCGCCGAAGAGATGCCTTCCCAGGAAAAGGCGCGACCCGGCGTCCATCGCCCAGACTGCGTCGGCGAGGATCGACGAGACTGCCTGACTGGAGAGGAGAAGGGGACTGCCCAGCCACAAGCCCGCGCAGGTGAGCAGGACCGCGACGTCACAGAGGAGGAGGAAGTTTCGCGGACCCCACACCGACGCGTAGGCGGGGATCCACACCGCGAGCCAAGCTGCCGCTGCCCAGCGCATCCGAGGGAACGCGCGCGAATCGACGGTGATCGACCAGCCCACGCGCGAACTCTACCGTCCCAGCAGGCGCCCGGGCGTCGATGCGGCGCCAGCTGCCCTCCGCCAGGGCAGGCGGTTTCGCTCGGACGCGGCGGCGCTACCTGCGCGCGGAGGTCTTCCGCTTCTTCTTCGCGGGGGCGCGCGAGGCGCGGCGCGCGCGTTCCGCGGGCCCCTTCGCCGCCCGGGCAAGCTGCGCGTTGGCTGCGCTCACCCAGTGGTGCCGGTAGTCCGCCGCGCGGCGGATGATCCGTTCCAGCACTTCTTTCCCGTTCTGGGGCGCCTCCGCGTTCGCGCTGCCGCCTTCGGGCCGGATCTTCAGCTCGCTCAATCGCGCGAGCACGGCCTTCATGGCTTTCTCGGGGTTCATGAAGAACTCGCTGCCGCGCACCCGCACGAAGCTCCAGCCGAGCCGCTCGAGAATCGCCTGTCTGGCCATGTCCTCGCGCAGCTGCTCGACCGCCCCAGCAGTGTCGCCGTCGCACTCGATCGCCAGCCGGCGTCCTCCGCCCTCGACGACCAGGTCGATGGTGTAGTAGCCGACCCGCCAGTGAGGCAGGACGCGATAGCCGGCCTCGAACAGGCGGTTGTGCACGTCGTGCTCGAGCGGCGTCTCGGAGGCGTCCTCGGACTGCTTCATGAGGAGCCGCACGGCCTCCGGATCCTCGGCGTGCTGGATGAGCCGGCGGCGCAGGTCCTTCGGCTTCAGGTCAGCCGGGTTGAGCGAGTGCACCACCCACATCTGATCGCGCGCCCGGCTCGCCGCGACGTTGAACCGCTGCTTGAACATCGGCTCGCTGCGCAAACGGAGCTGGGTGTTCCCCGCGGTGTCCACCACCGAGAGGAACATCACGTCCCGTTCGTCGCCCTGGAACTGGGCGGCGTTGCCGCACAGCACCCTGCGCGCCTCGTACTCCGCCGGCGGGAGGTGATGCAGCAAGAGCCGCTCGATCTCCAGCGCCTGGTCGTCTCCCACGAGCGAGATCACGCCGAAGCTCTTGTTCTTGTACTCGGGCTGGTCGACGGCCGCGCGGATCAGCGAAGCGATGGCCATCGCTTCCGCGGGGTTGGTCTCGTTGGCCGCCCGGCCGTTCTCCACCCGGTGGGCGATGATGTGCGGCTTCAGGGTCGCCTTGCTGGGATCGCGCAGCGGGCGGATCCTCCCGCCGTAGCAGAGGTGGTTCGAGAACTCGATGATCTCGGGCACGCAGCGGAAGTGCTCGGTCAGGCAGATCGCTCCCCCGAAGGACTGCCGCGCCAGGTCGTAGACGGACATCTGGCCGTCGTAGAGCACCGAGTTGGGAATGTCCTCGAGGTGCTCGTCGATGAGCTGCTGGACGACCGCGAGATCCTGCCCCACTGCGGACGGGCTCACCTGCTCGTGGTCGCCCACGACCACCACCCGGCGCGCCATGTAGAACGGGATCAGCGCCATGACGTCGCTCTGGCTCGCCTCGTCCGTGATCACCACGTCGAAGCGCGTGGTCGGCTCGAACGTTTCCACCGCCTGCGCCAGGGGCATGATCCACACGGGAACCGCCGAGCGGCATTCGGTCATCTTCTGGCTGGCCTCGACGATGAGGCGAGGAACGCGCTTCCCCATCCCCTTGCCGATCCGGCGCACCATGTCGAGCCAGCCGACCAGGGACTGTTGCTGCTGTGAAGTGGTCCGCCGCACCTGCGCTCCCCACGCGCGGCGCTCGATCAGCTCGGCGGTCACCTTCCGCAGCTCGGGGCCGAGCCGATCGATCTGCGCCTGCAGCGCGGGCAAGGAGGTCTTCCCTCTCTGCTCCAGCTCGTCGTGAAGCTGCCGCCAGAGCCAGGCCGCCTGGGCGTCGCCGGGCGGGGAGGACTGGTCGTGAGGCGGCCGCCGTTGATGGATTGCCAACGCCCAGGCCGGCGCCGCCGCGTGGAGCGCATCGAGAAGGTCCCGTCTCCGCGAGGCGGTCTTCCGCTGGCGATCGAGCTCGACCAGCCGCTGGTAGGCCTCGCGGTAGTCCGCCGGCGCCTCCCGCTCGGCCGCGCGGAGCAGCTTCGCCAGCACTGGCGCGGGGGTCCCCTCCTGCGGGAGCGTCAGCGCCGACTTCACGGCCTCGAGCTCGGCGGTGACCTGGCCGAAGCGGACCATCTCCTTGCGCACTTCGAAGGCCTCCGTCAGACGGACGGAGACGATCTCCCTGAGCCGCTGCAGCTGTGCTTCGGTGCTGCCGCCGCCCGACTGCGCGGCGAGGAACTCACGCCACTGGAATCCGTCCTCCTCCAGCTCCTTCTCGATCCGTTCCCACTCCTGGGCGTACCACGCGAGGCACCGGCGAATCTCCTCGGCGAAGTGCGCCGGGCCCTCGTGCGGCTTTTCCGCGATCTTCGCCCAGGCCGGAGCAGATTGCGGGACCATCTGGCGGTCCCACCTTCCCTCGAGATCCCGCTGCATGATCCCGAGCACGATCTGCCCGCGCAGCGCCTGGAAGTGGACGGCGGTTTTCGGCTCGCCGGAGGCGACCCGGTTCTCGGTGACGAACCGCTTCCACGAGCCATGGGTCAAGAGGGCGAGCTTCCCCAGGCTCTTCCCTTTCTTCGCGTGGGAGAGGATCTCGTCGACGATCTGGAGCTGCTCCTCCAGCGGGATGCTCTGCGAAAGCTTCGGAGCGTGCTTGAGGACGCTCTCCTTCGCGCGGGACGTCTCCTCGGTGAGCTGGTCGATCATCTCCAGCAGCCCGTCCCACTCGGTCCGCTGGGTTCCGCCTTCCTTGCCGGCGACCACCGCGGCGATCTTCCAGGGCTGCTCCCGATCGAGCACCTCGACCGCCTTCACCGCCTTCGAGAGCACCTTGTCCAGCGCCGCCGTCGCCGGCTCGTCCAGGGGCGCCCTCCACAGCTCCTTGCGGTACTTCCGCTGCGCGTTGGAGAGCCGGTAGTGTTCCTGGGCGGCCTGCTCGAACTTGTCCGGGGAGAGCAGCGTCCTGGCCTCGGGAAGCGGCCGGGCCAGTTCCGCCTCGTCCTCGACGCTCAGCATCTCGGTGCTCGCGTACAGCTCCTTGATCTCCGCCACCGACATCGGCAGCGCCGCGCCCGCCTGGACGGGAGCGGGAATCCAGCCGTGGGCCTCCGCCTCGGCCGCCACCTTGCGGGCGGCGTCGGAGGGGGAGAGCCTGGTCTTGAGGAAGACCACTTCCCGGTACTCGTCGGCGCGGGCGTCGAACAGCTCCTGGCGGTGCTTGCGCAGCTGTGCGAGGAGCTCCTTCCGCTGCGCGGCGAGCTGCTCCGCCTCGGCGTCGAGCTTCTTGGGGTTTCCCGTGGTGAGGCGGTCGATGATGGTGGAGACCGAGCCCTCGAGCTGGTTGCGGCTCTCCAGGTCGCTTTCCAGCACGCTCACGCTCAAGGGCCGCAGCTTCTCGACCACGTGATCGCGGAGGACGCGAAGCGCCTTGGTGGTGTGGCTGGTGACCAGCACGCTCTGGCCCTGGGCGAGCAGGTGACCGATCAGGTTGGCGATGGTGTGGGTCTTCCCGGTTCCCGGAGGCCCTTGGACGAGTACGCATCCCTCGCGCTCGAGCCGCACGGCGATCCGGATCTGCTCCGGGTTGGCGGGCTTGCTGAGCAACACCTCCTCCGGCTCGTCGCCTGGCTCGAAGGTCTCCGCCTTCTCGTCCGCCTCGGGAGGCGGGTCCAGACCGACGATCTTGAGCAGCGCCAGGGGGAGATCCTCGCGAGTGGCCAGATCGTCGAGCGTTCCCTCGATCGCGGTGGCGAAGCCCAGGGTGCGGGTGCGGAGGAACAGCACCTGGGCGCGGCCGATCTTCGGGTCCTCCGCTTCCTTCGCCGGTGGCTCTTCGGCGAACTGCCCGCGCGGCGAAAGCTGCACGACGAAGCGCCGGAAGAACTCGACCGTCTCGGAGCCGCCCAGGGGATGGAATCCGCCCCGATCCAGCTCCTCGCGGCAGCGCGCCAGCACCTTGGGCTCGATGTCCGGCATGGACCGGAACAGCGCCGAATAGAGCTCCACCTCCCTGCCCGTCTCGATGAGGGTGAACTCGGGGACGCTGGGGTCGAAGGCGAGCTGGATGCGCTGGAGCAGGATGGGATGGTAGATGCTGCCCTCCAGCCGCTTCCAGCTCAGGATTCCGTCGCCCAGCACCAGCTCGATGTTCTCGGCCTCGCGCTCGATCCGGCCGTAGAGCTCGTAGAGCTGCTCGAAGGTCTTCATCGCGGCGCGCGCTGGACGCTCGGTGCCGGCCCAGGCCTGGTGCTGGGCGCGCCAGCGCTCGTACGCTTCGACGCGGCGGGGCTCCGAATCGAACCGGATGGGCTCGGAGCCGGCGTTCCCCTTCGTCTCCATCAGCACGACCTCGCAGTCGGCGTCCTCCCAGTCGCCCTCTAGCCAGTCGGCGATGGGCAACGGCGGCTGCGGGGCCTGGGTGAACGTCGGCCTGCCGACCTTGAGGACGAAGTCGTCCTCTTCGGCGTCCTTTCCGTTGAGCAGCCGGCGCTGGATGGAAGGGTGGTCGGGCAGGTTGCGAAACCAGAGCGTCCAGGGCTGCTCGGACAGGTCCCGCTTGGCCGGGTTGCGGTGCTCGTTGAGCGCCTTGAGGTAGCGGAACACGCGCGCGATCCGCTCGCGGCCAATCCGTTGCGACTTCTCGTCCGACATATCCCCTCGCGTTTGGAGATTCGACGTTGGAGCGACCACTCGCGCGGACAGCTTGCCCTCGAAGCACGCTGTTCCGCTAGGAACCGATCGCCCACAGCCGGACGAGTGAAGGCACTGCTCCCACCCCGGCGCCTGTGCGCCGCCGCTACATGATCGGCAACGGTGCGCCGGAGTAGGGCGGCGTCACACCGCTTGGCAGAGAATCGCAGGCCGGCGCGCCGGTAGATTGGGGAGCATGAACACACCAGCTTCCGTCGAGGGGTGCACGAGCTGCGGTGCTTTGTATGAGGCCGCCCCCGGGGACAAGGGCGTCTGCGCCGCGTGCCGGCGCCTCCTTCCGGCCGAGCCGCCGTGGCGGGCTCCGTCGAGCCCGACGCTGGCAGGGACGAAACCGACGCTGGCAGGGACGAAACCGACCCCGGGATCCACCAAGCCGATCGGCGCGATGAAGCGCCCTGGCGTGAGCAGCGCGCAGCGCCCGAGTTTCGGGAGGAGTCGCCTTCTGCGGCGCATCGCCATGGCAACCGCCGCCGCGGTGTTGCTCGTCGGCGCCCTCGGCGCCTCGCTCACCACCCGGCCGCGCACGCTCTCAGAGGCGTGGACCGCTCTCCGCCGTCAGACGCCCGCGGGGGCCTGGACTGCCATAGAGCACCACGCATCGGAGGCGTGGGTCGCCGTCCGTCGCCACCTACCGTTGGACGCGCCAGTGCCGCCGCCGCCGCACGGCGCCATTCGCGACGCGGCTGCGACGCGGGCGACGCACCGGCGCGCGGCGCCCGCGGTTGCTCCCACCAAGGGAAAGCGGGGCAGGGAAGAAATGAGCAGGTCCGGCAGCACGCCCTGACGGCACCCGCAGTCTGGCGTTCCTTTTTCGCGTGCGGGGCGTCTCGTTCTACGAGCTGGGCGAGGCGACCCACCCGTTCGGCCCCGCCGAGCCGCCCGATCGGCCGACGTAGCGGCGACTCCCTTTACGCGCGCCGACCCGAAGTGCCAATCCGGGCAGCGCGCCAGTCGGTTCTCGTAGTAGCGGGGGCGTGGCCGCCACGCTGTCGTCGCGGGGGCGCCTCGACTTCGACGAGCTCCTCGCCATTCCCCGACGCCGCGAACTTCAACCTGAGCTGACGACCGAGCGCGCTGGCAATGCGCTGGAGCGTGTCCCAACGCGGCGAGCGGACGTCGAGCCCTTTCTCCAGGCGAGCGATGGTCGGCTGGCTCGTTCCGATCCTCTTCGCGAGCTGGGCCTGCGTGAGGCCGGCGCCCATGCGCATGCTCCGGACGGCGATGGCAACCTCGTGCACGAGTCGGCGCTGCTCGAAATGGTGGCGGACCTTCGAGTCAGCGACCTGCGCCGCGAGGAATGCATCTCCGTGGATCCCTGTAGCTCGCTTCTTCTCCTTCCGCATCGCGATTCATCCTCCTCTGACGTGCTTCATCCGCGCTACTGCCTTCGCGATGTCGCGCGACTGGTGCGCCTTTGGCCCGATTTGCAGGACCCACATGGTCTGCTGTTGAACGACACAATAGACGCGATGGGAGCCCACGCGAATCTCCATCATTGGTCTGGCGCCACCGATCGGTTTCCAGGAGATCGGCGCCTTCGCGCCGTACAGCCGGTAAGCCTCGATATCCGCGAGCACATGAGCGCGTATCCGTTCGGGCAAGCGAGAAATGTATTCGGCGGGCTCGCTGCGGCCCGCTGTGGTCTCGTAGTACCTGAGCTCGAGCGTGCGCTGTATACCCAAATGGGTATGTCTCCGTCAAGTCCTTCGCAGAAAATCGTGATCCACTTCGCTACCGCGTACCGCAGTTGGCTACGCAGAGAAGCATCGCATGAGGGTCTGACAACAAGACTCCCGACGGGCGGCGATCGGATGGCTGCGGTCATCGCCGGGCTCGAGGCGCGGCGTCGT
>Ga0066701_10000582_pt1 | contig 10921 bp, 11 predicted proteins | sample GraSoiAngelo_150_FD_66453 | JGI IMG/M metagenome (GOLD analysis project Ga0066701, IMG submission 66453) | Grasslands soil microbial communities from the Angelo Coastal Reserve, California, USA - 14_1009_09_40cm | ecosystem: Environmental > Terrestrial > Soil > Grasslands | place: USA... | reverse complement strand
CCGCCGAAGCCGCACTCCCCTCCACGCAAACGGTTCCCGCAGCGACCGGGACCATTTCGGGCGTCGCCCCGTCCGGAGCCGTGCCGGCGGCGATGGCGCCACGCAGCGTCGGCAGTGTGCTCAGTGGCGTGGGCAATTGGCTCAGCGGCACGGCTGGCGGCGAAGTGATTCGCGCAGGGGGCATTCTCGGCGGCGCCGCGATTCAATCCGCCGCGAACACCAATGCCGCTAAGATTCAAGCGGACACCGCGGCCAAAGCCCTCGCCTATGTCAAGCAGCGCGATCAGTATCTCCAGAACCTCGAAGCCAACCGTTACGCCCAATACAATGCGCGCGTCCAGCCCTATCAGGACATGGCGAACACGACAGGTGACAAGCTTGCGCAACTGCTCGGCGTGAATCCGGCGAGTTATACCTATGGGTTGCCCAGTGGCGCGAGTACCCCACCGCCGGCGATTCCGCCGTCGATTCCCTCCCAGCAGCCTGGCCCGACGTATCAGACGCGCACGGGCCTCGATACGAGCACGACACCCGTCGGGACCGCGATCCCACGTCCGGGTGGACCACTCGGCACGCAATACGGGGCGCTCGTCACAATGCGCGGACCCGACGGATCGATGAAACAAGTGCCGCCCGAGCAGGTCCAACATTATTCGCAACTCGGCGCGCAAGTGGTGAGTTAGATCATGGCGAACCGGTATGCTGATGGCGGACAGGACTGGTGGGCTGCGAACGACCCACAGCTGGCGCAAGGGCCGATGCACACGCAAACCGCTGGCACCGCGCCACCCTCCACGCCTGGCAGTCCGACTCCTGGCGGCTACGCGCAGCCCGTCGCAGGGACCACACCGACGACATGGCAACAACCCGGCGGGTGGACGGGGCAATCGTCGGTGGGTGGCCCCGAACAATTCGGCGGCGACTACCAACGTTGGTTTATGGCGCTGGTGGGGAATCGACCGTGGAATCAGCAGACCCTCAATGCCCTCATGCCGACGTTGCAGCATTACGGCATCAACCTCACCCCCCCGAATGCCGCCGGGGATCAGACAAAAATTCAATTACCCGATGGAACGTGGGTACGTGTCGGCTTCGGCGAAGGCCATCCCGTGTGGATTCCGCAAGGCGCCGGCGGAACCAGTGGAGGCGCAGGACCCGCGTTGAATCCGCAAGGCGGCGTCAACAGCCCGTGGGCGATCCCCGCGCCCTTCCAATCGCCCTCGCTGCAGGAGTTTCAGCAGACTGATCCCGGCTACCAAGCACGCTATGCCATGGGGTTAGAAGGGCTGCAACGATCCGCAGCCGCGCAGGGATCGTTACTCTCAGGCGGCACGCAAAAGGCGATTGACCGATATAGTCAGGATTATGCCTCGTCGGAGTACGGAAACGCCTACAACAGAGCATTCCAAAATTATCAACAAAACTTCTTGACGCAATCTCAGACGCCTTGGAATAGGTACCAGGATATTCTGAATCGCGGCTTGAATGCAGCGCAGAGCACCAAAACGTCAACACCGATCTACAGCTAAAATAGGCGTATGGCTCCGCAATTCGCACGCAATCCCACCGATGCGATGCAGTGTTATGCGGAATTCCTTGATGTCGCACACTTGAACCGATCTGATCCTGTTCATGATCTGGAGTTGTCGATGGCTTGTGCGTGGACATTGGCGCGTGCTCGATAGTGGACCGACGTGGGTGACGGCGCACATGAAAGGTCCACACGACAAGCCAATGAAAGCACCGGCTGAGCGGATTTTTGCCGTGGTGCGCTGATGGGCTCTTATGAACAAGTTTTGATGGATTACGCGCGCAATCGTGCGGACCTCGCACGACAACGCGGGCAAATTCTTGGCGGGGCAGTCGAACAGATTGGCCAGATCCCGCAGCAGATCCAGCAGCAGAAGCACGTCGATGCCTTAACCTTGCTCGAACAGGCCAAAGCGGCGCGCGAACAGGGGCAGTACGAACTGGCCCAGAAGACGTTTCAACAGGCGGAAATCCTTCACGCGGGCCAACAGCAAGTGGATGCGGCGGCGCTCGCGGCTGACCCCAACAATTATGATGCGGCGGCGGCGATGCAGACCGCTGCGACGCTCCATATTCCGGGTCTCGCTGACTATGCGCTCAGTCAGCGGCTCAAATTTCATCCGCCACCCGTGTTTCATCCGGCCGGGAGCGTCGGCGTCAGTGCAGAAACCGGGCAACCGATCCCGGGCGCGGTCATTCCGCCGAAGATGGAACCGGGGACCGTGGGTGAATATGTGACGCAGCAGCGTGCGGCCTTGAAAGCCGTCGGCCAGACCGAACAACCGAGCGATCTCCTGAAATGGACGAAAGACTTTCACGCCGCGACGCGGGCCGAGCCGAGTAGCGAATGGGACATGTTCGCGCAGTCCTATGCCAAGAGCAAAGGGGCGGCGACGTTCGATGCCTTGACGCCTGCCGACCAGCTCGGCGCGCATCGAGCCTTTGCCACGGCGAAACAGACGCCGGAAACTGCTGCCTTAGCCGACTTGCGCGAAACCCTGCTGAAACTGCAAATCGGGCAGCAGCCGACACGGGAGGATGCCGCCGGATTCGCTCGACAGCTCGTGGAGCACAAACTGGCGCCCAGTCAAGTGCAACTCTTCGGCGGCTTCGGCGCCGCAGGCGCGGCCTTTAAGCGCATGGTGGGAACGGAAGCGCTCAAACTCGATCCCAATTTCGATTGGGAAGAAGCGCAAAGCACCTTCGACCTCTCGAAATCCACGGGATTCCAGAACACCGTGCGCTATATGGATGCCGTGACGGAATCCATGCCACGCTTGATGCAGAATGCGACGAAACTTGCCAACGGCAAATTCAAAACCTGGAATGCGATCCTGAATGCCGGGAAAGAGCAATTCAGCGATACCGACCTCAAAGCCTTCAAGACTGATGCGGTTCTCGTTGGAGATGAAATCGCGAAGATTCTGCAAGGCGGCGGGACGGGCAGCGGCACAAGCGATGCCAAACTGAAACAAGCCCAAGAGTTGATCAGCGCATCGGACAGCGTACCGGCGATTGCGTCCGCGATGAATGAAGTGCAGGCGCTCATTGCGAATCGACGCCGGAGTCTGGTGCGGGGCACCTACTATGAGCGACAAGGCGCGGCCGCTGGCCCTGAGACGAATGTCGTTCCGCCGCCTGTGGTGCCAGTCTCCTCGCATGGCGTAAACAATCCGCGATTGCCGAAGTTCTGATCAATGGCCGATCCCATTCGTGCCGTGACCGATCCGACACTCGCCGCATCACTGATAGAACGCCTGCGCCACACTGAACCGCTCAACGAGGAAGATTTCGCGCACCTCTTTCAAAACGCCCTGACCAGCAAGGCCAGCGCCGATAAAGTCGATATGTTTCTCAAGAGCAATAACGTGTCAAGCCAAGAGCGCGACGCCTTCTATGCCTATGTTAATCGCCAAGCCAAACCAGACCTCGCGCAGCGCCTCGACACGAGCATGGCGACGATTGGCTCGGTATCGGTGACACCGGAAGAGGCCCTGATGGTCGGTCAAGGGGCGAATGCCGCGATGCGGTATGGCCCCACGCTCGCCCGCGGCGTCGCGGGCGCCATGACGGGGGCGGCGCCGTTGGTGAAATACGAAGCGGCCAAGTATGGGTTGACGAAACTCGGCGTGCCATCCTCTTTGGCAACCGTGATTGCCATGGGTCTGTCGGGGTATTCACGGCGCGGTCCTCGCTTGGTCCCCGCGCAAGAAGAAGCCTTGCCCCGACCCGCAGCGGCGTCGGCCGCTGCGCCGGCATCGATACCCGCAGCACCGTCTGGATCGTTAAATGATGCGCTTGCCGCTCGATCAACGACAGCCACGCCCGCTACCCCACTGCCCGCCCGTCCACCGATTCAGCCTGAGAACTTGCCGGAAGCGTGGCGCCAATTCGCCGGACCCCCATCCGCCGAACCCGTAGCGCCCGTGACGGCGACAACGGTCAATCAGGTGCTCTCGCGCGCGAGCAGCGCGAAAATGAAGTTGACGGCGACGGAAGTCGTCGAAGGGGCGCGGTTGGTGCAACAGGGCAAAACGCCTGCGGAAGCGTTGGATCTGATTCAGCAGATGCGCCAACTGAATCCGGCGAGTGACGCGGAGGTTACGGCCACGGTGGAGGCACAGAATGCCCGGACCACGCGGGCGAAGGGTGGGACAAAAGACTAGAGAGGAGATGACTCAGGAAGAGGAGTGCTGCGGTAATCGCTAACGGGTGACACACGACGCGCCAGAGCACGCGCGGTATCGTAGCCACACATTGAAGCACCCAGAGTGCGGCGGGAATCAACGCCACGCCAAACGCAATCCCGAGCGCCAGCTCCAGGATCAGCATGATCAATTACTCCAAGCTCCGTAGCCACACCAATGCGGCGCGATTCGCCGCCCGGATCTGATCGATCCCGTCATCCTGCGCGTGACACGCCACCGCGAGGTGATCCAGCGTCACGCGCACACTCGCCATGGCGTCGATATATGCCCCACGAGAGCGCCGTAAGGCTTCGCCCGCCCGGTCGTGCGCCTCGATAATCTCGTCCAGCCGTTCGCGGTCCCGATCCGTCATGGCTGCCTACCTCAGCAGAGATAATGCCATCGAACGGCGACGCCAGAGCCGGATGTTCCACGGGGAACATCCGAATTACGAGCTGGCAGGCGACTAAAGTCGGCCGGTACGTGGTTTTACGAGGATGTCGGCCGGTAGGCATTGATGAGGGTCTCGATCGCACTCGCGACATCGCCGATCGCGTTCGCGACATCCTGTCGCTCTTCGGCCGCTTCTTCGCCGTCCAATTCGGCCAGCAGGGCGCTCAGATCCCCCAGCAGGGCCGAGAGCTGGTCTCGCGGGCGGAGGACATCGACCGCGCGGCGGAAGGCGGAGCGCCGCTCGCCGCTGGTGCGCCGCTCGAGCGACGCATATTCGCGCGGACCCTCCGGCATCAGGTTTCAATCACGGGCGCGTATTGCCTGACCGGCAGATTAAAGGACCAGGCCACGGCCGCCCGTGCCGTCCTCATTGTCGGGGGCACACGCAGAAGGAACTCGTGTGCCGATCCATCGCTCTCCGGTGTCGAGTTTCGGACCCGGACGAGTACAAGCGGTTCATCGCCTGAGAACGGAACGCGATAGAGCGTACCAGCCACATCCGTGGCGATTGGTTGAGCGCCGCTGTCGCGCAGATAGCGATCAAAGCCATACCGCTCCAGCATGACCCGTCGCACTTCCACATTCGACTCGTCTTGAATGCGCGCGAGGGTCAGTCGGTCAGGATGCTCAATGATCCACCAGGGCAGGTGAACGCCATGCACGGCATAGAGCGCCGTCCCATCGCGCCATTGACAAAACGGACCATGATCGTTGTGTGGACGAAACTCGGTATCAACCGTGAGGGTGATGGGGCGTTCGCAAACAAGGCAAAACTCCGCGTGCATGATCCGCGGACCATAGGTGGCGAGGATTTCATAGTGTTGCCACTTGGAATAATCAAGGGGAAGTTCGGCGACATGCCGAAAGAAACTGAGAAACGCGGGCCATCCTGACCATTGATTGCCCCCATTCCACAGGGCGAACGCCGAGACGGCACATTGCAAACCAAAGAGCACACGTTCCGCGAAGATCGCCCGCGCAAGACACATTAAGACTTTGACCGGAATGCGGTACCACAGACCATCCGTCGCGGCCCCCGTCGCGGCCCCCGTCGCGGCCGCCGTCGCGGCCGCCGTCGCGGCCCACGTCGCGGCCGCCGTCGCGGCCCACGTCGCGGCCGCCGTCGCGGCCGCCGTCGCGGCCGCCGTCGCGGCCGCCGTCGCGGCCCACGTCGCGGCCCCCGTCGCGGCCCTCGTCGCGGCCGCCGTCGCGGCCTCCGTCGCGGCCGCCGTCGCGGCCCTCGTCGCGGCCGCCGTCGCGGCCCTCGTCGCGGCCGCCGTCGCGGCCCACGTCGCGGCCCCCGTCGCGGCCGCCGTCGCGGCCTCCGTCGCGGCCCACGTCGCGACCCCCGTCGCGGCCGCCGTCGCGGCCTCCGTCGCGGCCGCCGTCGCGGCCCCCGTCGCGGCCGCCGTCGCGGCCTCCGTCGCGGCCCCCGTCGCGGCCGCCGTCGCGGCCCTCGTCGCGGCCTCCGTCGCGGCCTCCGTCGCGGCCCACGTCGCGACCCCCGTCGCGGCCGCCGTCGCGGCCTCCGTCGCGGCCGCCGTCGCGGCCTCCGTCGCGGCCCCCGTCGCGGCCGCCGTCGCGGCCCTCGTCGCGGCCGCCGTCGCGACCCCCGTCGCGGCCCCCGTCGCGGCCTCCGTCGCGGCCGCCGTCGCGGCCCTCGTCGCGGCCTTTCCGTTGTGGCGTCGCAGATACCAGATGGCTGCAGCAAAACCGCCGGCGAATCGAGCGACGGTCGGCGATGGGACGATGACGATTCGCTCATCCGGCGGCGGTGTCAGATTCGCCGCTTGATAGAGACCTCGAACCGCCGTGCGAATCACCTCATGATCTGCACTCGTCAGCGGAGCGGTCGAGAGAGCATTTGCGATCCATCGATCTCGCCACGACTCAAGCTGCGCCCGATGTTCTGGCGTCAGTTCGTAGTTCTTGGTGGTGGTCATCGCTTCATCAATCGGCGACTGATCGAATCGCGTCAGGAAAATACTGTCTTTGCTGTTTCACCTCCCACGCACCAGCGCCAATCGGATGCAGCAAGACGTCGCCTTGCCGCACTTGCACGGGTCGCTTCGGATCGAGCGCAATCAGTCCGTGTTCCTGGTGCGTCAACACGCAGGGTCGTGTCACCAGCAAGATGCGACGCCCATCCGGCTCCTCGAAGAAGTCCGCCGCTGGGATGTCCAGATCCTGATCGGTTGCCAGTACTTCATGTTGATGACCCGTCACTTCTCCGGTCGCAATGATGATGCGTCCGTGCTCGCGAAGATCCTTCGCCTGATTGGACTTCTGATACGTCATGAGCGTGATCCTTTCCTTGGAGGGTAGAATACTGAAAGTCACGGCGATCCGACCTCCATCGGATGCGAGTGGCGAGCGGCTGGCCGATGAGTACAGCCATCGGTCAGTCGCGCTTAGTCTACCTCAACTCACCTTCACGAAAGAAGCCCACGACCCGATGTAGATACTGGTCGTATCGGCGTGGGCGGCATTCTGGGCCGCTTGCACCGCCAACGTCCCCGCCGCGTTCACCGTCAACCGCCCCGTGATCCGGGCGCTGATGACCGCGGCCGTCTGCCCGAACAGCATCATCCCCGTCGTGGCCGTTGTTGTATGTTGGACTGAAACCGCCGAGGCCGTGTAGCCGATCCCCGTCGCCTCTAGGTTCGTGAGCGTCGCCGTCGTCAGGCCGAAGCCCACCTTGAGGCCGCAATTCGCGGTGCTCGTCCCCGCGAGGTAGATGTCAAAGGCATAGACGCCAGCCGCGGCCAACGTGAACCCCGTGAGGCCGACAATGTTCGTGAGCGTGGCCCCCGTGGTGGACGTGACCGCATTGAATTGGGTGGTGCAGAATTGCGTTTGCGTTTTCGCGAGATTGGCCGTGACCTGCGTTTGCAGCCCCGTGATCGTCGCCTCGAGCAGCTCGCCCACATCCCACACGTTATCCTGGGACCAGACCAAGAGATCATTGCTATCGTACAGCTCGAACTTGTAGCTTTGCGCGAGCAGGTAAACGGGACCGAACAATCCACCGCTGTCGGCGATGACCGGATTCGTGTTCGGCACGGTCAGCGCCGAATCCGAATACGTCGCCAGCGGCGTGCTCGTCCCGGCTTCGTACGATTGCAGTTTGGCCCCGCTGAGCACGACACCGAGCGAGTTGAACACTCGTTGCCGGGCATCTGGCGAGAGGGCAGCAATGGTCATAATGGTCCTGCACAGCGCCTCAAGATGCCGAGGCGGTAACGGATACCCGGTCAGCGCGAGCGCGGCGTGCCCACTCGGCAGATTACTACTGTTTGGCGGGGGGACGTCCAATTCAATCGTGCCCGTGATGAGCGGTGGGCGGAGAATGAGAAATGGACAGGATTCGCTCGGCCCAAAGCGGGCGAGCGGCGTGGCCGTGCGGACGCCCTGATAGATCCCCTTCTCGAAATCCATGACATCGAACGTCGTCAGGATCGCACCATCGCTCACTCGGACGTTCGTGAAGCGAGATTGCCCAGTGCTCGGATCGAGTTTCGTCCAGGCCCAAAAGCTCACGGGATCGTCCAGGGCGTAGGCGAGGCGGGTATCGAAACTCTGACTGCCCGTGAACGTATAGGTATTCAGCGTCGCGCCCGTCGCATCGTAGTGTTTCACCATCGGCGCGTTGGTGCTGGTGTTGTGCTGATACATCACGAGGATGGTGCCATCGGCTAACACCAGCATTTCATAGGTGCTGTAGTTAGCGATCCCGGCGACCAGATCGGTCAGCGCGACGTTGTTGATTAAATCCCAGCGATTGACGGCGGCGACGCTCGAACTCGCGCTGTTGACGACATACAGAATGGTTTCATCGAGCGATGGGGCCATGCCGCCATCCCGGAGCACGCCCTGATTAGTGAGCACCCACGTTGTCGGCCCGAAGGCGCCAGCACTGGTGACGGTCGTGACGGTCTGTTTGTTGCTGTGGCCCGTATCCTTCGGGTCACTGACATAGAAGTTGCTAATTGCCCGATTCGTGCGAATCGAGAAGGTGTGATCGGACAGATCCGCGAGGGAGCGATAGGCCAGATCTGCGCGCACCGTCAGGTCCGGGTTGTAGAGGACGAGATGGCCGTTGCTGGTGTCATAGACGAGGAAGCGACCGATGGCTGACCCAGCGGCGATGACGTCGCCCGATTCCCCGGCCGGAAAGGGCGAGGCCAAGCGCAGCACCGTGCCATCCGTACTCGATAGAAAGACGGCGGGAAATGTGGCCGTGTCATCCGGCACGAAGAGGGAGCCGACTGGCGCTGATGTGGTGGGGCCAGCGAGCACGGACAGGGTGTAATCGCACGCAGACCCGCCCGAGAGCTTCAGGTAGGAGGTGACGCCCGCGGCGACGGCACACTGCACGGGCGTGGTGCTCGAGGCAATGGCCGACGTGACCGCATCGGGGGAAAAGACGTGGACGCCCAAACTGCTGTTGCTTCCCGAGTACGCGAACACGCCAATCGCATTCGGCACGGCTGGTGTCGGGGAGGTGTACTGATACCAGCGCCCGCGATCCACGACGGGCGAGCGATACGTCGCGCTTGTCACCGCGATGCTGTGCCCAGACGTGATCGTGAGGCTGGACAGCCGCACCGCGAACGTCGGCGCACTCGTCGTGCCGACCAGCCCGTCATAAACAGTCGCCCCCCCACTGGTCACGAATCTGGCCCAATTGGCCGTGCCGGATGCCGCGGCGGTCGCCGCCGTAATCGCGTTCGCTGTCGCGACACCTGCGACAGAGGCCGCAAACGCGGGACTGCCAAAGGTCGGAGACGCGAGCAAAATTTGCGTGGTGGTGGCTACGTCCGCGCTCGATGGCTGCGGCGCCGTATAAATCCTGATCGTCCCGCCATTCAGCAAGGCGGCCACAGCATCCGCTGACGCATTGGCCGCCGCGGCACTGACCGTCATGGCCGATGTGGAGCTGTCGCTGTAGGGAAGACTACTGATGAGAGTCGCGGTGCCGGACGTCGCGCCGCCGGGCATCTACGTCAGAGGCTGACGATAAGTAACAGACGATATGGCCACCGTTCCGTGCGCCGTGATCGTCAGGCTCGACAAGATGCAATCGGCATCGGCAGTACCCACCGATCCATCGCAGACCGAGGCCGCGCCACTCGTCACCGCTCGGAACCAGGTGGTCGTACCCGACGCGGCGGCATCAGTATCCGATACGACCGCATTGGCCGTGGCCACACCGCTTACCGCCGCGGCAAAGGCGGGATTCGCAAACGTTGGCGACGCGAGCAAGACCTGAGTTGTAATCGCCGTGTCCGCCGTCGCCGGTCGCGCCCCGTCATACAATCTGACATTCCCGCCATTCAGCAAGGCACAGAGCGCATCGGCGGCCACACTGGCGGCGGCGGCACTCAGGGTGATCGCCACGCGTTACGCTGTGGCCTTCTCCACGCGATCGGGCTGATAGCGCGTGTTCTGCCCCTCGAACATCCAATGCCACGAGCGCGGAGCCTTCTCGTCGGAGAATTCAACCGACGTGGCCCAGAATGTGTCCGTGCCGTCGAGCATGACTTTCAAGTTGACGCTGGTTCCATGCCAGACGCGGACCACCATCGCAGGATACACATCGCCGACGGCCATCGGATTGCCAGTCAGTTGACGGCCCGACACCACGGTTTCGCGTTGACGCATCACTTCGTCGATGCTCTGCTGATTGAACACGAAGTAGACGATGCGTCCCGGCTTCAATCCGTCAGTTGGATTCATCTGCTCTCCTTTTCTCCTCAGAGCTGCGCGCGACGCACCAGATCATCGAGCCAGACGAGCCACGCCCAGAGCTCGGGTCGCATCAGGCGTGCTTCGCGGCCGGCAGCACCGTCGCCAATTCCAGATGCCCCATGTCGCGTTGGGTCCATCGCCCGCCCCATCGCAGGCCGAGGCGTTCCCCGATCGCGCCGATCACGGCCCAGGCCGGATCGTCGGTCTGCCACTGCAGCTTGTTGGTTCCGTGCTCATTGTAGATGAGGAAGGGGCACAGATCGATGGCCAATCCATCGAGGTGCTTGCTGTGGGCTGTCCAACTGGTCCCATTCGCGAGATTGATCGCGTGTTGCGCCGGGGTCCGCAACGTGTCGATGATCATGACGGCGATGCCGGCTTCGACCACTCGGGCGATCAGTTCAATCGCAAGGGGCCGGAACCGGACATCCAGATCATCGAGCGCGCGCGACATTACGCGACGCGCGTAAACGTCGCGCTCGACCCGATATAGACGCTGG
>Ga0066701_10000576_pt1 | contig 10967 bp, 12 predicted proteins | sample GraSoiAngelo_150_FD_66453 | JGI IMG/M metagenome (GOLD analysis project Ga0066701, IMG submission 66453) | Grasslands soil microbial communities from the Angelo Coastal Reserve, California, USA - 14_1009_09_40cm | ecosystem: Environmental > Terrestrial > Soil > Grasslands | place: USA... | reverse complement strand
GGCCTCGCCGATCGGGACAATTCGGTCTCTCCGACCGTTGCCTTGATTGACCCGCAAGAAGAGCGCCACGGCTTCCGCTACCCTAACCCCTTACGCTCTAGCTCGCCTCTTCTTTCTTTTCCCGCTCACCGCGGATCTTCTCAAAAGGCCAACAGAGTGGACCGGCCTTACAAAGATTCGGGGTCCTTGCGGCGAAGTATCGTATGGCCGTCGATGGTTCGCTCCCATCGGTCAAGGGGTGGGTGCGGCGGTTTGTAGCCACAGTGTTGGCATATGGCGTTTTCGAGTGCGCTTGTCATGTCAGGATGTGGTGGGGCTTCGGCTTCGAATTCCTTGCAGCACCTGAAGCAGCGGAGAACCCACGTTGCTAAAGGTTCCATAGGGGCGTCTCCTGGTGATGAGTGTATCAAGTTTTCAGGCGTTGGAAAGTTTTACCTCACATTCATAGGGGCCGAAGCCGCCCTATAGTCTCACGCCCGCGGGTGCGCCAGGTTGTAAGCGTCCATGACGGGAGTGGCACCAGCGCTGTACAAATTGACAGCACAAGAAAATTCCTGTAACAGTAATTGCGCTGGGGGAACCCAGCAAGAGACGGTCCTGACGGATCAACTATTAACACCCCGGAAGGGGAGAAAGGAATTTCCAAATGGAGGAATCCAAAATGGTGATGGAAAAAGCACGTCCCGGTCTGGAAGCCCTCTCTCAGCTTGCCCCTCGCCTTAATAAAGCTACCGATCTCTACATGACCGAACTAAAAGAGATCGAAGCGGAATTGAGTAAGCTAAACCTGGGTATCGAAGTAGAACTGTCATTATCAAACTGGATCCAAGCGGGCAGCTCCAAGACCGAATGGGATGACGCCGGAGAGCCTCTTGGAGTCTTTTATCATGCTTGGACACTGGGATACGGGAAAGACCATCGAGGCAATTGGTGCTTCCTCGTTCGTGAGTACAAGGTGCGAGCTGATGACCCGCACGATGTCGTCGAGGAAGACGCTACTCCGCTCTTGCAAGCTTCCCGCGATCTCCGTATTGCTGCGGCAGAGAAGATTCCGGGTCTACTCAAAACGATCGAACAGCACGTAAAAAAGAAGATCGAGGTTTTAACAATGGTAAGCGACACAAAAGGCAAAGGCCCAAGCGTGGCGCCCCCGGTGCCGGTTATTAAGCGTTAAGCACTCGACAAAGACAAAAAATAAGGCCGTCTCTATGGGCCTCTGGGGGGAAACCCCAGAGGCCCTTTTTGTGTTGAGGTAAACAATGGACTTGACTGAGTACCGAGATCAACCGACGCGATATCGGATCCCCGGATTAGGGGCGTCGCTTGATTCTATGAGGATCGAGCCATCAGGTTCAAAATCACACGATAGAATCTTTTTCCGTGTTAGATCCCTAATCGCGTCATGATTGGCGCGAAATCCGTCTATGGCCGATCCTGCCACATCATTGGGGTTTAAGGCGACACTAAAGGAGTCTCGAAGGGTGTAGAGATGAATCCCACAAGGAAACGTTCGTGCATCCGAAAACGCCTCATAGAAGATCATTTGATCACTGTAATTGTAGTGTGGGTCGGTTAACTGTAGCGTTAAATTTCTCACGGAGCCTCCGTGCGTATCTACTCTAAGGAGAAACCGATCGTTGTCAAGTACTTACTATTTCGAGCACACCACCAATTCTGCCGACAGCCGAGCGATCATAAAAACCGTCCGCTCGTAAACTTCCCCGGCAAAAAAGCGTGCCGGCCTACGCTCTCGGGTGCGTATTCGCGTGGACCGTCTTAACCTTCCGGATCGCCACGTGCGTGTAAATCTCAGTCGTGATGATCGAGGCGTGGCCGAGTAGCTTTTGAATCACCCGGAGATCCGCGCCGTTCTCCAGCATGTGAGTTGCTGCCGAATGCCTGAAGGCGTGCGGATTGACTCGCTTGACGCCCGCTAGCCGGCACCATTTGTGAATCGATCTGGGCATCATCCGCTGATCGATCCGCCGGTTCCACATTGACAGAAATACCGGCGCCGGCCCTTCGGGCTTTCTTTTCCAATGGTGCTCATAGTGGCGAGAGTATTCGAGCAAGACTTCAAGGGCTTTCTGCCCAAGTGGACAAATGCGCTCCTTGTTGCCTTTGCCGAGGACCCGGACTTCGCGCGCGTTCCAGTTGATGTCTTGCCAGTTCAATCCCACAAGCTCACTGACACGCAAGGCGGCCGAGTACAGCGTTTCCAGCATGGCCCGATCGCGGACGGTTAAAAAGACCTCTTCACTCGGAACGCCCAACAGGGCAGGCAACGGCTCCCTGATGCGACTTAGGACCTGGTTCATTTCGTTGACGGTTAAGATCGTGGGCAGCTTTCGCCGGATCGCGTGAAGCTCGATCTCGCCCCACGGATCGGCTCTTGTGACGCCTTTATTTCGCAGGAACTTAAAGAACTGTCTAAGCGCGTAAATCTTTCTCGCCACGCTGGGGAATTTAAAGGGGTCGGGAGTCTTTTCACAATGCCGCGACAAGGACCGCCTCGACATTTTCTGGCTCAGGGACGAGAGCCTCGAAGAATCCGACAACCTCCCTGATCCGGATGTTCTCGTCCAGGAAATCGTCAAGGACCTCAAAGCCGCCCTCGAACAATTCCGTGAAATCGCCCCGGTTTCTCAATGGCGCCGAGCTTATACAGAAAAATCAGAAAATTGACCAACGATAAATATTGGAATTGTTCTCGTTAAGCCGTTTACCATGTTCAATTTCTCTTCACTTTGTCTTGATTGCATTGAAGCGTTCAATTCAATGCTAGCGCTAAATCTGGTCCTCCCGCTCGACGAATACCTGTTCCGTCGTAAATCTGAGTTTCCTCTACTACCGTCCGCGTGATACATAACGAATGATGTGTGCAATGAGGAAAGCTGGTGTCTTATCAATCCTGTTTGTACTGGTACCGCTTGCTGTTGCAGTCATCGCCGAGGCGCAGCAGACAGGGAAAATTGCTCACATAGGTTTCCTGGATAGTAGCACTGCTTCTGGTAGCGCCGTCCTCTTGGACGCGTTCTGGCAGGAGATGCACAAGCTTGGATGGATTGAAGGAAAGAATATCACCATCGAGTATCGGTTTGCCGAGCAAAAGTCTGAGCGCCTGCCTGAGCTTGCGGCGGACTTGGTTCGTCTTAAGGTTGATCTGATCCTGGTCACTGCGGAACCGCCGGCGTCGGCGGCGAAGAAAGCGACTACTACTACACCCATCGTGATGACGAGCGTTGGAGACCCCGTGGGTGCAGGTTTGGTTGCCAGTCTGGGGCGGCCGGGAGGCAATGTCACCGGGCTCTCGAGTTTATCAACCCAGCTAAACACGAAAAGGCTAGAGATACTCAAGGACGCAGTCCCGAAGTTCGCCCGAGTTGGAGTTCTGCGGTTGCCGGGAGCCAGTATAGGAAGAGACCTCCAACTGAAAGAGCTCAGGACTGCGGCTCTGGCACTGAAGCTAAAATTGGAGGAGATCGAGACTCAACCCGACGCCAAGGGTTTAGAGAGCGCCTTTCAAACCGCAAAGCAGAAGCAGGTCAACGCGATTATGACGACCGCCAATCGCCCCTTTTTCGCAGAAAGAAAGCGGATCGTTGAGCTTGCCGCCAAATACCAGTTGCCGGCTATTTACTCACAGAAGGAGTATGTCGATGAGGGCGGTCTCATGTCCTACGGGGCGGACTACGATGACCTCTTTCGGCGCGCGGCTGTGTATGTGGACAAGATCTTGAAAGGTGCCAAACCGGCTGATTTGCCGGTGCAGCAGGCAACGCAGTTTCAGTTTGTGATTAACCTTAAGGCGGCAAAACAGATTGGTCTGACAATTCCAGTCGACCTGCTCGCGCGGGCGAATAAGGTGATCAAATAGCATGGAGCAAGGAGCAAAGGGCATGGAGCGCCAAAACACCGGAGAAAACTCATGAGGAAAATCCTTTTTTGTTTTACCCTTTGCGCCATTCGAATGTTCTCTTTGAAGGCGATTGTGCCCATCGATTCAAAGCTGCGGGCTCTGTGCGGAAGAAACTAACCATTTAATCACTCGTCTGCTTATCGACGATTCTATCAATCCATGCCTTGAGAGAGTCCTGGGCTGTTTTTTCTGCTTCTTCCATTGACCGAAATCCGCAAGCTGCGTAGGTGCTAACAATGCCATCTTTCTTTTTACTGATAGATCCAGTAGCCACCCAGGATCCATCTAGGCGTAAAACAATTTCGTACAAGTAACCCCCGCAATCGAACGTGCTCATGGTCGGATAAAGGAGGGAGGCGATAAGACGGAAACTACCCGGTGATTTAGCTCACCGCTCAAACAAGGAAGGCTGTTCAATAAGTTTACGCACTACGTCCATCAAGGCGTGGGGTGAGATCGGCTTGAGTAAATACTCTGCGGCGCCCGCCTTAAGTGCTTTGGCTTTCCATTCTCCTACTGCCATCGCAGTAAGGACAACAATCGGAATACTGGAAGTAGCGGGGTCCTGTTTGAGTATCGCGATCGCTTCTACGGCAGTCATATCTGGAAGGTTTAAGTCAGTTATTATGAGATCCGGAAGTTCGGCTAAAGCCTTGCCTATTGCCTGCGCTGAGTTTTCAGCCCGTGACGTTTCATACCCGACTGTGCGTAGGTAAACAGATAAGAGATCGGACAAATCGGAATTGTCCTCGACTATCAGAATTTTTGAAGCCATTAAGGTTGTTTGAGTCGAGCAATCCGTTTGCCATGAGCGCCGGCGTAAAATCAAGAAGTTCTGCGGCAAGAGGTTCCCTCTTCAATGTCATGCATTGGCATTGCCGTGCCATGGCATGACACAGCGCCGCATTCAAATTAGGGAGGGCCCCTTACTTAGTCGTTTGAGCATTGGGTGGCCGTGCCTGTTAACGAAACTACGGACCTTTCAAAGAATGTATGGTCATTTTGGAGTGCATCCAGACTAGGTGACAGTATTGATTGCGTCTCAGTATCCCGAGATCGTTCGCAAGTCATATTGACGACTCTAAAGCATTGGGTCAAAATCGGTTTTAGGTTGGTCGCTGTTGATTTGCGGAGATACAGTTTTGATGACACCAGCAGCTCTGTCATACGCCCAATCCCTTAGAGTAATGGGTCAAGCACTCGAGGCGCTTCGGATCGATTCCTTCGAGCTAGAAAAACGAGGCGACGAGTACGTCGTGCGTATGGACCCTAGTGAATCCGCAGGAAAGCTATCGTGGGACACAAATTTTCTGAAGACTCTCGCTGAAAAGATTTGGGGGCCTGGCGATTTCGAACAAAGAGATTTGAATCCCGGAGGGCCGACCGAACCTCTAGTCTATAAGAGTTCAGATATTGACCGATTGGACAGCGAGGGGCGTTCGGGACGCGGCAGCCAAGATTCTATGCCGGATGCTCGGAATCTTTCTTTGGCCTTGCGTGTGCTCGGCGATTATTTGGATCAAAAGGGAGCCCAAGACTTCGCTATTTCGTGGTCTATTCACTCGGTAAGAGTTAAATATGTTACCATTCATTCAATTGGTCTAAAAGAGGAAGACTTCACGGTGCAAAATTTATATGACCGCGGGGTGCATATGTATATGCGAAGATCTAACCGTGAACTCGTAAGATAATTCTGTGTGCTTTCGGCTTCTCGCTTTTCGACTCAACCGCATGTTGACATACCTCCGATAATTTGAGACTGTCCACCGACCTAGAATTCACGGCCGATAATTTTTCACTGGCTGGCTGAGAGGATTGACTGGAGATGGATCATTCACAACACTCTTGGGCTACGGGTGACATTCAATGTCCGTTTTGCTCCCACTACACATGTCGCGCATGTCGAGAAATTTCCTTTTCTATCCTCGCCTGCTGTCGATGCAGGGCGAGAGCCGTGAAGCGACTTGCCCAGCTCAAAGAAATTTACGACATCAAAGATGCGGAAAACGGATAAATCCCGGTCGCGAACGCAATAAGCCGCCGCCTTGTAGGGCTACAGGACAATTAATCGTTTTGCGCCGCGACCTGCTGGTGCCGGTCGGATTGTCTCCTTCTTCTATCTTCTCTAAAGTCAGACGGTCTCAGTACTCGTCGAATCGTCCATTCGACGCAAAATCCTTTACGTCTGCAAGCCCAAGGGGCTATTTGGAATCCTTCTTCCCTTTGCTAGAGGACTTTGATTTTTTACCACCTTCCTCAAGGCCGTGCGTCAGTTGACCGTCTTGATCCTTCTTTTTTTGCAATCCTGATGGAAGCTCGCCTTTTTTCTCCGTGTACTGTTCCAAGCCGTAGGGGAGTTCGCCCGCCTTACGTCCATGTTTCCCCTGCTCCTCTGCCTCAACCTTTTGCTTGCCCTTTGCTTTACCGTTTGCTTTCCCTTCTGAATGTGCGGGAGAAGTCGGGAGAGTTACTGCACAGGCACCCAAAAGTAGCGCCAATCTGCTCAAGGAAGTAAATATGTTCTTCATAAATGTGTCCTCCATCTTTGATTCTTGAAGTGCTCGAAGCCCGTGCGAGTACCGAAGCAGCCTTCATGCCACGGTGTAATTGCGACAATACGCATCCTTAAGTGGAACGGCGTGGCAGTTAGCTTAGGACCAATTTACAGAGCGAGGAAATTTTTACTGGCGTAAATTTTTCTAGCTGATAGATCGCGATCCTTCAGCGGCTGAGCCTGCGATGACCCATGTTGGCTCTTTTTATCACGAACTGTCTACGGTCAGTTTGTCCACTTCGGTTTGTCAATTTTGTCGGGGGAGTTTAAAAGGGTCGGAGTCTTTTCACAATGCCGCGACAAGGACAGCCTCGACATTTTCTGGCTCAGCGACGAGAGCCTCGAAGAATCCGACAACCTCCCTGATCCGGATGTTCTCGCCCAGGAAATCGTCGAAGACCGCGAAGCCGCCCTCGAACAATTCCGTGAAATCGCCCGGATCTCGATGCCGCCGAGCGAAAAAGGGCAAAAAACCTCGTAGAAAGAAAGAACGATGGTCCGCGAGATACAACTGAAGTTAGGTGTAAGCCCGCCAGCAGCTCATGCATCACCAGTGTGTTACGGAGACTTGAATCTTCTCTACCGGAAGGAAGAGGCTGCCAACTAATAGAAGGGGAGCGAAGGCATTCGCGGTCCGTGCTAAATGTGTGCTTAGGCGGGGTGAAGGCCCGATAGGACGACAACTGTAATGGTGAAAGATAACGCTGAGGCTGCAGCATCGCGCCAATTCGAGAAATTGGTCGCCTTAATTGAGAGCCATTTGGTGCCGCATGGCGCAAGAGTGGAGTCACCCGATCACATACCTGACCGTATAACGGGCGAACTTCGGGAGGTTGATGCCTCGGTTCAATATCAAGTTGGTTCAGTCCCAATCCTTATCACTATCGAATGCCGAGATCGCACACGGGTTGCAGACGTCACATGGATTGAGCAAATTGCGACCAAGGGCGAAAACATCGGAGCATCGGCAACAGTGGCAGTGTCGAGCAAGGGCTTCAGCAAAGCAGCCCTGGAAAAAGCGCGGTTTCTTGGCATAGAAACGAGATTGCTCCGGGAGGTATCAAACCAGGCAATTCAGGATTGGGCGCAGAAGATGCAGATTGTCAGGTTTCGGGGGCAGTTCTATTTGGGCAATCTGTATTTGCAATTCAGACCTACACAGACCAATCCGGCCCCAGAGCTTCACCCCCGCGTCAAAACTGAATATGGCAAAGGTGATGCTGAATTCAAATTCATCAGGCGGAACGCCGACGGTGTCATGACCAGCATTGCAGACTTGTTACGAGATGAGGATCGAAAGGCGGGCCATATTGCTTTCGCATGGGTGCAGCAGAGCATCACTGTGCATATGGCACCGCAGTCTGAGGCTGAAATTGTTCTCAGTTCAAGATTTACGATTTTATTTGAAGGTGTACCCTTCGGCGGAGAAGTGGTAACCAAAACGCTAACCAGGGAATTTGCCCCAAATGAGGTCTCTGTGGAAACCATAGGGGGTATGGCCGAGGTTGCGCGACTTGGCGCCGAACTTCGAGTGTTTTATCGAGCGTATCCCTCCAACATCGGACGATTGCTCTCCTACGAGAGTGAATTAGGCCGAGTTCTGTACGTAGAAGAGCGGGATCTAAGTTTAGGGGAGACCGATTCTGTGAAGGTTATTATCTCAGGCGGATCCAATCAGGGTTAAACGCCTAACACGCCCCACACCAGACCAGCTCCACATTCTAGCGGGCGCCCGGTTAACGCCAGCACGATCAATTATTTTCAATTCCTCACTACACTGTCGCTGATGCCAAAAGTGCAACTGGCCGGGTTGAGGGTCGTGCGTGTCGTCCGTGATTCATTCCCAACTAACGCGGCTCGCCTCAATTCAGGCATTAACCTACGATTGGATTGATTTCTCCGTCGACTCAATCTCGCGAGATTTGTCTGACGAGTCGTTCAGTTCAATCTCAGGCTGAATCTGGTCTCCCCACTCGACGAATACCTGTTCCGTTGTAAATCTCGGTTTCCTCTACTACCGTCCGCGTGATACATAACGAATGGTGTGTGCAATGAGGAAAGCTGGTGTCTTATCAATCCTGTTTGTAGTGGTACCGCTTGCTGTTGCAGTCATAGCCGAGGCGCAGCAGCCAACGAAAGTCCCCCGGATGGGGTTCCTAAGTTCTCTCTCTCCTGCAGTTGTGTTGGACCGCGTGGAGGCGTTCCGGCAGGGTCTGCGCGAGCTTGGCTACGTGGAAGGGAAAAACATTATTATTGACTGGCGATATGCGCAGGGCAAAACAGAGCGGCTTCCCGACCTTGCGGCCGAACTGGTGCGTCTCAACGTGGATGTCATCGTCACGGGTGGTCCGGCAGTAAACCGCTTCGCCAAAGAAGCAACTCATACGATCCCCATTATCTTGGCGTTTGATAATGATCCTGTTGGAAACGGGTTCGCGGCCAGCCTTGCGCGACCGGGCGGCAATATTACGGGATTGTCAACCCATTACCCAGAGATAAGCGGAAAACAACTGGAGCTTCTGAAGGACATCATTCCGAGACTCTCGCGCGTGGCAGTCCTGGGAAATTCAACTGTTCCAGGCAATGCGCAAGCGTTAAGAGAGACGGAACGGGCCGCGGGAGTTTTCGGCGTCAAGCTTCAATATGTAGAAATAGAGAATCCCGAGGAGATCGAGAGTGCGTTCCGAGCGGCAAGGAAGGGGCACGCTGACGCAGTCCTCGTGCTAGGGAGCCAGGTCGTTACTTCTCATGCAAAACAGTTCGCGGAACTGGCGGCAAAAAGCCAGCTCCCGGCGATATACTGGAGCCCCGAATTTGTCGAGGCCGGGGGTCTTATGACCTACAGCGTGAGCATTACCGATTTGTTCCGCCGCGCCGCCACATACGTTGACAAGATCTTGAAGGGAGCAAAACCCGCCGAGCTTCCTGTGGAACAGCCGACAAAATTCGAGTTAATCATCAACTTGAAAGCGGCCAAACAGATCGGCCTTACGATTCCGCCGAATGTGCTGCTACGGGCGGACAAGGTGATCAAATAGTCTGCTGCGCTCTGGTGGTTGCGACACTCGATCGTAGAATTGAATTGAATTCTCCTTCCACTTAATCGCGGCGAGCGAAATCATTTGTTTTTGCCCCACGCCTCAACTGAGGAGCGGATACGAAATGTCTGACCGTCGTTCGGAACTCGTCGCGAATCGAAAGAGAACTCAGTGATGGTCTCGAAGGCTCACGTGTAGCTGATCCAAAGTATGATAGGAAGGATTTTTCAGAAATAGAGCGAAGGTAAAATTCGAAGAGATTAATTGTCTTCTTTCCATCATGCTGGATGGCTCCAAGTATGCCTCGAAAATGCGAATGGGCCGCAAGAGAAGCTCTCGGTTAACCTGCGGCCCATTCTTATCTCGCTACAAGGCTTAAAGAGCTTGTGCGCCCTTCGATTACAAACTGATGCCGGTGTTAAAGCTAAAGTTCTTAACCTGCTCCACCGTGAGGGTTCCAGGCCCAACACAGGTGGCCTCGCCGCTTGCTCCGCCTATAATGTCCCACGATACGCTGATGGTATGCGTACCGGGCGTCAAGCCGGACACGTAGAAATTAAAGCTATGTGCAGAAAGCGTGCTTTCAACAATTTGAAAGCAGTTGTCGGTGCACGTCGAAAGGCCACTCAGGAAGCTAGCGGTAACTTGCATGAAACGCTGGTCATAGATCACCCCATCGCTACCAAGCTCAGGAACCACATTAGCAGTCGAACCGTCAACCTCCACTTTCACCCGGAGTCCGACGTTTTGCGTTGATGTGGTTGTCAAAGAGCTTAATTTGTTGTTTGTGTAAAGGCCTGTAACCAACGAAGGCGTAATGACAAGAGCGACTCCACTTCCAGATGAAACTTTCACCGTTACATCGGGCAGACTAGTGACGCTGATGCCGCCCGATAGAGTGCCGTCTTTGGCCGTTATCGAGCACTGAGTGGCGTTGAAACTTGCCGAGAAGCTGCCGCTGCTCTGAGCGAAAACTGTAGCGGAGTTGTACAAAGCTGTTATGAAAAGCGCGGTCAAGATTAATCGAAACTTTCTCATGATTTTCCTCCTTCTTTCTTTGTTTACATTTTGATGACTTGGAAATTGGATTGGCAGACTTAGATGAGGCAATAATAGTGCCACTTACTGCTCTTCCGCATTTCAACATTTTGGGGAAATTTTGTCGGTAGGGGGGTGCGCGATTCTGGGCTATTTGCGCGTTATGTTCCATTTGCATTGCATCATAGAGCAAACCTAACGGCCGCGAGCTGATGCACGATTTCGGCAAAACAAATATTGACTAGCGCAGCGTTGTCAAAAAGATTTGTTTTTGGCACTGTGTTTTCTTGCCTGAAGGACCCCGTTGAAATCTACCTAATTCCTCGCTAAATTTTCTTACCTTTTTGAACCATGGGGCTTCCCCTGAGATTTCACTGAGGCGTCGTTCAATTGCATCCTGACATGAATTATCCCGCTA
>Ga0066701_10000574_pt1 | contig 10984 bp, 10 predicted proteins | sample GraSoiAngelo_150_FD_66453 | JGI IMG/M metagenome (GOLD analysis project Ga0066701, IMG submission 66453) | Grasslands soil microbial communities from the Angelo Coastal Reserve, California, USA - 14_1009_09_40cm | ecosystem: Environmental > Terrestrial > Soil > Grasslands | place: USA... | reverse complement strand
ATGAATCGTCGCACCTTCAATATCGTGCTCGCGACTGCGGCGGCCAGCTCGTTGGTCGGATGCGCCAGCGCCGCCGGCCCGGGCGGAAGGAGACGTACGTTGCTCTATCAGAGCGTCGGCGAACAGCTCACCCACTGGGACGTGGATGTCGACAACGCCGCGCTCACGCCGCGCGCATCGATTAGGATGCCGTCCAACGTGCAGTACGTCTGGCCGCATCCGTCGCGGCCGTACCTGTACGTGTCCACGAGCGATGCTGCCTCGGGCAACGCGCCCAATCCGGGCACGGTCCATCGGCTGTGCGCGGTGCGCGTGGACACGAGCGGCGCGCTACAGATGCACGGCGAGCCCCGGGCACTGCCTCAGCGCCCCATCCACAACAGCGTGGACGCCACCGGCACGTATGCCCTCACCTGCTACAACAATCCGAGCAACGTCACCGTGCATCGCATCAACCTCGACGGCACGATCGGTCCGCCGGTGCCGCAGATAAGCCGGATCGACGTGGGCATCTTCGCGCACCAGGTGCTGACCATGCCCGGCAATCGTTCGGCGATCATGGTCACCCGAGGCAACCGCCCGGAAGCCACCAAGGCCGAGGACCCCGGCGCGCTGAAGATCTACCACTTCCAGGATGGTCAGCTCTCGCCCCTGGCCAATCTGCCCGTGGGCGGCAAGGGAGGACTCGGCTACGGTCCCCGACATCTGGATTTTCACCCGACGCAACCGTGGGTGTACGTCTCGGTGGAATCACAGAACCAGCTGCACATGCATCGCCTCCAGGGTGACGGCCTGACTCCGGAGCCCGCGTACAACAAGAGCACCACGATCGGCACCTACGGCATCGATTTCCCGCAATCCGCCGGGGGCATCCACGTCCATCCGAACGGTCGGGCCGTCTACGTCTCCAATCGCGCCAATGCGACCGTCGAGTTCAACGGCAAGCGCGTGTTCCGTGGGGGCGAGAACAACATCGCGGTCTTCTCCATCGACCAGAGCACCGGCGAGCCGACGGCAATCCAGCATGCCGACCCGCAGTCCTTCCACGTCCGCACCTTCAGCATCGATCCCAGTGGCCGGATCCTCGTCGCCGCGAGCATCGTCGACATGCTCGTGCGAGACGGCAACGACACCCGCCTCGTGCCCGCCGCGCTCTCCGTGTTCCGCATCGGGGACGATGGCACCCTCCGGTTCGTCCGCAAGTACGACGTCGACCTTGGCGGCAAGTTCCAGTGGTGGTCAGGATTTGTCGGACTGCCTGCCGCGGGATGACGGGGTCCCGCGATCGCGAGAACAGCGTGACCGAACAGCCAGGGGACGTCGCCTGCCGTCGCTCGCGGATCGGGCAATGCTCCGTGGAGTCGGACGTATCGGTCAAGGCATCACGCCCGCTCGTGTCTCGCACACGCCGCGATCGGCGTGTGTTTTCAAGCCGCCTCGCCGCGGCACGAGTACTGCTGACGCTCCAGAACCGCCGCAGAACGTGGCAGTTGGGGCTCGAATCTTTACCTGTGACATTTAACTGACCACGACCAGCGAAAACGAGCGTTGGCTCTGAAGCAGCGTGAAGTCGTCTCGGTTCCTGGTGTACAGCGTCGCGCCAAGCGAGCGAGCACTCAAAGCCAGCAAACAATCGTTTACCAACGCCGGTAGTTTACCTTTAAGGTCCGGTCTGTCGTGCAGAACCTTGGCCAAAATTCCTCCGGCATCCTTCCAATGGTAATGACCGGGAGTTACAACGCGACCGACTCTCTCGAAGGGACGGAATAGTATTTCTGCGCGCTTTTTCCCCGCAGGAGATCGGGCGCCTGCGAGCAATTCTTGAGCTACGATGGAGCTGAAGTAGATGCCTGGCGCGTCTTTGTCGTAAAGTTCACGGATGAAAGGGAGGGTTGTTCCGCTTTGGATAAGGTCGATGTATAGATCGGTGTCGATCAGATGCTTGGCCACTAAAAAACCTTTTCCACACCACCCTTGCCCGCTACTTTTTCCAATGACTTGAGAATGTCTTTTCTGAACACTACCAGGTTCAAAGCAGCGTCAATCGCCTCGGTCTCGGTCTTCGCGCGCAGGATTGTCCTCACGCGGCGAATCTTTTTCTCGTCAAGATAATAGTTTTTTCGTTTGAGATTCGTTTTCATAAGATCTCCAGATACAGACAATTGATTATTTTATACGTACCAGCTCAGAGTTCAAGCCTGAGCGATATTTGGCTCTGGAATATTCGAACCCGCGTCGGTTGGAGCCGGAGGGAGCCGCACGGTTAAGCTTCGGCGACCCGAGTATCTTGGCCAGGTCCGCGAAGGGATCGGCGCAGCTATGCCTCTGAGTTATGAAAGTTATTTCTAAGGTTCCAGCCCGTTGGATCAGCGCTTTCTTGCAAAGCTGAAATCGTAGGCGCGCTCGATGGGCACTTCCTTTGCGACTTTGAGAACCTCGCGAATGATATCGAGATCGTATCTCCGCTTTAGCATCATCTTTTCGTCCGCGTTATCGTAGAGATAGTCGGTCGGAAACAGAAAGTGTCTTGCTTCCGAAGTTGGGGGAAATTCTGCGTCTTCCTGACTCGGCACTCAGGTGCCGCAGAAGGTTCGGTAGCACCCCCGCCCTTCTGGCGCAGGTTCGGCAAAGGCGGCAAACTCCGGCTGATCGTCGAAAGGGTGTGCTAGAATATTCAGCAGCGTCTCGAAAGGCGCGTAATCGCCGCGCTCCACTGCGGCACTCAAGGCTTCCTCAACTCGATGGTTGCGCGGAATGAACGCGGAAGTGGCACGCCGCATCGCCTGCGCACGCACCGAAGGTACCACCGTCTCGCGCGCAAGTCGCGCCCGCCAGTGTCCACTCCAGATATCGTAGGCCGACGGATCGCCAAACAGCGCGCGAATCGGTTCCTCCTGGCCCAGGGCCCCATCGGCGAGGTACCGGAAAGCCAACGTGTAGTCAACTTTCTTAGCCACCATCGCGGTGAGAAACCGCGTGGCGAGGTTGAGGTCGGCCTCTTCCTCACTCACCAGTCCGAGCTTGGCGCGCATGCCTTTGAGCCAATGGCGTTCGTATTGTTCCGGAAAGGCGTTGACCACCTCAGTGGCGCGTGCGATGGCACGGTTTCGATCAGCATCGATCAGGGGTAAAAGCGTCTCCGCGAAGCGCGCAAGGTTCCACTGCGCGATCCTTGGCTGATTGGCGTAGGCATAGCGGCCGTGAGTGTCGATGGAGCTGAAGACCGTTGCTGGATCGTAATGATCCATGAAGGCGCATGGGCCGTAATCGATCGTCTCACCGGAGATGGCCATATTGTCGGTGTTCATCACGCCATGGATGAAGCCCACATGCATCCAGCTCGCAATGAGCGCCGCTTGTTTGTCGCGCACGCGCTCGAGCAATCCGAGGTAGGGGTTCGCGTCGCCCTTCAGCTCCGGATAATGGCGATCGATTGCGTAATCGGCCAGGCGATGCACTTTGGCCTGCTCACCGCGGGCGGCGAAAAATTGGAAGGTGCCCACACGGATGTGGCTGGCAGCAACGCGCGTCAAAACCGCGCCCGGCAGCGCAGTCTCGCGAAAGACGGGCTCGCCTGTGAGGACCGCCGCAAGCGCCCTCGTCGTCGGGATACCAAGCGCGTGCATCGCTTCGCCGATCAGATATTCACGCAACACCGGCCCGAGTGCCGCCCGACCGTCGCCGGCGCGCGAAAAGGGAGTGGGACCCGAGCCTTTGAGCTGAATGTCGCGACGACGTCCGTTGCGGTCGATCACCTCGCCGAGGAGCAGCGCCCGCCCGTCGCCAAGTTGGGGCACGAAGCCCCCGAACTGGTGGCCGGCGTACGCTTGGGCCAGCGGCGCCGCTCCCTCGGGTATCTCATTGCCCGCAAAGATCCTCGCGCCTTCCTCGGAATCGAGAGCACCGGCATCCAGCCCCAATTCTTCAGCCAACTCACGGTTGAGCTTGACCAACCTAGGCCGCGCGACTGGCGCCGCTTTCCAGGTCACGTAGGAGCCCTCGAGTTCGCGCGCATACGTATTGTCGAAAACGAAGCCCGCGGCGGCAGAGTTGTTAGCGACGTGCGTCATCGTGTGACTTCCTTGGTCAGGTAGCATTGGTGATTCCTCAGCCATCATTCTGCTAGATATCGATAGTAATATCTACACTGTCCCGACAAGTGTCCTGGATTTCAATCAGCTTTCGTGGCAGCCGTTGGGCCTTTTTGAGTTTTAGTCCGTGCTATTCTGATACTCGCGCTCACCCGATGGCGGGTGAAGCCATCGGTACGTAGGAAGGATATGAATTATGGACTGGATTCTCGACCCACAAGCGTGGATTGCTTTCGCGACGCTGGTGGCTTTGGAAATTGTCCTCGGTGTGGACAATATCGTATTTATTTCAATCCTGGCCGGGAAGTTGCCCGCGCGGCAGCAAAATCGCGGGCGCAACGTCGGGCTGGCTTCGGCGCTGGTGATGCGAGTTATTTTGCTGTTTTCCCTGTCGTGGGTGATCGCATTGACCGCGCCACTCTTCACCGTTTTGGCGCAGGAAATTTCCGGGCGCGATCTGATTTTGCTCGCCGGCGGTTTGTTTCTGCTCGCCAAGGCGACTTTTGAAATTCACGAAAATCTCGAAGGCGAGCGCGGCCACGCGTCTGCAAAGGTGACGCCGACGTTTACCAGCGTCATCGTGCAGATTTTTCTGCTGGATGCGGTGTTCTCGCTCGATTCGGTGATTACCGCCATCGGCATGGTCGAGCAAATCGAGATCATGATCGCGGCGGTCGTCGTGGCGGTCGCCTTTATGATGTTCTTCGCCGGGGCGGTGTCGCGCTTTGTTCAGCGCCATCCGACGATCAAAATGCTGGCTTTAAGTTTCCTGTTGCTGATCGGCCTCACGTTGATTGTCGAAAGCTTCGACGTGCACATTCCAAAAGGGTATATCTATTTCGCGATGGGATTCTCTGTATTTGTGGAGATGCTCAATCTGCGGCTGCGGAGAAAGTCGGAACCGGTTTCGTTGCACGAGCGCTACGTCGCCGATAGCGGCACACAAGGTTCATAGTATACGTGCTATAGCTGACGAAGCGCGTTTCGGATTATCGTCCCGCCCCGCCAGTGAAAGTCTGTAAGGTTTCCAGCCCGCTTGCGTCAGGTCACTGTCCGCTTTCTTTGCAAAGCGGAAATCGTAGGCACGCTCGATGGGAACTTCCTTTGTCACTTTGAGGACCTCGCGAACGATGTCGAGATCGTTTCTCTGCGTTTTTTCGTTGACCACGCCGTTAAAGTATTCCAACCATGTAACTCTCTGATTTTACGAGCGCGTGGAACTTGTTTGCGCATTGCTGCTGAAAGGTTCGGTTTGCCAAACTGGCTTAATCCCGACGAGGGCTACGAGTCTGGCAGCTCGGGATTATCGGCAAGGAACTGCGCCGGCGATTGGATGCGGATTTGTCGGTAACGGCCGAGTGACAAAAGTTCCTTATCTCCTGAGATGATCACGCGTGCTTTTCCTGCAACCGCGCATTCTACAAACTTGTTATCTGAGGGGTCACGCTGGACGACACGCAAACGCCTTTTTGGCTTGACCACTTCCGCATAAGGAAGGATCTCCTCTTGGATCAATTCCTTGATTTCTCCTTCCGAAAGGTCAAATTTTGGATAGCTAAGTACGCGCAGATACTCGTCCAGGATTTCCCGGGAAAGCAGCGGCGTAATCAAGCCCTTTTGCCAGAGCGAAACGAGCTTGGAGGAGATGCCGCTGAAGAGGAGAGCGGATACGACGGTGTTGGTATCAAGGACGACACGCACTACCGAGCGCGGGCCCAACGTATGGCGGCGTCAACATCTTTTTCCGTCAAACCCAGGGCCTTTATCTTCTTTCGAATCCGATCCAGCTTTGTTCCCTTGGATTCGATTACGACGGGCCGCAGAAGGATTTCCTCACCGCGAAGGCTGACCTCGAAGTAATCCGTCTTCGGAAGCCGCTCAACGATCGACTTCGGCAGCGTGATCTGGTTCTTGACGGTCTTTTTGGCAAGCATAACTTTTTTCCTTGAAGTAAGGATACCTTACTTTCCTACGCTTGTCAATTCTAACCCTCCGATGCGGACAACTCGGAGCGGGGACCGGTTGGCCCCTTAGCGCGACGGGAACGGGCACAGGAACGGCCGAACTACGAAACGTGAACTTCAGAAAGCGTCTTTGAGTTTGCGTACCTGAGCGAATACGGAAACCGGATCTATGCGAAGGTCGGGAGTCCTGTTTTTCAAACGGGCTTGAATCTCTTTACTTTCCCACCGCAGAAATGGATTAGTGTGCTTCTCCTCCTCGATGGTCGACGGAACCGTAGAGAGGCCGCGAGCCCTTAGCGCCTGGACTCTCTCGAGCCGTGAAACCAGCTTGTGGTTTTTCGGTTCGAGGGTCATGGCGAAGCGGAGGTTGCTTTCAGTGTACTCGTGACCGCAGTAGACCTTCGTCTCGTCAGGCAGGGCCATCAGTTTTTTAAGCGACGCCTGCATTTGTTCCGCGGTTCCCTCGAAGAGGCGGCCGCATCCAGCCGTAAACAACGTGTCCCCGCAGAAAAGATTATTATCGAAGAGATAGGCGACGTGGCCTGTCGTATGGCCAGGAATAAAGAGAACCTTGCCGCGCAGTTCACCGACGGTAATATCATCGCCCTCCTCCACACCTCGGGTTAACCCCGGAATTCTTCCCTGATCGCTCTTGTGGCCGTAAACCTCTAGCTTGTTGCCTGCTAATAGGCCTTCATTGCCCCCGGTGTGATCGCGATGATGATGGGTATTCAGAATAGCTGTCAGTGTTACGTTCTCCTGCTCGATACGGCGCAAGACCGGTTCGGACTCCGACGGATCCACGATCGCTGCAGTATTGGTTTTTTGACAAACGATCAAATAGCCGTAGTTGTCGCGTAATAGCGGGATTTGAACAACCTTCATCCAGGATCTTACGAAGATATCACGGCGGTTAGAGTAAACGTAGTCCTTTCCTATAGGATTTCCAGTCTGACTTCAAGATCACACACGCTTCGGCAATAGATGACCCAAAGAAACGGTGATTTTCTGCCGATTGGGATTGTACGGGAGAACGTGCCGTGTAAAATGGAAACCTGTCGCGGCTATGAAAAACCGTTGAGTCGGTATTGCAAACCCGGATCACCACGGTGTCGTATCGGGAGCCTTGAGCTTGTGAACGAAACATCGGCTGTTGAAGAGAGTACGATCGCGCATTTTCTATCAAAATGAATGATCCATTCAAAAGGCTTCTCCTGGTAGAGGATAACCTGGCAGATGCCGGAGTCCTGAGAACGGCCTTGAGCGAGGTCGCGTCCACGGATTTTGCTTTTCGGCTCGTTCATGTCGAGAAACTAAGCGAAGCCCTCCAGCTACTAAGGGACAATTCATTTGATTTGATCCTGCTCGATCTGTCCTTGCCGGATGCCTGGGGAATGGAAGCCGTCATCCGAGTGAAGGAGGCGGCGGCAACCCTCCCAATCGTCGTTGTAACGGATCTGGACGACGAAGAGGTGGCCATCGACGCCATGCGTAATGGCGCACAGGACTACTGGGTCAAAGGGCAGATCAACCGTAGCATGCTGGTGCGCGCCATACGCTATGCCATCGAGCGAAAGAAAGCCGACGTCCAACTCCAACAACAGCGCGAAAGACAAGCCATTCTGCATCAGGTCAACGTCGCGGTCACGTCGACGCTCGATCTTCAGTCGGTGATAGAAATTTTACTGGACGAGATCGCCCGTCTCTTTCCCGATTTTGCCACCACCGTCCGCTTTCTCAACCAGGAGACGGGATTTTTTGTGCCGTTCGCCTGTCGCAACCTGGATGGAGAGGCATGGCGCACGACCGCGATGAGGGCCGGCGGCGGTCTGGCAAACATCGTCGCCGAGACGAGAAAACCCCTAGCCATCGTGGACGTGCAGAATGACCCTCGCTCTCGCAATGCCGACTTTTTCCGCGCTCACGGTCTGATTTCTTATCTGGGCATACCTCTATTCGTTGAAGATGAATTGATTGGTGTGATTGCCTTTTATACCCGCCATCCGCGTGACTTTACCGCGGAAGAGGTAGAATTTTTCAGCACGTTGGGCGGACAGGCGGCGATGGCGATCCATAATTCCCGGTTATACGAGCGGATCAAGGCGGCGCGAGATGCGCTGGAGAAGGCGTTGGAGGTGAAGTCGGTTCTGGTCGGCGTGATGGTCCATGAGCTCAAGACTCCGATCCAGGTGATTATGGGGAACGCCGAGCTGCTGGCCGAAGGCATCTGTGGAGAGCTGAAGCCGGATCAGAAGGAACGAGTCAGAACGATCGAAAACGGAGCGGACGAGCTCCTCCGGTTGATTGACAGCACATTGAATATGGTCCGTCTCGAACGGGGCAAAATGGCGCTCGTCGCGACGGAGGTTTGTGTGAGCGACCTGTTGGCTGAATTGAAGGCTGAATTCCAATCCGCCTTTCAGAGAAAAGGAATTGAGTTGGAGGTTCAGTTGCCGCCGCCTGAATCCATCATGAAGACGGACCGCGTGAAGCTCAAGGAAATTTTTAGGAACCTGCTTGAGAACGCGAGAAAGTTTACTCATAGCGGAAAAGTGACCGTCGAGTTTGCAAGCAGAGATAACGATCGGGTCGAGTTTGTCGTGCGGGATACGGGCGTCGGGATTAAAGACGATCTCCTTCCCAAGGTCTTCGAGTTGTTCTATCAAGTCGATGCCTCTCCCGAGGAACCCGCCGGCGCCGGGCTGGGTTTAAATATAGTTAAAAGATTGGTGGACGCATTGTCAGGCGAAATTAACGTGAACAGCCAACTCGGCCAGGGAACGACTTTCCGTGTGACTCTTGCCAGAGAAATCACGTCCAGCAGCTCTGATTGATATCTCTCTTGACCCATTCTCACCGCTTCTCCTATAGTGCTAAGGTCATGATACGCGCCGGAGTGGGTCAGTCTTCCAATCCTTCCACAGGGGAAGCAGTAAAAATTGCTGCGAACCAAGCGCTGACGCAGGCCGGCGTCACGCGCGGCGATGCGGCCGTGGTTTTTTTTACGGTGGAGCATGCGTCTCATCACCGAGAGTTGGTGGAGGCTCTTTGCCGCGAGACCGGAGCCAATCACGTCGCCGGTTGCAGCGCGGCGGGAATTCTCACCGCTGCGGGCGAGGTGGAGGGCAATCAAAGCATGGCCGTGCTCGTTCTCGCCTCGGATCAAATTCAGACGAATCCCTTCCTTTTCAAAGCGCTGCGGGAGCGAGACGACGCCATTGGCGTTGCAATCGCGCAAAAGATTTTAACCGGACCAGGTCCAAATTCACTTCTGACGTTGCTTCCCGATACTTACAACGGGCAGCCGCAGCGATTGCTGCAAAGTATTCAAAGGCAGGTCGGATTCATTCCAGTAGTCGGCGCGGGTTGTTCGGAAAGCGGAATGGCGCGGGCCACCTACCAGCTTTGCGGAGATGAACTCACCTCGAACTCGGTTGCCGGTATGCATCTGTCGGGATCATTTGACGGGAGCATCGATATCACGCAAGGTTGCCAACCGATAACGGATCCCATGGTGATCACCAAGGCGGAGAATAACCTCATCTTTGAAATCAATCACCGCCCGGCCTTCGAACGTTTCGCGCAGGTGCTTAGAGGTCCATTGGCCGAGGATCTGAGACGGGCGCTGATGTTTGTCTTCGTCGGGTTACCGGCAGACGCGGATCAGAACGCGGTCGGCCCGGGTCAATATCTGGTGCGCAACGTCATCGGCCTGGATCCGGCTAAAGGCATATTAGCCGTCGGTGAAGAAGTTAGGGAAGGCCAGACGATGATCTTCACTCTACGTGACGGCCAACGAGCGCGGGAAGATTTGAATCAGATGCTCGAGCGGCAAGCGCAAAAACTCGCCGGCAAAAAACCGGCCTTTGGCCTTTACTTTAACTGCTGCGCGCGGGGCAGCTCGCTTTATGGCATGCCCGGCATCGACACGGCGTACATCCGCCAAACGCTAGGGGATTTTCCCTTGATCGGAATGTTCGGCGGCTACGAGCTTGCTCCTCTCGGAGGTGCCAATCACTTGTTCGCCTACACGGGTGTGCTGGCGCTGATCACTGAAAGGGTTGAAGGCTCAGTCACGGCCCGTTGACCGTTTTCGCTCCTACCGACGTTGCTTTCGGCTACGGCCGATTTGAACGACGCCCGCGGTTGATTCCTGTTCTGCTTTTTCCTGTAGTCATTGGAGTCATCCGCTGGTCGGCCGAAACGTTGACCAATTCGGTGAGCGCCTTCTTCGGCCGTAGATGTCTGTAGGCCCGGGCTTGCGACGTTGAGGGAAGTGTCTCAGCGTGCTATAAATAATCCATTCGCGGAGATGGCGTTCTCCTCTAACCGCCCACCAGGGCTGATGACGCCTACTTCAATCCAGGAGGTAGCGTCATGGAAGAGCTCTGGTGGGAGGCATCCGTCTGGATCAGTCTCGCGCTCGTATCAAGTCTTATTTCCCTAAAAATCGGCATCTCTGTCGCACTCGTTGAGCTAATGATTGGTATCCTCGCTGGGAATACCATTCATCCGCATCTCAGCGAATGGGTCAACTTTCTTGCTAGCTTCGGAGCTATCGTGTTGACCTTTCTCGCGGGCGCCGAACTTGAGAGCCAAACGCTCAAGAGATTTTGGAAAGAGAGTGTGGTCCTGGGCCTGATAGGCTTCTTTGCTCCCTTTGGCCTAGCTTGGTGGGTAGCTCAGTTCTTTCTCGGCTGGGGTTTCAGAGCGGCGCAAATCGCTGGGATCGCACTTTCTACAACCTCGGTCGCCGTGGTCTATGCCGTCATGGTGGAAACCGGACTAAACGAGACTCCTATCGGCAAGCTGATCTTGGCCGCCTGTTTCGTGGATGATCTCGGAACCGTTATTGCTCTCGGTTTACTCTTTAGCAGTTTTGGGCTGTGGTTCTGGATTTTTCTTGCGGCTACCCTCATAGCGCTCTTT
>Ga0066701_10000572_pt1 | contig 10989 bp, 9 predicted proteins | sample GraSoiAngelo_150_FD_66453 | JGI IMG/M metagenome (GOLD analysis project Ga0066701, IMG submission 66453) | Grasslands soil microbial communities from the Angelo Coastal Reserve, California, USA - 14_1009_09_40cm | ecosystem: Environmental > Terrestrial > Soil > Grasslands | place: USA... | reverse complement strand
TCTGCAATTCTCGAATATTAAACTCTTGCCTCGCAGGAAATTCTTATTTCGGTCAATATGAATCGTTTCGAAATTGCAATCCACAAACGTTAGTTGTTTTAAATTTTTGCCGCAATATTTCATTCCTTCGTTCAGATCATCGAAATCCCCCGAAGTCCCAAAATTAAAAGAGAGCATTTGGAGAGTTGCTTTTGAGCTGAATTTGACAATCAAGGAAACCTTATCTACACTGCGGAATAATTAGTAAACTTGATTTTCACTGAATTCAATTGACGGTCGTTACCTCTTATGAATATTCGGTGTAAATTGGAGAGAAATTATTCCGTCGGTTTTGTCAATTAATAATCTGAAAAATAACGAAAAGGAAACCAGCAATGTCTTAGTCGGCTTAGAATGAAAATAATACCAGAATAACATTATACGAGAAAATATCAAACTGTCGTCAAGGTGACGAATGTATGATAAATAAGGAAACAGTGGAGAATGAGTTCTTATTAGATTTGGGTCGGTTTGAAGTTGTTGTTGCTCTGGTCGCGAAAAAAAACTAATAATCGTATCGACAAGATCAGATTGCTTCTTTCGGTTGCTGGATGCGTTGCAAAGTGCAAACGGGTCCGACCATAAGATCGGCACGGCATTGAGACACCAGAAACGATTGGTTAAGAGACATGAAAAAAGATAACCGGGTTTATTTTTCAAAAAACCAATTATATTGCAAAAAATCTCCAATGGCAAAGAATTCATGTCGATATATCGTAACAAAGATTCTTTTATATTCATAACAACAATCAAAGTATTGTTCTTCGTTATTGTCGTAATATTCAGCTTTGCTTATTGTGTTTTGACCTTGGGCTCATCAATATGATCATTCAATTCCAACAAAATATTCGATATACTTGTTTGCACCTTTTCAAGCTGACTAATGACCCCGATATTTTCGATATTTTCCTTTAGACAATATGCATGTTCTACAAGATTTTGCAGGTCTCGGTAAAGTCCTTGCATACTTCTCTTCACGTCTTCTAGACTCATTTCTATACAACCGAACAATCAAATTATTGAAAAAGAGACAACACAATCACATTGTTTCATGCTTACTTGAACAAAGTTGACAAAGTCTTGCTCTTACAATCGTTAATTGGTTTGTTTATATATTTTATTGCACAAACGCTGACAAGTTTCTTATTGTGTATTTTATTCAAATTATGTATTATTAAATCACTTGTGACTTGTTTTCTATATCTAGCAAAACGTTGATGCCTTCTCTTCTCATTTCCACGGAATTACCGAACGTTAGGCATTCCAATGATTTTGGCGATACTTCAAAAAATTTCTTCAAAGTACTTTGTCTAAATTTCCAATAACAATCGACGTCGATCCTCTTTATTCCTTTCGGCAATGATGCCCCAAATGAAATCAAATATGAATCGACATTGACCGCGGAATACAGTGCCGTTGTGCGGTAGACGTCGCGGCATAATGTTAATCGCTGCAATTGTGTGCGTCCTCTGAGCATTTTATTTACACCGCAAAAATTTGAATGAAGAGGAAAGGCCAAAGTTCTCAAATTTGGCGAATACATTGTCACACTTTGTAAGATCGTGGGAATTCTTCTTGTAGTCCAACCATGCAATTTGAATTCCAACAGTTCTTCGCCGGCTTGTTTCAGAAGAATGTTCATGTCCCTCGTGTTGACAAGGGTGTGAATAATTTTCAAAATTCGAAGACGTTTGCAAATCTGCAAATCGTGTGGATCGGAAAAGTCTGACTTCAGATTTAAATTTCGACAAAAAATAACAGCGAAGGATTTTATGTATGGAAAATAATTCAAAAGCGATAAGAGGGAAGAATTTTTAAAATTTACATTTTGAAATGCGACTTCAGAAATCGTATTGTTCAGAGTGTTCGTAATGGACAAATCTAACCCACGCAAAAAATGATATACTCCGTAATCATTCGCCACGTCTGACAGTAAAAAACGTTGCAATTTATTTTGTTTCCGAATAAGAAATCCAAGACTTTCGCAATCATCTTGACTGGAGAGGAATTCGACATATAGTAATTCCAATTGCGTCGAAACGTCTCCGACATGACGAAGCAACTCGGACTTTGGATATTTCCCGTGAAAGTACAATTTTCGAAGGGTTCTCAAGCTCGAATTAAAGTCGTTTTCCAGATTAAACTTGAATAAGTTGAAAGGGTGATGTTTTATATAAAACAAATGATTCGATGAGAATTCATGAATACAATGGGGTTGGGAAATCAAAATTTGAGCGAGCTCTTCCCATAAAGTTTGTACATTGATTTCCCAATACCCACTTCTTAATTTTCTGTGCCCCAGCCATATTTGGACAGACCTAATGACGCCCGAAGTAGAAATGGCTTTGAGAAATTGAGGATATGGAAAAAGCAATACTTGATTGAATTGATCTGAGGTAAATATACTGTGCGAGAGATGACGATCCAATCGCAATTTTTGTTCGTTGGTTAAAAAACACAAGTATATATCGAGGACATTCCTCAAAGATTTTTCCGGAGCAACATGTGTCTCGTTCCCAAATGGGTGTTTCCACAAAAAACGAATTGCTGCGCGACACCAGTTACGATCGATTAACATGCAGGAGTACAAGCTTTGAATGTCGGAATCAAGTTGCAAACAAATCTCATGAACACAATCATATGGAAGTTTCAAGTGTAACATTGTGACGCGTTTCTGTCCATTTTTTAAAATTTAGTTAAACTTGCTTATAAAAGCTATTGCGCAGATCACCTGATGCGACCCAAAGTCGGAAAAACAATTGATGATTAAACCCCTTTGATATGACAAAGAAAGTACAATAAAGACTGGAGTTGTATTGGACATCAATAATACATATTATCTATAAATACAGCCTCTATCTGCTATCCTTCATGTTGAATAAAACTGATCATTATTTCCGCAAATGTATGTTATATGACCTGAGGTTTAGATCATTTGGACGCCAATTTTGATGGTGTTTCCTTTCACCATGATGTTTGTACAGTTGAGAAATTGGAAGATTACAACACCTCGATATCACTGACGAAATAACAGCTCTAAACCATGCGCTATAGAAAACGCAAAACCCTTCTGCTGTATTTGGTTCATTATACTCTTCGGTCTCCAACAATCTCTGCTTCGTTTGGTATCAATTCTTCTTCTTCTTCTTCTTCTTCTTCTTCTTCGTCAAAATACTCAAATTCCGGCATCACTTTCCCAATTTATGAACAGGATTGCCGAAACAGAAGGTGGAGGTGATGTACCCTTTTGGATCGAAATAGCGTTTCCTTCTTTTTAACGTCAAAAAGGTTCCGAAGTTCAATATGTCGTTCGTGCCTCCCCCATCAACGACTTTGCGGATTGGCCCTGATTTAGACCAAGGAAACTCAACGGCATAATAAAACAAGATGCGTTATCTTTCGATGGGCGCGGTGATATCATCGAGACATTCAGTAACACAAAAAATGCTTTTCTGGTTTTTGCCGGAAAAGACTTGCCAAATTAAGACCAATATTGGGGTAAAATGGTATTGTTGCCAAAGGGTAAACGCAACGCGGTGTTTCAAATGTAATTATGGGACAATAGAACTTAATTGGATAAGAAAATGGGTCTTATGGATCTCAATTGCTTTCCTGTGAGGCGAGGCGGGATTTATTAAATTTTAAATGTATTGTCAGGCTTCATTTGGCCATAATAGATTAAGATTAATACAGCTCTGACGTATTTGTGGTCCCTAAATAGGATGTATTATCCCTGATAAAAAAACGTATTTTCAATTGTTTCAAAAATCGTCATTCGTCATATGACGCCGACCGATTGTATTATCAATTTTTTAAGTTATCGATTCATTATTCCTCTGGTTGTTCCAGAGTTTCCTCATGTGACCGAATGTATTATCAATTTTCACAATCATCTGATAAAACGCATAATGTCAAAACAATACAAAGGTATGTCTTTGATTATTAATTAATGAAAAAAAAGTCATTTCATTGGTAATATTTTCATTGACACAACAGAGACGGAACAGAAAAGACAAAGATGGTTTCCATGACATCATATTACGCGGTGTATTGTTTGGACTATTATTATTGAATATCTTGCAAGTCACGAGGGGATCTCCGCCGGTAATACCGGGTATTTCCTCTTATGGTGTTTCTACGCTGTATTGTATTACGTATCGTCTCATATCAAGCTGACAGATCGTTTTTTCTCGTTTAATCGCATAAATTGATTATAATCGAGGACTGTCAATCCCAGGCAGAATCGAGATCAAAGACTGATGCAGGAAACCGGATCAATTATTATTTATTTCCAAAGGCAAATAAATAAACTTTGATAATCTACCTCTTTTTCTAGCAACATCATTGATAACCTTAATGTGATTATGCCCAATAATCTCACAAAATCCAAAATAAATGTAATCTAAGTCAGCTTGACAACCTTCTAAAAAACCCCTCAAATCACTAGGCGTGAAGAACCAATTGCACATAATATCTAATTTGCGCAGCGAACTCGGAATGGTGACACCGAATCCTTTTAAATATCGACCCACGTGGATCGGATCGTAAATCGAACTCTGAAAATCATGGCCGATAAATAAATGGTTTAAATTTGTCAAACTTGGTAATGTTTTATTGAATGTTGAAAAATCCTTGTCATTGAGGCCGATTTTGAGAAATTTCAACATAGGGGAATATTTTGCGAGGGTTTCCAGGACTTGAGAGGTCGTTGTGGTGAATAAACCATACAATTCGAATTGTTGGAGCTTTGATGCACTTCTCAGGATGTGACATACATCATGTATGTTTACCGAGGTTGCAAATATTTTCAATGTTGTTAATTCATGACAAGACTCGATATTTGAAGTCTTATCACGGAATTTACAAGAGCTCCAATTCATGCAGAAGGAGAATATTAAAGATTCGAGATTTGGAAATTCGTTTAAGATCACCAATATAGGGGCGTTCTGTAGATCGATATCGGAAAAATGTAAATTCGTCAAAGTGGACCTTGATATTGACCCACCATCTTCTGAGATTAGACCCCGCAAGAAGAATTGCAAACCTTCGGATTGCTTGAAATCTGATAATTTTAACCTTCGTAACTGTTTTTGCTTCTTGACTAGTTGACCAAGAGCTTCGAAATCCTGTTCATATCTGAGATTTTCAACATTAATGTCTTCCAAACATCTTGCTACCTTGGATGCGGCCAAGAACAAGTGGTGTTTGTGAAATTTCCCTCTGAAATACAATTGGCGAAGACTCGTCCACTCGCTCTTCAAGATAGGATTTTCATCAAGAAATATTTTGAATAAATTCAATTGACAATATGACGGCAATTGATGTGAATCTCCTTCAAAAGATATTCCTTTCAGACCAGTCGATTTCTTGATAATACCTCGTCCAACGTCATCTAAAATTCGTGCTGCCATTAATGTACAACAATCCAATTTTTTGTTCGTGGCCCAAATTCGAATTCCTTTTATAAGTGGTAACATGTTTAGATAACGAAGATATTTCGCATAATCAAAAAGTGTGTCACTTTTTAATAATTCGAATTCAGTAGAAACTGTTTTCATGTAAATATCAGTAATAATCTTGAGAGAGCGTTCATTTAGACAAGACAAGAATGGCTCTTGCCATAGGAACGGGATTGACATGGAACACCACATCCGATTAATGAAGATACATGAATAAAATGTAAGGATATCATTCCCAATTTGACAACAAATGTGAAAAATGCAGTCATGTGTAATCTTATCCATGATAAAGAAAGATAACGACAATTTGAGCCTCCGTGAGAATCGTTGCTTTAAATATAATATCTCGAGTAAAACAAATCAGAACTACGTAATTCGCAAAATATGAGAAAGAAAGTTGAATAAATACGATTCTTTCATTCAAAAGAGTGACCATTGCTGTGAACTTGCTAGGGAGCTTGAAAGTATTGTTTGTGGATCTAATATCTCAAATAACAGTGTATTGACCAAACCTTGTGTGAAAAACCCATTGTCCTCCTGAGGTGGCAACATATAGGTCGCTTCTTCTGGAAAAATATCTGCATTTACGTACCCAGTAATAGGCACAAGGTCTATTATATCAGAAGTGTGGTTGACAACATCTTGGTCAGGTGATGAAACAGAAGGAAAGGAGCAGGTCATATTATCCGAGATTGAAAGGTTATGAGTTGCGAACGTTGGAATACATGTTGTTTTTGTAGTCAGTCGCGACAACGGCTGTGTTAGGCCTTTTTTCTTTCGTTGCCGAGGTTGAAATTTGTAATCAGGGAACAGTCGGCCGTGAGCATATTTAGCTAATTGACTCAACTCATTCCAATCATCTTTATCAGTTTCCGAAAGTGCTTTCCAGGCTTTTGCCGCCCTTGCCGAAGTTTTCCCAACATTTTCATATGCGCCACTTCCACAGAGTAACTTATTATAATATCTTCGAAAAGTCAAAAATGGATTGAGAGGTCTTGGTGTTGCCTTGGCTCTCGAATTTGGTGATGGTGTAATTAATTGGCGAATTGGAAATATTTTATTGATGACCGAATATTTGACTTCAGCATCTTCAATCAATTTCTCGAACTCTTGATTCTCTATACTTCGAGACATGGTGTATTGCTGATGTGGAACAAGAGGCTGAAAAAATACAAGCTCAATTTAAGGGAGATTTTGACGAATAGAGTTGATTCCCCACAAATAATATTAGAGAATACAATTTCTTTTTTTGAATACATTAATAACAATGGTTTAGTGTTTTCTATTGATCAAAATCGCAAAAAAAAATCGAAAAAAAATATTTTTTCATTTCACTTTTGAAATAATATGTTTCGAATCTTGATTGTGGAATTTGATTCATACCCTTGTATTATATGTCGCGTGTCGTCATTTAAAGATTCATCCGATATATAGGCTTGTATATCCAAGAGAATTTGGGCTTTAATGGATCTGGGCTATGATCCAAATCCTGCTCAAAATGAACTCTATTCGGAATTGCCTCCAATATCCTCAACATTTCAACTACCATGGCAAGAGCAAAGTGCAAAGGTCCAAAGATTACAAAAACACTTCGGTTTACCCCCACAGTATTTTACGTCCTTAACCCCTCAATACTTGAACGGAATGTGGAATAAAATGATCCAGAATGAAGAGGCGCGAAAAAGAGAAGAGAAGCAGAAAAGAGAAGAGGAGCAGAAAAAAGAAAAGGAGCAGCAAAAAGAGAATGAAGAAGCACGCGAAAAAGAAAAGGAGAAAAAACTTAGAGAAGAATTGTTAAACAAAGAAAAAGAAAAAGAAAAAGCGCGACAAAAGGGAACCGCCGAACTGCTAAGTGTGGGTGTATTTCACCATAGTTCAGAGAGAGAGGTGAATGCGGAAGATATTTCGACAAATCATGATGCAATGGAGGTTTTTTCGTTAATAGAAAACGTGATTGCCAAAAATTTGAAAGAGAAAGATGTTCCAGCAATCATTTTTGGTGCATCACTTCTGGCTTTTATTCGGGCCAAAATAATTTCTCCGAAGACCAAGGTTTTTTCCCTCCAATTTGAGGGAGGAGCCTCTTCTGTCAGATATGACTTTTCTATCAAAAAGACTGTTACCAAGAAAAAGCAACGCAAGGACACGACTCCAGTGGAAGGATGGTTAATTCAAAGGGAACCCCAAATTACCAGATCTATTCTCACTTCTTCATTATGGGGACATAACGGCGAGCTCGCTAGGCGTCGATTGGACAGGTTATTCAACTGTGACAAAGAATATCCGATGGAGTTTAAGCCGTCTTCGTTGCTTGAAGACGATCTCGACTTGGTGGCCACAATGCTCTATAATACTTTGGAAATTGAGGAAAAAATAACTGAAGTGCGAGCAAGACAAGCGTTGGCACTTGTTGCCCTTGGCTATTTTTTCACAAATTGGGCATATCACAATGCTGGGGAGGATGAACACGATAATCACTTTAAATTTATGGAAAATGCAATGAAAAAATTCCTCGAAACTTCAAATACAAAATCTCGTGTGTTCGCCAAGAAAAGATCACTCGACCTTGAACCGCAAGAAACAGTTCATGAACTGCTCACCAAATCTAACCAAAAAGAATGGCAGAAGTCTCTCAAACAATGTCTAACAATCTCGTATAAATTAGTGTCGCTCATCAGTTTATATGGTGTTGTGGTACTTGTCAATGTCGTTCAACTGATAAAACAAGGAACTCTAGCTAGCCTGAAATATGAGGAATTTAATTGGATGGCCGAAAATCTTATAACGCTGGGCGCAACTGATCTGGGAAAATTCATTATAAGCCTTCATGAAAATAATGAGGCCCATGTACGAGAATACATTGTTAAATTGCTTAAAAAGATGAAGGTCGACATTGATTATTTTCAGCTATATATTCCGATAATAATCCAACTTCGAGACGAATCCCAAAAAATCAGTGACCCACAGCCAGAACCAAGAAGAACAAAGGCTGATGAACCGAGTGACCATCGGGATATGGTTGAACAATACCTTCTGCAGTACAGACAAAAATTTAGATCCGCGTTTATAAAAAACAAAGACAAAGGCAAAGGCAAAGACAAAGACAAAGAGACTTCTGAGGGAGGTGTTCGAACGCTCTCTCAGGCTGAAAATTCAAATTCAAGTCAACCAACACCCCCGAATGTCACCACAGTACAAATTCACAAGCAAAATACCGCGATTCCTACATTTCAAAGTGTGACTCTAGAACATCTACTGGCGAATGCGGAAGGAACGCTTACCACGTTAGAGGAACAATATTCGGAATTATTCGCAACAACTTACGATCGCTTCATCGAGAAACGGAAGATTACAAATGGTGAACCAATTCAACAATGGCTCGAATGGAGATGGAACCCAACCGATGAACAAAGGCAACATGTGCTGGATACGGAAAAATGGCTCGGGAATCTGGACGCGGGAGAAACAGCGTGTTTGAATGAAATGCAGCTTAGATTGGACATTCTGCAGCGCAAAAGAGAGGAGATTGATGGATATAATGCTCAAATAGCACTCAGAGAAAGTCCAGATGCTATGGAAGAAGATTAATTATATCAACATTCACAATATTTTCTGAACTGTATCTTAATTAAGAATAAATTGCAATCTAAATAAAAAATAATTTGTACGATATTTCCATAATAGATTTTGTAAAAAGAAGTGTTCCCGATTGTTACTGCGGTCATTCCGTGACAGCTGGGCCAATACCTCAAAGGAACGCATAGGAGCGGTGGTGCCTCTCGTGATCTTCAATCATTCACAATGGCTCTGATCTTCATAGTCTAAGGCATTTTTCTCACCTGGAAAATAACCAATGTAACGGTATTATGTGACACGTTGGAGAATACGCCAAAATACATTATACGTTATCGCCGAAAGGAACACATTATCTTATTAGTACTTATAAAAGGCAATCTTGTTATATTTATCCGAAAAAAAATGGAAGAAGAACTTCTTCAAATCAGCCATTTATCCATCAGTGACACTCGACGAAATGCAGTATACAATCCACAAATTATTGATAACATTCAAAACGTGCAGACCTTTACCGCAAAGGTTAATGATAGGCAATCTAAACAAGTACAACGGATCATACAGGAAGCATTCGAAGCGCTCACAAAAGTTACTTCTCGCGAAATTCAACAAATACCAGGGTATTCATTATGTATTTATAAAAGTTATCTCTTGTACAAGAAAGGTATGATGCTTGGATTTATTGGACACGTGGGCTGCGCGAAACTTCCACAATCTCCTGAACTTATTTCAAAGTACGAAGAATTGGTTAGACAAATGAATAATTATCATGGCCAACAGTTTCAAAGAACAGAGCAATTGTTATTTTCAGAGGCCGAATGGAATGCTATATATAATACTATGTCGACATCAAACGACGCTCCTCTAAAAAGTTATTTCGAAATAGGGCAGTATTATTTTCAGGTATTTATTTTGTATTTGATGTTTCGAAGCTTTGCGATTGATACTTATTTTGCCATGAAATTGCAGTGTCTTGGGATTTCTTACTTTGACTCTGAAGGATTGCTTCCGATCGAGTATTTCAAACTGTTGACGGAGAAAGAAAATTTCCCTCATAAAAAATGGGAATCAATTTTGAAAATCTCAAGAAGGGTATTCTGGTTGTTCGGAATTCTTGGTAAATCCTTTTTAGACAAAGAGAGGGATATCAGTGTTGAAGAAATCAACGATGAAACGGTTTTTCGCTATTTGCTTTTCAACCTGATTTGCCATTTATATGATCATAATCAGCACAATCCGAAACAAATGTTTTCCCCGGTACACGGTCAATTATGCAATTATTTAAATGTAGTTTTTGGACATTTTGAGGGTAATTCATCTTTTGAGGAAAAAGCTATACTCGAAACAATGGGCAAAAAATCCTTTGGATAATACAACTGAATACATGTCAATACATGGCCATATAAATATTTCGACATGTGGCTCAATAGGGGGTTATCGACGTTATGGATGTATTAGTTTACTGGGTAGGTTAGATGGACCAAAGAAAAGTGAAAAACCTGTTCAAACAGAATTTACGTCAAATATCTTCTGTTTAGATGCACAGTTCATTTCCTGAAACGGCCCAAATCACAAATTTGTACTCAATCAGGAGAATTACGTATATCCTAAACACGTTAAAAGAAAAGCCTGAACAAGATTGGAATGTTCTTCAAAAGGAAGTTTTTTTCGAGCTGTGTGCGGTTATTTTCCGATTTTTTCTTCTCTCAAAAGAGGAAAAAGATGCACAGGATCACATTCAGAAGTTGCGACAATCCATGAAAGACCAGGATTTCAACCGTCTTACACATATCTTTTCGGTAGCCTCTTTGATTTTGTTGAGAGTATTCTTTCGAAAAGTATTGATTCGACTTTATATTAGGGGCAAGCCATTAAAAACACTGGAAATCAACAAAAAGAGATATTACAGGTCGAATTC
>Ga0066701_10000569_pt1 | contig 11011 bp, 9 predicted proteins | sample GraSoiAngelo_150_FD_66453 | JGI IMG/M metagenome (GOLD analysis project Ga0066701, IMG submission 66453) | Grasslands soil microbial communities from the Angelo Coastal Reserve, California, USA - 14_1009_09_40cm | ecosystem: Environmental > Terrestrial > Soil > Grasslands | place: USA... | reverse complement strand
TCCTCGACCAGGCCCGGCGCGAGATGGAGGTGAACTACTTCGGGCCTCTGCAGCTGCTCCACCGCTTGGCTCCGACGCTGGCCAGGAACGGCGGGGGCGCCGTCGTGAACATCGGCTCGGCGGCCGGCCTGACCAACGTTCCCATGTTCCCGACCTACAGCGCCTCCAAGGCCGCGCTCCATTCGCTGACCCAGGCGGCGCGTGTCCTTCTCAGGCCGCAGGGCACCTCGGTCTTCGGCGTCTACGCGGGCCCCATTGAGACCGACATGACGCGCGACCTTCCCCTGCCGAAGGCCTCGGCCCGTGACGCGGCGTTTGCGATCCTCGACGGCATCGAGGCCGGCCAGGAGGACATCTTCCCGGACCCGTACGCGGCGGAGTTTGGCCGGCAGTTCGGCGGCTCGCCGAAGGCAGCGGAACGGCAGATGGCAGCGATGGCCGCCGAGATGCTGTCGCTCTCCGGGGCGTGAGCGACGGAAAGCAACGACCGATGAAGGACACCCGCACGAAGGAGAGAGCGATGACGAAGCACAAGACCGGGACCCGTAAGGAGTGGGTCGCAGCGCGGCTCGATTTGCTCAAGGCGGAAAAGGAGCTGACGAGGCGCAGCGATGAGCTGGCGCGCCGGCGGCAGGAGCTGCCGTGGGTCCGGATCGACAAGGAGTATCGCTTCGAGACCGACGAGGGGAGCGCCTCGCTGGCAGACCTCTTCCGAGGGCGCTCGCAGCTCCTCGTCTACCACTTCATGTTCGGGCCCGACTACACGGCGGGGTGTCCCTCCTGCTCGGCGATCGCGGACGGGTTCGACGGCTCTGTCGTTCACCTGGCGAACCACGACGTCGCGCTTTCGGCGGTGTCGCGGGCGCCTCTCGCGAAGCTGCAGGCGTACAAGCGGCGGATGGGGTGGACGTTTCCCTGGGCGTCCTCGTTCGGCAGCGACTTCAACCTCGACTTCAACGTCTCGTTCACCGAGGAGCAACAGCGCGAGGGGATCGGCGAGTACAACTTCCGCCGCTCACAGGGTAAGGGTGCCCGGTTCGCGGCGGTGCGAGCGCTTGAGGAGGCCGGCAAGGAGGGGCCGCTCGCCGAGATCGCGGCCGGCGTCGGCACCGACTGGGCCACGTACACGCGAGAGGCGCCGGGCATGAGCGCGTTCGCGCTCGAGGACGGCGTCGTCTACCACGCCTATTCCGCGTATGCGCGCGGGCTGGACGGCCTCTGGGGCATGTACCAGTGGCTCGACCGCGCACCCAAGGGGCGCAACGAGACGGGGATCTGGTTCCGCCGCCATGACGAGTACGACAAGGGCTGAGCGAAGTCGTGCTTGTCGTGGCGCAACCGCGGGACTGGAGATCTCACGACGCATGGCTTCCCAGCGAGCTTCCCAACAAGCGTTTGTTGGCGTCTCAGCGCTGCTCTTCGCTGCCAGCGCGGCGGTAACGATCGTCTGGTGCGCGTCCATGTCGGCGATGGGCGAGATGCCGATGCCCGGCGGCTGGACGATGTCCATGGCGTGGATGCGGATGCCCGGACAGACGTGGCCCGGCGCCGCCGCGTCGTTCCTTGGCATTTGGGTCGTCATGATGGTGGCGATGATGCTGCCGTCCTTGGTCCCGATGCTGTGGCGCTACCGCCAGGCCGTTGGCAGGACTCGCGAGACGCGCCTCGGTCGGCTGACCGCGCTCGTGGGCGTGGGGTACTTCTTCGTCTGGATCGTATTCGGAATGGCCGCTTTTCCGCTGGGCGTCGCGCTGGCGGCGATCGAGATGCAGCAGCCGGCGCTGGCGCGCGCCGTACCCATCGCGGTCGGTGTGGTCGTCCTGACCGCCGGCTCTCTCCAGCTCACCGCGTGGAAGGCGCGTCACCTCGCCTGCTGCCGGGAGGCACCCGGGCTCGCCCGTACGCTGCGGGCCGACGCCGGCACGGCGTGGCGACACGGCCTGCGCCTCGGCCTCCACTGCACCCACTGCTGTGTCGGTTTCATGGCGATCCTCCTGGTCATCGGGGTCATGGATCTTCGCGCGATGGCTGTCGTGGCGGCAGTCATCACCGTCGAGCGTCTCGCACCGGCCGGTGAGCGCGTCGCGCGAGCCACCGGCGCCGTCGCCGTGGGGGCAGGGTCGTTTCTGATCGCGCGAGCAGCCGGGCTCGGATGACGCATCCGCATCGTGCCGACGTCCACCTGAACTTCGGCCATGTGGCGCGCACGGAATCTTTATCCGTCTAGGGACGGGACGCAGTGCGTCAGACGGGTCGCCGGGAGTTCCTCTCCGCGCTTCGGTCGAACCTGACTCCGAAAACCATGGAGACCAGGTCGCGCGAAAATGATCAATGATGCGCGGGCGGCCTGCCTCTGCCAGCGCCGGCCCTGCGAACAGGAGCATGCGATGCGCGCGAGCTCGATCCTCGACCCGGGGCTGGAGCAGCAGGATCCGATCGCCCGCCGCGCCTACCTCGGAATGCGGCTGCGCGAGACGGTCGCGTGGGCGCATTCGCGGTCGCCGCACGTCCGGCGGGTGTTCGACAAGGCGGGAATCGGCCCGCGAGACGTGGCCTCGCTCGACGATCTCACGAAGATTCCGATCACGCGCAAGGACGACGTCCCCGCGATGCAGGCCGCCGACCCGGCCTTCGGTGGCCTCCTCGCGGTCGAGCCCGCCCGGCTCCAGCGCATCTTCGCCTCTCCCGGACCGATCCTCGATCCGCAAGGAGAAGGCGACGACTTCTGGCGCTTCCGGATGGCGCTCGCCGCTGCGGGCTTCCGCCGCGGCGACATCGCGATCAACTCGGCCTCATACCACCTGACGCCGCTCGGGTTCATGCTCGACAACGCGGCGCGCAGCCTCGGGTGCGTCGTCGTTCCCGCGGGCGTCGGGCAGACCGACGTGCAGGTCCGCGTCGCATCGGCGCTGCGGGCGACCTGCTATCTCGGCACACCCAGCTTCCTTTACGCGCTGGTGAAGCGCGGGCGCGAGATGGGGATGCCGCTCCCCATCGAGGTCGCGTTCGTCACGGCCGAGATGTTCCCCGAGTCCCTGCGCGCCGAGCTGGAGAAGGACTTCGGCGTCCGCGCTCTGCAAGGATACGGCACCGCCGACCAGGGTTGCCTCGCGTACGAGTGTCCGGAGCGCGGCGGCATGCACCTGCACCCGGAGACGATCGTCGAAGTGCTCGATCTGGAGACGCGCAAGCCGGCGGTGCCGGGGCAACCGGGCGAGATCGTCGCCACCATCTTCGATCCGGCGTATCCGCTGCTCCGCTTCGCCACCGGGGACATCGGGACGCTGGCGCCGCCTGGCACCTGTGCGTGCCTGCGCACGGCGCCCAAGCTGGCCGGCCTGGTGGGACGCGTGGGGGACGCCGTGAAAGTGAAGGGGATGTTCATCCGCGGGGCGGAGATCGCGAAGGCACTCGAGGGCTTCCCGGCGGTGGCGCGCTTCCAGGCGGTGGTGACCCGCGACCAGCACCAGGATCACCTCGCCTACGTGGTCGAGCTCGCGGAAGGAGCCGCTCCCGAGGCCGGGCTGTCCGACCGGATCGCCGACACGCTGCGCGAAGCGATGAAAGTCCGCGGCGAGGTCCGCATCTCTCCTCGCGGCACCCTGCCCGAAGGATCGAAGCGCATCGACGACCGCCGCACCTGGCGCTGATCGCTTGGGCGGTTGACCCGACAAGAGCCGGGTGCTAACCGATCCGCCTCGCGGGGCGGCTTGGGGGCCGTCTTGCGGGCGCACGAGCATCTTCGCAAAAAGGGGGCTTCGTGACCTCCGTCACCATCTCCGTCAACGGAACGAGCCAGGCTCGCCAGGTCGAGCCGCGGCTCCTGCTCGTCCACTTCCTCCGCGAGACGCTGGGGCTCACCGGCACGCACGTCGGATGCGACACGAGCCAGTGCGGCGCCTGCACCGTCCTGCTCGACGGCGAGGCGGTGAAGTCGTGCTCCCTATTCGCGGTGCAGGCCGACGGGCGGTCGGTCACCACGATCGAAGGACTGGCCAAGGACGGCAAGCTCCACCCGATGCAGGAGGGCTTCTGGGAGAAGCATGGGCTCCAGTGCGGGTTCTGCACGCCGGGAATGATCATCTCCGCCTGCCAGATCCTGGAGAGGAATCCAAATCCCAGCGAGGCGGAGATCCGCCGCGGCCTGGAGGGCAACATGTGCCGGTGCACGGGGTACGCCAACATCGTCAAGGCGGTGCAGCACGCCGCAGGCAACATGGCCGACCGCGGAGCGAGGTAACCCATGGCCGCCACCGAACGCCTCTTCGGCTCGAGCATCAAGCGCCGGGAGGATCCCCGGCTGATCACCGGCAAGGGCGTCTACGTCGACGACGTGAAGCTCCCCGCCACCACCTACGCCTCGTTCGTGCGCAGCCCGCACGCGCACGCCCGCATCAAGGCAATCGACTCGAGCGCGGCCCGCAAGCTCCCCGGCGTGGTCGCCGTGTACACCGGCAAGGAGCTCAGCGCTGGGGGAGTGAAATCGCTCCCCGTCGGATGGCTCCTGCCCAACATCAAGCTGCCGCCACACCTGCCGCTCGCCGTCGATCGCGCCCGCTACATGGGCGACGCGGTCGCGGTCGTGATCGCGGAGTCGCCGTACGTGGCCCGCGATGCGGCCGACCTCGTCGACGTCGATTACGAGCCGCTGCCGGTCGTGACCGACGCGGTGCGCGCGACGGAAGCAGGCGCGCCGAAGCTCCACGACGAGGCGCCGGACAACGTCTCGTTCCGCTGGTCGCTGGGTGACAAGGACAAGACCGACGCGGCCTTCCGCGGCGCGGCCAGGGTGGTGAAGGAGCACTTCGTCAACCACCGGCTCATCCCCAACGCCATCGAGCCGCGCGCGGCGCTCGCCAGCGCCAATCCGGCCACGGGCGAGATCACCCTCTGGGTGACGACGCAGAACCCGCACGTCCACCGCCTGCTGATGGCGGCGTTCGTCCTGGGAATTCCGGAGCACAAGCTGCGGGTCATCTCGCCGGACGTCGGCGGAGGGTTCGGCTCCAAGATCTTCGTGTACCCCGAAGAATGCGTGGTCACCTGGGCCTCGCGCGCGCTGGGACGGCCGGTCAAATGGACCGCCGAGCGCCGCGAGAGCTTCATGACCGACGCGCACGGGCGCGATCACCAGACCGACGCGGAGATGGCGCTCGATGCGGACGGCCACATCCTCGGGCTGCGGGTGAAGTCGACCGTGAACCTGGGCGCGTATTTGTCGCTCTTCGCGCCCTCTGTGCCGACGTACCTGTACGGCACGCTCCTCGCGGGCGCTTACAGGACGCCGGCGATCCACGTCGAGGTCACCGGCGCGTTCACCAACACCACCCCGGTCGATGCGTATCGCGGCGCGGGACGCCCCGAGGCCTGCTACGTGGTCGAGCGCATGGTCGACCTGGCGGCGAAGGAGCTGGGCGTCGATCCGGTCGAGCTGAGGAGGCGGAACTTCATCGCGCCCGAGCAGTTCCCCTACCAGACGCCCGTCGCCGTCATGTACGACAGCGGCAACTACACGGCCGCGCTCGACAAGGCGCTGGAGATCCTCAACTACGGCGCGTTCCGCCGCGAGCAGGACAAGCTCCGGCAGCAGGGCCGGTACCTCGGCGTCGGCTTCTCCACCTACGTCGAGGCTTGCGGGCTCGCTCCCTCCCAGGTGGCGGGCGCGCTCGGCGCGCAGGCGGGACTCTACGAGAGCGCCACCGTGCGCGTGCACCCGACCGGAAAGGTGACGGTCTTTACCGGTTCGCACTCGCACGGTCAGGGCCACGAGACGACGTTCGCGCAGGTCGCCGCCGACGAGCTGGGCCTGCCGATGGAGGACATCGAGATCGTCCACGGCGACACCGCGCAGGTCCCGTTCGGGATGGGAACCTACGGCAGCCGCAGCGGCCCCGTCGGTGGGGCGGCCATCTACATGGGGCTGCAGAAGATCAAGGACAAGGGCAAGAAGATCGCCGCGCACCTGCTCGAGGCCAGCGAGAACGACGTCGTCTACGAGGGCGGCAAGTTCTCGGTGAAGGGCTCGCCCAACCGGTCCAAGACCTTCGGCGACGTCGCCCTGATGGCATACCTCGCGCACAACCTCCCCAAGGGGTTGGAGCCGGGGCTCGAGGCGATCAGCTTCTTCGACCCGGGCAATTTCGTCTTCCCGTTCGGCACGCACATCGCCGTGGTCGAGGTGGAGCGCGAGACGGGCAAGGTGAAGCTCGTCCGCTACATCGCGGTCGACGACCTCGGGCGCGTGATCAACCCGATGATCGTCGACGGGATGGTCCAGGGTGGGATCGTGCAAGGAGTGGCGCAAGCGCTCTGGGAAGAAGCGATCTACGACGAGAACGGACAGCTGGTGACGGGCTCGATGATGAACTACGCGCTCCCCAGGGCGGACGACGTGGTGACGCCCGAATTGGCCCGCACCGAGACCCCCACGCCGGTCAATCCGCTGGGCGTGAAGGGCGCCGGCGAGACCGGCACCATCGCCTCGACCGCCGCCGTCGCCAACGCGGTGGTGGACGCGCTCGCGCCGTTCGGGATCAAGCACCTCGACATGCCCTTCACGCCCGGGCGCGTGTGGGAAGCGATCCGGAGCTCTGGCCGCTGACGACGGAGGCGAACGATGTATCCCGCTCCTTTCGAGTACCACGTCCCCAGCACGGTGGCCGAAGCGGTCTCGCTCCTCGGCAAGTGGCAGGACGACGCGAAGCTGATCTCCGGGAGCCAGAGCCTGATCCCGATGATGAAGCTGCGCCTCGTGCAGCCCAAGCACGTCATCGATCTGCGCAAGGTGCCGGGCCTGGCCGGCGTCTCCGAGTCGGACGGGGCGCTGCTCATCGGCGCGCTGACCACCTACCGCGCGATCGAGACCTCGGAGATCGCGCGGTCCCGCCTGCCCATCCTACCCGAGACGGCGGGCAACATCGGCGACGCGCAAGTGCGCAACCTGGGCACCATCGGCGGCAGCCTGGCGCACGCCGATCCGTCCGCCGACTGGCCCGCGGTGACCGTCGCGCTGGACGCGAGCGTGAAGATCGCGGGGCCGCGCGGCGAGCGGACCGTGCCCGTCGAGCAGCTCATCTCCGGACCGCTGAGCACCGTGCTCGAGCCGAGCGAAATCCTGGTGCAGGTGCGCATCCCGCTGCCCGGCGCGCGGAGCGGCAGCGCCTACGAGAAGCTGCCGAATCCCGCCTCGCGCTTCGCCGTCGTCGGGGTAGCGGCCGCGGTCACGCTGGACGCGAAGGGCGCCGTGCAGCGCGCGCGCGTCGCGCTGACCGGACTGGGACCGAAGGTGTCCCGCGCCGCCTCGGTCGAGCAGGCGCTGCAGGGCAAGCCGACGAGCCCCGATTCACTCGAGTCGGCTGCGTCGCGCGCTGCGGAAGGCCTCGAGCTGCGCGCCGACGGGACCGGCAGCGCCGACTACAAGGCCCACCTCGCCGCGGTGTACACGGAGCGGGCGCTGCGCCGCGCAGTCGCCCGGGCCGTCGAGAGCCAGGTCGAGAAAGGGCCTGCTCGAGGGTAGCCAAGCTCGCGTCCCGAGAATGCCGGACACCGGCGCTCGCTCAAACGACCTCCCGCACCGCACGCAGCGAAGCGTCCACGTCCGCCGGCGAGGTGAGCAGGCTCGGTGACAGCCTCGCGAGGTGCATCTCGTAGCCGCCCGGAGTCACGCTGGCGATCACCTTGCGCTGGTGGAGCCGCTCTACGACCGCCTCGGGAGAGACGCCGTCGACCTCGAAGCAGACGATGCCCGCCGAGACGTCCGACGAGAGCGGCGTGTGCACCGTGACCCGTGGAATCTTCGCGAGGCCCTGCTTGCATTGCTCGTTCAGCTCGTGGATGCGCCGGGCCACGCGGGCCTTTCCCATCGCCTGGTGGAAGCGGAATGCCTCGGGCAATGCCCAGCGGTGCTCGAACGAGTGGAAGCCGCCAGGGGTCATCGATGCCGCGGCGGGCATCTCGGGCTCGCGCCGCCACATCCGATCGAAGCTCGGGATGGTCGGGCTGGACATCGACCACGCCAACGGGTTCGCGCACAGGACCCCGGTCCCGCGCGGCCCGAAGATCCACTTGTGGCAACCAGCCGCGAACATATCGCACCCGAGCGAGCTTACCGTCTCGTCCTCGACGCCGAAGCCGTGCACCCCGTCGACGCAGAGGATGGCGCGGTCCTGCTCCGCTCGCCCGCGATTGGCCGCCGCCACCACCTGGGCGAAGCGCGCGATCGGCGTGCGCACACCGGTGCCCGAATGGACCCAGGTCACCGCCACCACGCGAGTAGCGGGCCGGATCTCGTGCGCCAGCGCCTCCGCCATCTGGTCCGGATCGGCGGCACTCGGTCGCTGGTAGAGCGCGATGCGGCGCACGGCGGCGCCAGTGCGCGCGGCGGCATGGTCTAAGGAGCGTAGAGTGGCCGCCGGGTGATCGTGCTTGGTGCTGAGGATCTCCTGCCCCGGCTTCAGCTTGAGCCCGCCGTAGAAGAGCCCCAGCCCCATCGTGGTGCTGTCGGTCATCGCCAGGTCGTCGGGGCGGCAACCCATGTACGCCGCCGCGGTCTCGCGGGCGGCCGTCTCGCAGCGGCCCACGTTCTCCTCGATGTAGAGCGCGGGGTTCTCGTCCAGTCCGCGGCGGTGCGCCTCGATCGCCGCCCGTACCGGGGCCGGATGCGACGCCATGAGGAACTGCGCCATGTGGATCCAGGAGTAGTCCAGCGGGAACTGGCGCCGCACCTGCTCCCAGTCGCCGAGGTCGGCGCTCGCGCCGCTCGGGGCCGACGCGGCGCCGTCGTGCGCGCGGCACGCGTACAAGAGCGGTGCGGCGCTCGCCGCGGCCGTTCCCGCGAGGAAGGCACGTCTTCTCATGTGGTCCCCCTTTCAGTGCTCAGCTCATTCCGGATCCAGCTGGCCGCGCGCGCTGCCTGCGCGGTAGGGCGCCAGCCGCCAGGCCACCTCGGGCGTGATCAGACCGCCCGCGCCCAGGGCCGCGACTGCCGCGCGCGAGAGTCGCTCTCCCGTGAGCAACGGAGGCAGCAGGAGGTCGAGCGCGGTCGCCTTCGCGAAGAGGCCGCACGACGGCGCGCCGATGACGGGCACCGCGCCCGCATACGCGAGCCACAACAGCGTGCCTGGCTGAGCGGGGATCCCGTGCTTCTCCATCCTCGCGCCAGCGCGTTCGAGCGCGAGCAGCGCAGGGTCCAGCGGGTCCATCGGATTTCCGCCGGCCAGGAGGATCAGCTCCGCTCCGGAGCGCAACGCGGCGCGGAGCGCGTCGGCCACCGCATCGGTTGCCAACGGAATCCGCTCGACGAGCGTGAGGTCGGAGCCGAAGAATGCCAGCTTCTCTTCCAGCGCGCGCCGCGCCCGCGAGAGCATGCGCTCCTCGACGGAGTCCTCGACCAGGGCGGCGACGCGTACCGGGAGGAAGCGCCGGACGCGCAAGAGGCCGCCCGCCGCGATCCCTTCGGCCGCGGCCAGGCGCTCCCGCCGCGTGACGAAGGGCACGATCTTCGCGCCGCCGATGCGCTCGCCTTCGCGCGCGATCGAACCGGGTGGCTTCACGTACACCGCTAGGTCGTCGATCTCATTGAGCCGGGCGAGCAGCGCAGCGTCGTAGTCGACGACGCCCCGGTGCCGCGCGACCAGGGGGAAGGCGCCGGCCGAGAGCGTTTCCACCTGGACGCCGTCGCCGGCGAGGGAGCCCGCGAGCCGCCGCCCCGCTTCCTCCTCGTGCACGTCGCCCGACTGCAGCTCGATGACGTGCAGCTCGGTCCAGGGCAGCTCGGAGAGCCGCTGCAGCTCCTCGGCTCCGAGCACGGCGCCTTTCTCGAGGGCGACGCGGCCGTCGGATCCGAGCACGTTCTGCGCCAGCACGGCGCCGGCCGGAGGGAGGTGGCCCCTCTCGATCCGCGTGGGCCTCACGGCGCTCGCTCCGCGAGCGCAGTGCCGGGCCGCCCGCTGCGCACCGCCACGATCTGCGCAACGACGCTGAGCGCGATCTCGGCCGGCGTCTGCGCGCCGATGTCCAGTCCGACCGGGACCTGCACGCGCGCGAGCCGCTCCGGCGCGACGCCCTGGGCGCGCAGCATCTCGAGGACGCCGCGTCCGCGCTTGCGGCTGCCCAGCATGCCCACGTAGCCAACCTGGCTCGCCAGCACGGCACGGAGGACCGGCACCTCGACGTCCTGGTCGTGGATGGTGAGCACCACCGACGTGGAGGCGGACAGGGGAAGATCGGCAACGATCCCGGAGGCATCGCCGACGAGCAACTCGTCCGCATCCGGGAAGCGCTCGCGCGTGGCCAGCTCCGGGCGCGGATCGACGACGGTCATGTGGAATCCGAGCGTGCGCGCCAGCGAGACGAGCGGAAGGGACATGTCACCTGCGCCTACCACGACGAGGCGCGGCCGCTCACCCTTTCCGGGTTGCGCCGGCAGCTGTGGATGCACGTCTTCCATGACCACTCCAACCCTATCTCAGCGCCCAAAAACTTTCACAGGGAGCGCGGGAGATTGGGAGCGCGGGAGGTCTTTGTGTCAGGCGAGCAGGTGCTTCTCCAGCGCGCGGAGGCTGGCGAGGTCGTGCGCCGAGGCGAAGACGCCCACGTGGGGAAGCGCGGTCTGCATGCCGCGGGTGAGGGGCTCGTACCCCGGGCTGCCGAGCAGCGGGTTCAGCCAGACCAGCCGGCGGGACCTCGCCGCCAGCGTCTCGAGCGCGGCGGCCAGCTCGAGCGGGTCGCCCGTATCCCAGCCGTCGCTCAGGATGACCACCACCGTGCGCCGATCGACGAGCTTGCCCCATTCGGCATTGAAGGTGGACAGGCAGGCCCCGATGCGCGTCCCTCCCGACCAGTCGTGGACGCGCTCGGAGAGGCCCTGCAGGGCGCTCGAGAATGGGCGCTCGCGCAGCGAGTCGGTGATGCGCAAGAGCGAGGTCGAGAAGGCGAAGCTCTCCACCCGGGCGACCGAGCCGTGCAGCGCGTAGAGGAATTGCAGGAGCAGGCGGCTGTAGAGGTCCATGGA
>Ga0066701_10000565_pt1 | contig 11024 bp, 7 predicted proteins | sample GraSoiAngelo_150_FD_66453 | JGI IMG/M metagenome (GOLD analysis project Ga0066701, IMG submission 66453) | Grasslands soil microbial communities from the Angelo Coastal Reserve, California, USA - 14_1009_09_40cm | ecosystem: Environmental > Terrestrial > Soil > Grasslands | place: USA... | reverse complement strand
ACCCGCGAGATCGGCATCCGCATGGCCACTGGCGCGCGCATGCGCGATATCTTGCTGCAATTCAACATCGAAGCCGCTGTAGTCTGCGCCGCTGGCGGCATTTTGGGAATTCTAATCGGCATCGCCGCCGGCTTGGTTTTACGGTACAGCGGCATGGCCGTGATTTTTTCAGTCGCGCCCGCCGTGCTGGCCTTCGCTTGCGCGTCGGCGACTGGATTGATCTTCGGCTACCTGCCCGCGCGCAAAGCGGCACAGCTTGATCCAGTCATCGCTTTAGCTTCGGAGTGAGGTGATTTATGCGTAAACATCCACTGAAAAGTACGATCGCGCTTTCACTGGCGCTATCAGCCTGCAGCCTCGCACCCAACTATCAGCGGCCGCAAATGGCCGTCCCCACCGGCTGGTCGAGCGTGGCGGGAGTCGGCGTCGACGCCCAACCGAGCACCACGCCGTTTTGGCAGGAGTTGGGCAACGCAGATTTGGATCGCTTGATAGAAATAGCCTTGGCGCAAAATCTCGACTTGGAAGCGGCGCTGCACCGCATCGAGCAGGCGCGCGGGCAGGCGAAGGTCGCCGCCTCACCGCTCTATCCCACGGTGAGCGCCAGCGGCTCGGCATCGCGAACCTTTCAAGACCAGAAAGACACCAATTCCGTGCGCGGCGGCGGCAGCATCAGTTACGAAGTCGACCTTTGGGGCAAAAACCGCGATGCCGCCAAGTCGGCCGACTATAACGTCGACGCGACTCAGTTCGACCGCGAAGCCCTGCGCCTCGTGGTCACCGCCGACGTGACCGATTTCTATGCGCAGATCTTGAGTCTCAACGATCGCATTCGCATCGCTGAATTTAATCTTAAAAACGCCGAAGAAATTTTGCGCATCATCGAAGCGCGTTATAACGCCGGCGGCGTTTCCGGCCTCGAAGTCTCGCAACAGCGGGTCGCGGTGAACGGTTTCCGCGCGACGTTGGCGGCGCTGACCGAGCAACGCGCCACCTCGGCCAACGCGCTGGCAATCCTGCTCGGCCGGCCGCCGCAGAATTTATCCGCGCCAACCGCGCAGCTCGCGTCGTTGAAGATGCCCCAGGTGAATCTCACACCGCCGTCAACTTTGCTGACCGCGCGGCCTGACATCCAGAGCGCCGAAGCCGGTTTGCGCGGCGCCAACGCCGACATCGGCGTGGCGCGAGCGGCCTTTTTCCCGTCGCTGACGCTCAGTGCCGATACTGTGATCGCCGCCGGCTTTGGCAATCCTGCCGCCGCGGCATCTTCGCTGGCGTCGAGCCTACTAGCGCCGATCTTTACCGGCGGCCGGCTCACGGGAAATCTGCAAAGCGTGACGGCGCGGCAAAAAGAGCTCGCCGCGCAGTATCAGAAAACCGTGCTGGTCGCGTTCCAGGAAGTCGAAGACGCGCTGGCCGCGCTCAAGAGCAACAACGAGCAGGCCGCGCTATCGGTTGAATCGGTTAAGGAATCACAAAATGCCTATGACATCGCCAAGGCACGCTTCGATGCCGGCGCCATCGACTATCTGACTCTGCTCGAGACTCAGCGCAGCCTTTATCAGGCGCAGGACAGCCAAATCGCGATCAACCAGGGACAACTCGTGGCGTACGTCCAGTTGCGCAAAGCACTGGGAGCGTGATTGCCGCACTGGTTACCGTCTCGGATCAGTGCCCCACTGTGGTGTCTCCGAGGTTCGTAGACCGAGGCCGTCGCAAATACTCTGGTCCAACGCCGGGTAATAAACCAGAAACCGTAGAAAGAAAGGGGACGGTTCCTTGGTGTAGGTATTTGGCGGCGAAGGAGATTTCCTTCACGTCCGGATCTTTCCCCCTAATCTGATCTTCTTGATAGTCAACAACTTAGAAGCGGTAACCCGCCGTTGGCATTGGCCTTGCCTGTCTCATAATCAGGGATTTAAAGAGATAACATGCGTCCGCACGGGCCGGGGGCTTTTTTAGAGATGAAAAGGGGTCTTTTCTAGCCGCGGGTAAGCGTTATGTACACTGAGCACTTTGGATTTTCGGATGTCCCTTTCAGTGTCACACCCGACCCGCGCTTTTTTTATGCCAATCCTCTTTATCACGAGGCCTTTGCCAGTCTGCGTTACGGCATCGAGTCGCGGAAGGGCTTCGTCGTCATCACCGGTGAGGTGGGGACCGGAAAGACCACGCTGCTCAAAATATTCATGCACAGTGTAGAGTCAACGATCCATACCGCCTTTATCTTCAATCCTAAGCTCAGCTTTACCGAACTACTCCGATTCATCTTGAACGACCTGGGAATATCGAACTCCGCGGAAGACCGGCTTACGCTGATGGGGCGGCTCAATGATTATTTGATCGAACAGCTCAAAAAAGATCACATTGTTGCTCTGCTGGTTGATGAAGCTCAAGACCTAAGCGATGAGGTGCTCGAAGAGCTCAGGTTGCTTTCGAATTTCGAGACCGATAAGGACAAGCTCATCCAAATTGTGCTGATGGGACAACCCGAGCTGGACGAAAGGCTGGATCAACCCGGTCTGCGCCAGCTGAAGCAGCGGGTCGGGATCCGCTGCCGGCTCGCTCCGCTTGGACGCCACGAGATAATTCCCTACATGAATCATCGGCTCAAGACGGTGGGTTATGAGGGCAAAGAGCTGTTTGATCGAGACGCGGTCGAGAGGATTACTCTCTATTCGAAAGGGATTCCCCGGCTCATCAACGTGATTTGCGACAACGCTCTGTTGATTGCCTATGCAGCTTCCAAAAGAAAAGTTTCGGCGGAGATGGTTGAAGAGGTGGCGCGTGATCTCCAACTCGGCGCGCCGCGGCCGATTAAAGCGGCGCCTCCAATGGATTTTAAAATACCCGAGCGCCGAGTTGAGGCTAGAGTGGAGGACCAGCGGCCGCCGGAGTTTGAAGAATTTTTTGTGGGCAGAGAAGGACAACCCCGCGCAGAGCTTCATCAGAAGCGCAGCCTAACGGGGCTGGGAATCGCTATCTTGCTCGGCGTAGTCTTACTGGGTGGCATCGGGACGGTTTCATATTCTTCGCAAAGCAAAAATTATCTATCAGACCTAGCCGTGAGGTTGGAAGCCTTTTCTCGCCCGGGCAAAGATTATCTTTCAGGCCTGACTGTGCAGGTCAAAGACTTTTCTCAAAGAACCGAAGAGTATCTTGCGGATTCAGCAGTGAAGGCAGAAGACCTTTCGATCCAAAGCACAAACTATATTTTGCAGTTAGGCGCAAAGGCGGGAGACCTGTCTCGTAAAGGCAGAGACTATCTTTCGGGTTTGGCTGTACGGATGGGAGAGTTTGTCGGCTCACAATGGAAGAGTCTAAAACAGGTCAAACTGATTCCGAAGACTTCTGAGGACAATCGTTCCAATCTTCGCTTAGCCGATTCTAGCGACGTGGGACCAACCAAATGGACTGAGCCCTCTGACAATCCAGCGCCCGCGGTTGAAACACCGCCGGCAATCAGCCAAGAGCTAGAAAAGCCAAAACAGAGCAAGAACGTCGCACCGGTTCCCGTGTCGAAAAAACCTCCCGAGCCTCAAACGCCAAAAGGCTCTGTGACGCGGGCCGCGAGCCGCCCAACGACAGCCAGAACAGCAGACAGCTCAAAGGCGCAGCAGGTCGAACCGCAGCTCGCCACGCTTAAAAATGAACCAACTCAGCTTGATCGTCAAAAGCCTGCAATAAAAGGACAACCGCGGAATTTGGGAAACTTCGAGGTCGTGGAAGATTCTTTCGTTCGTGATAAGCCACAAACGAATGCCGAGATCATAACAACTCTTCGGCCCGGCACCTGGGTCAGGGTAGAAAATAAAAGCGGAGAGTATTTTCGTGTTCGTTCATTGAATGACCCTGGGATTCAGGGATACGTCCATGAGGAAGACGCCTTTTTTGCGCGTATCAAATAAACCCCTCGTGGGTGGATCTGCCAACCGGTTTTTCTAAACGCGCAGCTCAGTCAATGCAGATTTTCGACGAAGCAAATCAATAGCGCTTGCGCCAAAAAATATCGGATCCGCTCTTGCCCTGCGGGCTTGTCGAGCTTCTCAATTGCCAGTTGGGCGCTAGGTCATATTCAATGGCATATTCCTGCTGCTGTTGTTCGCCTCCAAGCTGCTGTTTGGTCGAGACGAACACATCCTGAGTGACGTATTTCCCCGCTGATACCTCTCCACCGCTCAGGTTGTCGCCGACGCCAAACTCCAGGGTGTCCACTCCGAGCTTGCTGGCGACGGATTGTCTCAAGTCGGAACTGATAAAGTTCGCGGCTGTTTTCAAAGCCTGGCTTTGCAGCGCGTTCTTTTCACCCTGGTTTAAATCTGCAGTCGGTTTACCGAACAACAGCACGGAGAGGATTTCGGCTTGCTCCAACGAAGGATTGCTGCGCAACGTGAGGGTTGGTTTGCTAGCAATGCCGCCGATTACCAAATCAACCTGGTATTGAGAAACCTTGTAGCGGGCGACAATGTCCAGGCCGGGGTCGATCTGACTTCCTCCGGTAAAGAGCAATTCGGCTTTTTCCATCTGGAACCTGCGACCCTGAAACGAATACCAACCATGGTTGCCCTGGACGTTGCCGGCGACGGTTAATTGCTCTTTGGGCTCTTTTTTGATTCTCAATTGTCCCGTCACTTCAACGGAACCTTCGTCCAGGTAAATCCAGGTGCCTCGAGAAATCCCGGCCGCCACATCGAGGCGCAGGCGCTGAAAAAGCGAGTCTTGCTCTTGTGAACTGGAACCGCCCTTTCCGCCGCTGTCTTTCTCGCGCGCCTCTGCTGGCTCCCCGGCCAGCTGGCTTTCGTTTTGGACCACCACGATAGTGGTGTCCTGGGCGGCCTTTCCGCCGCGGCCTTTCAGCATTCCCATATCGGGACGTAAAGTGCCTTTCACGGTTAGATCGCCGCGAACAACCGGCTCTTGCAAATTGCCCGATGCCGCCAGATTTCCTGATGCGTTGGCTTTGTACTCCTGCGTATTGATCACTTGCAAATCCTGGGTTTTTAAATTGGCGGCGATATTGGTGATGCTGCTGCCCTTGACAGTCAACCGACCGGTTCCGTTCAGTTGCCCGCCGCCCGACCGCGCGGTAAGCCGACTGATCTGGATCGCGCCGGGAGTCAAATCGGCCTGTAAAGCAATCTCGCTCAGCGAGAGCCCCACGGGCCGGACTCTGACCGCGCCGTTTTGAAACTGGATGGTTCCGTTTGGCGCAAGAGCCTGCAGCGGGCCGCGCAAAACAACGTCCATACTCAGGCTGCCCTGAAGGTTATCGATCTCTTTACTGAAGGCGCTCACGAATGTGGGATTCAAGCCGTCTGATTGAATCCGCAAATTGGAGTCTCCGGTCACAGCTATCGATCGGTCTCCTCCCCAACCGATATATACCGGTAGCGTTCCTTTGACGTTCAATCCATGGGCTTTGTCCTGCAGCAGGCGCAGATCAATGCTGAGGCGCTCTTTTTGATACGAACTCTGCGCCGTCAGGCCGGCATAGTTTTGACCTGCGACGCTCAATTTATCAACGCTCATGGTTGAGTCGATCAACGGTTGGGTCGCGCTCCCCTTAACCTGTAGGGTCAAAGCCAAGCTGCCATTAATGTCCGGCACGCCTTTCAAATACGGACGGAGATCGGCGAGTGAAAAGCCGTTTACCCGGACCGCGAGGTCCTGCGGCCCCTCGAGTCCGAAAGCTCCCTTGACGTTCAGAGTTTGTGTCTCGCGCTGCAAAACCAATTCATCTACGGTGACGTTCTTTCCCGCGACCACAAAACGAGCGGGCCTGGCGTTGCGCCAGGTTCCGTCGGGCAGTTGCAGGCTCAATTGTTGAAGTGCGATTTCGGTGCGTTCGCCGGACTGAGTCACGCGGCCGTTGATGCGTTGGATCCGCTGGTCGACGTCCCGTGCGACGATGTCGGCGGTGAGCGCGGCCGGGCGCGTCCCGTCCACATTCACGTGCGCCTCCAGGCTCGGGAGTGAAATGCCGGCGGTTACGTGTTGGGCGGCCAGATCGATTTTGCCTTGCCAGGAATTGCTGCGCGAGCCGGCGAGCGTCCATCGAAGGCTGCCGCTCTGTACCCGATGGGCCGCCATCTGCAACTGATTGAAATTCGCCTTGCCGTCCAGCTGCGGAGCTTGCAAGGAACCGGCGATGCTGCCGTCAATTTTGAGGCTGCCGCTAGCGTCGATTCCGGCGAGCTTCAACCAGGGATTGATATCCTTCGCGTTGAGACCATAGGTGATTCGACCCTTGGCGTTTTGTGCCACGGAAGCGATGGTTCCATTGGCGTTAAGGGTCGAGCCGTCCGCCGCGAGGCGGACTTCCTTTAAAACCAGGGTGCCATTTCTCAGGGATCCTTCGGCCCGCGCTTGATCGAGCTGAATGCCGTTGATCTCTGACCCGGTTAGTGTAAGCCGCGTATCGGCCTGCATTGTCTCAGGCTTCGTCCCACTCCCCTTGACCCAGGCATCAATATTGATTTTTGCCGCTGGCAGTCCAGGTTTTTGCGCGGCGATCTTTTTGAGATCGAACGCGCGAGTTCGTAGATTCGCCTCGTAGCTTGGCGTGTCGGAGAGCACGACGGCGGCCTGAAGCTCGGCGGTTCCATTTTTCTCCTCGGACTGCGCGGTAAAAGCAACGCGTCGGTTTTGCAGTTGACTCGACAGAGTCATCTGGCCGATGGTCCATTCTTGAAAGGCCAAACCCGAGACGCGGCCCTGCAGTGAAGCCTGAGCGTCATCGAGAGAACCTCCCTTAAAGGCGACTTGCGCGTTTACCTTTCCTTTGACTCCCGACAAAGCCAGCACTCGATCAACGACAAATTCTTTGAGCTCCAAACTGCCCTGCGCCTCGGGTTTCTCCCCTTTCAAATTGGCCACGGTGGAGGTCACCACCTGGCCGCTGGGCGCTGTGAACGTTGCGGAGACCTGTAGCGCCGATAACGGACCCGATGCGCGAATTCTTCCAGCAATGTCCTCTCGCAAAGGAACAGCTGGTGATAGCTGCCTGATTTCTTCCGCGGAAAGTCTCGTTAAGTCGAGGCTCAACTTGGTTATAGGCGAGGAGAAATTATCAATCGTGCCGCTGATATCCAGGCGAGACCGGGCGGTGGCAATACTCAATCCCTTTATTTCGAGGGACGACGTCTTGTCATTCTGCTTCAACGACAGCGCAGTCGACCACGTGCTGTCCGGTACGCCGGAAGAGGAAAGCGCGAAACCCAGTTTGTTTAAATTTATCTCGGGACCGGAAGGCGGCAAATCGATATCAGCTTCTCCCGAAAGCGCGGTGATGCGTGCCTCTTTGCCGTCGGCCGTGCGCGCCTGAAGCTTGCCGTCTTTTATGCGGATATTACGCAACGAAATCGTCATGCTCCGCGGCTGCTGCCCAGGCTCCTCCGGCTTATCTTGTTTCTTAACCAACTTGGCGAGATTCCAATTTTTCTCCTCGTCTTGCACCAGTTTCAGCTCCGGTTCGACTATATCGATTTGCCCGATGCGAATGGTTGACGCGCTTAAAAATGCAATCACCTGGCCCCAAAGGCCGACATCGATCGAAACGACGGGAGCGGACAAGATTGTCTCGCCGTTCTGCACGATGGCAAAGTCATGGAATTCGAGATCCCGCCAGACCGAGCCCGTAATCTCTTTGAACCGCAGTTCGCCATTTAGCGCATCGTTGGCGGCGGCCAAGATTTTCGCGCGCAGCAAAGCGCGAAACTGCGGGGTGCGAGTATAATAGTGGACGCCGAGCGCAGCCACGAATACCAACACAAGAAGTATTCCGACGGACCAGGAAACCCAACGCAACAGCTTTTTTGGCATTGTCGCCTCCTAAAAGGACTGGCCTATGCTGAAATGAATCTGCCAGGCTCGGTCACCGTTCGGCGGGCGGAAGGGAAACCCGAGGTCAAGGCGTACCGGCCCCGCCGGGGTTGTATAACGGCCGCCAACACCCGCAGAGAACCTTAGATCATCAACGGGAACGTCAAATGATCGGAGCGATACCTGCCCGAAATCGACGAACAGCGCTCCGCCGATTTTTTCCGTAAACTGCTGGCGGAGTTCGAACGATCCCTCGATCAAGCTTCGTCCCCCCAAGGGATCATCCGAGGTCGATAACGGCCCTAAACGGCTGCGGCCATAGCCGCGCACGCTGGCGCTCCCACCGGAGTAAAAGCGCTCGAAAATCGGCACCTCCTCGCCGCCATGCAACGGCTCCGCGAAGCCTATTTTCAAGCGGGACGCGACCACGGTCTTCTCGGCTAGCGGATAGTAACCTTTGATCTCGCTTTGCAGTTTGTAAAAATCAAATCGGCCGCCGAGAAATCCGCCCACTTCTTCTGCGGCAAACGAAAGGACCCAGCCCGTCGTGGGGTTGAGCGGATCGTTAGCGTGGTTCCATAGAAAGCCCGCCGACAGACCGGAAAGCAGCCCCTTTTTGTCGAACGGTCCGAGAGCTCGTAGCGATGCGGCAGGAACATGGGTTAAGTTATCGTATTCGAGACGATATCCTAAAAAACCGGTCAGCCGATCGGAAAACTTGCGCTCTAGCCTGGGCTGGAGACGGGTTGCATTCAGGAAGTATCCCGGTTCGTCGAACTGCTGAGGCCCAAGATTGACCATAAAACGGTTCTCGGGGCTGAGGAAATGGGGTTGAAGAAAATGGAGGTCCAGTTCGCGCGCGATAAACGAGGCCTTGACTCCGACTTCGAGTCGTCGCGCCCCGCCGAGCCAGTTGTTGTTGCGCCAGCGGACCTGCCCGCGTAACTGCTCCTCGGTGCCATAGCCGAGTCCCACCTTGATTTCGCGCGGCGGTTTCTCCTCAAGCCGTATTTTGACCGGGACGACGGTATCGGGAGGGGAGGGTTGCGGCTCAATGAGGATTTGGCTGAACAAATCGAGCTCCCGAAGATTCTTTTCTGTGTTCCTGAGCGCCGCGCCCGAGAACGATTCACCGGGCTTGTACGTCAATTCCTGCAAGACAATAGACTGCTCGACGTCCTTCAGCCCTTCCACCGTGGTTGCGCCGAATTGCGTTTCCGGCCCAGCGTTCAGGATATAAGAAACATTAGCCGCATGCCGGTCGAGAATAACTTCGGCTTTTCGCTGAATGGTAATCGCCGCGCGGCTCTTGTCGTAAAAGAATTCTTTTAATTGGGATTCCGTTCGCTGATAGGCGTCCACCGCAAAAATTTCTCCCTCGCGGAGAGGAAGTTTCGGGAGAAGCGCTTGCAATTCCGTTTTTAATTCAGGCGCATCGACTATATCTACCGAGATTTGCGCCACGCGAATGGGCTCTCCCTCGCTGATTTGGATATTGGCCGTCACCAGGCCTTCTTTTTCGTCGACTGTCAGATCGTGACTCACCTTCGCCTCGTAGTATCCTTTGTCTTGATAGAATCGAGGGATGCGTTCAAGATCGGAAGCAAAGACTGCGGGGTCGAAAACCGGCCGAGACCGCCATGGAGCATACCAGGGACGCGTCTTGGTGGATAAAACATCTTGCAACTCTGAAGACCCCACCTGTTCGTTGCCGGAGATGTTTAGATCTTTGATGCGCCATTCGCGGTTGGGGTCCAGCTCCTCAACAGGCAAGGCGAGTAAAGGTGAAGATCGAAGGATGAAGCAGACAACAAAAGCCCAGAGGATGCCGTACCCCAGTCGCAGCACGGCTTATCTCCAGCAGGACAAAAACCTCATAACCCACTATACCACTTGAAAAAGGCGTTCCAAGGTAATTTGGTGACCATTTTTGGCGTTATTGATCATTTCAGGCTGAAATTCGCGCGTTGACGTAAACTCCTCTGCGGGAAAATCGTCTATCACTTGAGCGAACCCCAAAGAAAAAGGAGTCGTTATGAAAGATATCTCGGCGACAGTCTTCGCAATCCTTTTCGTTATCATTTCATTGCTTGCCCTGCTGTCGGCAGATCCATTCCCATCGGGGGTGGGCTTCACGTCGCTAAATAACCAGGGAGCCGTGTCAGAGCTTGGCATGCGATTCGCGTTTAAAAGGTAAGGTATACCCGTTCCTAAATACGTTTGCGTTCATCGCCCCCAAGTATCTCTCCGGAATCTTCACGTCCCTCCATCATATCCATTCATATCCATTAAGCTCCAGTACTGCCTTGCAGGACCGGAGTTCACGGTGTCGCCGAAAGCTCTCTTGGTATCGAAAGGCAACGTGCCATATCGCGTATGCGAATGCCAGCCTTGATCCCGGTTCCATACGTGCAAAAATGAATCGTGCATAAGGAGGTAGACTATGGCTGAATCGCGTCGACACTCGCACGTCGTCAATCTCACCGAACTGGAAGCGCGCACGATCGGCGCCGGCAGCAAGTTCGGCGCTGGCGAGGAGATCCTGTAAGCTAAGCCTTACGTTTTGGCGAGCTTTCCGCGAATTCATTTCAGTTCCTCGACGCGTCCTTGCAGCAAACTCGAGCCTGCGCTCAGGGTGTCCTCTCGACGTTTGCTACCGAGCTTGTAACTCAACTCGAAGAGAGCTATTGAAGCGCGAAGATGACCGGGGACGGGAATCAATTCAGTTCGGAGACGCTAGCGGTTTTTCGCCGCCAGGAGGTAGGCCATGATTAAGACCCAAGGTGTGGTTCATTTCAGTTTGCCAGTGACAGACCTGGAGCGAAGCGGGAAATTTTACAGCGAGCTACTGGGGATGAAAATTGTGCAAAAAACCCCGCGGATGGTCTTTCTGATGTGTGGCGGTGATTTTTTGATCTTGGCGAAGGGCGACGCTCCTTTGAAATACGACTCTGATAAAAACACCCCCGTTCATCACGCCTTCAAAGTGGCGGCCGAGGACTTCGAGCCCGCGGTGGAATTTTTGCGGAAAAATGGAGTGGAGGTATTCAACGTGGAGAACCGCCAAGACGGCGTGTTCTGGGGGCCGCAAGCCTACTTTCTGGATCCCGACGGTAACAAACTGGAAATCCATCACAACACCGGGATGGGCATCAAGATGGAATGATTCAAGAACTGGAGTTGATGGAGTAATGGAGTCATGG
>Ga0066701_10000558_pt1 | contig 11068 bp, 7 predicted proteins | sample GraSoiAngelo_150_FD_66453 | JGI IMG/M metagenome (GOLD analysis project Ga0066701, IMG submission 66453) | Grasslands soil microbial communities from the Angelo Coastal Reserve, California, USA - 14_1009_09_40cm | ecosystem: Environmental > Terrestrial > Soil > Grasslands | place: USA... | reverse complement strand
TGCGCCGCAGCGCGCGGTCATCCTCCGGGTCCGCCCGCGCCGGTCGGCCGTGACGTTCGAGGTGGATGACAGCGGCCCGGGCGTCCCCGCCGAGCTGGGCGATCGCATCTTCGAGCCTTACATCCGCGGACCGCGCGCCTCCACCACCCGTCCTGGCATTGGCCTCGGCCTGGCCACCGTGAAGCGCTTGGTGACCGCCCACGGCGGGAGCCTGGGCACCCGCCGCGGCACGCTCGGAGGCGCCCAGTTCTGGTTCGAATTTCCCCGCGCGGAGACGGGAGAGCGTCCGGCCGCATCCACGGACTCCGTGATGCGCTCATGACACGGTGCGCTATACTTCCGGCATGACCGGAAACGTGACGCAGCTCCCCAAGACGGATGCCCGCCCCGTAGTTGCCTTGGTCGCGCACGATCGCCGAAAGGACGAGATGGTGGAGTGGGCGCTGTTCAACCGCGGGACCCTTTCCCGGTGCTCCCTCTACGCGACGCGCACCACCGGGCACACCCTGCGCGAAGCGATGCAGGCCGACGTCCACCTCCTCCTCTCGGGGCCGCTCGGCGGCGACGCGCAGCTCGGCTCGCTGATCGCGGAAGGTCGCATCGACGCGGTGTTCTTCTTCTGGGACCCGCTCACGCCGCAGCCGCACGACGTGGACGTGAAGGCGCTCCTCCGGCTCGCGGTGCTCTACGACGTACCGATCGCCTGCAACCGCAGCTCCGCCGACCACATCATCTCGTCGCCGCTCTTCACCGTCCCGGAGCAGTACCGGAAGGACCGGGGCCACGCGACCCCCGACTACGCCCCGTGGGCGCGGTGACGCGAAGCCTTTGAACTCCCCCGGCGTTTCGCGGACTTGACGGGTCCGCGGGCAGCCGGTAGGGTGCGCGCCCTTCCGGGCAGTCCCGCCTGGATGGTTGCCCGCTCGCCCTCCCGCCTGGCCGGCGGAGGAGCGGGGGGAAGATGGAGCAGTGATGAGCGCAGGGCCTTTGCACTACGAAACGAAGAAGCAGGGTGTAGTCGAGAAGTTCCGCACCCACGAGCGCGACACCGGCTCGCCGGAGGTCCAGGTCGCGCTCCTCACCGAACGCATCCAGTACCTGACGGAACACTTCAAGACGCACAAGAAGGACCACCATTCGCGCCGAGGCCTTCTCAAGCTGGTCGGCCAGCGCAGGCGGCTCCTCGATTACCTCAAGTCGAAGGACGCCGCCCGGTACCGCAAGCTGATCGAAGGGTTGGGCATCCGCAAGTAGGTTTCCGGGGGGTGTTCCGAATGCGGGGCGCCCCCCGGCGCGTTAAAGGAGAAAGCGGCGCGGTCCGGAGGCGTCGGTCGGTCCCTCATCAGAGCAGCGAGCTCGATTCGCTGCTGTGACCAGGCTCCGAACGGTCCCCCGGACGGCCCGCAGCGGCTCGAAGGAATCCGCGCGCAAATCCGGGGTCGCGTACAGACCCCATCATTTTCCGAACGAGAACACGTGGCCACGGGGCCGCGAAAGGATGTTGCACATGGAAGCGAAGTCGGTGACCGCGCAGGTCGGGAATCAGAACATCACCATCGAGACCGGAAAGATGGCCAAGCAGGCCGACGGGTCGGTGGTGTTGCGGGCCGGGGACAGCGTGGTGCTGGTCACCGCGGTGTCGGCGAAGGACCGGAAAGAGGGGCTGGACTTCTTCCCCCTGACCGTCGACTACCAGGAGCGGCTCTCCGCCGCGGGTCGCATCCCCGGCAGCTTCTTCCGCCGTGAAGGCCGCCTGACCGAGCGCGAGACGCTGATCTCGCGCCTCATCGATCGGAGCTGCCGGCCGCTGTTCCCCGAGGGCTACCAGAACGAGACGCAGATCATCGCGACCGTCTTCTCGGCCGACAACCAGTACGACACAGACGTACTGGCGTTGACCGGTGCGTCCTTCGCGCTGGCCATGTCGGACGTCCCCTTCCCGTTCGCCTTCGCCGGCGTGCGCGTGGGCCGCGTCGGCGGGAAGTTCATCGCCAACCCGAGCGAGTTGGAGCGCGAGCAGGGCGATGTGGACGTCATCATGGCCGCCTCGCGCGACGCCATCTTCATGGTGGAGGGCGGCGCGAGAGAGATCGACGAGAACACCATGGTGGAGGCGCTGCTCTTCGGACAGCGCGCCATCGAGCAGCTCCTCGACAGGCAGGAGGAGCTGCGCCGCGCGCTGGGCAAGCCGAAGCGCTCGTTCGAGAAAGCGCCGTTCACCCAGGGCATCCCCGAGAGGGTACGGGAGGCGGTCCATGAGCGCGTGCGCCAGGCGTACGCGCGGGACGTGAAGCACGAGCGCTACGGCGATCTCTCGCAGATCAAGAAGGACGTGGTCGCGCAGCTCTGCGGGGAAGGCGCCGAGTTCTGTGGCAAGGAGAGGGAGGTCAAGCAGGCGCTGGAGGACCTCAAGTACGAGTACATGCGCCGCATGATCACGCACGAGGGACGCCGCATCGGCGGCCGCCGCAACGATCAGATCCGCTCCATCTCCTGCGAGGTGGGGCTACTCCCGCGTGCGCACGGATCCGCGCTCTTCACCCGCGGCGAAACGCAGGGCCTGGTCACCACCACGCTGGGGACCAGCGACGACGAGCAGCGGATGGAGAGCCTCAAGGGGCAGTCCTTCCGCAAGTTCATGCTGCACTACAATTTCCCGCCCTACTCCGTGGGCGAAGTGAAGCCGCTCCGCGGGGCGGGCCGGCGCGAGATCGGCCACGGGATCCTGGCCGAGCGCGCGCTGCGCGCCGTCCTGCCGACGGACGACAAGTTCCCGTACACCCTCCGCATCGTGAGCGACATCCTGGAGTCGAACGGTTCCAGCTCGATGGCCACGGTGTGCGGCGGCTGCCTCTCGCTGATGGACGCGGGCGTGCCGATCAGCGCGCCCGTCGCCGGCATCGCGATGGGCCTCATCAAGGAGGAGGGCCGCATCGCCATCCTCTCCGACATCCTCGGGGACGAGGATCACCTGGGCGACATGGACTTCAAGGTGTGCGGCACCGCGAAGGGCATCACGTCGATCCAGATGGACATCAAGATCACGGGCGTCGACAAGCAGATCCTCACCGACGCGCTCAACCAGGCGCGCGCGGGCCGGCTGCACATCCTCTCGGAGATGGCCAAGGCGATCGAGAAGCCGCGCGCCGACATCTCCAAGTACGCGCCCAAGATCACCACCATCCGCATCCCAGTCAGCCGCATCAAGGACGTCATCGGGCCCGGAGGCAAGGTGATCAAGGACATCATCGCGCGCACCGGCGCCACCATCGACATCGAGGACGACGGCTCGGTAGCCATCGCCTCGGCGAGCAGCGAGAGCGTCGACCAGGCCATCAAGATGATCCGCGCGCTCACCCAGGAGGCCGAGGTCGGCAAGATCTACCTGGGCACCGTACGGCGCATCATGGAGTTCGGCGCCTTCGTCGAGATCTTCCCCGGTACCGATGGGCTGGTGCACATCTCCGACCTCGCCAACTCGCGCGTGAAGAAGGTCGAGGACGTGCTCAAGGAAGGCGACGAGGTGCTGGTCAAGGTCGTCTCCGTCGACCGCAGCGGAAAGATCCGGCTGTCTCGCAAGGAGGCGCTGGCGGAGCAGGCGGCGCACGGCGACGGCAAAGGGCAGGCCGTTCCGGCGGCGAAGGCCTAGCCGCCTGTACCCAGCTCCGAGAACAGCTCGATGAGCTGCAGGCCGGCTTCGAGCGCGCGGCCGTCCGGATCGACGGATGGGTCGTAGGCGGCGAGGCTGGCCGAGCAGATCGGCACCGTGGCCGCGATGGCACGGACCGCGTCCTGCACCTCCCGCGGGGTCAGCCCGTCTGGCGGAGCGAACTCGTTGGCCGGGGCGAGCGCGGGATCGTGCACGTCGAGATCCACGTGCACGTGGATGCGGCGGGCTCGCAGCCGTCCGAGAGCCGGCGCCAGCGCGGCGGCAGCGCCCAGCTCGCGCACCGCCGCCACCCTCACCCAGCCCACTGCGGAGGCGTCGAGCGCGCTGCGCTCGGCCGGATCGAAATCTCGCGCCCCGATCAGGAACGCGTCGCGGTCGGCGACCGGAGCGAAGCCTGGCACGGAGAGCGCGAGCGGCCGGAAGCAGCGCCCGGTCGCGACGGCGAAGGCCATCCCGTCGAGGAACCCGCTCACCGTCGTCTCGGGGGTGTTGAAGTCCCCGTGCCCATCGAACCAGGCGATCCCCGTTCCGGCACCGGCGGCCGCGATTGCTCCGATGGCGCTGCCGCAGTTGCCGGAGAGCACCAGCGGAAACGCCTCGGCCGCGACCGCTTCGAGCACCTCCGCCGCGACGGCCCGGTGGAGCGCGAAGGTGGTGCCGATCTCGGTGCGCAGCCCCGGAGGGGCCTCCACGGGTGCCTCGCTCACCTCGACGCCTCGCGCACGCAGCCGGTCGGCTGCCGCGGCCAGCCTGTCGGGGCCAGCCCCCATCCGAAGACCGCGGTTCCCGGCGTCGTAAGGCACTCGGATCAGGCGCACGCGCATCGGCGCATCCTACTTCTGCTCCCGGGCAGCGCACATCCGCGCATTGCGGCCTCGTGGCGGCCCCTGCCAGGATCCGGCGGATGGGCCGCATCGTTGCGCTGGTGTTGGGTCTCGCCGTGCTCGCCTTCGCGGCCAAGCACATGCTCACCGGGACCGCGACACGTGACCCGTCCGGCCCGACGCAGCCGAAACGGCAGCTCGACAACGTCCGTTCCCGCGCCAGAGAGCTCGAACGCGAGCAGCAGAAGAACGTGGACGAGATGGCGCGGAAGGCTGACGGGCAGCAGTAGCCGCCCCTCCTGTTCAGTTCAGCGTGACGACCGGCGCGGGCGCGTCGGCTTCGACCGCACGCTGGCGCGCGGGCTGGGTGGGGTCGGCCGGCAGATCGACGACGAAGGTGCTCCCGTGCTGCGCCGTCGACCGCGCTCTGAGCTCTCCGCCGTGTCGCCGCACGATGTTCCGGCAGAGGAAGAGGCCCAACCCGGTGCCCTGCCCCGCCGGCTTGGTGGTGAAGAACGGCTCGAAGACGCGGTTCAGCATCGCCGGCGGAATGCCCGGCCCGTTGTCGGAGACCTCGGCGAGCACCCGCGCGCCTTCCCGGCGGACCACCACCACGATGCGCCCGTCGCGCGCCCGCTCGGTCCCGATCGCCTGCACCGCGTTCACGAGCAGGTTGACGAACACCTGCGACATGCGGCCGATGCTGCCGATGACCTGCGTCTCCCCGTCCAGGCGCAGCGTGACGGTGGCGCGTCCGCGCAGCTCGGCGTCGGCCATGCGCAGCGAGGCGCGGACCGCTTCCTTCAGATCGAAGGGGAGCTGCGTGCTCTCGTCCGCGCTGGCGAGGGCGCCGATGTCGCGGATGATGTCGCGCATGCGGTTCGCGCCGTCGACCGCGTCGGAGGCAGCGCGGCGCATCTGCGTGAAGGTCACGGTGTCGCGGGTGGGCTGCACCGACTCGGGCGGCGAGAACCGCGGCAAGTGCTCCGCGATGTAGCCAGCATTCTCCAGCACGTACGTGAGCGGGGTGCGGATCTCGTGGGCGATGCTCGCCGCCAGTTGCCCGAGCGCGACCAGGCGATCCGACGAAGCCACGTGCTGCAGCAGCCGCTCGTTCTCCAGCGCCAGCCTCGCCTGGGCGGCGAGGACCGAGGCGCGCTCCAGATCGGCGGGGCCGAAGGGCGGCCGCTCGCGCTGCGCGGTGAGGATGGCGACGAGCCTCCCCTCGGCGGTGAGCGGATGTACCAGCCCGGGGCCCCGCGCCGCGCGCTGCGGGGGCTGGTCGCCGGAAGGAGCGCCCACGATGGCGGGCTCCTCTTCCGTGCGCAGCCAGTCGTGCACCCAGGCCGGCGCGTGCGCGCCCTGCCCGTCCCCGCCCCACAGATACGCTACCGTCAGCCGGCCGTCCTCGGGCGCGGGCACGAGGAGGCACGCGCTCTGGGCGGAGAGGGCCTCGGCGAACGCGCTCACGATGGCTTCGGGCAGCTTCTCGCGGGCCTCGAGCACGCCGCGAAGCGCGAGCAGATGCGCCTCCGCGTCGCGCAGCGACTTGCGCTCCAGCGCGCGCTCGACCAGGGCGTCCAGCTCGCCTCCTTCACACGGGCGCCGGACCGACGCGAACGCCCCTTCCCGGAGGCAACGGATGGCGGCGGCCCGCTCGCCCGGCAGAGCGAGGACGATGACCTCCGTCCGCGGGCACGCCTTGTGGAGGGCGTGGAGCAGCGCGAGATCCGGCGGAAGCAGGGCGACGTCCCACCCTTCCGGATCGGCCAGCCACTGTGGAAGCGCGCGCGCGTCCACCACGTGCGCGAGGCAGTGACCACGGCGCTCCAGCTCCGCGCCTTCGCGCGCGCAGCCGACGATCAGGATCCGACTCGCCATGGACTCCCCCCGACAAGCTCGATCCCAGAATGGAGCAACCGGCGTGCCGCTCGTACCGCCCCATTTGTACCCGGCGCGAGTCGCGGCTCTGCGCGGCGACAAGTGTGCGAAACCCACCTTCGGGGTGCGCCTTGCCTGCTCGAATCGGGCACCGGCGTGCGCATCGAGAGAACCGAGTTGCGCAACGTCCACCACCCGATTCCGTAACCTCGCCGCCGCGGCGCGAAAACAGCTTGGCCCACCGCTTGCTCCACTGGTCGGCGGGGGACCGCGAGGTCCACTCAGGATGGGTGGGTGACGGTATGACCAGGTACGCTCACAACTACAGCCGGATCGCCGCGGCGCTGCTCGCGCTGACCGCGGCGTGCGGAAGTGGGCGACCCGCGCCGACCTCCTCGAAGTTCGGCGTCCGCATGCAGGATCCCGCGGAGCTGAATACCGAGAACGGCCTGATCGCGGTCAGCCTGGGCGACGCCTGCTTGTCGCTGAGCTCGGCACCCACCTCGACGGACCCCGTGACCGGCATTACCTATACGACGACGACCTGGACGGACCCGGCGACCGGGATCACGTACACCCAGAAGACCTGGACGGACCCGGCGACCGGGATTGCGTACACCCAGACGACCTGGACGGACCCGCTGACCGGGATCGCGTACACGCAGACGACGTCGACGGATCCGCTGACCGGGATCCCGTCCACGACGACGACTGCGACGGACCCGCTGACCGGAACGACGACCACTTCGACGGCGACTCCGGTTGTGACCGCACCCGCAACGATCGACCCGAACGCGTGCGGCTTCTTGAACGGCATGCCGCCGAACCTCCTGGGAATCAACGGCCTGCATCCGAACTCGCTGACCGACGACCACTTCAAGCATTGGTTCGCGGCCGATCCGCAGACCGCCAACACCCTGATGAAGTACCTGGTGAAGTGCTCGCTGCCGGTCGGGCTGGGGCTGGACTTCGACTATGGCGGCATCACCTACACCTGGACCGGCCTGCTCGGGATGGCGCCGCACTGGGCCGCGGGTGAGGCGATCCCGGAGGACGAGCAGCAGCTGGTGACCGCCTGCATGGGCCTGCACGCGAACCGGTACGGGGCGCATGTCCCACTCTCCGTGCTGGGGCAGTTCGCGGATGGCACGCCCATCCCGATCTCCGACGACGAGCTTTCCAGCTTCCCGGTGACCGAGGGCTGCTTCTTCGGGAACATGTTCCGGAAGGACGGCGTGTTCTCGGGCAATGACCGGCCGCTGGCGCTGGCCGACGACCAGAGCAGCATCCGCGCTTGCGCGATGCCTGACCGCACTGGCGCGGGCGAGAGCTCGATGTGCCCGCCGGTCCAATACGCGGGCAACTGCCGCGACCTGTGCCAGCCGGACCCGACGAACCTCTACTACCTGACCTGTACCGTGAACGGGCAGACCTACCGTGCCCTGTCCACCCGTATCCAGCCGAGCGCCGAGTACACCTGCGGCGACGGCATCTGCCAGGTCACCGAGAGCTGCGGCACGGGCTCGACCTGGAACGACTGCGGTCTGGACTGCGGCCCCTGCAACTGAGAGAGAATCGTCCGCGCGGGGCCTGACGGTCCCGGGCGGACGCGATGACCGAAGCCCCACTCGAAGCTCAGCTCCCCGACCTCCCCGGGTACCGCATCGAGCGGCTGCTCGGGCGCGGTGGCTTCGGCGTGGTCTTCTCCGCGGTGGACGCTTCTGGCCGCAGGGTCGCCCTGAAGGTGGCTACCCCCGGCGATGCCACCGCTGCGGCCCAGCTGGTGCGCGAGGAAACGGCCCTGCGGGCCGTGGGCCCAACGGTCGCTCCGGGCGTACTGGGCTCCGGGAACCTCCCGGTTGGCTCACCGTACGTGGTGCTCGAGCTGCTCGAGCCACCCACCCTGGCCCAGCGGCTGCGCGAGCTAGCCGGCCCGATGCAACTCGCCGAGTTCGCCGCCCGCGCGGTGGCGCTGTGCGACGCGGTAGGTGCGGTCCACTCGGCGGGGTACCTGCACCTCGATCTGAAGCCTGAGAACGTGTTCCTCGCGCCGGCCGCCGTCCGCTTGGTCGACTTCGGGCTCGCGCGCCCAGTGCGCGAGCGCCAGGACCGGGCCGGCGCATTCGCCGGAACCGCCGAATACGCCAGCCCGGAGCAATGCGAGGAACGCGCGGAGCTGGACGTGCGCGCCGACCTCTACGCGCTCGGGGTGCTCCTCTTCGAGATGCTCACCGGGCGTCCCCCGTTCACGGGGTATGCGCAGGCCGTGCGCGAGGCGCACATCGGCGTGAGGCCACCTCGGCCGTCGCAGCTCGCGCCGATCACCATCGCACTCGACGACGTCGTGCTACGCGCGCTCAGCAAGGAGCGCGCGCGGCGCCACGCGAGCGCAACCGAGCTGAAGGCCGCGTTGCAGGCGGCGGTCTCCGAGGACGCCTCAACCGAGCGGGGCAGGCGCGAGGTCGCCGTGCCGCCGCAGCCGCGTCTCGACCGGCGCCAGGTGGGCCTGCTTCTCTTCACCAGCAGTTCCGACGCCGGTTCGGTCCAGGGGGCGGTCCGCTCGCTGGGCGGCGAGCTGGGCTGGACGGGCCGTGGCCGGTACGCCGCCATCTTCCCTGGCGAGGCGGGCCAAGACCCGGTGCGCCGCGCGTTCCGGGCCGCGCAGGGGCTCGCAGATCGCAAGATAGCCGTTCGGGCGATCGTCGACGTCGGTGCCGTCAACGCGCAGCGGCGCTCCGACGGGCAGGTGCGCTACCTGGCGCCAGAGCTCGGGCGCGAGAACCGCTACGCGATCGAAGCCGACCCCGTGGGTCCGCTGGCCACGGCGGCCGCTGCCGAAGTGCTCGCCGACGTGGGGTGGGAGCCGATCCCCGGCCGCAAGGGGCTCCTCGTGCCGCGCCCTGGCGCCGCAGACCGGGTACAGGCCGCCACCGTCGTCCAGCTCGGCGCTGGTCCGCTGGTGGGCCGCGAGGACGAGCTGCGCGATCTGGTCGTCGCAGCCCAGGAAGCGGTGCAAGGTCAGCCGACCGTAATCACGGTGATCGCCGAGCCAGGCCATGGCAAGACGCATCTCGCGGCGGCGCTGCTCGAAAAGCTGCGCAGCCATGTCCCGGTGGCCGAGTTGCTCGATCTGCGCGCGCGCGAACCCATCGCGGGCGACGCCGAGGAGACGCTGCGCGGCCTGCTCTCGCGGACGCTCGATCTCCCCCCGGGCGCGGGCGAAGAATCCGCGCGCGCGCGGTTCGTGGCGGCCGTGGGCGTCGAGATCGCTGCCGAGCTGTGGCCGGCGGCAGCACTCACCCTCCGTCTCGTCTCGCCGGACGCGACGCGCGTCCGCGCACTTGCATCGGCGCCAGGCGTGCTGCGTTCGATGGCGATGCGTGCGGTGGGCGAGGCGGTTCGGGCGCGCGCGCGGCGCAGGCCGCTTTGCCTGGTGCTGGATGACGCGCAGTTCGCCGACGATACCGCGCTGGACGCCTTGGAGTACGCCGCGCTGGCAGAGGCCAGCGCGCCGCTCTTCATCTGCGCTCTCGGCCGCCCCTCGTTCGCCGAGGCACGCAAGTCGTTCGGCGAGCGCGCTGCACGCCAGGGCGTTCACCAGATTGGACCGCTGCAGCCGGCGCGGGCCGCCGAGCTGTGCCGCCACCTGCTGGCGCCGGCCGAGAACGTCCCCCAGGCAGCCATTGACCGGCTAGTGCAACGGACCCATGGCATTCCGCTGCTCCTGGTCGAGCTGATCCGGGGACTCAAGCGCGACGGACTGGTCCGCAAGCGCATGCGCGGCGACAGCTGGTTCCTCGCCACGGACGAGCTGGAGAAGCTACCCGACTCGCCGCTCATCGAATGGCTAGCCGAGCGTGAGGTCAGCGCGCTGCCACGCGAGCTTGCATCGCACGCCCGACTGACGGCGCTGCTCGGAGCGGAGTTCGGCTCGGACGAGGTGGAAGGCGTGGTGGCGGAGCTCGATGTGGAGGGGCTCGGCGCCGAGTTCCCGCTCGACGCGCACGTGGCGACTCGTCGGTTGGCGGCGCTGGGAGTCCTGGTCATCACGCGCGCGGGCGGCTTCCGGTTCCGGCACGCGCTGGTTCGCGATGCGGTCGCGCAGTCCGTCCATGCGTCCCTGCGCGAGCATCTACATCGTGCGGCAGCCCGCTTCTACCGCATGACGCGGACGCTGCCCGACCTCCGCCGGTTGCCGCTCCTGGCCCGCCACGCTGCCGAGGCCGGGCTCAAAGACGAAGCCGCCGAGCTCTATCTCCAACTCGCCGAGGAGGCGCGTTCGCGTCATTCTTACTTGGACGCCGAACGCAGCTGCACCGCCGCGCTGAACCTGCTCGATGATGCCGACGTGCAGCGGAGGCTCATCGCCCATCGCGGCCGGGGCTCGATGAGGTACCGGATCGGACGTTATGAGGACTCACTCGTCGATTTCGAGGAAGCGCGCGCGTTCGCGCGGCAGCTCTGTGATTCAACGGCGGAAGCGGAGATCCTGCTCGATGCGGCAACCGCTCTTGACTGGGTCTCGGAATTCGCGCGATCCGGCGCGATGGTCGCGGAGGCAGCCGTGTTGGTCCAGACAGCACCCTCGAGTGCCCTCCGGGCCCGACTCGTCCTCGGAACGGGGCGTGCGCTGGCCCGCCAGGATCGATTGGCGGAGGCTTGCGCCGCGCTAGACGAAGCGGTGCACCTGGCC
>Ga0066701_10000549_pt1 | contig 11128 bp, 10 predicted proteins | sample GraSoiAngelo_150_FD_66453 | JGI IMG/M metagenome (GOLD analysis project Ga0066701, IMG submission 66453) | Grasslands soil microbial communities from the Angelo Coastal Reserve, California, USA - 14_1009_09_40cm | ecosystem: Environmental > Terrestrial > Soil > Grasslands | place: USA... | reverse complement strand
CCTGCGGAAGTAGTCGGTCGGGTGCAGCGGCAGCGTGTCCTGGACCTGGCGGAAACCCGGGCCCATGCCGAGCCGAGCCGCGAAATGCGGCACCATGCCGCCGCCATGATGGGCGATGAGCTTCAGATTCGGATGCTCTTCCATCCGGCCTGAGTACACGAGCCTGGCAAGCGCGGCGGCGGTTTCGTAAGGCCAGCCGATGGCCCACCACAGGCCGTAGTTGGACTCGCGCTCCATGGCGTAGTCGGTGAAATTTGCGGCACGGGTGGGATGCAGCCACACCATCCTCTCTACCTCTTCGACGCGTGCCAAGATCGGCTCGAAGCGGGCGTCGTCGATTGGTGCGCCTCGCACGTTGGTGAACATCTGGATCCCGAGCGCGCCCAGCCGGTCGACCGCGCGGTCAAGCTCCAGCAGCGACGCATCGATGTCGTTGAACGGAAGCGCCGCCGCAAAGCCCACAAAGCGGTCCGGATGCTTCGCCACGAGGTCGGCCATCTCGTCGTTGGCCAGGCGGGCGAAGTCGGCGGCGACTTCAGGCGGGCCGACGTCCTCCAGCGGCGGCACCGCCAGCACCAGTACTTGCGCGTACTCGCCAATTGTGTCCATCGCGCGCCAGCGCGCTTCAAGATCGGTCAGGGCGGGGTTGAAACCGAAGACGCCCTCGCGGTAGTACCGCAGCTGCCGGCTCGTGATCGACGTCTCGAGATGCTTGTCCAGACGGTCCAGATAGCGTCTGGGCAAGATGTGCGCGAACGCGTCGATCTTGCGCATCACGAAGAAAAAACAGCTATTGGCGCAAATTTAGACGTTCTATCAGTAGCGAGAGACCGAACCATACTGAAACTCGCCCACAAGAGCCACCGCATAGGGGGCGGCGAAGATGAAGGAAAAAAGAGCTGGGACCGCAAGGCGGTCAGGATCAGATCGTCGGACAACGGAGCGCCGCGCTCGGTCGAGTCGCGTCCAGGTGAATGCTCAGCGGGATCGGCGGCACAGGCTGCGCCGGCTCGAGTTCCGGCGCAGTTTGCTCCGCCGGCGTGCCGTTGACTCTGTTTCTCACACCTAGAAACGATGCGCCTGGGGCGCAAGTGAGTCGATGAAGAGGTCCCAGAACCCGTCGAGATGTAGACCGGTGCCGACTTTTGCGTCGAACGGAACACCGGCACGGCGGCGGAAGTCCGTCACCGTCATGCCGGTCGTGAGCCGGCCGTCGAGCTCGACCTCGACATAGGCCTCACGACAGGGGACCAGCTCGGGTCTGGCGACGCATGCGACGGCACAGGGATCGTGCACCGGCGGATCGCTGACGCCGGTCTCTCGCAGGTGCTGCGCCTGGTAGAACCGCAGCATGCCGACGACGGCGCGCGAAACCGGTGAGTCGAGGGACTCGATTCGCTCGAAGATGGTCTCACCCGCGGCCGCCAGCCGTGTGACCTCGAGCCCGATCATCGTGAGCGGCCAGGGGGCACCGAACACGATCGCCGCCGCCTCGGGATCCACATAAACGTTGAACTCGGCGGCCGCGGTGACGTTGCCGCCCGTGTACGAGCCCCCCATCATGACCACCTCGCGCACCCGCTCGGCAATGCGTGGTTCCTTCCGCAGGGCCATCGCAATATTGGTCAGGGGTCCGATCGGAACCAGCGTGATCTCGCCTGGCGAGGCCATCACCATGTCGACGATCATGTCCACCGCGTGATCCGGGACCGCGCGCCCGGCCGGTTCTTCCCACGCATGGCCCTCCAGGCCTGTCGTGCCATGAATCTCGGGAGCGGTGACAAGCGGCCGGACCAGCGGCGCTGCGCACCCGGCGGCGACCGGGACGTCGCTTATCCCCGCGAGGGTGCAGACGCGCAGTGCATTCAGTGTTGTCAGCTCGAGCGTGTGGTTGCCCGCTACTGTCGTGATGGCCGAAAGCGTGACCTCGGGGGTGCCGTGCGCCAGCAGGATCGCCATCGCATCGTCGTGGCCCGGGTCGCAGTCGAGGATGATGCGCCTGCTCACGTCATCAGTCGTGGACGTCGTCGAGCTCGATTCCGAAGAGCCGCTTGAGGTCTTCCGGAAACGGCAGTGATGGCCGCGCGCCGAGCTTCGTCGCAGCGGCAGCGCCCGCCGCTCCTCCCAGCCGAACCGCGTCCGGGATGTGCGAACCCCGGGCAATGGCGAATGCCACTGCCCCGACAAACGCGTCCCCGGCGGCGGTAGCGTCGATCGCCTCGACGGGCTGTGGTTCGATGCGCGTCATCCGGCCGTCCGCGTAGAGCTTCGATCCATCGGCTCCGAGCGTCACCACGAGCGCGCCCACCGATCGCTCCAGCTCTTTTCCGCCCAGCTCCTCCGCCTCGCGCCAGTTGGCGACGAGCAGGTCAACGAACGGGACCGGCCGGCGCGCAATCCCGCCGCTTGGCGCGGCGTTCAGGATGACCCTGGCACCCGCGTCTTTGGCGGCCGCTATCGCCGCCATCACGGTGTCCAGCGGAATCTCCAGCTGGAGGACGACGACATCGTCCCGACCCAGTCCTCTGCGGAGTCGGGCGACTTCCTCTTCGCCGACCCGCCGATTGGCGCCCGGCGCCACCGTGACCGTGTTCTGCCCTCCGTGCTCGACGACGATCAGAGCGGTGCCGCTGGGTTCGGAGGCGTCGACGATGACGTCGGCGGTGCGGACTCCATCCTCACGCAGCCCCGCAACGAGCTGTCGCCCGAACTCATCGCCGCCGACGCGGCCGATCATCCGAACGCGCGCACCCAACCGGGCTGCGGCCACGGCTTGATTCGCTCCCTTGCCGCCGGGGACGGTGAGCAGCCGATCGCCCAGGACGGTGTCGCCTGGAAGTGGAAGGGCCGGCACCCGCACGACCAGGTCCATGTTGATGCTGCCCAGGACGGCGACTGAGCCCACGGGGCAATAGTGCGCTCCGAGCCACGGTTGACAACAGGGCGCGGGGGGTCTACGAATACGAGGCTCTCGTCGATCCGCATTTTTGGAGGGAGGGGTTGACCGTGGGGATTCTCAACGCGTTCAAGGTGAGGATGAATACGCTCGCCATCGTCCTCATCCCGGTCTGCATCGCCATCGACTGGGCGGGCCATGCCGTCGCGTCGACATTGAAGCTCCCGCTGTTCCTCGACTCGATCGGGACCGTGCTCGGTGGGCTTCTCGCCGGCCCGTGGGTGGGCGGCATCGCCGGCCTCATCACCAACTTCATCAGCTCCGGCACGGTCGACCCGATCGCCGCGCCCTACTCGATCATCTCGCTCGCGATCGGCATCGCCGCCGGCATCGGCGGCTACTACGGATGGCACAAGACCTGGCCCGGCCGGATCGCCCTTTACGTCCTTATCGTGCTCGTGGCGTCGATCGGCTCCACGCCGCTCAACATCAACCTCTACGCCGGCCAGAGCGGCGTCCCTCTCGGTGACGCCGTTTACGCAAGCCTCGTCAAGAGCGGCTGGCCGACATGGCTCGCCGCGTACATCGACGAGGCCACGGGCGACATCCCGGACAAGCTCATCACGGTCGTCGTCGCGACCCTGATTTACTTTGGCCTGCCGAACCGATACCGCGCCTTGTTCTCGGTCTGGCGGCGCCAGTCCGGTGAGCCCGAGCCGGCGCCCGCGTCATCCGTCTGAGCACAAGGACGCAGTGGCTGGAGGCCTGAGCCTTTACGCGGAAGGCAAAAGCCTCCTCCACCGCGCCCATCCCTTGACCAAGGGCGCCCTGACGCTGAGCGCGATCGCGATCGCATTCATCGCGCCATCGATTGGCTGGGTGTTGGGGATCGGCGTCATTCTTCTCGTGCTCGTGACTGCAGCCGGCGTGCTTCGACGGTTGCTTGCGGTCGCGGCTGCGATCCTTCTACCGATCACGCTCCTCCTGCTCGCGGTTCAGGGCTTCGCCAACGCGAACAACAGGACCGTGGCCTTTGCGCTCGGCCCGATCGTTTACTACCGCGAGGGTCTTGCGATCGCGGCACTGGCCGCGCTGCGAATTGCCTGCCTCGTGTGCGCGACGTTCCTCTTCAGCTTCACCACTCGGCCGGCCGACATCTCTGAAGCTCTGATGCAGCGCGGGCTGTCGACGCGGATGGGATACGTGGTGCAGTCGGCGCTGCAGATCATCCCGCAGACACTGGACATGGCCGGCCGGATCCAGGATGCGCAGCGCGCACGCGGACTGGAGACCGAAGGCTCGCTGCCGCGACGGGCGAGGGCGTACCTGCCGTTGATGCTGCCGCTCGTCCTGTCATCGCTGGTCGCGACCCAAGAGCGCGCGATGGCGCTGGAGGTTCGAGGGTTCGGCCTCCCCGTCAAGCGGGTCGCGCGTTTCGAGTTTGCGGACAGCCCTCTCCAACGTGTGCTGCGATGGGTCCTGATCGGGGCGGTGCCCGCGGCGATCGCCGCCCGCCTCGCGGGGTGGCGTTGAGCTCCACGTCCCTGGTCTTCGAGAACGTCTCTTACGCCTACGAGGAGGCCGCCCGCGAGGCGGTGAGCGACTTATCGCTGAGCATTGCTGTCGGGGAGTGGGTGGGGGTCACGGGCCCGACCAACGCCGGCAAGTCGACGCTGTGCCTGCTGGCGATGGGCCTGGCGCCGCACTTCTTCGGGGGAAGGCTCAAGGGAAGGGTCGTCGTGCTCGAGAAGGACTCGCGCGAGTTGAGCGTCATCCAACGGTCGGCCGAGGTCGGGCTCCTGTTTCAAAACCCCTTCACGCAGATCTCCGGCGCGCGGGAGCGGGTGGACGATGAGGTCGGATTCGGGCCCGAGTGCCACGGCGTGTCGAGGCTGGAGGTTGCGGCGCGTGTCGAGGAGGCGATGGCTCTTGTGGGGATCTCGCAGCTGGCCGCCCGCCACCCGATGGACCTGAGCGGTGGCCAGCTGCAGCGATTGGCACTTGCCGGACTTCTGGCCATGCGGCCGAAGCTTCTACTGCTGGACGAGCCGACATCCCAGCTCGACCCGGCCGGCACGGCTGCAATCTTTGACGTCCTCGCGGGCCTCCACGCGAGCGGCATCACCATCGTCATGGTCGAGCACCGGCTGGAGACGCTGTGCGAGCTGTGTCCGCGCGTTGTCGCGATGGTCGCCGGCCGGATCATCGCCGATGGTCCGCCAGACGACGTTTTCAATCGCGAGGCGGTGCAGCTGCGCGTCGGGTCACCCGTGTTCACGCGACTTGCACGCGAGGCTGGTCTGTCGCCGCCCTGGCCCGTGCGCCTGCGCGACGCCACAGCCGTGTTCGGGCGCCGGCTTGCCTGAAATTCGTCTGGAGAACGTGCGCTTTGCCTATCCGGGCGGCGTCGAGGTCTATCCCGAGCCCGGCCTGACCCTGACCCTGGGCAGCGGTGTGACGGCGCTTGTAGGTGAGAACGGCGCCGGCAAGACGACGCTCACCAAGCTTTTGATCGGGCTCCTGCGCCCGAGCGCAGGTTCGGTCACGGTGGCGGGCCTCGAGGTGGCGAAGATAACGGTGGCGGCGATGGCTCGGACGGTCGGATACAGCTTCCAGAATCCTGACGACCAGCTCTTCGAGCGGACGGTCCAGGCAGAGGTCTCGTTCGGGCCGCGCGTGCTGCGGAGGAGCGCCGAGGGCATTGAGCGTGGTGTGGCCTGGGCGTTGAGAGCGTGCGGACTGGAGGGCAAGGAGGACGTCCACCCCCACGACCTCGGACTCTCGGAGCGCAAGTGGGTCGCCATCGCGTCGGCTCTGGCCGGCGAACCGGCCGTGGTGGTGCTCGACGAGCCGACGTTGGGGCAGGACTATCCCTCTCGCGAACGTCTGCGCAGCCTCGTCCGCGAGCTGGACGATCGCGGCCGGTCGGTCCTAGTGGTCACCCACGACATGGATTTTGTCGGCGAGGCGTGTCCGACAGCGGTCGTGCTTTCGCATGGCCGGGTGCGATACTCGGGCCCGACGTCAAAGGCTTTCGCAGACCACTCCGTGATCCAGGAGGCCGGTCTCGAGCCGCCGCACGTCGATTCACTCGCTCGCATGCTCGGCCTCTCAGAGTGTGTGAGCGAAGCCGATTTTCTCAGCGCGTGGCGGCGATGAGCTCTGGTTCGCAGGTGCGGACAGCGCGTAACCTCTGGCCGGGATCAGACGGCGGATCCTCGACGATGCTCGCGATGTGATCGAGACTCGTCAGCGGACCCGCGACCTGAAGCGGGATCGATGCGGTGCCCTGCTTTAGAGAGCCCACAGACTGCACCACCGTGGCCTGCTGGAGGGCGGAGGCGACCTGGGCCGCGCTGACACCGCGTGCGGCGAGCTTCACGGGGGTCGAGGGTGACGTCCACCTCATCGGTCGGTGCTCCGGTGATCACGACCGAGCACACTCCGGCGAGACCCTTCAGCTTGGGCAGCGCCTGGGCACGCAACGGACCTGCGAGATCGCCCAGCTTGGGTGGGGCGAAGATGCCGGCTCCGGAGAGCAGCGCACACCAAACATCACGATGACGCCGAGGTGGAGGGAAGGCCGCGTCACGAAAGACATTTGGGTCAAGAACCTCCGTTGGCCCTGGCCAGCTGCTGGACCAGCAGGAGGCACAGGTGTCGAAGCTGGACCAGCTGTTCTCGTTTGAACGAGGCAAAGATCGCGGTCTGCCGGTCGACGGCATCCCGCCGGAGCGATTCGACCCGTTCGAGGCCGCCGGCCGTGAGCTGGGCATGGACCGATCGCCGGTCGTCGGGGTCAGGCCGACGGCGTGTCAGCTCGTCGCGCTCCAGGACGTCGACGACGTCCGTGATCGTCCTTGGGACCACGTTGAGAAGCTCGGCAAGCTCGCCGAGCGGTCGTCGATGGTGCGGGCTGTAGTAGAGCGCCATGAGGACGCGCAGCCGGCTCTCCGACAGTCCATGGCTCTCCGTCCAGCGCTCCAGCGCTCCGTGGACTCGGCTGGCCGCCAGCCTGAGGGCCGCGAGGGCTTCGAGCGCCTCGATGTCGGCGCGGGTCCCGGCCTGGGTCAGGGTTTCGCGCAACGAGGGGTCGTAGAGATTGCCGTGACGGTCGGCTTCGAGTCGCGCCGCGTCGCTCGTGAGCGTCTTCGAACGGAGGCGCTGCATCATGAGGCGCCTCATTATATTCAAGAACTTACTGAATGTTGCCGCTCACTTTCTCAACAAGAGGTGTAGCGTTTGGGGGTCTTGCGAGCTCCAGTGCAGACAGAGTGGCCAGAAGATCTTGGAAACAACCCCCAATCGCAAGCGGTCGTCGGAACCTTGAGGGCGTGGTTGGTAAGAGGTACTCGTAAGTTCGCCGTGGATCCCCGGCGCCGATTCGGGCGCCACGAGGAAGCCAGGCGGATGCTCGCCACTGATGGCGACCCGATGCCAGACCCTCCCGGAGCCTGGGGCGGCCTGGTCTCGGCGCTCCAGCGGCACACCGTCCATGGGGAGCTGGCGCAGCTGTCGAAAGAGGACAGGCAGATCCTGTCCCTGGCTTACCTCAGCGGCCACACCAACCGCGAGATCGCGGCCATGCTTCGCGTTTCGGTCAGCACTGTCAGGCGGCGGCTCTCCGCCGCACTCGCCCGACTGGAGGAATCGATGCGCCGGGCCGGAACGTGGGTTTCCGTGCTCGCCCTGCTCGGGCTTGCGACGTACGGGAGGATCGCTCATTCGGTTCGCACGATGCGCTGGCCCAGCACAGTCGCTATGGTCGCCGCCGGAACGGCAACCGCCGTCGCCGTGGGTGTGGCGGTGGTCGGTCCCGGGACCTTGGACCTCAAGCCTTCCTTAGTGCCGCCAACGTCCAGGTCGATGCAACTCACCGGGAGCGTGCCCTCAGCGATTCCGGCCCTGCTGGTTTCGATCACCCCGAACGTGATCGCCACCGCGACGAAGCACCCGAACGGCCCTGTCGCGAGCGCCACCAAGCAGGCGACCACCGAGCTCAGCAGCAAGAAATCCCTGGGGTGCCATGGCAACCCGACCAGCGCACCGCCGGCGGTACCGGTCGGACCGCGCGAGGGTCATCCGACCGGGCCGCCCGTCACGCATCCCGGGCCTGGAGTTTGCGGCGCCAGCCCAGCTCACTGAGCGCCGGTCGGGCAGAAAACAAGTGACCGAGCAATCCGTCTGGCTTGCGCCTTTCGAACCACTCGGCCAAAGGGCATCGTGTCACAGGTTTGGCATCCGCGCAACGAAAGAATCGTTGCCTGGCGACGATGGATAAGGCGCCCTTCGCACGCTGGTCGTAATCTCGGTCCGTGATCGCTTACGCGAGCGCCGGCGGATCTGAGCAAACGTTAAGGATTCATCGAGGTCGTTCCAAGGCGTCAGGCGCATTCTGGAACACAAATCGGAGTTCCAGGGCGTAAGCGGAGGTAGATCGAGATGTCAGAAAAGAATCAAGGAGAGCGGGATCAGCGTCCGCTGACACCGCCAGACCAAACACTGCTCCCACCTTCGCCGGTCGCCGTCGCTCCACCGCCCGTCTGGGGGCCGCCCCCGCCGGCGCCGAACGACTCGCTCTGGCATCGGGTCGCCGCTTTCATCGTCCTCATCGCGGTGGTCGCGGCCGCGGCCGGCGCCGGTATCGGGTGGAGCCTGGCGCGCGCGGTGAACACCCGCCAGGTCGCGCAATCGACGGCGCAGCCCGAATCGCCGATCACGCAGGTCACGCCGAGCCCCGGAGGCTCGTCCAACAGCGCGAGCACGGAGGCCGTCGCGGCCAAGGTGATCCCCGCGATCGTCGACATCAACACGACGCTCGGCAACGGCCAGGCGGCGGGTACAGGCATGCTCATCAGCTCGACCGGCGAGATCCTGACCAACGACCACGTCGTGAAGGGTTCGTCGAGCATCACGGTCACGGTGCAGGGGCGCTCGCAGCCCTACTCCGCTCACGTCGTCGGCGTCGACGTCTCGCATGACGTCGCCGTGATCCAGATCGACGACAGCGTGTCGGGCCTGCCTACCGTCAAGTTCGCCAACTCGTCGTCGCTCCAGGTCGGCGACAGCGTCGTCGCCATCGGCAATGCGCTCGGCCAGGGCGGTACGCCGCATGCCACACAGGGTCACATCACAGCGCTCAATCAGACGATCACTGCAAGCGAAGGCCGAGCGAACTCGGAGACGCTCAGCGGGATGGTCCAGAGCGACGCGCTGATCTATGAAGGCGATTCAGGCGGAGCGCTGGTCAACTCGTCCGGCCAGGTGATCGGGATGATCACCGCCGGCCAGGCTCAAGGCTTCCGTACAGCCGCCTCCGACGTCGGCTACGCCGTCGCGGCGAACACCGCAGTGAACGTCGCCAACCGGATTCGCGCTCACGAGCAGTCAGCCGAGATCACGTACGGACAGGTCGGCTACCTCGGCGTGTCAGTCTCGGGCAGTGCTTCGACGTCCGGCGCGGTGGTGGTCGGGGTTCAAAGCGGTTCACCCGCGGCGTCGGCGGGGATCACGGCCGGCTCTGTGATTACCAGGATCGGCGGAACCGCAGTCACGTCGGCGGACAGCCTTGGGGCCGCGATCAAGTCGCACCAGGCTGGGGAACAGGTGTCGGTGACGTGGACCGCCTCGGGCGGGGCCACGCACACCGCGACGGTGACACTGGGCGCAGTGAACCCTTAAGCCGAGTGACTACAGCGCGTTAACAGAGCAGGCCGCTTCGTGCGGCCTGTATCCTGGTCGGGTTGTGCGAATAGTCGTCAAGGACCCGGAGGAGTTCGAGCAGGCGCTGCGCGAGTTCCGGCGCAAGGTCCAGGAGCAGGGTCTCGTGCGCGAGATGCGACGCCGTTCGCACTACGTCCCGCCGGCCGAGGCGCGCAAGATCAAGAGCCTTCGAGCCCGGCGCCGCCGCACGCGATAAAAAACCCAACCGCTAATCCTTCTCCCTCGAGGGGAGAAGGCCTGGTTGAGTGTGTGGAAGAAGCTACCCTTGTGGCCTCGGTATAATTCCCGCGTTCGGTGACAATGGCGGAGGGGAGACACCCGTTCCCTTTCCGAACACGGTAGTTAAGCCCTCCAGCGCCGATGGTACTGCCGGGGTAACCCGGCGGGAGAGTAGGTCGTTGCCGAGCATTTTTTGAGTCCCGCGACCCCCATGGGTGGCGGGACTCGAACTTTTGATGCGGGGTGCTCGGACCCTGCCTACACCGCAGGTTCGGGCTCGGCCACGCTCTCAGCTCGGAGCTTTGGCAGAAGCACGTAGCACCGGATCGTAAGCAGGACCAGGAGCCCGACCAGAGCCACGAGCACGTCCACCACGACCTGCCCGACGCGGGCGTGGAAAAGGAAGATCAGAAGGCCTTCGCCAAGCACCCCGAAGGCGAGGATCGGAACGAACATCCGGTCGTGCACCGCCATGAAGAACTGCACCAGCAGGTTGTCCAGCGCGAGCGCGAGTCCGATCACACCCACGGGAAAGACAAGCGGGATCGCGTCGCGAAAGCTCGGTCCAAAGAGGATGCCGACCACGAGGCCGGGCACGGCGGCGAAAACCAGCAGGGCGCCCGCGCCGAGCGCGGTAAGTATTCCGGCGGACGACAGCAGGATCCGCCCCGGGTGCTGTTCTTTCGCGACCGCTTCCACGACGCGTGGAAACAGAACCTGGCTGACGCTGAGGGTGAGGAAGAAGAGGATGGTGCCGATCTTGTTGAGGCCGCCGTAGATGCCGCCGTCATGGCTGCTGAGATAGTGCTCGGCGAGGATGACATCCTGGTTGTACAGGATTTGGACGCCGATGATGCCGGCGGCAGCGGTCAGCGAAAATCCGGCCATCACGCGAAGGCGCACACGAGTGCCGACGCCGCGGAAATGGTCGCGGAGCGAGAACAGACCGAGGCAGAACACGAAGCACAGCCCGACGAAGACGGCCGCCATCGCACCCGAAACCGCGTACCCGGCCTTGAGCAGAACGAAAACGATCGTGGTCCGGATGATCAGCTCGAGGGAGAGGTTCAGCGAGAGCGCCGTGAAGCGCTGCAGGCCCTGGAGGATCCCGCGGGGGATGGCCACCTGCCAGATGAGCGCAATCGAGAAACCCAGGATCAAGATGGGAATCGTCGAGCCGAGGTGCTCGAACGCCGCGATGGGTCGTGCGAACAAAGCCGTGAGGAGGATGAAGAACAGGCAGGGGATTGCGATCAATCGCACCGTGCGGGCGAGCAGAGAGCGCACGCC
>Ga0066701_10000547_pt1 | contig 11145 bp, 10 predicted proteins | sample GraSoiAngelo_150_FD_66453 | JGI IMG/M metagenome (GOLD analysis project Ga0066701, IMG submission 66453) | Grasslands soil microbial communities from the Angelo Coastal Reserve, California, USA - 14_1009_09_40cm | ecosystem: Environmental > Terrestrial > Soil > Grasslands | place: USA... | reverse complement strand
GCCGGACTGAAAGCCCTGCTCAAAGAATGGGAGCTATCCGATAATCTTGATCTTGATTATGTTCGAGGGCTGAAGGCGCGACTGCTATCTGTCAAAAATCAACTGAAGAACATGTGCGGCCATGACGGATCAGAGGGAATGGACGATTGGTAGTTAGTGAGCAAAACAAAAAGCCGGCACGCGGCGAAGCGTGCACGGCCCTTTGCGAGATTACTGCCTTGATTCTCGCTGCTTTACTGGTTGTTTAGAACAGTTTGCAGTGCAGGTTTCCTCACTTCAAGCTGTGCGCTCACCTTCTGCAGGCCCGCGCTAAGAGCTTCAATTTGCTTTTGCTGCTCCGCAAGCTTGGACTCAAAGTCCTTCGTTAACTGTTCCAATTTTCGATGCTCTTTGAGGAATTCGTTGAGCAGCATCGAGTTCACTGCATCGTAGCGCACGGTGTACAAGGTATCAGAACGCCTCGCGTTCGCGCGTACGCGCGAACATTTGCCTCTACGGGCTGTCTAGGTGTAGGTGTCCCAGCTGCGCAGGATCCATGGCTAACGTCCTACCACTGCCTGCATGTGGGCAACGTGTCGTCCCGCGCCTATCTCTTTATCAAATCGATCTGCGAATCTCTTCATTGATTCGCTGAGGATGCGTGTTTGAGGTCCGCCGCCGACGTTATTCTCCCAGATTCCGTCATACCGGATCCGTCCGTCGCCAACGTCGTAGGCTTGCTGGTGAACAAGACGCCGACCGCTGCCGCCTTCCTGTTCGAGGCGCCAGACAAAGTCATTAAAGGCCCAGCCCATTACACCCGAGTCACCCTTATCGCCTGCTTCCCAAACGCCGTCGTAACGGATCTCTCCGCCGCCTAGGTTGTAGGCCTGAAGGTGAACGAGGTGCCGACCGGCGGCGGTTTCTCGGGCGAACCGTTTGGAGAAGTCCTTCAGAGTCCAGCCCAACACAAATGACGTATCGTGGTCGCCAGGCTCCCAAACGCCGTCCCAACGGATCCGCCCACCGCCCAAGTCGTAAGCCTGCATGTGAACGAGACGGTGACCTGCCGCGATCTCGGCGTTGAAGCGAGCAGTGAAGTCACGCATTGTCCACCCCAGGGCCCTTGTCGTCCCTCTCGGCGGATTGATTGGACCTGCCTCCCAGACGGCATCCCACCGAATCTGTCCGCCACCAAGGTCATAGGCCTGCATGTGGACGAGATAGTGGCCCGCCGCGATCTCGGCGTCGAAGCGGGGAACGAAATCGGGGAATGCCCAGCCGATAGCGCGCGTCGTACCGCGGTCCCCTGCCTCCCAGACTGCGCTATACAGGACCTTCATTGCCGTGAGGCGTGCACGGTTCTGGTTGACCAACGCATCCTGCACTCCCGCAGCCTGGTCGGGAGTAATCCGGGCCGGGAGCCCCCGACAGGTCTTGTCCCAATAATTCATGATATTCTCGCGGTCGGGTTGGAAAGCGAACGAGACGACTTCACCATCTGGCCATTGCACGTCGAACCTCAACGTGCCCTGGTCGGCTGCGCAGGGATTGAGACCCTCGTTCTTGAACACGTCTGGCCCAGGGTCGGGTGGGGTGTCGGTGATGCAGTGGATCGTGGGGTAGGCGACACAGATTGATAAATCCCCGTCAAACGCTTCCAGCCCTCGGTTTCTCGGCAGCCCGCTGTTCTGGATGAACTCACGGATCAGAGACCGGACGCCCTTCTCGCCTCTAATGTCGTCAAGGTGCGAGACGCCAGGCCCGAACGTGTGCACCAAGTGGAGGTAATGCCCAATTTCATGACTTAGAACCAGTCCAGGAGGCGACGGTCCGCACCGGACGAACGGGAAAAGATGGTTCGAGAAAGACCCCGCTATGCCCCCCGGGACATCCTCCCAGTGTTGCGTTGCTTCGTTCCAACGTGGGGCCCTCCCAAAGGCAAAGAACACGACGAGCTTGCCCGGATACAACTCGGCCACACGTTTGCGTTCGTTGTCGTTCGAGTTGTACTCGGGAAAGGGCTTGATGTCACAGGCGGGCGGGACATCCTTCGGGCCGCTGAAGTCGGCGTCGGGTGCCAGAATGCAATCGCGGCTCAGGAGATCACTCGGCATCGTGACCACGTCACTGGCAGGGTCGAACAGGAACTCGACCTCCGCGAGCCTGAAGACATCTGTCGCTAGCCGGAGTGCCTCGCGGATCTCCTCCGGCGTGACCCAAGGCGCGTCGCTCCCGTCACTCATGGGGGCGAGGATCGCTTGCACTCGAACGGTATAGGCCATGTCAAAAACTTACTATCACTCAGAGAAGAACTGTATTCTCGCGTTTAGATCTGCAGAAGCACTTTTTTTCCTCGTGTTTGCAATCAAAGTCCAACTTGCCTGATCGCCAAATCAAGTTCCAGAAAAGCCGAGCCGTCAGCTTTTCATCCGCACGCACAACAAAACGCTTTTCGTCGCCGCGATGCGCGTCAACAACAAAGATGATCTTCTCGTTGGAATCAATCGCTGAGACGCAGCCCCAACTCCAACCAGCTCGATTTGCTTTTTGACCTCGGCGGACATTTCCTGCGTGCGGATTAGAAATTGTGTGCGGATTTATGGCCTGGGTCGAGGCCAAACGCTTTAGGCGGCAATCGACGGCGATAAACGCCACATTGGAAAACACGCCTGTTTATCGCTTGTGCACCGGTCAATGGGGGATGCAGCCACCCCTCCTTTACCTGCCTAGGATGGTAAGCATGCTTGTGCACGTGTGCCTCGTGCTACGCTCCAGGTTGACGCAGGAAGCGTCCTTCGTACGCTGCCGCTACCCTACCCTTTTAGTAGCGTTACGGCTGCTCTGCGCTCTTCTGCGGCTCGTGCCGATGGCCTACGTTGATGCTCATCTCTCCGCCGATAGAGAGCATGTTCAGTGAGAGGCCGCCAGGTGGAATGTCGTCCAACTGCAAAGTCCGGCGCGCAACCAATCCGGAAAGGCTACACTCGCGTAAGCCGCAACGGAAATGAGGGGGTCTCCGCTCCAAAGCTCAACACAAACGGAGAAAAATTGCTAGCTCAATATTCATAGTACGCTCCGCCATAATAACTGTACCACGGGTAGTACGGATAATAATCCGGCCCATGATAAATGTTGTAGCGGTACTCCGGTGTGTGATAAGCATCGGCGTAATACTCATTCTCTTCAGCGCATCCACTAAGTGAAAGGACAAAGAGGCTCGCGCACAGCAGCGAAACCATGGCTGCTGCCACTTCGCGACGCGTATTCGTAGTCGTTTTCACCAGAAACCCCACTCTGGAGAAAATCTCGCTATGCTGTCAAGCTAAAAGAAAGCCGATGCTCGCTTACGCGAACCACGGCGATTGAGGTCAATCGCCCCTACCTCGAATCATTGATTGCCATTTGCGCCGCAGGTTTGCGTGGATGATCGAAAAACCAATTGCATTTGCATCTGAAGCCAAAGCACGCGCATTCGAAAAGTACTTAAAGAGCGAATCTGGGCGTGAATTCGCTCGCCGTCACTTCTAAAGACGTTCTCTCTACCGTCTTCAAATGCGTGATTTGTGTTTTGAAGCAGTTCGAGCGAAAGCTTGCAACAAAGAGGCGTTTATGATGTTTAATCGACGGAGCAAGCTAATGAGACGATTCACCGTTTTGGCGTTCGGGTTGACCGGAGTGCTCATCATTGGCGTTCGTCCCGCTCTCGGACAGATAAACGCGCCGGTCGTGCAAAATAGTTCCCATCCGGGGGTGAGCCACGGCGCGCGCGGAAGTGTCGTGCGTTCAGCTGCACCGACTTCGCAGAATTTCGCTCGTGGACCAACTGCTGTGGGCCCGCGGGTAATCAACTCGCATCCAAGCGCGATGCCTTTGCATTCCGGCGTGAGCGCACGATCAAATTATTCACCATATATGCGACCGCTGAATCCCACGCTCGCGGCAATGAACGCCCGACAGAGAGCGCGAATTGACCCTGTGCAACCAACTTCCAGTCTGTCGGCCAGGAACGAATTCCGCCGCAACAGGCTGGCGTTCGCAAACGGCCAAAACGACAACGACACCCGAGACCACAGCGTGCAACCGACGGCGGCTATGTTGGCGAGACGCCAACTGGCAACGCGCTCGGCCAGCGGTGATTTGACGGAGGCCAGCCTGACAACGACGCAGAAGGATTTCGACGTTGAGAGGCCAGCCACGAGTTCTCAAGCACCTCACGGTGCTCTAGCGCCGCGCGAAACACTCCACAGCGGAGAGAGGCACAATTGGAACGGAAGAGACAAGCCGTTGAGCTTTTCTGATGCGCGCGGTTGTCATTGGCACGAGTGGCACGATCGCGATTGGTGGCGACAACATTGCACCACGATCGTTTTTGTTAACAGCGGGTATTACTTTTTGGACGCCGGCTATTGGTATCCGGCTTTTGGCTACGACCCCCTCAACAGCTATTACGATTACGACGGACCAATCTATACCTACGGTAATTTGCTGCCCGACGAGGTGATCACCAATGTGCAGGTCGCTCTCCAGGATGCCGGCTACTACTTTGGTCCAATCACCGGATCACTGGATGTTGAAACGCGCGCAGCGCTTGCGAATTTCCAGCGCGATTACGGCTTGCCGATTACCGGGGCAATTGATCAGCCGACGATCGAGACGCTCGGGTTGTATTAAAAGCCTTCATCGGCATTTTAATCAACGCAACTGTTCGTTTAATCCACGTTGGTTCAAACACTCGGCGTACGCTATCGTCTGAGGAAGGAAGATGCAGATGAAGAAATGGCGGAGCTTCTGTCTCGGGTTCGCGGTTTTGCTCCTTGGTTCGCTGGCGATGGCGCAAGAACTGGGTGTCGTAAAGCCCCAATTACTCCTGAGCGAGATCGTGCAAGGGATGCCCAAGGGCGAGAAGCAGGAGGTACGCGTTCTCACGGCGAGCTTCCAGCCGGGCGATAAGACCCTGCTCCATACACACCGTTTCCCAGTGACTGTTTATGTATTGGAAGGCACGTTCACGCTAGAAATGGAGGGTCGCGAGGCAGTCACAGTGAAAGTTGGTCAAGCCATAACGATGCCGGCGCACGTGAAAATGACCGGTTACAACCGCAGCAGCACCGAGCCATTGCGACTGGTGCTCTTTAATGTGAGCGATCCAGACACGCCGTACCTTGACCCCGTGCATTAGTATCGGCGCATGAATCTACGACTCTGCGGTGCCGCGCTGATGTCTGCGGCGATCTTGCCGATCTCACTTTACGCCGAAGCGCCGTTCACCTTCGAGAGTACGCCAGGCAAGCTGCCAAAGGCTGTGGTGCCGCTGAGTTACGACATCCAACTCAAACCAAACATCGAGAAGCTTACGTTTACCGGCTCTGAGACAGTCGTTCTGGATGTTCGTAAACCGGCGAAGACGATCACGCTTAATGTGAACACAATGACGATTGCGTCGGCAAAGTTGCTCGGAGCGAATGGCAAGATCGAGCAAGATGCGCGCGTCACCATCGATCCCAAGGAAGAGACTGCGACGTTGACCTTTGATAAAGAGATCCGTCCCGGCCAACATCAGATTTCCGTCGAGTTCGCGGGCAAGATTAACGAAGCACCAAAGGGGCTTTACTACACGCGTTATCAGGTGGAAGGCAGCCGCGCGAAAAAGCTGATGCTCGGCACCGACATGGAACCGAGCGATGCGCGGCGCATGTTTCCATGTTGGGATGAGCCGTCCTTCCGCGCCAAATTTCGGCTAACCGCGACGGTGCCCGAAAATTTCACCGCGGTCTCTAACATGCCTATCGAACGCGAGACGAAAACAAGTGCTGGTAAGGAAGTGCGATTCGCAGACACGCCGCCCATGTCGAGTTATCTGATTGTCTTTTGCGCGGGTGAACTGGACGCGATTTACGGCGAGGCGGACGGCGTGAAAATCAGCGTCGTGACTACAAAGGGCAAAGCGGAGACGGGCCGTTACGCGCTGGAAAGCGCAGAGAAGATCCTAAAATATTATAATGAGTATTTCGGAGAAAAATATCCGCTTCCGAAGCTCGACCTGATTGCCGTCCTTAGCGGAAATTTCGGAGCCATGGAGAATTGGGGTGGCATCACGTTTGACGAAAGCATCCTGCTGTTTGATCCCGCGAAGTCATCTGAATTGACTAAGCAAAACATCTTCGCTGTGATCGCTCACGAAATGGCGCATCAATGGTTCGGCGATCTGGTGACGATGGCGTGGTGGGATAACCTTTGGCTCAACGAAGGATTCGCCTCGTGGATGGGAACGAAATGCTCGGATCATTTTAACCCGCAGTGGCACATCTGGCTTCGGTCAAACGCCGACAAGCAGCGTGCTATGACGACCGATGCGCTCTCAGCTGCGCACCCGATCCAGCAGCCGGTGAAAACGGAAAGTGAGGCAGCCAGCGCTTTTGATGAGATCACGTATCTAAAGGGACAATCGTTCCTGCGCATGCTCGAGAGCTATCTCGGCGAAGAGGATTTCCGCGCCGGCATCCGCAGTTACATCCAGGCGCACAGACTTTCCAATTCCACGACCGCCGACCTCTGGAACGCCTTGGGCGAATCATCCAGAAAACCGGTTACGGCGATCGCCGCCAGCTGGACCGAACAGCCCGGTTTGCCGCTTGTTTTGATGACGTCCACGGAATCTTCCGTCACGGTGAGCCAGGAACGGTTCACAGTGCATCAGAAAAGCCCCAAGCCACTCGAATGGAAAATCCCAATTGTTTACCGCGATCTATCCAGCACGACAAGCCCCGCCCGAGTATTCCTGCTCGAAAAGAAATCCGCAACGCTGCCGGACGTTCAACCATCCCAGAATGTGAAGTTGAACGCGGGCGATGTTGGATACTTTCGCACGCAATACGACCACGCGCATTTCGAGAAGCTGAGAGCTTTTGCGCCTCAGCTTCCGGAAGCCGATAAAGTGAATCTGGTAAGCGACACGTGGGCGCTGGTGGAAGCGGACCGGGGGCCGATCTCAGATTATTTCAAACTGGTCAAGGCTTTGCGCGAGGACAACAGCTTGGCACTCTGGGAGCAGATCACTGCCACGCTCAGCGCTATTGATTTCCTCTACTTGGGAAACAACGAGCGCGCGGCATTTCAAGCCTACGGTCGGTCAATTCTGAAACCGATCTTCGGTCGCGTAGGCTGGGAACCAAAAAAAGGCGAACAAGTTGCGGACGGATTGCTCCGCGCCAAGTTAATCGCTGAATTGAGCGAATTCGGCGACGAGGATGTGATTGCCGGCGCTCGAGAACGCTTCAAAAAATTTCTCGCTGATCCGAACATGCTCCTGCCAGATCTACGCCCAGCGGTTCTCAATGTTGTCGGCCGTTACGCGAACCAAGAAACGTGGAACAAACTTCATGAACTTGGACTAAAGACTCAGAGCGTCGAAGAAAAGGGGAACTTTTACCATGCGATGGCGGCAGCGCTCAGCCCTGAGCTCGCAAAGCGGACACTTCCGCTGTCGCTTACGGATGAATTGCCTGCCTCGCGGGCGATATTCCTCATCGCGTTGGTAGCGAGAGCCGGCGAGCAACCGGAGATCGCATGGGACTTCGCACAGGCGAATCGCGAAAAGCTGGATGCAAAGTTGAGCGCAGTGAACGCCGTTCGCTTCGTTCCGTATCTGATGCGGGGTTTCTCCGACCCTCAGCGCGCTACCGAGCTGGAGACTTACGCGCAAAGGTACATGCCCCCTGGCGCAAAGAGTGAAGTCGAAAAAGCGGCGGAGGAGATCCGTTTCAACGCAGATCTCAAAGCGCGGATAATACCGGAAATCCACAAATGGCTTAGCCGCGAAAATCCACGTTTGAAGAGCTGAGCATGGGCGCACTCATCGTAATCGCTTTAGCGTTGACCGGAATCGCTCTGGCGTTGGCGGAACAACGGAGTGACAAGATTCTCATCCAAGGCAACGCGGCTGGAACGCAGACTGTGCAGACCGACGCCGCGGGCGTTGCACACGTCGAATATTCCTACAGCGATCGCGGGCGCGGTGATCACATCATCGCAATCTGGAAGTATCCCCAAACTCGGAACGGGCGAGGCAAGTCAGGTTCCTTGGTGCGCAGCCGAATGAGCGCGACAGCGGTTAATGCAAGAAAGAGCCAGATTGCGAAGATCACGAAGGAATACAATTCTTGGTATGTACCGGTTAACACGAGCAGGATCGCCACACAGCCCTGAAAGATCACAGCACCACTCGGAGTGTGGAAGACGGAATGGATTCGCTTCGCAAAGGCAAAGAAATGACCATCGCGAGCCATTGCAAATGGAATCCTAGGGCCGGTCAGGAAATTAGCGTGCAGCGATCCGAACGCAGAAACAATCATGGCCACTGTGATCCACTTGGCACCACTGTTGCCGATGAGTAACACCATTGCATCGGAAGCCACGTACTGAGACTGTGCTACTCGGGAGAACCCTAGTATGTGAAAATACGTCCAGTTAATGAGCACATAAAGGCTGATCACCAACAGTGATCCGAGTATCGCCGCTCGTGGAATGTTCCTTCCTGGATTGGATATCTCCCCCCCGAGTTGTCCCAACGTTTGAAATCCGTTGTAAGCCGCCATGGCTGGTACAATGGCCATCAGAATTGCGCCGATGCTATCCTGAGCAGGTGACGTAATGAGTACGGGATGAATTCCGCTAAGCTTGCCCAGCGTTATCCCAAGAATCACGATTGCAACCACGGCTCCAACTTTCAATGACGTCAGAAATACCTGAGTTCATCGCGCGTCCCCAGGCGTTTCGAAGATGAGTAGTGCCGCCGACGGCGCCGATCCGACCGTTGAATCTCTTGAACGATGTGACGGAAAAACCCTGGCCACTTCGGGTAGCCTTCTTTCGTGGACCGGACGGCGAGCTGATCGAATTGCTGGAAGACAAGACGGGTTACACGTGATCGCACAGCGGGATCGGCCGTAGGTGGGATCACGTGTTCATCTTGGGCGCGCCGCGCTTTCAGGATGTTGGGGTTTGGCGCGGATGGAACGCACCAAATCCCATGATCCATCAGAGCTGGAATCTCGTGCCAACACTCTCAGCACATAGAGTTGTAAGCAAGACGCCGTTTGGGTCATAGACTTGGACGGTTGCGGGCCCCGAATTGGCGTTTCCTGTCGCATCCACAGTTATTTGCAGTATAGTCGCCCATTGACACGGAGGAGAATAAGTGATGAACACTACAAGGAAATGTCTGTTGTTCGTTGTTCTGGTTGGTTTGACGGCAGCGATGGCGGCGGCTCAGTCTTGGAACCATGATCCGAATTCGCCAATCGGACCGAACCGCTGGGGATTTCTGGGCGGCAACTATAACTCCTTTGCGACTTGCGGATCGATCGTGGGCGCAAGCACGTCGCTGACGGAGGTCGGCAAGAAGCAAACTCCCGTGGACGTTCTGCCCCCCACCGCAATTACTTCCGTTCTCCAGGATATTGCTTTCCGTTATCGCGATACACCGTTCGTAGTGGAGAACACAGGGCATGTCGTGGAAGTGCCGTATGAAAACGGCAGCGAAATTAGAATCGGCCCCGGCCTTCCCGATGAGTACAAGCTTCTGCAGTTTCATTTTCACGCGCCCAGCGAGCACACCATCAAGGGGAAATTGGCCGACGCGGAGTTGCATTTAGTGCATCAGAACGCCCTCGGCGAGTTGGCTGTGGTCGGTGTTCTGTTGCAGATCGATAATGCGCACCCCAATCCGCTGTTTGACACCATCATGTTTGGCGCGCCACTTAATTCCGGTGACCACGAGCTGGCTGGGGAAATCAACGCCAGAGACCTGTTGCCGAGGAGTCGCAGTTACTACACCTACACGGGTTCGTTGACGACACCGCCATGTACAGAAGGCGTGCATTGGTTCGTCATGGCTCAAGCGGTCGGGATATCAAAGGCGGCAGTTGATCGACTTCATCTCATTGTGAGCATGTTTCCGAACTATGGCGGCTACCCGAACAACAATCGACCGGTGCGCCCACTGAATGGTCGGGCGGTCTTGTTCAATCGCGAATAGCCGGCTGCTTCAATAATGCTTCAGGAACCTATTCCGTCTTCACGGTTCACTTCCCGAGAATTTTGTTTCGCCAGAGGCAGCCGGCGAGCAAGATGGCGCCGCTCCCCAGAAGAAACAAGCTTGCCGGCTCGGGAACCGCCGCGGCTTCTATGTCGTCGTAGAGAAGAAAGCTACCGTCCGCAAGACCGGAGACCGTCAGAGAATACGAATACTTGAATGAGGAGTCGCTGTTGAACTGGAACGCCAGGTTGAGCTTTGTTGGATCCACGATCATTGAAGCGAAAGGATTCAGGCTATCGGTAAAGGTGACAGGAGAAGCAGTGAAGAAGGTTTGCAAGGCAGGAGACAGCACTGCGATACTCCTCCCGCAGCCGCGCCATTACTTGTTCCAGAACCGTAAACGCCCAACGACGTTCATAGATTTGGTCGGCCGTCAGTCTGTCGTTCCGCTCAATATCGATGCGCTCATGCTCACCCAGTTCCTCGAATGGAACTAGCCACTGTCCTTTGCCTCGCTTGACTGCCGTCGCATGACGCTATTCGTCCACCAGGAAATTTTTGACCGACGCAAGCAAATAAGAACGAAGGCGCCCTTTTTCCTTGCGGACTGTATTCAGATCTTTGCGCTACAATAACAACGCGAAAAAACCCTGAGTGAGATCCTCCGCCTCCTCCGGGCGAATAGCGTGTCGTCGCAGGAAGCTATAAACGGGTCGCCAATACGTGCGGCAAAGCTTTTCAAGCGCCTCCTGCGCCGCTGGCGATTCACCTTGCGCCTCAAGCCCCACGCTCCAATGCGTCGTCGTAAACGCAACCCCGCCGTGTTGTCCCGCAGTTGCGGGACCAAGCGCGGTTAATGAAGTCACGTCATCATCGGCAGGCACGTTGCCATTAAAGGAAAAAAGTCGCGCCAAAATCAAGCCCGCATCCCATCTCGGCAAAGAATGGCGGTGCCTGAGACGGGCAAGCCAGTCCAACGGACTCTCAATCCGTGGCTGGCGTGATGCTTGCAAACTGCAACTCGGATTTTCGGGAACATTTTTTGAGAGCAGGATTCAAATAGACTCTTTCGCGTAGAATTACTCCCACCCCTGACACCGCGCACCCCTTCTCGGCGTCGGTGGGGG
>Ga0066701_10000529_pt1 | contig 11237 bp, 7 predicted proteins | sample GraSoiAngelo_150_FD_66453 | JGI IMG/M metagenome (GOLD analysis project Ga0066701, IMG submission 66453) | Grasslands soil microbial communities from the Angelo Coastal Reserve, California, USA - 14_1009_09_40cm | ecosystem: Environmental > Terrestrial > Soil > Grasslands | place: USA... | reverse complement strand
TTCGATGAAGACCTGAACAAAGCGATGGTGAACGCAGTGCGCGAGACGGTCGACTTCCTGGCGAGTCAAAAAATGGTGCCGTTGGATCGATACGAGGCGTACTCCATCACCTCGATGGCGGCTGACTGCCGTGTGACCCAGGTGGTCGATGTGCGCAAAGGGGTTCACTGCATGGTGCCAAAGTCTATTTTTACTAAAAAGAAGTAGCGGGTGCTTTGCGCGCTTGCATTCTTCTTGCTGTGGACCGCGGCCGCTGGGGGCGCTGAGCCCATTTCTGTAGTCACTACCTCGACGGACCTCAAGGCGTTGGTTGAAGCTGTGGGCGGGGAAAGGATCCGGGTTGAGAGTCTGGCCGCTCCCCTCCAGGATCCCCACGCCGTAGAAGTGAAGCCAGGCCAACTGGCCAAGCTCAAAGCTGCCGCTCTGCTCGTTACGATCGGTTTGGACCATGAGCCCTGGCTTAGCCCCGCGCTGCGCACCGTGGGCGACTCGCGCTTTGCCCGCGAGAGCCCGCACTACCTCGATACCTCTAAAGAAATTCAACTGCTCCAGACCGAAACTCCGAGATTGAGAGCGGATAAGGGAGCGCACGTTCACGGTTTCGGTAATACGCACTACTGGCTTGATCCGGAAAATGGCCGGCCTATGACCGCCGCGATCCTACAAGCCTTGATCCGTTTGGCTCCCGCAGATCGTCTCTACTTTGAAGCCAACAGAAAACGATTCCTCGATCAACTGGACGGCCGGCTAAAAGGCTGGTTACAGACCATGGCTCCGCACAAGGGAACCCGAGTGGTCACGGTTCACGAGACCTGGCCCTATTTCGCCCAACGCTTCGGTCTGGTCATTGTCGCTGTCGTGGAGCCGAATCCCGGAGTTCCACCTTCGCTATCGTATCTTTCGAGCCTCATTCAGAAGATGCGAGATTCACGTATCAAGTTGCTGATCGCCGACCCCTACTCGAACGTTTCCGTAACCAACCAAGTGGCAACGCAAAGCGGTGCCACCGCCGTTACACTGATTCCTTCGGTGGGCGGAGATGGGGCGGCCGCGGATTATCTCAGTCTCTTCGACTCCAACGTCAAGCGGCTCTCACAGGCCGCAATGGCGGCGCGGTGAGATATCTTGTACTGGGTCACAGAGTGTAAAAAGCTCCGCTTACATCCCTGGTGCAAGACACTTGGAGCGTTTCGAACGCTTTGAATGGCTTGAACTGCTTGGGTGAACCCCACATATTTGAAATTCTTTCTTGAATTACCGAATCAGGAAAAGATGATTCGCGCAAAGACGCAAAGCGCGCCAAGTTCGAAAAAGATAAGAAGATATTTTCTTTGCGCCTCGGCGTCTTGGCGCGATAAATTTTCTTGAACTGGTTTTGTTCGACCTTTGAAAAGTTAGAATCTAACGATGAGAAGAAAACTCCGGTGACTGAATTTCTCTGGGTACCGTTTTTGGCCTGTTTAGTTCTAACGGGTATCCATGTCTACCTCGGTCTCCATGTTTTGGCGCGGGGCATCATCTTTGTCGACTTGGCGCTGGCGCAGGTAGCCGCTTTGGGAATCACTGTCGCGCTACTGGCCGGACACCCGATCCAAAGCGCGGCCGCCTACTGGTATGCCCTGGCGTTCACTTTGGGTGGCAGTTTCCTTTTTGCCATAAGCCGAACCCACCGAGCTCCCATCCCTCAAGAGGCGATCATCGGAATCGTCTATGCGGTGTCGGCGGCAGTGGCTGTTCTGGTGGTGGATCGAGCGCCCCAAGGGAGCGAGCATATCAAACAGCTTCTCGTAGGAAGCATCCTTACCGTTACCTTGAAGGAGGTCGGAACCCTAGCGCTTCTATATGGAATCGTCGGCGCGATCCACTGGGCTATTCGAAAACCGCTACTGGAAATTTCCTTCGATCCTGCAGCGGCGCTCGGCAAAAGGCGTTGGATAGGCTGGTGGGACTTCCTCTTCTATGCTTCCTTCGGTCTTGTCGTGACCAGCTCCGTGCAAATCGCGGGAGTCCTGCTGGTTTTTTCGTACTTGATCGTCCCCGCTGCGATCTCTGTCCTTGTCGCGCGATCCGTAAGCGCGCGATTAGTTATCGGTTGGGCGTTGGGTTTCACTGTCAGCATTTTCGGTCTTGTTGCCTCCGCCGCTTGGGATCTTCCCACCGGCGCCACTGTGGTGACAACCTTTGGCGTCTTCATGGCGGCGGTCGCTGCCTCGCTCGGTCTTAAAAAACTCATTCACGCGACTCGAGCTAGAGGACTGATCGCTCTTAACGGTGTCGGTATCACCAGCTTTGCCGCTATGAGCCTGGCCGGCCTGTTGCTTCTGGTCTTTCCGCAGATGGATCACCACTGGCTTAACTGGCTCGAAACCGCAGTGCCCTCCATCGAGCTCGCCTTCCTGACCTCCGATGAGCGCGAAACCTATCAGGACAGCCAAGAGGCGGTTCAGAGGGGACTGGGCGAGATCCAGCAACTCCGCGCGATGCAGCAGGAGATACAGTGGGGAACACGGGAGCTGCCCGAAGAGAAGGTGGAGCGCCTCAGACAGTATCTTGCGAGCCGGAGCGAAATTACCGCAGGCGACCAGATGGTGCTCAACCATCTTCGAAACCAGGCAAGAAAACGCCAGCGCGTTTGGTTGGGTATTCCGCTCTTAGGAATCGGCCTCTTCGGCGCTGCCGCTCTGTCCCGGCTCGGATGGAAACAAAGTTGAATAGCCAACAAGCGCGGCAGGGGCTACGCCGCTACGGCTTCCACTTCGAAACCCCTCGCTGAGCCCTCCTCGCAAAGCCAGCCGCCGTGAACGGCAAGATAGCGATCACTTAAGGTGCTTGGCAAAAAACGCAATCGTGCGGTCCCAAGCGAGCTTGGCGGCTGTGGGATTGTACTTCGGGCCGGTTTCGTTGCCAAAGGCGTGCTCGGCGTCGTACCAGTAGGACTCGAAGTTGACCTTGCCCTCTCTGAGCTTGGCTTCGAGCGCCCGAGCGTTTTCGGGATTGAACGAAGCATCTCTCTCCGCAAAGTGGAGTTGGAGCGGTATCGAAATCTTCGTGACGTCCGCGGCCTGTTCCGGCGGGAATCCGTACCAAGAAGATGCCGCGTCGATATCTTTGACGAAAACGGCCGCCAGTACGGTTAATGCGCCGCCCATGCAGAAGCCGACCACCCCGACTTTGGCGCTGGACTGCTTCAAGTACTGCGCCGCGCCGCGAATGTCCTGACTTGCCGCCTGGCCGAAATCGAGGTTAGTCATCAAGTGCTGCGCCTCTGCGGCATCGAGTGTCACCTTACCTTTATAGAGGTCGGGAACCAACGCTCGATAGCCGAGTCCGGCGAGCTTGTCGGCGACTCCCTTGATCTGGTCATTGAGGCCCCACCACTCTTGGATCACCACTACGCCCGGAGCCTTGTCAACCTGAGCTGAGGTCGCCAGGTAGCCGTTACACTCTTTCCCGTCGGGCCGTTTGAAAGTGATCATCTGTCCCATTGCTGCCTCCTTCAAGAGGGTTTTCTATTTGCCTATCAAAGGATTTCGGAATGTCAATGCGCAATGTTGCGCGGTTGTGAACGGCTTTGGAATCTGAGCCTGGTATTTCCCGGTCTAACGGCGGCAGGACCTGATCACGGGTTCTTTGCTAACGCATCGAGTTTCATTATAAAGGAAGATGAATCTTTTTTGCTTGTCAGAGGAACCCGCCGATGTTTAGGTGGAAGGTGAAGCAACTATTTCTTCTAGGCCTGAAATAGACTTATTGCTGCGAATAGTCGTGGAAGTCAGACCCGATCCGTTATCGACCCAAGAGCGACGTTCACGCTGGGCGACGGCTTTTAGTCGTAAGACCCGCCACTGGCGCTATTCAAGCTAACTTAACCGTGAGCGGATTGTAGGAGTAGAGCCACGCGTTTCGGTCCGCTCCTTCGTCGCGCTGCGCAAACGACGCGCGAATTTCATCGACGGTGCGGAGATGAAAGAGCGTTCGGTTGGCGGTTGATTGATTGACAATTTTGACCGTCCGGTCGACGCGGTTGCGCTGGTAAAGCTGCAACGCATCGGCAATCGAATCGGCCTGACCCAGCGCTCGCGTCAGCACCGTGCCGTCCTCGATCGCCATACAAGCGCCCTGAGCGAGATAAGGCAATGTCGGGTGCACTGCGTCCCCCAGGAGCGTAGCTCGGCAAGTGCTCCAGTTTCTGATCGCGGGTCGATAGTGCAATGACCAGCGGTAGCATCCCTCCCTATCGGCCGCGTCGATGATCGTCTGAACGTCCGCATGCCAACCTGCAAAATCCGCCTTGAACCTTTCCCAGGCAAACTTAGCCGTCCACGATTCCTCGGAAACTTCATCGGTCTCAACGAGCCCGACGAAGTTCAGCACGGCGCCAGCGCGCAAGTAGTAAGCCACGACGTGCCGCCCGGGCCCCATCCAAACCATCATGACCTGTTCCATGAAATTCTGCGGCAAGCGTTCGACTGGGACAGTAATACGCCAGGCGGCATCGCCCGTGTACGTCGCGGGAATATTTCCGTTGATCTGTTGGCAGATGACGGACTTGAGACCGTCCGCGCCGACCAAAAGGTCACCCTGGACAATCGTGCCGTCGGCAAGGCGCAGCTTAACGCCGTCGCCGCTCTCTTCGAATCCAACGACCCGGCAGTTCAGTCGAATGGCGTCACCTTTGAGCTCCAGCACCTTCGCCGCGAGCAGAGTGTGAACATCAGCGCGGTGAACCTGGTAATACGGCGCACCGTGCAATTTCTCATGATCATCGGACAGCGCAAATCGGTGAATCTCTTCACCGGTGTCATGGAGCCGGAAGACGTAGGCCCCTGGTCGAACGCCCACCTCGGCTAAGGCGGCGCCGAGCCCAAGATGGTGCAGCACATGGGTGGCATTGGCGCTTAGCTGGAGACCGGCTCCGATCTCGCTCAGCTCGGATGCCTGCTCGAAGATCGTGACATCATGCCCTGCCTTTAAAAGGCTTGCTCCTGCAGTCAATCCGCCGATTCCGGCTCCGGCAATGACGATCTTATGCCTCGTCACTCGGCGCTCCTAGCGATATTTATTCTTTCCGCCGATAAACTCATGCGCATCGGGTATACAATAACACGCGAGCGCGCCAAGACTTAAACCCAATCGTTCGCCTGTAAAGAAAATCAGAACGTGTGTCCTTTAAGCGTTGGGCATGACGAAACTGGCACATGCGGGGATGACGAGACAAGGAACCGCCATTTGTCGAGCGCGCAGCGAAGCATAAATCCACCGCGAGTAGACCGGAAGCAACGGCGAGAGACGGCTCTGCGGTTTCGTGTGAGCTAACCCGAACCTGCGCGACGTGCTTCAGTCGGCGTGTCGGCCTTTGAACCGATGCTTGTCAATTCTCAAGGTCTTGATTTTTGACTCGAGCGTCTGCCGCGGAATTCCGAGCTTGATAGCGGCGCCCAATGGTCCCGCGATCCGGCCCTGGCAAGCCGCCAATGCGGTTTCGATTATCTCTTTTTCGCGCTCGACAAGCGTGGCGATAAAAGGAACCGCCGGCTCCCGTCGCTGCCCTTCCCGCTTCAGCCAAGTCTCGTCGACGGAAAATGTTTCGCTGTCGCACAGCACGACAGCCCGCTCGATGACATTTTGCAGCTCGCGAATGTTGCCGGGCCAATCGTAAGCTTGAAACAGCTCCAATGTCTTCGTCCGTATGTTCCTGATCTTTTTTCCGGCCTTTTTCGCGTAGCGCTCGATCAGGTATTCAACGAGCAAAGGAACGTCGTCCGCCCGCTCGCGCAGCGAGGGTAACTGGATTGGGAAGACGTTCAGCCTGTAGAAGAGATCCTGGCGGAATGTGCCCATAGCCACGGCAGCTTTCAGGTCGCGGTTCGTAGCAGCCAGCACGCGCACGTTCACGGATATCGGCTGGCTGCTCCCGACCCGTTCAAATTCTCCCTCCTGGAGCACGCGCAATAGAGCGATCTGAGTCTCGGCGGGCAGTTCGCCGATCTCGTCCAAAAAGATCGTTCCGCCGTCGGCCAGCTCGAACCGTCCCAGACGCCTTTGCAGCGCGCCGGTGAAAGCGCCTTTCTCGTGCCCGAAGAGCTCGGAGGCGATGAGCGACTGAGGGATCGCCGCGCAATTGACGCGAATAAACGCCCGGGACGAACGTTTCGACCCCCTATGAATGGCGCGCGCGATCAGCTCCTTGCCCGTCCCGGTCTCGCCCAGAATGAGCACTGTGGAATCGACCGGAGCCACTTTCGCGACTTGCTCCAGTACCTTGCGGAGCGCCTCCGACGAACCAACGATTTCCTCGAACATCGAAGAGTGATCGATTTCCTCGCGCAACGCCAAATTTTCTTTTTGGACTCTCTCTTCAGCTTGCTTGCGGTCCTCGATGTCGGTTCCTGTCGCGTACCAGCGAATGATGCGTCCGTCTTCGTCCCGTAACGGGTTGTAGCGGATCAAAAACCAATGGTACTGCCCGTCTTTGCGGCGCGCCCGTAGCTCGGCTTGAAAGGGTTCGCCGCGCGCAAGCGCGTTCTGGCGTTCCTCCCGAAGCCGCCCCAGATCATCGGGATGAAAAATTCTGGCACGATAGTTCTCTGTCTTAAAATCTTCAAAGCTAAGACCGGTATAGTCGAGCACGAACTGATTTGCGTGGAGAGTACTTCCATCCGGTGCCAAGACGATGATGGCCTCGGGTATGGCGTCGGTGATCCAGCGAAGCTCCCTCTCATCGTGGCGCAGGTTCTCTTCCGCCCGGGTACGCTCGATCGCGATGCTCGCAAGATGGGAGATTTGATCGATGATGTTTTGATGTTGCGGCGTGGGGCTACGCGCTTCGGGAGTGTACATTGCGAACGTCCCCAACACCTTACCTTCCGAGGATAAGATCGGTGTAGACCAGCTCGCTCGCAGGCCGTGCGCTAAGGGCAGATGGCGGTAATCGTCCCACAGCGGATCGGTGGCGATGTCCGAGGAGATCACTGGCTCGGCGCGGTAAGCAGCCGTTCCGCACGAACCCACGGATGGGCCGATGACGACGCCATCGATCGAGTCAGTGTAGCTTTGTGGCAGGCTTGGCGCTGCGCCGTGCCAAAGGCGGTTGCCATCCAACAACAAAATCGTAGCGAGAGTATCGCTGGAAATCTCCTCGACAAGCCGACACAATCCATCGAGAATCACTGTAAGCGAGTTGCCCTTGGCGATCATCTCGAGCAGCCGATTCTCTCCGACGAGCAATCTCTCCGCCCAGTTTTGGTGGTCGATGTCGAATTTCAGCTCCACTGTTTGATTTTCTGGTAGCGTCATCGCTTTATGCGTAGGGAGTAGACCTTTACGACTATGCATCTTTTTCAGCCGTGTCAACGGAATCTGCCTATTCTCGGTAGATGAGCGCGAACGAACCGCAGGCCGGCAAATTGTTCGTGCAAAGATCAAGGCATCACCGCAGCCGTAACTCCAACTGAACTTCGCAGCGGTGATGGAGCAAATGAATTATTCCGACATGCCGGCTCCACCGAAAGCGTGGCGAGAACGATCGCGCCGACAATCGGCTACGCAAATTCACGACTTCGCTTTCTTGGCGGTATCGGCCGGGCATGGCGCTCCAGCGGCCTGCCATTGTTTTACCTTCGCAACGAACTCGTCGCGCGGCATTGCAATAGGATTCCGCCCCTCGCCCGGATTCCAGCGCCACGCCACCAATTCATCTTTTGCAAGGTGTTCGACGATCGGTTTCAGACGACCAATCGGGTGGCCTCTCTCTTCCCAATATTTTCAGGCGAGCTTGCCGTCAATTCATGGCGATTCTCTAAAGAAAAATAGGTCATTCGCTTTAGCTCTTTCCGCTGCAACCCTAAGCCCTGTCCAGCACCCCTTCGATCATATCCCCGGCACTGCCGCGCATTCACGCAACTTTTTTTGATTGCTAATTCACCGCATTGCGCTGATATAAGTTTCACGATCTGGCATGGCGTGAAAAAAAGAGCAACGTGGATGCCAATACCGAAATTCGTTGAATATCGTTTCCAATCAATCGGTTAGCGATCAGAAGATGAGGATCGAAAGAGTTCGACAGCAAACGGTGACGACGGACTTTCGGCAAAAGACGAAATGCCGTCACTGCGGCTTGCGAGAAATGCCTAGTCTCTCAATTTTGGAGGACAGAGTAGTTCTCTTCAGCCCTAGGCGGGCTGCCGCACCGTGTAGACCGCCGATCACCCAGCGTGTCGCGCAATATTTAGAGAATACAGTTGGCCGGGCAATATTAGAGAGCTGCGCAACATTGTGGAAAGCCTCGTGGTGCTAATGGGCACAAGAAACACAGTTACCATGGGAGATCTTCCGGCGGAGTTCGTATCCTCGATCACCATGGGTGAGTCGATAAGTACGGACTCCGGGACCATCCTTACAGCGCTGGAAGGTGCTGAGCGCGACACCGTCAAGTCGACAATTAACACACGCCGCGGAAATCTCACTCAGGCCGCCGAGAAGCTCGGTATCGCAAAGAGCACGCTCTATCAAAAGATAAAAGAATACGGCCTCGCTCAAGAACTCGCTAACGCTAGAGCAGGGCTGTCTTCTTGAAGATCCTTTAACTCTGGGAGGGAATAGTGACAGCGAACGTGGACCCTTTTCCCGATTCGCTTTCGAGCTCGATTTGCCCTCCGAGCAAATCGGTGAACTTTTTGACAATGTAAAGTCCTAAGCCAACACCACCGTAGGCTCTGGTCTGGGAACTGTCGACCTGGTAGAACTTATCAAAAATAAATCGGTGAGTCTCCTTGGATATCCCGATTCCGGTATCCGTTACTCTGAACTCAACCCACATTCGTTGTTTGCTGGCATCGTAACTGTCCAGACTGCTCAACTCGGAGCCTTGGTCAACTTTAGAAGCAGCGAGCGCTCGCACGGTTACCGCGACAGTTCCTTTGTCGGTGAACTTGAGCGCGTTGTTGATGAGGTTGTGCAGAATCTGTTTGAGCTTCTCACCGTCAGTGGTTATCCGCGCAGGCGCAGTAGGGTAGCTCCAGGTTAGCTTCACGTCCTTCTTATCTGTCTGAACCTTATAAGTTGACCTTAGATGATCGAGAAGATCGCTCAGCTCCAGGGATCGGTACTCCCGCGTGATCGTGCGGGCTTCGATCTGTGTGGTTAAAATGATGGTGTTGATCATATTGATCTCGTCCAGAGCGCAAGCCAGCAGCTTTTCGAGTGCATTTTCCTGTTGCTTGTTAACCTCACCCATCATTCCATCCTTCAACAGTCCAATATATCCCAAAAGAACGATTAGCGGCGTCCTCAACTCATGGGACATGACGCCCAAAAACTCATCTTTCACCCTGTTTGCTCTTGCCATGCCGTCGTAGAGTTGGGCGTTGTGAATAGCGATGGCTGCCTGGTCCGCCAGGGTGTAAAGGAACTCGATCTCCTCTTGGCAGAATTCATGCTCCATTTTGGTGTAGACGCTCAGAACTCCCATGCTATGTCCTTTAGCGATCAACGGAACTCCCAAAAAAGACACCAAACCACACTGACGATAAACCTCCTGATTGAAAGTTTGCGGATCTGTTTGAATATTTCGGACGACAAGAGATGCCTTGGTCTCGCAAATTCTTTTTGCCCGTCCGCTGGGCGTTCTTTTTTTGTTTATTCTCCATTCTGCTTCGTCAAGATTCCGACAAACCAGGGGCTCCACTTCGCCGCTCTCGCGGTTTAAGAGTCTGACTGTAGCTACCACCGGGAACGGTGAAAACAACTCGATTTTTTCTAACAGGAGCCTTAGCACGTCACTGAGGTCGAGGGCCGCCGCTATCGCGTTTTCAATTTCGTGAAGCGCGCGAATACGCTGGAGATTCTGCTCGGCCTTTTCTTCTGCCCTTCTGCGTTCGCTCCGCTCAGCGGCTTCGCGGAAAGCTCGGCGGATCACAATTGGGAGTTTAAAGAGCCGGTGCTTGACGACATAATCGGTGGCCCCTTTCTTAAGTAGCTCAACGGCTGTTTGCTCACCGACGGTTCCTGAAACAAGGATAAACGGCGTATCCGGAGATTTCTCGATGGCGATAGCCAGAGCCGAAAGAGCATCAAAATTCGGCAGGGAATATTCGGCAAAAATCAGATCGAATCCGCTTTGTTCAAGGGCGGCGACAAAGTCGGCGCGAGTTTCAACGCGAAGAAACTCGCAGGCGATGCCTTCGGCTGCGAGCGCCGCAACAGCCGCGTCGACGTCGCTGGGATTAGCTTCGAGATGAAGAATACGCAAGGCATCCTTCATTGGATATCTCTGCGATCTTTATGAGATCACTAGAAACTTCCTTTCAGTACATGCGTAGCCAAGATTCTTCCGTCGACTCTACCGTCCTTTCTTTTTGGGGATCATCTGCCGGGTTGGTAACGACGCGGAACTATGTTGAACGAACCCAGCATTGGCGGTTAACCTCTCAATCCCGTTTCCGGGACTTCTTACGCCGTGACTTAATCGTCGGTCTGGCACGAATCGGCTGGCCCCTAAGCGGTTGAGCTTTCAACCAGGGCACCAATTCGGACTCAAGAACTCCAGGCGTCGCATAGGGTGTCAACCGGCGAAGTGGAAAACCATGATTTTTAGCCAATCGCTTGATCGACTCTTCGCTCAAACCAAACAACCTCGCGAGCTCGGCTAGTTGTAGCCATCGATCCACAATCCAATTCATAGTTGTTGTGCGAGCTCACTAAAAATTATACACCTGATTTTGCCTTGCTCCAGTAGTGACCCAAGTTAGACCTATACTGGACAAAGATTTTCGGAGAAATCGCCTCACTTCTCCACTTGACACATATCCGATTTGCCGCCCGATATCGGCTAAACGGCGCCTTGGAAGCCGAGTCAAATAACGCCGGCTTCAGATCTACATAACTGCAGTTCGCATAATCGGGCGATTCAATTTATAGCCCGCGCCTACCTCACTGTTAGCTTTGAAAAGCAACGCGTATGCCAGCAGGTACGCTGGCAGAGGCTGCACGAAATTACTCGCCTCAACCAATCAATTACCTTAACGATGTGAGGACGAGACAAAGAACGGCGCCGAGATTTCGACAGGCTGTCGAGGCGGCGTCACCCGGAGTTGGCAACAGGCCTTTCCAGCTCACTCGTAATACACAAAACTTTCTCACCGCTGTCGCTTGAAGATCCGGAACAGATAGATGAGCGAAGGAAACAGCAGAAGCGCTCCACCAGTCAGTGTCCAGACTATCAACGTCAACGTGACATT
>Ga0066701_10000526_pt1 | contig 11281 bp, 11 predicted proteins | sample GraSoiAngelo_150_FD_66453 | JGI IMG/M metagenome (GOLD analysis project Ga0066701, IMG submission 66453) | Grasslands soil microbial communities from the Angelo Coastal Reserve, California, USA - 14_1009_09_40cm | ecosystem: Environmental > Terrestrial > Soil > Grasslands | place: USA... | reverse complement strand
ATGTTGTTCAGCACCGCGTACTCCAGCGCCGCCCAGTTGCGGAACGATGCGTCGACGATCTTCACGCGGGTGAGCGAGTCCCCGTCGCCGGCGAGCGCCCAGTGCCAGATCGGGCCCCGCCAGCCCTCGACGAGACTCACCGCGTACGCGCCCGGGCGCAGCGGTCCGGTTTCCGCGAAGAGTGGGCCCGCCGGCGCGCGACGCGCCGCCGCCGCGATCAGCGCCGCCGACTGCCGCGCTTCGTCGATCCGCACGATGGTGCGCGCCCACACGTCGCCCGTGTCATAGACCGGCACCTGGATGGGTAGCAACTCGTACGCGGCGAACGGGGCATCGCGTCGTGCATCCGCATCGATCCCGCTCGCGCGCCCCACGAGTCCGACCACCTGCATCTCGCGCGCCGTGCGGGTCGTGAGACGGCCCGTGCCCTGCAGCCGTTCGAGGACCATGGTGTTGTCGAGTGACAGCCGCGCGACCTCGAGAAACTCGTCCACGATGCGATCGACCTCACGCGCGGCGTGCTCGAGATCAGCGGACGCGATCGGTCCAGCGACGCCGCCCGCGACGATGGCCCCGCGAAGCAATCGGTGACCCGTCAGGCGCGCATTGAGGCGGAGGAGGCGCTCGCGCAGCCGAAAACAGTGCGCATGGCCGAACGCGTAGCCCGTGTCGTTGAGGATCATGCCGACGTCGCCGACATGGTTGTAGAGCCGCTCCAGCTCGAGCAGCAGCACGCGCAGCCACGCCGCGCGCTCGGGTGGGCGGACGCCCGCCAGGATCTCCAGCGCCTGGCAGAGCGCGAGCGCATGCGCGACGCTCGTGTCGCCGGAGATCCGCTCGGCGAGCTCCGGCGCGCGCGCCAGCGGCAGCTGTTCGAACAGCTTCTCGGTGCCCTTGTGCACGAACCCGAGACGGGTCTCGAGATTGACGATGGTCTCGCCCTCGACGGAGAAGCGGAAATGGCCGGGCTCGATGACGCCGGCGTGCACGGGGCCCACGGTGATCTCGAAAATTCCGGGCCCCTCCACGCGGCGAAACGGAAACGGCCGGCCGTCGTCGACCACGTCGGTGCGCGGCACCGCATCGCGGCGCAACGGATGGTACCCAGCGGGCCAGAACTGGTGCAGGGCGAGTCGCCGCGGGTCGGGATGGCCGCTCGCCACGAGACCGAACAGATCCTGTATCTCCCGCTCGAAGCGACTGGCGGCGAACGAGCGCGTGGCGAGCGACGGAAACGCGTCGTCGACGTCCACACTCGCGGTGACCGCCGGCCGATGGCTCGGCGGCGCAAAGTGATAGACGAGCGTGAAGTGCCCGCTCGTGGCGCGCGTGTCGGCCGCTGCGATCCACTGCACTTCCAGGCCCACGCCGGCGAGGCGGTCGGCGAACGCAACGAGCGCGTCGGCCCGCAGGCGACACTCGATCGCGCCCGCCGCGCTGTCGATGGCGATCGCCGCGGTCGCACCGTCGCCGACGGCGTGCGCGACGACGTCGAGCGTGGGTCGCGGGCTCATCGAACGATCGCGCGCGTCGCGAGCTCGAGCGCGGCGGCGAGCCCCGGCGGCCATGCGAGACCGATCAGCACGAGCGCCGCCAGCGCCGCCGCCATCGGCACCGCGCTGAGCCCACTCGCCGTGGGCGCCACATGGGGCGGTGGACCGAACAGCATCGCGTGCGCGGCGCGCAGCAGTCCGCCGAAGGCGATCACGAGCAGCACGAGCCCGGCGGCCGACGCCCAGACGTGGCCCGCACCAAACCCGGCAGCGAAGATCATCACCTCGCTCGTGAAGAGGCCGAATGGCGGTAGCCCCATGAGGGCGAGCATGCCCAGCAAGAAGCCACGTCCAGTCACCGGGAGCGCCCGCAGCAGTCCCTGGACGCCGCTCAGCTCGACGGTGCCGTAGACGGCTCGAATGCGTCCGGCGAGCAGGAACACGACGGATTTGGCCAGGCCGTGATTGGCGACGTGCAGCAGCGCGCCCGACACACCGAGTACGCCGCCGAAGCCCAGGCCGAGACCGACGAGCCCGATGTGCTCGACACTGGAGTAGGCGAGCATCCGCTTGTAGTTGCCGGGATTCCACAGAAAGGCCGCGGCGACCGCGAGCGACAGCACGCCGAGCACGATGAGAATGCGCGCCGCGAACAGCGGACCGGCTGCGGCGTCGACGATCGGCTTGAATCGCAAGATGGCGTACGCGCCGACGCTGAGCAGCACTCCGGACATCAGCGCGCTCACCGGCGCCGGTGCCTCGCTGTGGGCGTCTGGCAGCCAGGTGTGCATCGGCGCCAGGCCGGCCTTCGTGCCGTAACCGATGACGAGGAAGACGAAGGCCGGCTGCAACACACGCGGCGACAGCGCCGGCGCCAGCGCCAGCAGCGTCGTCCAGCGCAGGCCTTGGGCAGCGTGCTCGACGACGCCCTGCTGGCGCACCGCCTCCGCGTAATAAATGAGGACCGTGCCGACGAAGGCGATCGCGATGCCCACCGAGCAGATCAGCAAATACTTGTACGCCGCTTCCAACGAGGCGCGTGACCGTTCGAAGTTGACGAGGAACACCGACGCCAGCGTGGTGCCCTCCACCGCGACCCACATCACGCCGACGTCGTCCGTGGAGACGGCCAGGAGCATGGTGAAGACCATCAGATGAAAGAGCGCATAGAACATGCGCTGCCCGGAGCCATGCGCGTAGCGCGGCGCCTCGGCGGCGGCGAGCCCCGCGACGAGCACGATCACGCCGATCATCCAGCCTGAGAGCGCATCGACACGCAGCACGCCGCCGAACGCGGTGGCCTCGACGCCACGGAGCGCGCGGCCGGCCACGGTGAGCCCGGCCGTCAACATCAGCAGCGTCGCCAGCGCGTGCACGGCAGTCGCCACGCGACCGCGCGCCAGCGCGAGCACGCCGGCTGCCGTCACCGGGATGACGAGCATGAGCACGATCATCCGCGCAGCTCTTGCAAGCGATCGACGTCGAGCGAGTCGTGCTCACGGCGCATCTGGACGACAACGCCCTCCATGAGCAGCACGACGACGAGCACCTCGAGGAACACGCCAGCCTCGACGAGGCCCGGCATGCCGTAGGTGGCGACGACTCCGAGCGCGAAAATGGCGTTCTCGAAGACGAGGAAGCCCGTGACCTGGCCGAGCGCGTCGCGGCCGGTGACGCAGATGAACAAGCCGATCAGCGCCATCGCGAAGGCGAGCGGCATGGCGCCATGCGTGGGCAGCGCCGCGGCGGGCAGCGTGCTGATGGGCAGCATGATGACGTACGCGATGACGACCAGCCCGCCCGCGACGAGAACGGGAATACCCGACGAGCGGCCCGGCCGCACGGGCCGCAGCGGTGCGCCGGCGGCCATACGCATGAGCACGCGCGGGATGAGCCAGGTCTTCACGAGCAGGAAGATCGCGGCGACGAGCACAAGCGCCGGCCGCCGGGCCAGACCGCCAACCGCCGCGGCGAGCACGCCGAGGAGGATCGATTGCACGACGAAGAGACGCACGCGCCCGCGCCACGACTGCCGCCACACCAGCACGAGCGTGACCCCCAGCGCGAAGAACGCCAGCAGGTTCGTGATCGCCGTCATCGCAGCAGGACCACGGCGCTCACAGAGAGCACGCCGAGGGCAAACGATCCCGCGAGCAGCTCGGGCACCCGGAACAGCCGCAGCTTCGCGATGGCCGTCTCGAGCGCAGCCAGCGCGACCACCAGCACCACCAGCTTACCGACGAGCGCCAACAGGCCCAGCAGCAGAGCCACGGCGGTCACGTCGGCGGGCACGCCCCACGGAAAGAACAGGTTCGCGAGCAGCGTGAGGAACACCAGGAGCTTCATGGCGGACGCCCACTCGATCATCGCCAGGTGGCGCCCCGAGTACTCGAGAACCATGGCCTCGTGGATCATCGTCAGCTCCAGATGGGTCGCCGGATTGTCGACGGGCAGCCGGCCCGTCTCGGCGAGCATGACGATGAAGAACGCGACGAAGGCGAGCAGATGCCCGGCATTGACGGCGAGGAGCGGCTCGGCCGACACACGCTCCACGATCGCGCCGAGATTCGTCGTGTTCGCGCGCAGCGCGAGGGCGAAGACGGCGACCATCACGGTGGGCTCGGCGAGCGCCGCCACCGCAACCTCGCGGCTGCTGCCCATCCCGCCGAACGCGCTGCCCGCGTCGAGCCCGGCCAGCGCGAGAAAAAACGTGCCGAGCAGAAACAACGACATCAAGAGGATGATTCCGGCGAACGCCAGCGGCGGTCGTGACGTCAGCACCGGCGCCGCCAGCGCAGCCACGAGCATGGCCCCGGCCAGGATGTAGGGCGTCGCGCGGAAGATCCACGACGTCGTGTCCGAGACCACCGGCGTCTTGCCGAGCAGCTTGCGGAGGTCGAGAAACGGCTGCCACGGGACGGGACCGCGGCGTCCCACGAGCCGTGCCTTGAGCGTGCGGAGCGTACCGACCACGAGCGGGGCACCGAGCGCGACGACCAGGGCCTGCAGCACCGCGAGAAGCAGCGCGGTCGTCATGCCACCAGCAGTAACAGGAGGAGCGCCGCGAGCACGTAGGCGAGATAGAGGTTGGGACTGCCCGACTGGATCACGCCGATGTGGCGCGTGGCGGCGCGCAGCACGCGCCCGAGTGGCTGATAGAGCCACTCGTCGACGATGAAGCGTGTCGGGTTCTCGTAGCGGATGCTCCGCACGAAGAATCGCGACTCCGGATGCAGGTCGACGTCCAGCCGCCGCACGGGCCGGTAGAAGAAGTCGAACACGCGCGTGAACGGATCGGCGAAGGCCGTCGCCGTGTACTCCATCCGCGCCGTCTGCAGCAGGCGCCCGCAGCTCCACGTCTCAAAGCGTCGCGGGCGCGGTCGCGCGCGCGCGGCCGCGAGCAACACGATCGGCAACAGCACGCCGCCGGTGAGCGCGAGCGCCACCGCGGGCACGGACAGCGTCGCGAAGTCGCCGGATACCTCGAGCGTCAGCCACGGTCCGAGTGTCACCGGCGGGGGCGCCGCGATGAGCGTTGCGCCGACGGCGCCCAGCGCCGGCACGACCCACGACGCGCCGAGCGCGAGCGCGGCGCAGCCCGCGGCGGTGACCAGCATGGCGGCGCGCATCGTCGGCGCCGCGTCGTGCGCGGTGGCGGCGGCCTCGCTCCGCGGCAGTGCGAGGAACGTGATGCCGAACGCCTTCACGAAGCAAGCGACGGCGAGCCCGGCGGCCAACGCGAGGCCGGCGATCGCCAGCGCGAAGACCAGATTCATCGTCGGCCACGACAGCAGGTCGTTCTGCAGCAAGGCCTGGAAGATGAGCCACTCGCTCACGAATCCGTTGAGCGGCGGCAGCCCCGCGATGGCGATGGCGCCGACGAGGAAGCACGTCGCCGTCCACGGCTGTCGCTTGATGAGGCCACCGAGCAACTCCATGTCTCGCGTGCCCGTGCCATGCAGCACGCCGCCGGCGGCCATGAACAGCAGGCTCTTGAAGGCGGCGTGATTGACGGCGTGATACAGCGCCGCCACGAGCGCCAGCAGCGCCAGCGAGGGCAGGCCGGTCGCCGCGAACGCCACCGCGGCGCCGGTGCCGACGAACACGATGCCCACGTTCTCGATCGAGGAGAAGGCCAGCAGCCGCTTGAGGTCGCGATCGACGACGGCATAGAGCACGCCGGCGACGGCCGACAGCGCACCGACCAGGAGCATCGCCACGCCCCAGCCCACCTGGGCCGGCGCGAGCCACACGAAGCTCGCCCGCAGCAAACCGTACACGCCGAGCTTGATCATGACGGCCGACATCAGCGCGGAGACGTGACTGGGCGCCGCGGGATGCGCGAGCGGCAGCCAGACGTGCAGCGGTACAGCGCCCGCCTTCGCGGCGAAGCCGAGCGCCAGGAGCGCCCACACCAAGGACCGCGCGCCGGCACCGAGCGCCGGGGCGGCGGCGCCCCAGTCGGCGAAGCGCGGGCTTCCCGTCCACGCCGTCAGCAGCAGCATGCCAGCGAGCATGCATGCGAGACCGGCGTGCGTCATGACGGCGTACACCCACGCCGCGTGCGTGGACGCCGAGGCCTCGCGCCCCGCGCGGGCGCCGTCGAGGACGAGGACGTAAGAAGCGAGCGACATCAGCTCCCACGCGAGGACGAATGTCATCACGTTCGCAGCGAGGGGCACGAGGGCCATAGCGCCGATGAAGGCCGCATGGGCCACACATCCGCGGCGATCGCGGCCGGCGTAGCCGACGGCGTAGATGGACGTGGCCACCGCCACTGCGCCGACGAGCGCGACGAACAATCCGGCCAGCGGGTCCATCTCGAGCTCGAAACCGCCCAGCGGCACCAGCCACTCGATCCGCGTCGACCAGCGCGCGCCGAGCAAGCCGGTAATGCCGGCCGTCGTGACCGCGGCGCTCAGCAGCGCCGTCAGCGCGTAGACGACGGAGGCCATCAGCGCGGGCGTCCCAGCGCGTCGAGAAGGCCGGCGAGCAGCGCGGCCGGTGACGGCGGACAGCCGGAGATCAGCGCATCGACCGGCACGATTTCACGCACGCCGCCGACGACGGCGTAGGAGCCGCGAAAGATCCCGCCATCGCCCGCGCAGTCGCCGGCGGCGATGACGAGCTTGGGATCGGGCGTCGCCAGCCACGTGCGGCGCAGCGCCTCCGCCATGTTGCGCGTCACCGGGCCCGTTACGAGCAGGCAGTCCGCGTGGCGGGGCGAGGCGACGAAGTGCACGCCGAACCGCTCGAGGTCGTAGTGCGGGCCGGTGAGGCCGCCGATCTCGAGCTCGCAGCCATTACACGAGCCGGCATCGACCTGACGAATCGCGAGCGAGCGCCCGAAGCGTACCCGGATCTCGCCGGCCACCTGCGCGCCGAGCCGTTCGATCTCGGCTTCGGTCGGCGGCGGCTCGGTGACGATTCCCGTGCGGATGGCGAGCCTGAGCTGGCGGAGCACCGGGTCAGCGCCGCCGCGTCACGCGCTGTTCGCGCTGCAGCTCGCGCAGCATGTTCTGGGTGCCTTCGAGGTGCCGGCCGAAGATCTGGCGCGCGACGTCGAGCAGCTCGCCCACCGCCGGGTCGCGCACGGTATAACGCATGGTCATGCCGTCCTTGCGCGTCTCGACGACGTTCTTCGCGCGCAGCCGCGCCAGATGCTGCGACACGATCGCCTGGTCGAGCTGCAGCGATTGCTGCAGCTCCTGCACAGTGCGCCCGCCATGCCGGAGGATTTCGAGGATGCGCACGCGGACCGGATGGCCGAGCGCCTTAAAGAACTCCGCCTTCAACGTCTGCAGCTCATAGCGCGGCCGCGGCTCGGACATCGCAATAGCTATATATGAATATTACTATATAGTCAAACGGCGTTGCACCCCGGGGCCGAGACCGCAGCGTCGCCCGACTTGCGTCGCGATGTCCGGCTCGCTACGATCGCGCTCGATGACGACGGCGCGGACGGCAGACGTGGTGATCATCGGAGGCGGAGTGACCGGGCTCAGCGCCGCGTTTCACCTCACCCGGCGTGGCATCCGTAACGTGGTCGTGCTCGACAAGGGGACGATCGCATCGGGCGGCACCGGAAAGAGCTCGGCCTGCGTGCGACAGCATTACTCGACGGCCGAGACCTGCAGGATGATCCGTTACTCGCTCGAGTTCTTCCAGCACTTCGCCGAGCGTGTCGACGGCGGCTCGTGCGGCTTCCGTCACACCGGGTACCTGCTCGGCGTCGACGACAAGATGCGCAAGCCTATGGAGGCGTCGGTCGCGCTCCAGCGCTCCATCGGCATCGACACGCGGCTCGTTTCGCCGGTGGAGATGCGCGAGCTCGAGCCGCGTCTGCGCACCGACGACCTGGTGACGGGCTGCTATGAGGCCGCCTCCGGCTACTGCAACCCCGTCGAGACCGCCCAGGGCTTCGCGCGCGCCGCTCGGGCGGCCGGCGCCCGCATCCTCGAGGACAACGCGGTGCTCGGGCTGCTGCGCGAGGGCGACCGGACCCGCGGTGTGCGTACCCGAACGGGCGACATCCTGGCGCCCGTCGTCGTCAACGCCGCCGGGTTGTGGAGCGCGCGCGTGGCGGCCATGGCCGGCGTCGAGCTGCCGATCCACGTCTGCCGTCACAAGATCAGCATCGTGAGCTGGCCCGAGGCCGAGCAGCGGCCGCACCCGATGGTCTACGACTTCGTCACGAACATCTACACGCGGCCCGAGATGGGCGAGCATATTCTCGTGGGCGGTCTCGACGCCGACGAATCGCGCGATGCGGTCGATCCCGACGCGTACAAAGAGGGCGTGAGCCTCGATGAGTCGACGGACGCGTTGGCCCGCGTGAGCCATCGCTTCCCCGCGCTCGCAGAGGGTCACATCGCGCGGGGTTACGCCGGCTGCTTCGACGTCACGCCCGACTGGCACCCGATTCTGGACCGCGTCGGGCCCGAGGGCTATTACGTGGCCGCCGGGTTCTCAGGCCACGGCTTCAAGCTCTCGCCGGCCGTCGGTCACATGGTTGCCGCACTCGTCGCCGAGGGCACGACAGGTCATCCGGATCTGCCGACGTTCTGCCTGTCGCGATTCGCCGAGGGCAAGCCGATTCGCGGCACCTACGGCGACTGGCTCATGTGCTGAGCGGCTCACGAATGGAGTGTCGGCCCCTTGTCCTACACCTCGTGATGTCGCATCTGCGTCCGCCAGCGCACCACGGCCTTTTCATCGCGCCACCCGGACAGCGACAGGATCCAGCCCTCGCGCGTCAGGCTGCGGTACCGGATATTGTCGACGAACCCGTCCACCCGCTCCAGCTCAGGGCGCATCCCATTGCTCCGCGTTGGGATGGACCTCGAATATCACCGAGAACATAGCGTCATCCCGACTCCACCCTAAGACGCGCGCTGCATGAACGAACGGTCTTCGACCAGGATCACGCCGGACTGGGTCGCGCGCTTCGCCACCGCCGCGTGCTCGGAATCGGCCGCCAGGGCCTCGCGGTAGCGCTCGTACGCGGCGAGACTCGGGAAATCGATCAGGGAGAGCCCGACGTTGGTGGGTCCGGCGAATTTCGTCGGCGCGAAGTAGCCGATGACCTTGCCGCCGCAGCGCTCGATGGGACCGGCCACGGCACGGGCATAGGCCTCGAAGTCGGCGAGCTTGGTGGAGTCGAGTGTGTAGCGGATGCACAGTGTGAGCATGACGGCCTCCTTGTGGCAGGAGTATGGCCGCGCGACGCGCGCGCGTCCACGCGGAACGCTTCGATTCAGCCCCAAGCGTCCGGCCTTGGCGCCAGTGCCCTCACGCTCTAGTCTTGTGTCATGAGCGACACGAACATGCTTTCCACAGTCGCGGGCCTGGTGGGCGAGCCCGCGCGCACTCGAATCCTGACCGCGCTGCTCACGGGTCGCGCGCTGACCGCGAAGGAGCTGGCCTATTTCGCGGGAGTGACGGCGGCGACGGCGAGCAGCCATCTCTCGCGCCTGGTCGGCGGAAATCTGTTGACGATGGAAAAGCAGGGCCGGTACCACTACTTCCGACTGCGCTCGGCGGATGTCGCCCGGGCCATCGAGGGCCTGATGACGGTCGCGACCGTTCCGTCTAACGGCTGGCCGCCGCACCACCACGTCGCGCCGGCGCTTCGGGAAGCGCGAATGTGCTATGACCACATGGCCGGGCGGCTGGGTGTCGCCGTGTGCGACATGCTCCTGCGCCGACGCCACGTCGTGCTCGTCGACGGCGGTGGAGAAGTCACGCCGACGGGTGAGCGATTCCTCACGGGACTCGGCGTCGATCTCCCGAAGGCGCGCAGCGGCAAACGTCACTACTGCCGCGGTTGCATCGACTGGACCGAGCGACGCCACCACATCTCCGGCGCCGTGGGCGCCGCGCTGGCCGAGACGTTCCTCGCGCGTCGCCTGGTCGAGCGCATTTCCGATAGTCGAGCCCTCGCCGTCACGCCGCTCGGCCGAAAGACGCTCGCGGCCATGGGCGTGGCCGAGTACGGATCGGCCGCGCCTCGCGTCGCCGGCGCGGGCTAGCGGCTCAGCGCCACCAACGTGTCAGGCCCACCATCATGGTGCGGCGAAGCAGGAAGAAGATCGCGACGGGTGGCAACGCATAAATCACGGCGGCGGCCATCATGGCGTTCCACGGCGGGTCGGCGTCATCGAACAGCTGGGCCTGCATGACGGCCGCGGTCATGTGCTTTTCCGACGTGAGAAGCGCGAACTGATAGACATAGTCGTTCCAGACGAGCACGAGCGCATAGGTGGCGACGAGCGCCAGCGCCGGCGCCATCGATGGAAGATAGACGCGCCGATAGACCTGGGCACTGGAGGCGCCGTCCACACGCGCCGCATCGTCGAGCTCGATCGGTATCAGCCTCCCATAGCTTCGCAAGATCAAAATCGCGAAGGGAGTCGCAAAGGTGACTTGGGCGGCAATGACGGCCCACGGGTCGTTGGAGAGCCCGTACGTGTACATGAGTCGCTGAAACGGGAAGATCAGCAGGGATGCGGGAATCACATAGGTCAGGAGCGAGGCGTTTGTGAGTACTGCGGCGCTCATGACCGGCGCGCCCCGGCCGAGCCGCATCCGGGCGACCGCGAAGGTCGCGAGCGAGGCGATCAGCACGGTAAGGACCATCGTCGAGAGCCCGATGTAGAGGCTGTTGCCGAGCTGCCGCCAGAAGTGTTCGAGATAGCGGGCGTCCTGCGTCAGAACCACGCGGAAGCTCTCGAGCGACGGTGCCGGGGGCCAGAGGTTGCCGCTGAACTCGACCTCGCCTTCCTCGGGATCGAGCGCGATCAGCAGCATGGTGTAGACGGGGATCAGCGTCCAGATCAGCAACACGATGCCGAGCATCACCGCGCCCGTTTCCGTGACGAGCCGCCGGAGTCTCACAGCTGCACGACCCTCGTGTGGAGCGCGCGCATCAGCGCGATCACGAGCGGGACCAGCAGCGGGAGAACCGAGATCGCGGCCGCCACGCCGAGCGCCGGGTTCGCGGCGTCGAAGGCATAGTGGAAGGCCAGCGTCGCCAGCACTTCTGTCGTCCACACGGGCGCGCCGCCGGAAACGAAATAGACCGTGGTGAACTCGCCCATCGTCCAGATGGTGGAGAGCAGCGTGCAGACGAGATAGAGGTTGGCCAGCAACGGGAACGTGAGGTGGACGAAGCGGCGGCAGCCATCGGCGCCGTCGACGGTGGCCGCGTCGCAGACGTCTCGGGGAATGGCCATGCGGCCCGCGAGAAAGATCACGGTCCAGAACGGCATCCACTTCCAGACGTAGGC
>Ga0066701_10000520_pt1 | contig 11311 bp, 7 predicted proteins | sample GraSoiAngelo_150_FD_66453 | JGI IMG/M metagenome (GOLD analysis project Ga0066701, IMG submission 66453) | Grasslands soil microbial communities from the Angelo Coastal Reserve, California, USA - 14_1009_09_40cm | ecosystem: Environmental > Terrestrial > Soil > Grasslands | place: USA... | reverse complement strand
ACCGCCCCCGGATAGCGCTGGGTGAGCGCGGCGATCGCCCGGCGCCGCGACGCCGGACCGAGCTGGTCGATCTTGTTCAGGGCCACGACTCTTGGTTTCCGGGCGGCACCGAGCTCGGCCAGGACACGCTCCACGGTTCCGGCCTGATCCTCGACCCAAGGTGAGCTGACATCCAGGACCTGGATCACCAGGTCGGCCTCGGTGACCTCCTCGAGAGTGGCTCGGAAGGCGGCGACCAGGTCGGTCGGCAGCTTCTGGATGAAGCCGACCGTGTCGGTGAGCAGCAGCTCCCGGCCGGCCGGTAGCTCGAGTTTGCGCGTGGTCGGGTCCAGGGTGGCAAAGAGCCGCTGTTCGGCTCGCACATCCGCTCCGGTCAGGACGTTAAGCAGCGTCGACTTGCCCGCGTTGGTGTAGCCGACGATCGCCGCCGTGTCCAGCTCCGCGCGGCGGCGTCCCGTGCGCTGCTGGTGCCGCTGCGTCCGCACCTGCTCGATCTCGCGGTCGAGGTCGCGAAGGCGCTTGCGAATGCGACGCCGCTCGACCTCGATCTGCTGCTCGCCGAAGCCGCCGCGGGCGCCCACTCCCCCGCGCCGCCCGCCTACCTGGCGGTCATAGGCGTAGGCCCCGATCAGTCGCGGCAGAAGGTGATGCAGCCGGGCCGCCTCGACTTGCAGCCGGCCCTCGTGGGTACGTGCGTGCTGAGCGAAGATCTCGAGGATGATCTCCGTCCGGTCGAGCACGCGCGCCTTCAGCTCCAGCTCGAGGTTGCGCTGCTGGCGGGGACTCAGGTCCTCGTTGCAGATGACCAGGTCGAAAGATCCTTCGACCTTCATGTCGCGCAGCGACGCGACCTTGCCCATGCCGATGAAGTGCGCTGGATCGACCTCGGATCGCCGCTGGACGTCAGAGCCGACGACCTCGGTGCCGGCCGTTCTGGCCAGGTCGGCCAGCTCGGTCATCTGGTCACCGACCGACTCTGGAGTCGAACCCGGGAGCAGGATGCCGACGAGATAGGCCCGCTCCCGCGGGCTCCCGGTCGTGATCAGAGCTGGAGCTTCCTCATCCGATTCATCGCCTCCTCGAGGCGCGCGTCAGGCGCGGTCACCGAGAGGCGGAAGTATCCCTCGCCGCGGGATCCAAAACCAACGCCCGGTGTGATGTTGACCCCGACCTGGTCCAAAACGTGGCTCGCAAAGCCGATCGAGTCATAGCCTGCTGGCACAGGCGCCCAGACATAAAACGTCGCCCGTGGTGGCTCGATCTTCCAGCCCAGGCTGTTGAGGGTGTCCGCGACCAGTCGATGGCGCCGCGCGTAGACCGCGCATGCCGCTCGCGTCTCCTCCTCTCCCCCATTGATGGCCTCGATCGCCGCCCACTGCACGGCCTGGAAGATGCCGGAGTCGATGTTGGTCTTCAACTGGCCGATGAGGTTGACGAGGTCCGAGCGGCCACACACCCAGCCGATTCGCCAGCCCGTCATGTTGTAGGTCTTGGACAGGGAATGGAACTCGAGACCGATTTCCTTGGCGCCGGGAATCTCAAACAGGGTCAGCGGTCGGTACCCGTCGAAAGCGATCTCGGAGTACGGAGCGTCGTGACACAGGACGACGTTGTGGCGGTGGCAAAAAGCAACCGCGCGCTCCAGGAAGTCTCGATCCGCGGTCGCCGCCGTCGGATTGTTCGGGTAGTTGAGCCACATCAGCCGCGCGCGGTCGGCCACGCCGGCGGGAATCGCGTCGAGGTCGGGCAGCCAGCGGTTCGCTTCGGTCAGGGGCATCGCGTACGGCTCCGCCCCCGCCATGATCGCCCCGGTCACGTAGACCGTGTAGCCAGGATCTGGCGCCAGCACCACATCGCCGGGGTCGACCAGCGCCATCGGCACGTGGCTGATGCCGTCTTTGGAGCCGAGCGTGGGCAGGATCTCCGTGCCCGGGTTCAGCTGCACACCGGCGCGATCGTTGTACCAGCCGGCGATCGACTCCCTCAGCTCCGCGAGGCCGAAGTAAGACGGGTAGCGGTGGTTCGACGGATCGGCCGCGGTTTCCTGGAGCACGCTGACGATCCGACCTGGCGTCGGCAGGTCCGGGTCGCCGATGCCGAGCGAAATGACATCGACACCTGCGCGCTTTTTCTCCTGCACCTTGCGGTCGATCTCGGCGAAGAGATAGGGCGGGATGCGACCCAATCGCTGCGCACCCGCAAACGTCTTGCTCAAGCCGACTCCGCCATGTAACTGAGGATACCCGCCAGTGGTTCGGCCTCGATCTCAAACCACCGCACGCGGCGGTCGCGGCGCCACCATCGCAACTGCCGCCGCGCATACCGGCCGTTCGAGCGCGCCATCGCGGCCGGCAGCTCAGCGAGCGTGAGCTCCCCGCGAATGTGCCCGAGCGCCTCCGCATAACCGATGCCGGTCAACACCGGCGCCGTGGGCGGCACTCCAGCCTCGAGCGCAGCTTGCGTCTCGGCGACGAGCCCGCGCTCAACCTGACGGCGGCTGCGTTCTTCGAGCCGGCGGTCGATGACGTCGAGGCTGGCGCTCAGGCCGATGCGGCGGGGTTGCCAGGTCGGCGCGGCCCGGGTGCGCATGCGCCGCAGCGGGGGTCCCGCGGTCGCGAGGATCTCGATCGCCCGAATCATCCGCACCGGGTTGCGAAGGTCAACACCAGGATCGGCGTCGAGGCTCAAGAGCCGCTCACGCAGTGAATCGGTGTCCAGCCGCTCCAGCTCGGCGCGAAGCGCGGGATCAGGGGGAATCCCCGTCAGCGTGAAACCGTCGCACAGCGCGTCGACGTACAGCATCGTCCCGCCTTCGACGATCGGGAGACGGCCCCGCGACACGATGTCTTCGATCGCGGCTCGCGCGCCCTCGACGTACTGCGCGGCGTTGAAGCTCGCCGCCGGATCAACGAAATCGATCATGTGATAGCGAACTTGTTGCCGTTGGTCAGGGCCCGGCTTGTTGGTCGCGATGTCGAGGCGCTGGTAGACCTGCCGCGAATCCGCGACGACAATCTCGCCGCTTAGCTCCAGGGCAAGCTCAAATGCCAGCTGCGACTTGCCGATCCCGGTCGGCCCCACGACGACCGGAACTGTCGTCAGTAGTTTCGGCGGAAGTGGCGCGTCAGCTCCTGCCACTCGACCAGGAGTCGGGTCGGACGCCCGTGCGGACAGGTGATCGATTCTTCGGCCGCTTCAAGATCCGCCAGCAGGCGGCGCTGCTCGGCGACGTCGAGCACGTCGCCAAACCGCACCGCGGAGTGGCATGCGAGCGCCGCGGCGGCGTTTTCGATGGCGCCATCTCCCCGGCTCTCGGCCAGCGCGCCCAGCGTCTCCTGGATTGCGGCGGTTGCCCGCCCCGCCGGGAGCTCGATCGGCACCGCGGTGATGCGCAGGCTGCGCGGCCCGAACTCCTCGTACTCGAGTCCAAGGTTGGCCAGGTCGGCTCGGTGCTCGGCAGCCGCGGCGATCAGTGCTGGCTCCAGATCCACAGCTTGCGGAATCAGGAGGGGCTGGCTGGCGCCCCGCCCGCTGCGCAGCCGCTCCAGCAGCCGGTTGTAGAGGACACGTTCATGGGCCGCGTGCTGGTCAACCAGGACCAGCCCGTGGGGGCCTTCGGCGACCAGGTAGCCGGGTCCGGCCTGGCCGATCGGGCGCAGGACCGCGGCCGGCGCGTGACCGTTCGTCTCTACCGCTGCCGCGGTCCAAGGTCCGTCGTGCAGCGTGAGCTGCGGGCCGGAGACGGTCGCGGTCGCGGCGGGTGGGCCCTCCGTCGGGCGGTAGCGAAACGGGTCGCTGCCGTCCAGCGCGGAACGCACCGCTCGCTGCAGAGCCGCGAAGACCGCGCCTTCATCGCGAAATCGGACCTCCTTCTTCGCCGGATGGACGTTCACGTCGACAAGCTCGGGATCGATGCCGACGTCGATGACGGCGATTGGATGGCGGCCGCGCTCGAGCCGTCCCTGATAGCACTCCTCGAGGGCGTAGACGAGCGACCTTGCGCTGATCGGCCGCCCGTTGACCGCGAGCACCATGCCGTCGCGGCTGCCCCGACTGAGGCGCGGCTGGCTCACCAGGCCGGCGACCAGCGGCATGCCGATCATCTCCAGCATCTCAGCGGCGACCGGGGGACCGTAAACAGCGGCGATCGCGCGCCGCCGGTCGCCGTCGCCGTTGCTGCTCACCGCCGCACGGCTGTCGATCGTGAGATGGAAGCGGACGTGCGGGTGGAGCAGCGCGAACGCGCTGACCACGTCCTTGATGGCCGCGACCTCGGTCGCGTCGCTCTTGAGAAACTTGAGTCGCGCCGGCAGGTTGGCGAACAGGTCGCGAACCTCGATCGCGACTCCCGGCAGGAGCGGCCCCACCCCCTGCTCGACGACCTCGCCGTTGCGGACCCGAAGCGTCGCGCCACCGCTGGCGCATTCCACGTCCGCCACGGCGGCAATGCTCGCCAGCGCTTCGCCGCGAAAACCAAAGGATTCGATGACCGCGAGGTCGGCCAGCGACGTCAGCTTGCTGGTCGTATGGCGGACGAACGCGAGGCCCACCTCGTCCGCGGGGATGCCGACGCCGTCATCGCTGACGCGGATCGAGATCTTGCCGGCGCCACGGACGTCGATGCTGATCCGCCGGGCGCTAGCGTCGAGGGCGTTTTCGACCAGCTCCTTCACCACCGATGCCGGGCGCTCGATCACCTCGCCCGCGGCGATCGCGTCAGCGACCTCGGGCGCGAGCATCTGGATCATGAAGTCAACTTTGCGCGCAGCTGATACAGCTTCTGCAACGCCTCGAGCGGGCTGAGCGAGGCGGGGTCGATGCCTTCGAGCTCTTTGCGCAGCGGGTCAGGGGCGAGCTCGATCGGCAAGCCCAGCTGAAGCTCGGGCGGTTCGAGCGGGCGCTGGCGCTCGAGCTCACCCAGGACATCCCGCGCGCGAGCGATGACAGCAGCCGGTAGTCCGGCCACCGCCGCCACGTGGATTCCATATGAACGGTCCGCGCCTCCGGGGACGACACGATGCAGGAAGCGCACGGTGTCCCCGTCCTCGAGCACCTCGACCCGCTGATTTCGCACCCGCGGCAATCGCTCTGCGAGGGCAGTCAGTTCGTGATAGTGAGTCGCGAACAGCGTGCGACATCCGAGCTTCGGTGCGTCATGCAAGAACTCGACCACCGCCTGGGCGATCGAAACTCCGTCATAGGTCGACGTCCCCCTCCCCACCTCGTCAAGGATCACGAGTGATGCCCTTGTCGCGTGGCTGAGGATGTTGGCGGTCTCGGTCATCTCGACCATGAAAGTGGACATGCCGGCGCTGATGTCGTCATGGGCGCCGACACGCGTGAACACTCGGTCGGTGAGACCGATCACGGCGCTCTCCGCCGGGACGAAGCTGCCGCACTGCGCCAGCAGGACGATGACCGCGGCCTGCCGCAGGTAGGTCGATTTGCCCGCCATGTTGGGGCCGGTGAGGATCACGATCTGCGCTCCGTCCGGATCCAGGTTCAGGTCGTTCGGGACGAACTGGCCCGCCGGCGCGCTTTGTTCGACCAGGGGGTGCCTTCCCGCTTTGATCGAGAGCTCCAGGCCGGCATTGACCTCGGGGCGTCGCCAGCCGTGCTCGGCCGCAGCGAGCGCCAGGCTGAGCAGGGCGTCGATCCTTCCGATCGCCTGCGCGCTGGCTCGCAGTGACGGCGCGTTCGCGGCGACTGTTTCTGCGAGCGCGTGGAGGATCTCGAGCTCGCGTGCTGCGATCCTCTCCTGCGCGCTGAGCACGATCGCTTCCTTCTCTTTCAGCTCTGGCGTGATGTAGCGCTCGCCGCCGGTGAGCGTTTGCTTCCGCACGAAGTCGTCGGGAAGCGGCTGCGCGTTGGAGTGGCTCACCTCGATGTAGTAACCGAAGACCCGGTTGAAGCCAACCTTGAGCGGGCGGATGCCTGTGCGCCGGCGCTCCGCGTCTTCGAGCTTTGCGATCCACTCGCGGGCGCCCTTGGAGGCGTCAGAGATCGCGTCGAGGTCAGCGTCGAAGCCGGGCGTGATAACTCGGTCACGGCTGCCGGCCGGCGGATCCTCGATCAGGGCGCGGGCAAGCAACGCCGTGAGCTGCGGAGCTGATGTCACCTGGGCCGCCAACTCCCGCGTCACAAGGGCGGAGCACTGGCCCAGCGAAGCCTGAACCGCAGGGATGGCGTCCAGCGAGCGCCGGAGCAAGACCAGCTCACGGGCGCTGGAGTGGCCCTGGGCGGAACGCGCCACCAGGCGCTCAAGATCGCCCACGGGCTTGAGAACCTCACGCAAGTGGTCCCGGGTCGCGGGTGCGGCGAGGAGCTCGTCGACCGCGGCCAGCCGGAGCTCGATCGATTCCACGTCGCGTAGCGGTGCGGTCAGCCACGAGCGAAGCTGGCGGGCGCCAACTGGCGTCGACGTGCGGTCGACCAGCGCCCCCAATGCCGGCAGCTCGAGGTTGCGCACCGTTGCGGCGTCCAGGGTCATGGTGGCGTCCGCCGAGTAGGTGCGGACCGACAGCGAACCCGGCCCGATGCGGGTCTGGTTCTGTCTCAGGTAATCGAGCACCACGCCCGCCGCGCCCACCGCGAGAGGTGAGTCGGCCGCGCCGACTGAAGCCGGGAAGGCGATGCCGAGAACGTCCTTCAGCCGCTGCTGGCCCCGCACCGGATCGAATCGGTACTCCTCGATCTTCGGCGGGGTGAGCAGCTCCGCCGGAGCAAGGCGTTCGAGCTCCGACGGCAGCCGGTCGGCCGGCAATTGGCACAGCATTAGCTCCCCGGTCGACACCTCGCATGCGGCGAGCCCGGCCTCCGTGCCCTTGGTCCAGGCCGCAACCAGGTAGTTCGTCCGCGAAGGCTCGAGATATGCGTCTTCGACCACCGTGCCTGGGGTCAGGACGCGCGTGACGTCTCTACGGACGACCTTGTTCTTGATTGCCGGCTCGACCTGGTCGCAGATCACGACCTTGTGTCCGGCGCGCAGCAGCTTCCCAACGTATGACTGCCAGGCGTGATGTGGGACGCCGCACATGGGCGCGCGTCCGGTCTTGCCCAGCGGCCGCGACGTGAGCTGCACTCCCATGATCGGCGCCGCGACCTTGGCGTCGTCGAAGAAGATCTCGTAAAAGTCGCCGAGCCTGAAGAGCAGGATCCCGTCGGGGTGCTTGTCTCGCGCCTCCTGGTACTGCCGCATGACCGGAGTGGCGGGGATGGTCACGCCGCCGGCAATCCCGTGAGCTGTCCAGCGGTCGCGTGCATGACGAGCATGTTGAGGACTTCGCCCGCCACGATGTCGCCGGGCCGCAGCACGATTGCGCGCTTTCCCTGGCGGATGCGGCCGAATGGCCGATGGAGCTCATCGCGGCCTTCGATGAGGACCTCCACCTCGCGGCCGATCCACCGCGCCGTCTTGCGGGCCGCGATCCCGCGCGAGAGCGCGAGGAGATCGTTCAGCCGCCGCAGCTTTTCTTCGTGTGGGACATCGTCTGCCATTCGCGCCGCCGCGTAGGTGGTGGGGCGCGGCGAGTACATCGCGATGTGGACCACGTCGAACTCCAACTCTTCAACGAGGGCGCGCGTGTTCATGTATGCGGACTCTGACTCGCCGGGGAAGCCTACGATCACGTCGGTCACGAGCCCGATGTCCGGCATGAGCCGCCGCGCGTTCTCGACGATTGCCCGGTAGTGGCGCGTCTGGTAACCGCGGGCCATCCGCTTCAGCACCGTGTCGTCCCCGGACTGAACCGGGAGCTGCAGCTCTCGACAGACCACGTCGCTCGACGCCATCACCTCGAGCAACTCGACCTCGAGGTCCTGCGGATGCGAGGTGAGGAAGCGAAGGCGCTTCAGTCCCGGAATCCTCTCGACCTCCCGCACCAGCGCCGCCAGCCCGCCACCACCATTCGGGTCCCGATAGTCGTCGACGTTCTGACCCAAAAGGACGACCTCGCGAGCCCCGTCGTCGACCGCCTGTCGACATTCGGCCACGACCGCCGCCATCGGCACATGCTTCTCGCGCCCGCGAACCTTCGGCACGATGCAGAAGGTGCAGTTGTGATCGCAGCCCTGGATGACACGCACGTAGTGGCTGACCCCGGTCCGTCCGGCGTGCGGCAGAGCCTCGCCTTGCGAGTAGTCGTAGCGAGCTTCGAGCTCGGCGACGAACGGTTCGTAGTCACCGATCGGGACCACCGCGTCCAGGTGCGGGAAGCGGCTGCGAAGCTCCTCGCCCTCCTTCCCCACCAGACAGCCTGTCAGCGCGATAGTGCGTTCCGGAGTCTTCCACTCCTTCAACTCGTGGAGCTTCGAGTAGACGCGGTTCTCCGACGCCTGGCGCACGACACACGTGTTGAGGATGGCGACGTCCGCTCGCTCCAGCGAGTCCTCGACGTAGCCAGCAGCCAGCAGCCTTCGGGCGAGGCTCTCCGAATCAGCCGAATTCATCTGGCATCCGATCGTCCAGATGCTGAACGACCTGGTCTGAACTCCCGTCAGCGACTCTCCACGAGCAGCCGGATTCCTGTTCGCTCCTCGCCGTCGATCGAGATGTCGATGAACGCCGGGATGCAGACGAGGTCAAGACCGCCCGGAGCCACGTACCCACGCGAGATGGCGATCGCCTTGACCGCCTGGTTGATCGCCCCCGCGCCGATGGCCTGGACTTCGACCCGACCCTTGCTACGGATCACGCCCGCGATCGCCCCCGCGACGGCGACCGGCTTCGAGGTGGCCGAAACCTTGAGCACCTCTACTGGAGCGCGCTCCGCTGACATTGCTGGAACCCCTTCAAACATGTTCACGGTCGATTCGCTGGATGGACGTAGCCCGGCCGCTGGAACCATTAATGGTAACCAGTACGGAATTGAATGTCACTGGGCCAGACGCCACCACGAAGCGGTTCGGAACCCCGGTCAGGAAGCGTTGGATGACGACGTTCTTGTCCATGCCGATGCATCCGTCCCGTGGCCCCACCATGCCGACGTCGGTCACGTAGGCGGTGCCGCCGGGCAGGACCCGCGCATCGGCGGTCGGCACATGCGTGTGGGTGCCCACCACGGCGCTTGCCCGGCCGTCGAGATACCACCCCATGGCGGCCTTCTCCGAGGTCGCCTCCGCGTGCATATCGCAGAAGACGATCCGGACCTCGGGGTGAGCCGCCAGGATTGCATCCGCCGCCCGAAAGGGGTCGTCGAGCGAGTCCAGGAAGATCCGGCCGATCAGGTTCAGGACCAGGACCTGGCGGCCGCCGGCCCCGACCACGCACCAACCCTGGCCGGGTGCGGAGGGCGGATAGTTCGCGGGCCGCAGCACGTTCTGAAGGCTCGGCAGCTCGCCGAGGAAGTCCTTTTGCGCGAAGACGTGGTTGCCGCTCGTGATCACGTCTGCGCCCGCGCCTTTGAGCTCCGCGGCGATCTTGGCGGTAAGGCCAAAACCGCCGGCCGCGTTCTCGCCGTTCAGGATGGTCAGGTTCGGCCGGAGCTCCTTCTTCAGGCCGGGCAGCAGCGCCTTGACCGCGTCGCGGCCGGGATGCCCGACTACGTCCGCAATGAAAAGAATCCTGAATTCGCTGTCAGGCACCGTTTGATTCTCGGGCAAAAAGAAAAGGGAGCCCTTGCGGGCTCCCTTCGATGATCACTTCGCGTACTCCACGGCCCTCGTCTCGCGCACCACGGTGACGCGGATCTGGCCTGGGAAGCTCAGCTCGGATTCGATTCTTTTGGCGATGTCCCTGGCCATCAGCTGAGCAGCCGTATCGTCGATCTGCTCGGGCTTGACCAGGATCCGGACCTCGCGTCCGGCCTGGATGGCGTAGGACTGCTGGACGCCCTGGAACGAGTTGGCGATCTCCTCGAGCTTCTCGAGCCGTTTGACGTAGGCCTCGAGCGACTCTCTGCGCGCCCCCGGGCGCGCGGCGGAGATCGCGTCAGCGGCGATCAACAACAGCGCCTCGATGGTGTGTGGCTCCTCGTCGTAGTGGTGCGCGCGCACGGCGTGCACCACCTGAGCTGGAACCGCGTGTCGCTGCAAAAGGTCCGCGCCGATGACGGCGTGCGAGCCCTCGACCTCATGGTCGATGGCCTTGCCGATATCGTGCAGCAGGCCCGACAGCTTGGCGATCCGAACGTCGGCGCCGATCTCGGACGCCATCATGGCGGCGAGATGGGCGACCTCCTTGGAGTGGTTGAGCACCTGTTGGCCGTAGCTGGTGCGGAACCGCAGGATCCCGAGATGGCGTACGACCTCCGGGTGGAGGCCCTGGAGACCGAGTTCCAGGACTGCCGCCTCTCCCTCCTCTTTGACCCTCTGCAGGACCTCCTGGCGGGATTTGGCGACGATCTCTTCGATCCTGGCCGGATGGATGCGTCCATCCACGATGAGCTTGTTGAGCGCGACCCTGGCCACCTCGCGGCGGACGGGGTCAAAGCCGCTGATGATCACGGCCTCGGGGGTGTCGTCGACGATGAGGTCGATCCCTGTGGCCTGCTGAAGCGCGCGGATGTTGCGCCCTTCCTTGCCGATGATGCGGCCCTTCAGCTCGTCGGTCGGTAGAGGTAGGACGGAGACCGAGACCTCCGCGGTCTGGTCGGCGGCGATGCGCTGAATCGACTCGGTGACGATCTCCCGAGCTCGCCGCTCGCTTTCGTCACGGGCCGAGAGCTCGGATTCGCGGACCTTGCGCGCAACCTCGTTGCGCAGGTCCTGCTCGACCTGTGCCATCAAGATGCCCTGAGCCTCCTGTCGCGTCATGTTGGCGACGCGTTGGAGCTCTTTCTCCTGCTGGCGATAGCTCTCCTCGAGCTTGGCCTTGATGTCGTCGAGCACCTTCTGCTGGTTGCCCAGCTCCCGCTCACGGCGGTTGAGATCCTCGGTCTTGCGATCGAGGTTCTCCTCTTTCTGGAGAAGTCGCTTTTCGATCTGCTGTGACTGCGCCCGGTACTCCCGGGCTTCCTGCTCCGCGGCGGTGCGGACTTTGACGGCGTCCTCTTTGGCTTCCAGCAGCTTTTCCTTGGCCTGGGTTTCAGCCTCGACCAGGGTCTGCTGGGCCTTGAGCTCGAGGACGTGACTCCCGTTGCTCTGGCGGCGCTGAAGCAGCAGATAAGCCACCCCAAAGCCGCCTGCGACGGCCACCGCAGCCACCACGAGTAGCAATACGTAGGCGAAGACAGGCATGACAAGCACCTCGTTAATTCGATTGTCAAAGTGCGTGACCACGGCAGGACCCTGCCTGGGTCCCACCTCGGGTTGGCTCTATGACTTGCGGGCCTCAAAAACGGGTCCGCGTGACCCTGATTCTAGGGGTCTGGAG
>Ga0066701_10000515_pt1 | contig 11357 bp, 15 predicted proteins | sample GraSoiAngelo_150_FD_66453 | JGI IMG/M metagenome (GOLD analysis project Ga0066701, IMG submission 66453) | Grasslands soil microbial communities from the Angelo Coastal Reserve, California, USA - 14_1009_09_40cm | ecosystem: Environmental > Terrestrial > Soil > Grasslands | place: USA... | reverse complement strand
AGAAATCCGCGCCATCCGAATTCCTCGCCGGATGGTCCGCCGATCAGGAGAACGAGGATGAACGTCAGCGGCGTGCCCAGCCAGCGGGACGGATCGAACAGGTTCGGAACGGTACCCCCCTTCAGGACGTGGACGCTGAGAATGGTGGTCTGAATCACGATGGGTGCGACCAGCGCGGCCGCATACCACCGAATGCCGACGCGCCAGCGGAGGGCCTGACCGAGAAACTCGCGCAGCCCCCTGTGGCCCGTCGTCCGCGAAACCATGGCCACGGCCGCGAGAAGGGGTCCGAACGTACCGAGCACGATCAGTACCGGGGTGGCCGTCGGTCCGACGGACCCCACCTGATGGGTGGCCGCCACCAGCGGAAGCCAGCAGATCCAGGAGATCCCGATCGCGTAGATCGCGAAGATCACCGCCGACCGCCATCCCGAGAGCCGCTGCCGCATAAGCGCCAGATGTAACGCCGGAGCAGCGTCCGGGCTTGCTTTAGACTCAGCCCAAGTGGCCGGATGACAAGGCCGACTAAAATCCGCATCAGTCGACGAGAAGGCTTTAACGCCGCCCATCAACTGTGGGACCCAGCGCGGTCCGATGATGAAAATCGCCGCTTGTTCGGGAAGTGCGTCAACCTCCACGGTCACAATTACGCCGTCGAAGTCGTGGTCCGCGGAGACGTTGACCCGGCCACCGGATATCTGATCGACCTCAAGCGGCTTTCCGACTTGATCGGTCGGGAGGTGATCGCCGACGTCGACCACCGCAACCTGAACACGGATGTTCCCTGGCTCACTGACCGGATTCCTACGGCCGAGAACCTGGCGATGGCATTTTGGGCACGGCTGCGCCCGCATTTGCCTGACGGGTCGCTCCAGTCGGTGCGGGTCTACGAGACCGAGAAGAACTGGGCCGAGTGCTCGGATGCGGAATGAGCTCGAAAGTTCTCCGACGCGGCCGGTCGAATTCCGCCATCGATACTCGACCAGCGACCTCAGCTGCCTGACCAAAGAGGAGCGACGCCGCTTTCTCGCCGGCGCCGATCCGGACCCGCAAACCAATCCGGCGATCGCGTGGGAATTGCTGTACCGGCTCGAGCCCGGACTCTATGACCGCCTGATCCGGGCCGAACGGATCCATCCCGCCGTGATCGACTGGTTGCCGCGCGGGGTCCAGCGGATCGTCGAGGTGGGGGCCGGAAGCGGTCGCCTGACGGAGGCCATCGTCGATCGCTGCGACGAACTGATCGCGATCGAGCCGGCCGCGCCGCTGCGCGAACTCCTTGCCGCCAGGCTGGCCACCGCCGGTGAAGGCCTCCGGGTGCTCAATGGTTTCTTCGACGATCTGCCCGTCGCGGACCGGTCTGCCGATCTCGTCGTCACATGCTCAGCCTTTACCCCCGACCCGGCGCACGGCGGCGACGTCGGGCTCGAGGAAATGGAACGGGTCTGCGCGAGAGGCGGGCGAGTCGTCATCGTCTGGCCGAACCGTGTGGAATGGCTCCTGGAGCGCGGCTATGTCTATCAATCGTTCCCCGGTCGCATGACTCTCGAGTTCGACAGCCTGGAGGAGGCCATCGAGCTGGCGCAGATCTTCTATCCCGCTGCCGTCGAGGAGATCCGCCGCCGCGGCGACCGTCGTGTTCCCTATGAAACGGTGGGCACCAATCCACCCCGCGATCTCGCCTGGAAGACGGTGGCAGCGTGAGGATTGCCTTCGTTGCGCCCCTGGTGACGACGATTCGCGAACCGCAGGCGGGAGGCTCCCAGGCTCTCCTCGCCGACCTTGCCGCGGGGCTGACGAGCCGCGGCCATGCGGTGGACGTGTACGCGGCGACCGGCTCGCAAATTCCCGGCGTCAGGGTCATCGACACCGGGGCGGATCCGGATCGGTTGACTGGCTCGCTCTACCGCGCCAACGGCGGCGGGCCCACGGATCCGCGGCCCGTCGAGGCGGCGTTTGCCGCGGTGTACGCGGCCATCCGCACTCTGGCGTACGACGTCGTCCACAATCACGCCTTCGATGCGCCGGCCGTGCGGCTGGCAACTTCGCTCAGCTCCCCGGTCGTTCACACCCTGCACCTGCCGCCGGACCTCGCGGTGCGCGCCGCCGTTAGCGAAGTCCAGCGTGCGCAGCCGCCGCCCACCATTGCGACCGTTTCGGCATGGCAGGCGAATGCGTGGGGCATCACGACGATTCTTCCGAATGGCGTCCCGATCGCGAGGATTCCCTGGTCCGACACTCGGGGCGAAGGCGTCGTGTTCGCTGGGCGGCTGAGTCCGGAGAAAGGCGCCGCTGAGGCGATCGAGATCGCGAGAAAGGCCGGCGTTCCTATCGACCTGTATGGCGATCCGTACGATCCCGAATATGCCGCGGCGATGGTCAGTTCGAGCCGTGCCGTGTCGGGCGTCTCCATCCATTCAGGTGTGGCGCGCGAGGTCCTGTGGCGCGTCATGGGCCGAGCCGCGGCGGTGCTGTGCCCCGCGAAATGGGATGAGCCGTTCGGCCTGGTGGCCGCCGAGGCGCAGGCGACTGGAACTCCGGTCGTCGCCTTCCGCCGCGGTGCTCTCGAGGAGGTCGTGGTCGACGGCGAAACCGGCTTTCTGGCGTCGCCCGGTGACGTAGATGGGGCGGCCCAGGCCGTGATGCGCATCGAGTCGATCGGGCGGCCGGCCTGTCGACGGCACGCCGAGACGCACCTGAGTCTCGACCGCAGCCTCGACGCCCACGAACGTCTCTATGAGCAGGTGCACCGAAAGACGCCGGTACCACATGGCTGACCAGCCACCCTGGCTGCGCGGGCGGGTTGCCGTGGTGACCGGCGCCAGTCGTGGGATAGGACGCGCGACCGCCGAGGCGATGGCCCAGGCCGGGGCGCACGTCGTCCTCGCCGCGCGCGGCGCCCAGGCGTTGACCCAACTCGCCGCAGCGATCCGGGAATCCGGCGGGACAGCCACGGCGGCGCCCGGCGATCTGAGCCGGGCTGATGACGTCAACCGGGTTTTCGCCATCGCCGACGGGCTTGGTGGTGCGACGGCGCTCGTCTGCGCGGCCGCTGTGTTGAGCAAGGTCCCATTCATCCAGACCACCCTGGAGACCTGGGAGCAGACGCTGGCAACCAATCTCACCGGGATGTTTCTCTGCTGCCGGGCAGCGTTCCGCTCCATGCGCACCGCCGGAGGCGGCCGCATCGTCAATCTGGCCTCGCTATCGGGGGTCTATGGCACTGAGAAGTTCCCCGGCCTCGCCGCCTACAACGTGTCCAAGTATGGCGTCATCGGACTCACCGAAGCGATTGCCGTCGAGGGCCGCGAGTACGGCATCAGCGCGCTCTGCATCAGTCCGGGAGCGGTGGACACCGAAATGCTGCGACAGGCCAATCCCGCGCTGAAACCGGGCCTCAAGCCAGCCGATGTTGCGCAGTTGATCGTGACGCTGCTGGATCAGCCGATGGATTGCTTCAGCGGCGCCAATATTCCCCTGTTTTCCAACGGTTAGAGGAGAGGGCTGATCATCGGTCGGGGTCGAGAACGGCCTGGCACCCCGGGCAACGCTCGATGGTGACCACCGTGCCTCCCAGCATCGAGGCGGTATGGGTAGCCTGCGGTCGGACGTGGTGGCCACAGCTCTCGCAATAGGTCGTTTCCGCCTGCTCCTCGTCTGTCATCGGCGTCCCTGCATCCTATTAATAGGATAGATGCTCGAGCACCTGGTGCCGCTGGGGCTGCTGGCGGTGGCCGCAGCCCTGCTTTGCGCCGCCGCTCGGCGTGCCCCCGGGCGATGGCTCGAATGGGTGGCTGCGGTCATCGCGCTGACCATCGTGCTCACGGAGCTGAGCTGGCAGCCGTATGTCCTGGCGAACCACAGCTGGTCTGCGGCGTACAGCCTGCCTGTGCAGTTGTGCGACGTCGGTGGCTTCATCGCGGCCGCGGCGCTCATCTGGCGCCGGCTCTTGCTCGTGGAGATCGCCTATTTCTGGGGGTTAGGCGGGACGCTCCAGGCTTTGCTCACGCCTGATCTCAAGGAGCATTTTCCGTCCTTTCCGTATTTGCAGTTCTATGTCACCCACGACCTCGTGGTGCTGGCGGCGTTGTTCCTGATCGTGGGCCTCGGGCTACACCCGCGGCCGGGCGCAGTCCGCCGCATCTTCATCCTCACCCTCGCCTTCACCGCGGCGATCGCGCTCATCGACCTGGTTACGGGCGGCAATTACATGTACCTTCGTCGGGTGCCTGCCGGCGGCAGCTTGCTCAGCTTGATGGGTCCGTGGCCCTGGTACATCGTCACCGGGGTGGTGGTTGCCCTGATTGTGTTAACGCTCCTCGATGCGCCGTTCCGCCTGTCGTCTCGCGGCCAGCGCCGCCTCCGCTGATCCGTCAGGTCAGTGGCTCGATCCGGAAATCGCGACCGTCCTGGACGATGCGCACCCCGCCTCCCTTCGGGATGGGTGCGATCACCTGGCCGGTGAGCCCGTAGACCCCTGCCTCGTGCATGGGAGAGTGGCCGACGATCAACGCCCTGCCGCCGTCGCCGAGCGCCTCGAAGACCCGGCGCAGCGCGCCGCCGAAGCGCCTCGCTTCGTCCTCGACCAGCGCCTTATCTGTCTTCTGAAATGCGCCGATGTCGCGGCCGCCTGACTCCCGGGCCACGGAGAACCAGCGTTCCTCCATCGTCGAGCGGAACCCCTCGTCGACCGTCACGCCGGCGGGCGAGCGCAGGCCCGACCCGGCCAGGAAGCAGGCCAGCGTCTGCGTGGCCCGCTGAGCGCCCGATGAAATCAACAGATCATAGGGGGCGGTGAGCCGGCTTCCGATCTCAACCGCGGCCGCAATTCCTTCCGGGGTCAGCCGGTCACCGTCGCTGGCTGTGTGACGCCGCAGCTCGACCGTCTTCATTCGCCGCTCAGTTCTGGGACTGCATGGACCAGGCCGTCCCCGACGGCGTGTCCTGGACCTCGACACCGCATTGGGCGAGGATGGCACGCAGGCGATCGGCATCTTTAAAACGCTGCTCACGCCTGGCTTCGCCACGCAGCGACAGGAGGACATCGACAAGGGGCGCCACATACTCCCGAACATCGTCGGACCCGCCGCCGCGTACGAGGTCGCCGAGGCGGACGATCAGGTTGCGCAGCTCGGCCCGCGCCCGATCGCGCTCATCGCTGCCAACCATGTCCGCCGCCCACTCGTTGAGCACGCTCTCGGTCTCGAGGATGGCCTCCACCACGCCGTCGATGTCGCGTCGATCGAGGGCGTCACGGCCCTGAAGGGCCCGCTCCCGCGCCTGCTCGAGCATTGGCGAGGGGTCCCCGTCCCGCTCCGCGGCGGAAGGGGGCGAAACCGGCGCGGGACCGACCTGAGGATGCGGCAACTCGCTCAGCGCGAAGGTTGTCCGTTCCCAGCGTCGTTCGATTCCCCGGCGTCGCACGGTCACCCCGCCCCGGCCTCGCACGGTCACGGATTGCGCGTCGACATCGATGATGCACGCGGTGTACTCGTCGACGCCGAGGATCAGCACATCATCGGGCAGCATCGATTCGAGGAGGCGCAGCCGGGACTCGCCCATGTAGCAGAACCGCGTGTCGTGGGTTCCGCCCTCGCGGTTGTCGTAGTGGGGGATGACAGCGCACCGAACGCCGATCGTGCCGAGCAGGTCGAGCCCTCCCGTCCACGTCGGATCGGCACCAACCTTATAGATCTCGTAGACGGGAAGGGCATAGGCGCCGAGGCCGACCGCCGCGGCGCTGGCGAAGGCGACGCACCCGCCGTGGTTGATCTTCTCGATGAGCCGTTCCCGCACCGCGCTCTCCCGCCAGTGCCTCAGCGCGTAGGTTGGACTGCCGGGTCCCGCGAAGACATAATTCGCATCGCCGACGCGACTGAGGAACTGCTCGAGCTCGAGCGCCGTAGCCCGTCCGCCGTGCCGGAAGGAGGCGAGCGCCATCTCGCATCCCACGTGTTCGCGGAAGTAGGTGATGGTTCGAGCGGCGATCTCGTCCGCGTTCTGCTGGAAACCGAAGGGCGTATCAAGGAGAACAGCGTCGAGTCGCCGGTCGCTCACCCGCGCGATCAGTTCCTGGTGGATAGATGTCATCACCGGGCTGGTCTCTCCGGAACCGAAAATGGCGATCAACCGTGCAGGGCGAGTGTGATGCCGGCCCACACCAAGATGCTACGCAGATCGAATCCGACGGTGCCCGCGTAGTATCGACCTGAGGTGGACTTCGACACCCTGACCGCCGAGCTGCTTGCCCAACCGTTAGACCAGTTCACGTCAGCCCGCAATGCCAGGGCCAGGGAGCTGAAGGTGTCCGGCCAGGCCGACCTGGCCCGCCAGCTTTCCGCCCTGAAGAAGCCCTCGCTGCCGCTATGGGCTGTCAACCAGGTCCGCGATCGCGCCCTGCTAGGCGAGCTGCGGAGCAAGGCGCAGGCGCTGGTCAAAGCCCAGTCTGCAGCTGCGGCCGGGCGTTCGAATGCGGCCCGAGACTTGCGTGCCGCATCGGAGACATTCCAGCAGAGCCTTCAAGCGGCCGGCAATGCCGCGGGGGCCTCGCTTGGCCAGGCTCGACACGCTACCGGTGAGGAAACGATTCGGCGCGTCCGTGAGATCTTTCGCCTTGCGGCGCTTGAGGGCGGCGAAACATGGGATCGACTACAAAAAGGGGCGCTGGCGTCCGAGCCGCGTCCCGGTGACGACATGCTCGAAATGTTCGCAGCGGGCGCGGCGTCCATGGGGGGCAGGCGGGGCGAGCAGGCCGAGGCTCGGCGTGCTGCGGAGCTGGCCCAACGAGCGGCGCGATCGGACGACGAGTTGGCTGATCGAGCGACGGCGACGGCCCGCCGCTTGCGGCAGGAGGCTACAGAGGCGGCGGCCGCTGCTGATCGAGCCGCCACACGGGCGGCCGCAGCGGAGGACGAGGCCGCCCGCGCGCAGGCGCAGGCCCAGAAATCTCAGCGTGCAGCCCGCCGACGCGGATCCGGCTAGGAGCTGCGGCCACTCCGATCGCCGCCACCGGGTACCTTCGGAGCGCGTCGCAATCGGACTATTCTTGCTCGGAGTTTCACCGTATCTGTGTGCGGTCTCAGCGTGCTGAGCCGCTGAATTCAGCAGAAGGGGATCAACATGAAGACGACCTACCCAGTTACGTTCACCGTCGACTTCCCGGATCGGGACCTCAATCGGCTCAGTACGGCGTTCCGGATTATCGGCGCGATTCCAATCGTCATCATCCTCAGCTTGCTGACCAGCGCCTCGCTCCGATACGTCACAAGCACAAATGGCACGAACGAGACCGTCAGCAGCGTTGCGACCGGCGGTGGCCTTCTGTTTCTCCCACTGGTCCTGATGATCCTGTTTCGACAGAAGTATCCACGGTGGTGGTTCGACTGGAACCTCCAGCTTCTCCGATTCTCCAATCGGGTGACCGCCTACCTCGGGTTGCTGGACGACCGCTATCCATCAACAGATGAGGAACAATCCGTTCATTTGGATTTCCCGTACCCCGACGCCCGCCAGCTGAACCGCTGGCTCCCGTTGGTGAAGTGGCTGCTCGCCATTCCGCACTACATCGTGCTCTTCTTTCTGGCGATTGGAGCCGTGGTGGCGGTCATCGTCGCCTGGTTCGCCATCCTGTTCACCGGGCGATACCCGCGCGGCTTGTTCGACTTCGTGGTGGGTGTTATCCGCTGGAGTAATCGGGTCACCGGCTATGCGGTGGTCCTGGTCACCGACGAGTATCCGCCGTTCAGCCTCGAATAACGGCGAGTCGACGCGAGGACGCGGTTCGCGTCAGCGCTCGGGCGCGTTTGAATGCGGGAGGCTCACATTTTGGAGACGGACCTGGCCGCGCGCGACGAGCTTCCCATCCTCGCGTGTGAGGGTCACCTGCCAGAGCTGCTGGGTGGCGCCCTGGTGAACGGCTTCCGCGACCAGGCTCAGGCGGCCGCTCACGATCGGGCGGAGGAAATCGGTGTTGTTGTTAACGCCGACTGCGAACTGGCCACGATCGACCACCGCAAGCGACCCGCCCACGCTGGCCGCGCTCTCGATAGCGGTGGTGAAGGTTCCGCCATGGACGACTCCCCATGGCGTGTGATGGTCCTGCCCGACGTCGATCGAGCCCACGACGCGATTCGGCTCGATCACCTCGAATTGCATCCCCAGTGCCTTCAGAAACGCACTCGGTCGATCGAGCTGCGGCAGCCCCGACTGGCTCGAGCCGGCCTCCAGCATCAGCCGGGCCCGCCGGTCGTCACCGATTCCGCGCTCGGCGAGCCGGCTGGTCTGCTTCGGACAATGAGGGCGATCAACCCGCCGCCCAGCACGCAGAGGCCGGCGACCATGCCGATGATGGTCCCGATGCCAATGGAGCCTTTGAACGATGAATCGGAATACGTGCCCAGGCCGATATATCCGAAGAAGAAGACGAAGGTCTGGATTCCAAAAGCGATGAGCATGCCGGCGGCGACGGACTGCAGGATCGGCCGGGTAGGAGTTAACAGGATGACGGCCGCGACGAAGCTAAACATCACCACGGCCAGCGGCTCGGCGGCGAAGAGCGTGTTTCCACCGAATCCAGAATTGAAGACCGATGGATGAGTCGGGTCATCTGTTCCATAGGTGATCGTCGCGTAGGGAAGCGCGCAGCCGGCCAGGATGCCGACCGCACCGACGAGCGCGGTGATCCCTCCGATCCACGCGGACCGGCGAGTGAAAGGCGTCGTTGCCTCGGGGAGGGCCATTGTGACCCAGCCTAGCACTGGCCAGTCGCGGAGCCCCGGTTCCTCACATCAGCCGACGACGGAGCGCGCCACCCGAGCCACCAGATCAAGTTTGGCCCGCTGGTCGTCCTGGCTCAACTTATTGCCCTCCATGGTGGAGGCGAAGCCGCACTGCGGGCTGAGCGCGAGCCGCTCCAGCGGAATGATGCGGGCGGCGTCGGCGATGCGTCGCTTCAGCTGTTCCTCGGTCTCGAGTCGCGGCCGCTTGGTCGTGACCAATCCCAGGACGACAACCCGGTCCTCGGGCACCTCTGCGAGTGGTTCGAATCCACCCGATCGCTCGTCGTCGTACTCCAGGAGGTACCGATTGAACCGGGACCGGCTCAGTACCCTGGCGATTGGGCCATAGCCGCCTTCCGCGTAGTACTTGCTCTGGTTGTTCCCGCGGCAGATGTGCATCCCGAAGGTCATCCCGCCGTGGCCGGCGATGATCGCGTTGTCCATCTCGATGCACTCATCGAGGAGGCGGTCGGGATCGCTGCCTCGCCGCCGATAGCCCTCGCGTAGATCGTGATCGAGCAGGGCGGCGTACTGCGGAGCATCGATCTGGATGTAGGTGCAGCCGAGGCGGCGTAGTTCCTCGATCTCGCGGCGAGTGATGTCGACGATGTCGGCCAGGTACGCGTCACGGGTGGGGTACGCGTCCCGTGACTTCTCGGGGTCGTAGTAGGCGGCAGCCTGCTGGGCCGAGATGAGCGTAACCTTCGCCGGATGCGACGTCCGGGCACGTACGTAGGTCCAATCCTCCACGGCCATGTGGTGGCGCCAGCGTAGCTTCTCGACAACCACCGGGCGCCGCAGTCGGATCTTCTCTCCCTTTTCATCGCGGAACTCGATGCCCCAGCCGCCGTACTTATCGAAGCCGTCAACCGAATCGATGAGGTGCCCGTAGAAGGCGTAGCGCCGCATCTCACCGTCGGTGATCACGTCGATCCCGGCCTGCGTTTGGATCTCGATCGCCTCGTCGACCGCGCGGTCCTCGAGACGCTTGAACTCGGCCGCGCTGATCTCACCCGCCTCGTGGCGGCGGCGGGCCTCCGTTAGGTAGGGCGGCCGAAGCAGGCTGCCGATGACTTCGCTCCTCATTACTGGGTCGGCGAGGCTGTCACAGGGCTGGCATGGTCCCTGAGAAAGCTCATCACGAGGCCGACGCTTCCTCACCTTGCGGACCGTCAAAGAGGTCCACACCATGAAAGCCTCCAGGGAAGACTTTGAGCTGCTTGTCTACGGCGGGGATCGCGGCGAAGCCCCAGCCTCCCGACCTTGATCCTGGCCTCCGAGCAGGATCACGAGCTGGCAATGGTCAGGACCAGACTGGTGAGCACAGTTCCCCAGCATCGAGGCGACATTATCAAGCAGGCTACCGCACCTGGCTTTGCCCGCTCCCGGACGGTGATTTCGTAACGTTAATGGGATGCCAACCGAGACTGACCGAGCAGCTGCGGGGAAGAACGCAAACCGTCCTTATGCCCTTGGGGCAGGAGAGGGCTGGGTTTACGACGTGGGCGCTGAGTTCATCGTCAAATTAGGAGAACGGCGACAACGGCGGCGATTCGCGGTTCTCGAGTATGCGACTGACCAGGACGAGTGGCCGGGCCATACCCACCCCACTGAAGATGAGGTCTTCTATGTATTGAAGGGGGCCCTCACGTTCCGCTGCGGCAATGACGAGTTTGACCTGGATGATGGCGGCTTCATCTTCCTTCCAAACGGTATCGAGCACGGCTACAAGATTCGTGGTGGCAAGCCAGCCCGGCTCCTGGTCGTGACGGCACCGGCCTCCGAATCCGGCTCAACCGTGGGCTGGGACGGTTTCGTCTCCGGGTTAGAGACCGATGCCGAGCTCAGAGCCTCGCCGTCAAACCTGAATCGCTGATCCGGGTCTACGTTCTCTTCTCGGCGGTCCGCACGAGGGCGTGGGCGATCGCTTCCACCACTGACTCCTCGCGTGGACGCAAGGAAGTCCGCGCCTCCCGCTGGAGCCTCTTGGGCACCATCTCCCTAATCACCTGATCCATTGCCCTCGCCCACTCATCGGTCAAGATGTGCGTCAACTCGTGGACGATGACGACATCGCCACGCTCCATGAGGATGTCCTGCCGAAACTGCAACTCCGCCTCCAGGAATTCAGGGCTGATCTCGGCGTACCCCTCTGCACCCCGCAGCTTGGGCTTGTACGACGCACGAATGGTCCAGGCGCCGAGACCCATCCGCTGCACCCAGACCGCTTGCCGCTCCTGGAACCATTCCGGTGGCTTGAGCTCACGGTGACCTGGAGCTCTATCCTGAGATTTCGAAGGTCCTGAGTCTACGGGCGTTTGTCGCTCCGGCTCGTCCATTGGTCGAGGGTACCACCGGAGTGCAGTGGTCCAATCCCCAAAATCTTGAGCCGCTGCATAAATGAGGATGAAATGGAATAGGGGTACCATCGAAAACGCTTCGTCTCCGTTCCATCCGGACGCAGGGCTAGTCGGCTAGGACCAACAGATCGCGGATCTTAAAGGTTCCAGGCGCGTGCGACGGGAGCGTCGGCCGCCAGGAGGGGTTGCTCGAAAGGTAGGACTCGGGATCCTGGCGCAC
>Ga0066701_10000512_pt1 | contig 11363 bp, 8 predicted proteins | sample GraSoiAngelo_150_FD_66453 | JGI IMG/M metagenome (GOLD analysis project Ga0066701, IMG submission 66453) | Grasslands soil microbial communities from the Angelo Coastal Reserve, California, USA - 14_1009_09_40cm | ecosystem: Environmental > Terrestrial > Soil > Grasslands | place: USA... | reverse complement strand
GTGTCCACCAGTTTCTGCTTGCCGGTGAAGAACGGGTGGCAGTTGGAACAGATTTCTACGTGGATGTCGCCCTTGTGCGTCGAGCGGGTCATGAAGGTATTGCCGCACGCGCAATGCACTCGCACTTCGTTGTACGCTGGATGAATGCCTGCCTTCATAAGTCTCCAAATCCCTGCTTGAGTCGTTAGATTCTATAGGATTGATTCGGGATTCAGCAACTTGGGGCGGCGGGTGTGCTGCGGTTTGAAATCCATGTACTGTCCTAAAATAAGGGCCACAGAATGGTTATCAGAGACAACGGCGGCAGCCTGCGGGTAGGTTTTGCGGCGGTTTTCTACAACAGCTGCCCTTTGACCCGGGACCACCCGAGCGCAGGGAGTCATTTGCAGGAGAGCGCAGGATGAAGACTGTAGGGATGATCGGCGGGATCGGGCCTGAGTCAACGGTTGAGTACTATCGCTCGATTATTGCAACGTATCACGAGCAGAAACGGGATGGAAGTTATCCTTCGATCATAATCAATAGTATCGATTTGAAGAAGATGCTGGATTTGATCGAGGCGAATGAATTAGCCAAGCTGACCGAGTATCTGGTTGGCGAAGTGCAAAAGCTTGCGAGGGCGGGGGCAGATTGCGGGTTGCTAGCCGCGAATACGCCGCATATTGTTTTTGACGAGATTCGTCGCGGGTCCCCCATTCCACTGGTGAGCATTGTCGAAGCAACTTGCCAGGCAGCCAAAGCCCTGGGGTTGAAAAGACTCGGTTTGTTTGGCACACGTTTCACCATGCAAGGGCGATTCTATCCAGACGTATTTTCTAAGGAAGGGATTACTTTGGCCGTACCCGACGAGGACGAGCAAGCCTACATTCATGACAAGTACATGAGTGAGTTGGTAAAGGGCATTATTCGGCCTGGAACGCGTGAGCGATTGCTGACGATAGTAGATCGATTGAAAGAGCGGGAGGGTATTCAGGGGTTAATTCTAGGCGGGACGGAACTGCCCTTAATTTTGCGGGATGTCATGGACCGAGGCATTCCATTTCTAGATACGACTCAGATTCAAGGCGACTAAAATAAGCAGGTGCAGAAGTTTTGGGACAATTCGGCCGATGTAGGCGCGGGCGTCCCCGCCCGTGCTGAGGGTGGTGCGGCTGACCTCGTCCCTATTCCCGACGTACTCAAAATCGGCTCGGTCACCCTCTCCCCTGCTACGGTCCTTGCCCCCATGGCGGGAGTGACCGACACAGTGTTCCGTCGCTTCATTCGGAACCTTGGCGGATGCGGGCTGATCATGACCGAGTTCACCTCGGCTGACGGTGTCCTACGTGCCAAGGACAAGAAGGCGCAACGCTATCTGCACTTCTACGAGGACGAGCATCCCATCTCAGCGCAGCTTTTCGGCAGCAGTCCCCCAGTGATTGCAGATGCCGCTCGCATGGTCGAGGATCTGGGTTTCGATCTCATAGACCTCAACTTGGGCTGCCCTGCGAAAAAGGTTGTCAAGTGCAACGGTGGCTCTGGGCTGTTGCGCGACCTGCCCGGGATCCGGCGAATTTTTGAAGCGGTGCGCGCGGCAGTGAAGATTCCGTTTACCGTCAAATTCCGCGCCGGATGGAATGAACAGGAAATCATCTGCGTCGAACTGGCGAAAATGGCGGAGGATTGTGGGCTGTGCGCGGTTGCGCTGCACGCCCGCACGCGCGAACAGGGTTACAGCGGTCAGGCGCGCTGGGACTGGATTGGCGCGGTCAAGCAGGCAGTGGAGATTCCGGTGATCGGCAATGGCGACATCCGCATGCCGGAAGACGCCTGCGCCATGGTGACACAGACCGACTGTGATGCTGTGATGATCGGCCGCACCGCTGCGTCGAATCCGTGGATCTTCCGCCAGATCGCGCAATATGCGAAGAGTGGCGGCTATGGCGAACCCACCGATGCCGATCGGTACGAAATGATCCGCACCTATTTCCAGATGCTGATTGAAGAAGAGATGCCCGGAGCGGCAGGCAAGATGAAGCAGTTCGCCTCGTGGTTCACACACGGAGTGCCGGGCGGGGCTGCACTGCGCAAGGCTATTTACGAAGCGAAGACGGAGCGGGAAATTCTCGAGAAGGTGGAAGAGTTCTTCGAGGGAATTCTCGGGCGGGTACCCTCGCCGGCGCAGATGTAGGTACGTGCGTCTCGCCCTTGCAATAATCTCTTAGGCCATACGCCCTCGTCTGCGCGACCGAGCGGAGCTCGGCAGATCCCGTTTCCGCCTCTGCGAGCCGGCGGGACAGCCGAGGGCGGCTGTCGCTACGCGAATCGTGGAAGCGCTCGCGATTGGGCTTACGTAACGCGTCTCGCCACCATCTTTCCACTTTCATCTCTCTCTACATACGCCCATGGTACCTTCGGGTCGTGCGTAAAGACCGTCAACCAATTCTCTGGGAGCGCCTGTGCGTAATAGCTTTTGCGGCTCTCGATCGTCTCGAGCGGGAAGAGATCAAACCCCATGACCCAAGTGAGGTCCAGGTGCGCTGTGGTGGGAATCAGGTCGGAGATGTAACACGCGGTCTTGCCATCGCTTTTAATAATTACCGCTTGCATGTTCGCGGTGTGCCCCCGGAAAATATTCGCGAATACCCCGGGAACGATCTCCTGGTCGCCATGCAGCAGGTGCATTTGGCCATTGTCGATCAGCGGGTCATAGTTCTCGCTGATATAGCTGATAGCGTCGCGCTCGTGCTGGCGACGTCCGTGTTGCCATTCGCCCTCTTGCGCGTAATACTGCGCTTTGGGAAAAGTTGCGACCACCTGACCATTCTTGCGTACCGTGTTCCAGCCACAATGATCGAAGTGCAGGTGAGTATTAATGACCACATCAATGTCGTCGGGCGCTATCCCACCAGCACTGAGATTCTCCAGCAACTTTGCCGGCTGGCCGTAGATCTTGGCCATTTTTTCTGAGAGTTTGTTGCCAATCCCCGTTTCGATCAGCACGTTGTGCTTGCCAGTGCGCACCAGCAGCGAATTGAGTCCGACGACGACGCGGTTCTGCTCGTCAGCTTTCACCTTTCTCGACCACATGACCTTTGGCACGACACCGAAGAATGCGCCGCCGTCAAGGTAGTAGGTTCCATCAGAGAAGACGGTCAGTTCGAAATCACCGAGGGCAAGCCGCTCCATCGATCAGTGCTCCTTCGGAAAAGAGGAACCCGAGCTTTGCTCGGGCCCACATGGGCTACTTTAACTCTCGCTCGAAATGTTCCTGCATCATGTGGAACAACTGGGTACGCGCTTCAGGCCCAGAGATACTGTGAGTTTTGTTCGGATAAAACATTAACCGGAATTGCTTGCCTGCTTTGATGAGCGCGTCCACCATCTGGACGCTGTTCTGCAGGTGAACGTTATCATCGCTGGTACCGTGGACCAGCAGAAGCGCGCCATGCAAGTTGCCTGCGGCCTTGGGTATGGAGGAGTCGTCGTACGCCTTAGCATCTTGTTTGGGCAATCCCATGTAGCGCTCGGTATAAATCGAGTCATAATTGCGCCAGTCGGTCACAGGAGCAACCGCCACGCCTGCTTTGAATGCCTCGGAATGAGTCATCGAATAGAGAGTCATTGATCCGCCGTAACTCCAGCCCCAGACCGCGACGCGCTCTTTGTCAAGTTGCGGGTATTGTGCGAAAAGACTATTGAGCGCGGCAAGTTGATCTTTCAATTCAATTATCCCGAATTCCTTGCGGATGGCAGTACTGAATGTTCTGCCGCGATTTGGAGTGCCGCGGTTATCCACGGAGAAGACGGCTAAACCCCGCCTGACGAGAAGCTCATGGAAGAGCTCGGTCGTGCCACCCCAGGCATTGCGCACCAGTTGCCCGGCCGGGCCTCCGTAGACGCTCACGATCACGGGAATTTTGGCGCTGGGTCTCCCTTCCGGCGGCAGGAGGAGTTGACCATATAGAGTAGCGCCATCGTCGGCTTTGAACTCCAGATACTTGGGAGCAGTCAGGTCGTAATCGGCTACACTGCGTGATTCCCAGAATTTGTGACAGCTCCGCTCCAGGTTGCAGACGGCGAAACTGGGTGGCGTGAGTGCAGAGGAATAGTTGTCTACCAGAGACTTGCCATTATCTGCGAATGTGACTTTGTGCGTCCCTTCACCGGGCATGACTTCATGAAAGGCTGACCCGTCCAGCTTCACACCGTAGACCTTGGTTTGTCGCGGGTCATCTTTATTTGCCGTGAAGAAGACGGTACCAGAATCTTCATCCACCCCTTCGACTCCGAGCACCTCATAGTTTCCTTGCTCGAGCTGGCGTTCGAGCTTCGCATCGGCTGCAAGCAGATGCTGCTTGTCAAAGCTGTAGACATACAGGTGGGTGTGGCCGTCGCGCCAGCTCGACCACAGGAAACGGTCCCCCGACTTGAGAACCCGAAAGTCATCGTTAACGTTCACCCACGCTTCTGGACTGGTTTCGGTCAGCACCTTGCGCGAACTGCCGGAGTGCGCGTCCACAAAGTACAACTCCATTGTGTCCTGTATGCGGTTGAGGACTTCCGCCCAGAGCAGCCCGTCGCGCAGCCAGCCGAACCGGGGAATGTAAATATCAGTCTCTTTCGTGAGCGAAATCCATTTGACCTTACCACCACTCGCGCCCACTACGCCGAGACGCACAGACGGGTTGGTATCGCCCGCCTTGGGATACTTTTCCATGTCAACCTTGGGATGTGTAGGCAGCCAGTCAGTAATCGGGTACGTGGGCACCTGATTTTCGTCCATCTGTAGAAAGACGATTTCCTTGTTGTCGGGCGACCAGAAATAATTGCTGCGAACGCCGAGCTCTTCCGCGTAGACCCAGTCCACTTCGCCATCGAGCAAATTCTCATCTTTGTCTTTGGTGAGCTGCTTCTCGCCCTTGCCCGAAACTGGCCGTATATACAAATTGTGCTTGCGCAGATAAGCCAAGTGGGTACCATCCGGAGAAAACTTCGGATCCTCGCTTTTTTCGGGAGCAGAAGTGAACTGGACAGCCGTGCCGTTCTCGAGGTTATAGAGCCAGAGTTGGCCCTGCGAATCGAAGAGCAGATGTTTGGAATCGGGAGCCCACGAATACTCCGCCACGTGGTAGCGCGTGACCCGTTCTTTTTCACGCTCATCTGTGATCTTGTTAGAAGGCGGTGCTAGCATGGCCAACTTGGATTCGCTGACCAAAACCTTTTTCCCGCCTGTTGCAGCATCGACGTACCATAGTTCTCCGTGCTCGCCGGAGTCATCGCGCTGCACAAATGAGACCTTGGTGTTGTCGGGGCTCCACTTCACGGTTTCGGGGCTGCGTCCGGTAATGCCGCCTTCGGCGAATATGGCTTCGAGCGTTAGAGGTTTTTTCTGCGAGTTTGCGGTTACCGTGGATTGGGCGGTTCCGCGGGAGAACATCGCGAGTGTGACAAGAACTAGTAAGCCAAAAAAACGATTCACGAGCTGGCTCCAGGGACAGGCATGAACGCTGTTAGCAGGCTGAAAAGTGTAACATCGCCGGCACGGTTCGATGCATGGGAACTGTCGCGGTCAGCGGAGGCAAGAATGTAAAAGCCGTCGTGGAGACAAGACACGAAAGTTGCCAAGCCGCGGAAGCCTTTGCCAACTCTGGTCTAAAGCCTTGCATTCCAGCGACCGGAAAACATCCGTTCGCATGCTAAAATCAATCTAGTGTCATTCCTGATAATGCTTCCAGATATCGAGAACCTGCTCCAATTGCAAGAAGCCGACCGGGAGATCCGCCGTCTGAACGACGAAGTTGCGGCCCTGCCCAAGCGAGTAGCAGCGATCGAACAAAAGCTCGCAGGTACCAAAACTGTTCTGGAAAGAGCGAAAGCCTCCATCAAAACTGATGAGGCAGCCCGCCGCAAGTATGAAACTGCCATTCAAGACCTGCAGCAGAAAGTCTCGAAGTACCGCGACCAGTCACTCGACGTAAAAACCAACGATCAGTACAAAGCGTTGCTGCATGAAATCCAGTTCGCCGAACAAGATATTCGCGCCAACGAAGACAAGATACTCGAGCTCATGATCAATGCCGAGGCTCGAGAGAAAGAGGTCAAGGCGGCGGAAGCCGAACTGAAAGCGGAGATGACGGAAATCGAGCAGGAAAAGGCCGACGCGCGCCAGCGCACCGCTGAAGACGAGAAACAGCTCGCCGAGTGGAATGCCAAACGCGAAAAGCTCCGTGTGGAAGTATCACCCGATCTTCTACGCCATTACGAACGGGTGATGAAATTCCGCGGCACCGGTCTTTCCGAGGTGCGTGATCACAAGTGCATGGCGTGCCAAATGATGCTTCGTCCGCAAACCTACAACGAAGTACGGAGCGGACAGCAGATCGTGACCTGTGACTCCTGTCAGCGAATTCTGTATTTCAATCCCGCGAACGAAGCGAGCATTGAGCGCACGAATATGACGCGGAAACGGCGTTCCCGGCCCAAAGCTGACGCCGATCAGGCCTGGTACCACCGTCTGCATTACGGTGAGCATGAAGAAGTTTTTCTGGCATTTGTTAACCATGAGGGCACTTCCAGCCGCCGTATTTACGATCTCCACACCGGACGCAAGATCGGCGAAACCGAATTACGCGATGCCGACTACCGCGCCACCTTCGCCGCAGACCTTGAGAGCGCAACCCGCTTGAACGGAAACTGGAGTGAGACAGAACTTGAAGAATGGGGCGCCGAGTTGCCCATGACGGTTCTGGACGCCTTACATTCCGATCTCGCAGCCGCGCGTGTCGAGTCGGACGCGCGGACTCACGCTAAATCCAGTGAAACCGTCGTCTCCGAACACCCTGCCGCCAGCTAGATCTTCAGTTGGTAGTCGTTAGCCGTCGGTCGTTGGTCATTGGTCCTCAGCCCAATCCACTCTCATATTTTGGCACTCATCATCCCTTAAAACCGGTGTGTGTGAGCATAAACATCTCGGCGCTGTCCTCGATCCACGTAGGGGCAGATGCCATCGTCTGCACCGGTCGAGCCCAGCTCGACTACTGACTTGTCGAATGTTAGACAGAGCTTTGCTCTGCCGCCTAGCCGAGGGGCGCCTGGGCCTACGTGTTATTGCCGGGTTTAAGATTCCCTGATGCTTAAAAGTCCCACAGTTGCCACCGCGCTCCCGACGGTGAAGGTCTCCGCCCGAGGCGTTTCCCGCCTGAAAAGTGGCCATGTATGGGTCTACCGTTCTGATATCAATTCGGACGACAGCATTCCACCCGGTGCCCTGGTCGGCGTCACCGATGAGCGCGGCAAATTCCTGGGGACCGCTCTCTACAGCAGCGCATCACAGATCGCCCTGCGCATGCTCTCACCCCAACCGGTCACGGATTTGCCGGCTCTGCTGCGTCAAAGAATTGAGGCCGCTATCGCCTACCGCGCTCAAGTGATCAGCGATACTGATGCCTACCGCGTTATTTTCAGCGAGGGGGATTTTATCCCGGGACTAATCGTGGACCGATATAACGACATTCTTTCTCTCCAGGTGCTTACGCAGGCCATGGATGCTGAGCCGGTGCGGCAGGTATTGATCCAAAAGCTGAACGAGGAGCTCAAGCCCGCAGGAATTGTGGAGCGAGTCGAGCCTCGCATCCGCGAGTTAGAGCAGCTCCCGCCGCGCACTCCTGGTTTGCTTTACGGCGAGAAGAAGGACACTGTTTTCACCATGAACAACGTTCGCTTTCATTACTGCGGGCTCGAGGGACAGAAGACCGGTGCCTTCCTCGACCAGCGGGAAAACTATGCCGCCGCCGCTCAATACGCCCATGGCGAAGCCTTGGATGTTTTCTGCTATCAAGGCGGGTTCGCCCTTCACCTGGCCGGGCGCTGCTCGACGGTAACTGGAGTGGACAGCTCTCGGCCGGCCTTGGAAATGGCCGAACAGAACGCTGCTCTGAATGGACGAGAGATCGAGTGGATTGAGGCCAATGCTTTCGACCTGCTCAAGGACTACGCCGCAGCCCGTCGTCAGTACGACACGATCATCCTCGATCCACCGGCGTTTGCTAAGAGCAAGCGCACCCTCGAAACTGCGCTTCGTGGCTACAAGGAATTGAACCTGCGTTCCCTCAAGATGCTCCGCCCCGGCGGAACCCTCGTCACCTGCTCATGTTCCTATCACGTGAGCCAAGCCGATTTTCTGGAAATCCTTGCCGAGGCTTCTCGCGATGTCCACAGAACTATTCGAATCTTGGAAAACCGCACCCAGGCCCGGGACCATCCCATAGTGCTGACGGTGCCCGAAACCGCCTACCTGAAATGCGCAATAGCCCATTGTAAGTAATTGAAAGTACACTCATACATGTGCTTGACAACAACCCGCTCAAGTTTTATGCTAGGCACATACTAAACAGATGCCTTTAGGGAAGTTTCCAGGAGCCCTAAGAAAACCATTTCTATTAAAGGAGGAATGACTTATGACAATGCTAACCCGTTGGGACCCGTTCCGTGAGTTCGTTACTCTGCAAGATCGTATGAATCGCTTGTTCCGCGAACCGTTTGCCCCTGAAGGCCGGGAAGAATCGTTGACCACCACAACCTTTGCTCCGCCGGTCGACGTCTACGAGGACGAGCACAACGTTACTCTGAAGATTGAAGTTCCGGGCATCGATGAGAAAGACATCGATGTTCGCATTGAGAACAACACCCTTACCGTGCACGGCGAGCGCAAGTTCGAGAAGGAAGAAAAGGAGGAGAACTACCGTCGCGTCGAGCGGCAGTATGGAAGCTTCACCCGCTCTTTCACGCTCCCCAACACGGTCGACCCGGAGCAGGTGCATGCCAACTATGACAAGGGCGTGCTGAAGATCAGTATGGCCAAGAAGGCTGAAGCCAAGCCCAAGCAGATCAAGGTCAACGTTGGCAGCGAGAAAACCCTTGAGGGTAAAGAGATCAAGGGCGTGAGCAAGGCCGCGTAAGCTAATTGTCTACGGTCGTGAAACGGGAGACGGAGCCGTGCCCTTCTCCCGTTTTTTTGCGACAAGAAACACATTGGCCAGACGCGTTAGTCTGGCTGGTCGAGCGGAGCTCGAATATGCAGGCGGTCATTTTGAGCGAAGCGAAGAATTTGTGCATTTTGTTTTAGTCGAATTCCGAAATACGTAGATTTTCCGCCTTAGTTAAAATGATAACCAGTGTAAGGAGTTCACATGCCCATCCGTTGGGACAAATTCACGCTAAAAGCGCAGGAATCGGTGCAGCGCGCCAACGATTTGGCGTCCGAGCACGGCAATCCTGAGTTGCTGCCAGTGCATCTGCTCGCCGCACTGCTTGAAGACCGCGAAGGCATCGTTCCGCCCATCGTGGAGAAGATCGGCATTGCCGTGCAAGCAGTGCTCAATGAGGTGTACCGCGAGATTGAGCGCCTCCCCAAGATCGGCGGAGGTGTCGCACAGGCTACCCTTTCCCAGCCTATGAACCAGCTTCTCGAGCGGGCCTTCAAGGAGGCCGATAATTTTAAGGATGAGTACGTTTCTACCGAGCATCTGCTACTCGCCATCACGCAGCTCAAGCGCGACGCTGCCCAGGAGCTTCTGGCTCGTCACGGCGCCACTCACGAGGCCATCCTCAAAGCGCTTACTGCGGTCCGCGGATCGCAGCGTATTACCGACCAGAATCCCGAAGCCAAGTACCAGGCGCTCGAACGCTATGCCCGTGATCTCACTGAACAAGCGCGGCGCGGCAAGCTCGATCCGGTGATTGGACGCGATGAAGAAATCCGCCGCGTGGTCCAAGTCCTCTCGCGTCGCACCAAGAACAATCCGGTGCTCATCGGCGAGCCTGGCGTGGGCAAAACCGCCATCGTGGAGGGACTGGCGCAGCGCATTGTCTCCGGCGATGTACCGGAAGTCTTGAAAAGCAAGCGAGTCGTTGCTCTCGACCTGGGATCGATGGTGGCCGGAGCCAAGTACCGCGGCGAATTCGAAGACCGGCTGAAGGCCGTTTTGAAAGAGATCGAAGACTCGCAGGGTCAAATCATTCTCTTCATCGATGAGCTGCACACGCTGGTGGGCGCGGGCGCGGCGGAAGGCGCGATCGACGCCTCGAATATGTTGAAGCCGGCGCTGGCCCGCGGCGAACTGCGCGCCATTGGAGCAACAACGTTAAACGAATACCGCAAGTACATCGAAAAGGATGCAGCCCTCGAACGTCGTTTCCAGATTGTGTTCGTCGGCGAGCCGAACGTCGAAGACACGATTGCAATTCTGCGTGGACTTAAAGAGCGTTACGAAGTGCATCACGGGGTGCGCATCAAAGACTCGGCCATTGTCGCCGCCGCCACACTTTCGCATCGTTACATCTCCGATCGCTTCTTGCCCGACAAAGCGATCGATCTCATCGACGAAGCGGCGGCCTCCCTGCGCATCCAGATCGATTCCATGCCAACCGAGATCGACCAGCTCGAGCGGAGAGCCACACAACTGGAAATCGAGCGCCAGGCGCTGAAGAAGGAAGATGACCCGAATTCCCGCGAACGGCTGGCGGCAATCGATAAGGAATTGGCCGAAGTACGCGAAAAGTCCAATGCGCTGAAAGCCAACTGGAAAAAAGAAAAGGACATCATCGCCCGCTCCCGCGAGCTGAAAGAGAAGATCGAACAATTGAAGCTCGAAGAGCAGACGGAAGAGCGAAAGGGCAACCTAGCGCGCGTGGCGGAGATCCGCTATGGCTTGCTTCGCCAGACGGAAGAAGAACTAAAGAAGGTCACCGCACAGATGGACGGAAACGTTGTCGGCGGGCGCACCACTCGGATGCTGAAGGAAGAAGTCGACGAGGAAGACGTCGCCCGCATCGTCTCCAAGTGGACCGGCATTCCGGTCTCGAAGATGCTCGAGGGCGAGGTAAAGAAACTGATCAACATGGAAGACGGACTGCGCCAGCGAGTCGTGGGTCAGGATGCGGCACTGGAGCGCGTTTCGAACGCCATCCGCCGCTCGCGCGCAGGCTTGAGCGATCCTAAACGTCCGATCGGCTCATTTATCTTCCTTGGCCCGACCGGTGTAGGAAAAACCGAACTGGCCCGCGCTTTGGCAGAATTCCTCTTCGATGATGAGCATGCTATGGTGCGCATCGATATGTCCGAGTACATGGAGAAGCACGCCGTTTCACGTTTGATCGGCGCGCCTCCGGGATATGTGGGTTACGAAGAGGGAGGCCAGCTCACGGAGCAGGTACGACGGCGTCCGTATGCGGTTGTGCTCTTCGACGAGATCGAAAAAGCTCATCCTGATGTCTTCAACATCCTGCTGCAGATCATGGACGATGGCCGCCTGACCGACGGCAAAGGCCGCACCGTCGATTTTCGCAACACGGTGATCATCATGACCTCGAACATTGGGTCT
>Ga0066701_10000507_pt1 | contig 11433 bp, 8 predicted proteins | sample GraSoiAngelo_150_FD_66453 | JGI IMG/M metagenome (GOLD analysis project Ga0066701, IMG submission 66453) | Grasslands soil microbial communities from the Angelo Coastal Reserve, California, USA - 14_1009_09_40cm | ecosystem: Environmental > Terrestrial > Soil > Grasslands | place: USA... | reverse complement strand
CTTTGGAACGCGGGGCAAGCGATCGACCTGATCACGTTCACGCAAGTGCTGCGTGATCGGAATTTGCTCGAAAGCGTGGGCGGCGCCGCATTTGTCACGAGCCTGTTCACGTTCGTCCCGACGGCCGCGAACGTGCAGTACTACCTCGACATCGTTCGCGACAAATACATTCTTCGCGAAATCATCGCTGCCTCTACAGAGAGTGTTCGGCGCGCTTACGAGGAACAGGACGAGGTGAACAATCTTCTCGACGAAGTAGAACAAAGAATCTTCGCCGTGGGCGACGATCGCTTCAAGGGCCAGATGCTCTCGATGAAGGATCAGGTGATGGAAGCAATCGAATCAATCGAGAAGCTTTACGAACGCAAGGGCGGCATCACGGGAATCTCCACCGGGTTTGTCGAGTTCGATCGGATGACCAGCGGCTTGCATCCCACGGAAATGATCGTGATTGCGGCACGGCCAAGCATGGGAAAGACGGCGCTCGCCATGAACATCGCCGAACACGTCGCGATTAACGAAAAACTGCCCGTCGGAGTGTTTAGTTTGGAAATGAGCAGTCAGCAGCTCGTTCAACGTCTGCTTTGCTCGCGGGCGCGCGTAAACTTGCAAAAAGTGCGCGACGGATTTTTGGGCGAGCGGGATTTTCCGAGTCTAACAGCCGCGGCCTCGAAGTTGGCGGAAGCGAAAATCTTCATCGATGACAGCGCCAGTCTCACCATTCTCGAACTGCGTGCGAAGGCGCGCCGGCTCAAAGCGCAGCAACAGGTGCAGCTGATCATCGTCGATTATTTGCAACTGCTCAGATCGACATCTCGCCGGGCGCAGGACAATCGGCAGCTGGAAATCTCCGAAATTTCCGCGGGGCTGAAAGGTCTAGCCAAGGAACTGAAAATTCCGATTATCGTGGTGGCTCAATTGAATCGACAGCCAGAGCAACGCTCTGGCGGCAAACCGCGCTTGAGCGATCTTCGCGAATCCGGCTCAATCGAACAGGACGCAGACCTGGTCGGATTACTTGTCAGGCCGGAAATTTACGAGGAGGACGAAGAAGCGCGTGCGGAAAAAGCAGGCGAGGCCGAGTTCATTATTGCCAAGCAACGCAACGGTCCGGTGGGTGAGATTCCGCTCACGTTCCTCAAGGAATTCACGCGGTTCGAAACTCGGGCGCGCAACGTAAACGAGCCCGACGAGGCATTCTAGTGTAACGCATGCGTTTCGCGTGCTGGCGAGCGGGTCCTCCCGATCGCAAGCACGCGAGGCGCGCGCTACCCAAGACTTTTCGCGGCTTCGATGACATGCTTTGCGCATCGATGCCGCGCTCTTTCATCACTTTTTGGTCGCTGGGCGGGCTCAGGCCGCAGTGCTTCAAAGCGGGATCGATACCTCATAGAAAGCTTTTCGGGCGAAGCGGTTCCTACTAGCATGTTTTTGGGAACTACCCATGCCCACCGAATCGACAACCGATCCAAAATTCGACATCGGGCACATCTTGTTTATCGACGTCGTGGGCTATTCAAAATTGAACATCGATGAGCAGAGCAGATTGCTAGGCGCGCGGTCGCGCCGAGAAAGTGCTGCACAAACCGTGGAACTTCCTGCTCGCTCAGTTTGCTGAAGCCGACCGCATCAGCGAAAAGCATCGCGACGATGTGCGAACGAAATGTTTGCAGCGGCGGACTCGGACCGTCGTCTGTTTTGTCTCGGCGGTCAGAGACCGCCGCTACAACGGGAAGCGAACTCCGAGCACTTTCGCGAGCATGGCCGCTTCCCCCACAGATCTTCTCCAGATTGATGATCTCTGGCTCGTAACCGAGCGTTCGCCAATTCTTGATCACGCTCGCAGCCCCGCCGGGCCCGTCTCCGCTTTTTCCGTCCCATACGGCGAGCGGAACCAACGCTGTGTCCAGTTGGCGGGCGCGGATCGCGGCCAAGCCCAGCAGCATCTGATTGCAAAACTCGTAGGAGATACCACCGATCTCGAGCTTCTGCGTCGAGACCATGATGACGCGCGCGGCACGTTCGAGCACGCGTTCAAATCGGGCGCGCCAGTTTGAATTCGGAACAAAATCCACGCTATCGTGAATGAATTGTCCGGTTTCATACGGCAATGCGACCGTGACCTCAACGCCGCGATCGAGCATTGCTTCGAGAAAAAGAATGTCCGATCCGCACGCGGCCGAGGCGAGACCGAATCCCGGTTTCAACCTTTCGATCTTGTTGCGAATCTCCTTTCCCACGGCCGCTTCGAGTTCCGCCGGAAAACGCCGCGACGGCCGATCGGGCCGGTCGATCATGTGACCGGCGAATACAATTACGTTTGGGACGCGCAGAAATTTATCGATCCAGCCTAGGTCCTCGCCCCAATAGTGGAGAATCAACCGCGCGTTGCGACGGCTCGATTGCCAATCGCCAAACCGATCCTTTCCCGCCTCAGCCGCACGCGCATACCATTTTTCAGCTTGGGCAAGGTCGCGGCAAATCAAAGCGGCTTCACCGAGCGCGGCGAGCTCCCAGTATTGGTCGCCACTCGCATCCTGAATTTCTTTGAGACATGCGTCCCGGACGTTGCTCGCGATCTCACAAGCCCTCTCCTTCTCTCCGATGAGCAACTGCATCGTGGCGGCGTTGATTCCCGTCCAATAACCGCCCGTCAATTTTATGCCCCAGATACGTTTCGGCAGCACGCCGCAAAAGCCGTTCGCGCTCCGATGCCAATCCAGCGCCCGCGGCGAGGTCTTTGTAAGTGCGGCCGAGCATGCCGAGCGTCTCTTCATCGGTTTGTCCCTCACGCCGGATTTCCTCAAGCATCGTATTCGCGCGCTCGGTCGCTCCGCTACGCGCGAGCGCGAGGACCTGAAGCTGCCGCAAGCGCGGATCGCCCGGCAAAATCGCCAATCCCTCCGTGATAACGTCGAAAGCGAACAGCGGTTCGCCTTGATGCAAAATGCGCTCTCCAAGCGCGCGATAAATTTCCGGTGAGCGCGACCATTCTTCGACATCACGCGCGCGCCAGATCGACATCAGCTGCGTCACATCGCCGGCGGCAACGGAGCCGAGCAGCTTGTCGATCTTGTCGGACACGCCCCGAATATTATGCGTTCGCCGCTCGTTGCCGAAGAACAAATTCAGTCAGATGGCTCGAAGCAAAATCCGCGATAGCGCGACACCATTCCGACCTTTGGAAAACAAGAGGTTGCGGCGAGGGCGCCGCAATCGGCACGGCGAGGCGCCTGCGCTCCCCCAGAGTCAGAGGTTGCGCGTGGCCTCCACAACGTGCTGCGCGTCGATGCCGCGCTCTTTCATCACTTCGGCGCCGGGCGCGCTCAAGCCGAAGTCATGCAGGCCGATCACTTTTCCGTCGAGACCGACGTATTGGAACCAAATCTCTGGCACGCCCGCTTCGATTGCGACACGGCGCCGGCATGATTTTGGAAGAACTTCTTCGCGATATTCCGCTGATTCGCGATTGAAGCGTTCGAAGCACGGCAGCGATACGACACGCGCGCCATCGCCGAGCTCTTTTGCCGCCGCGAGCGCGTGTTGCAATTCGCTCCCGCAAGACATGATGATAAGATCGAGTTTCTCTTTTTCTTTTTTGGCAATGTAACCACCGCGCAGTACTCCTTCACGACGCAAGTTCGCATCGATTTCGTTCAAAATCGGAACGACCTGGCGCGTGAGCGCGATTAGTGTCGGTCCATTGGTTCGCTGGACCGCGGCGACAAATGCGCCTGCGGTCTCTTCAGGATCGGCTGGACGAATCACATCGATGTGGGGCATCAAACGAACCGAGCTCACCGTCTCAACCGGTTCATGGGTCGGGCCGTCTTCACCGACACCAATCGAATCGTGCGTGAAAATGTAAATGTTCGGCAGATGCGCAAGCGCGCCGAGCCGAATCGACGCCCGGCAATAATCGGTGAAAACCATGAAAGTTGCGCCGGATGCACGGAACATTCCGTGATAAGAGATGCCGTTCAGAATCGCGCACATGCCGTGCTCGCGAATTCCGAAACGAATATTGCGACCACTGGGGGTGTTCCGAGTGAAATCCCCCCCGTCCTTGATGTAATTCAATGTCGATCCATGCAGATCGGCGCTGCCGCTGATCAGCAACGGCATCGCTTGCGCGATTGGCTGCAAGGCTTCGCTGCCGGCCTTGCGCGTCGCGAGCTGCGCGTCTTTCGGAAACTCCGGAATTTTGGATAAAAGATCGACAGGAACTTTCCTGTCGATTCCGTCATCGAGCATTTTCGCTCTGTCGGGATTTTTCTTGCGCCACTCGTTGTAAGTTTTCTCCCAGCGATCGTAGTCAGCTAGCAACTTCTTTTTGTGCTCGGCGAAGTAATCGCGCACTTCTTGCGAGACGAAATAATGTTCGTCGGGCAATCCAAGCCCTTTGCGCGCGGCATCGACAAACTTTGCACCAGCCTCGCCGTGCGCCTTATGCGTCCCGGCAACTTCCGGAACGCCTTTGCCGATGAGGGTATGTGCGATGATGAACTGCGGTTTGCCGTTGTCGCGCTCCTTCGCGATGTTCAGCGCATCGAGAAATTGTTGCATGTCCTCGCCGTCGATCTCCTGGACATCGAATCCGTACGCCTCAAAACGCCTTCCAGTGTCCTCGCTCTGTGTCTCCTTTGCCGCGGCATCCAGCGTGACCGCGTTGGAATCATAGATGATGATCAGATTATCGAGACCGAAATGTGCGGCGAACGCGCTCGCTTCAGATGCAACGCCTTCTTGCATGTCGCCATCGCCCGCCAGGCAGATGATGTGCTGATCGAAAATCTTGTGCTCGTCCGTGTTGAAGCGTGCCGCCGCCATTTTCGCGGCTACGGCGATGCCGACGGCATTACCGACGCCCTGTCCCAGGGGGCCAGTCGTACATTCTACTCCGGGGGTCTCACCAAATTCCGGATGGCCCGGCGTCTTACTGTGCAATTGCCGAAACCGTTTGATCGCCGACATCGGTAAGTCATAACCACTCAGGTGCAGCCAGGCGTAGAGAAACATGCTCCCGTGCCCGGCGGAGAGAACGAAATAGTCGCGATTGATCCAGCGCGGTTTGTCCGGATTGTGTTTGAGCGCATAGCCGTAGAGCACCGCTCCCATTTCGGCGCAACCAAGGGGGAGGCCCAAGTGTCCTGATTTCGACGCCTGCACGGCATCCATACACAACCCGCGTGCTTCGGTCGCTGCCCTCGAGAGAATTTCGACATTTAGACTCATGGAAAGAAAGATTTGAATTTTCGGATTAAGATTGAAAGCGCGAATCTCTATATGGCGGAACATTCGACTTCGACAATGTATTTTCCATCGCTGAACACCGTCTGCCGTTGAATTTCAACCTCCAAAGCCCGATATGTTTGTGAATCCACCATCACTCCTGCAGATGGTCGAGCGGCTTGAACGTCTTGCAGGTAGGTTGCCTTCCAGAATCCAGAAAGCGGTCCTCAGCGAGCTGACTCCACTGAAGCAATTGTTTCTCCAGCAGCGTCCACCGCGTTTTCTTTTTGCCGGCTCATCTAAAATATCCGTAGGGGAAATTGTCGGTGCGCTTTTCAGTCCAGCGACCTTCGCTCGAGCGGACGATGCTCCTCTCCCTCTTTACCGTTGGTTCGATCTCAGCGTTAGTGAGCGCGGAACGATCTCGATCCTCGACGCCCGCGGCGCTGATGATTCGACTGCCATTCAGCTCCAGGACGAACTCAAATATCAACCTGCCGATATTATTTTCTTCTTCAGTGACGAGCGAATTGCACGGAGGGCCGAGGAGCGCGACCTGGATGATTTAACCAGGTATTTTGCCTGGAACAAGACGTCGGAGACCGGCAGCAAGATAATTGAGGTCATCATTCCGGCGCTGGGAGAGGCAGCTGGCCCCAATCAGACCAATCTCGCCGTATTTCAGCTGCGATCAGCGTCTCGACCAAATGCGGCAGGCCACGAACCTTTCTTGGAGACGTTGAGATTTGCCCGCGCAGATCGAGATCAACACTCGGAACTGCCCGATGCGCAGGCCCAACGACTCATGTCGATCCTAGCGCACGAGTTGCCGAACGAGGCGCGAATGGAAATGATCAGGATATCGCGAAATCGCGAAGCCCAGCATAAAGTCGCGCAGCTTCTCGTGAAATCAACGACTGCCATCTGTGCGGCAATCGGCGCACAACCGATCCCGCTCGCCGATCTGCCCATCCTAACAAGCTTGCAGGTCATGATGATTTCCGGAATCATGTATGTGAGCGGGCGTGAGCGCAGCTGGCGCGCCGCGACGCAGTTTATCGGCGCTCTTGGTGCGAATGTGAGCGCAGCGATGCTTCTGCGTGAAGGCACCCGCGCGATCCTGAAATTCTTTCCCGGTTGGGGAAACGTCGTCTGTGGGCTGGTAGCTGGATCTGGAACATACGCGATTGGCCGCGCCGCCACCGTATTTTTTATCGACGGCGTTTCGTTGAAGGATGCGCGCCGAACGTATCTGACCAGTCGCAAAAGGCGGGCGCAACTTGCTCTTCCGGGCGAAGAATTGGCAAGGAGAAGGCCGTCTCATGAGAAATGACCGCGGCTTTCGGTTTCAGTTAGGCGTTGAATAACTTGTGAATAAGATGCCCCCGCTCGACGTATTTTGTTCACAGGATTTTGTGAACAGACACGCGAGTTTCCGCGCTTTCCGAGACGTTTGATAATCCTTGTATGAAGCTCTCCGAGATCAGAGCGACGCTCCGAGAAATAGGCGTTTCACCAGTCAAGACTCTCGGACAAAATTTTCTGCATGATCAAAACCTTGCACGCTGGATTGTCGATCAAGCCAACATAAGTCCACACGATTACGTGGTAGAAATCGGACCTGGATTAGGAGCGCTGACCAGATTGGTGCTTGAGAAAGGCGCGCGTGTTCTCGCGATCGAAAAAGACAGACGACTCGCAAATTTTTTGCGCGAGCGCCTGAGTGATCCACGGCTTGAAGTGTTGACCATTGACGCGCTGAAGTTCGATGGGCGCGTTCTTTTTTCGCATCGTCGAGTGAAACTGCTTGGAAACCTTCCCTACAACATCTCAAGTGCGTTGCTCTTCAGGTTCCTGAACTACCCAAGTCCCATCTCACTGTGGTTGTTTATGTTACAAAAGGAGATGGCGCTACGTCTTTCCGCCTCGCCGTCCACTCGTGATTACGGATCTTTGACCTTACACGTGCAATTGCACCATCGCGTGCAGTACCTACGCACGATTTCAGCACCAGTTTTTTTTCCAAAACCCGACGTCGATTCCGCGCTGGTGCGGGTGTTGCCTCGTGATCCGCTTGAATTACCTGCACGTGACGATGAGTTGCTTGCGAAGTTGATTCGATGCGGCTTCTCTCAAAGAAGAAAGCAATTACGGAAATTGCTCCAGGGGCGTGTCACGAATTGGGAGCGCGCCGCTTCGACTCTGGGTTTCAATCCCGCAACTCGAGCGGAAGAGCTCTCGCTGCTTCAATGGATTAGTTTGGCGAATTACATCGAGCCTAGTGCGTATCCAGCTACTTCAGCTACGAGAAATGAGCTCTTCCCAGTCGTCGATAGGAACGATCGAATTTTACGATATGTGCAGCGTTCCGACGTGCATGGGAATAACTTGCGACATCGCGCCGTGCATATCCTAATTTTCAACCAAGCAAACGAAGTTTATTTGCAGCAGCGCTCCCGTTGGAAAGATAGATATCCCATCAAATGGGACTCCAGTGCTGCTGGACATGTAGCGACCGGAGAAAGCTATGACCAAACGGCCCGACGCGAGCTGGAAGAGGAGCTAGGTGCAAAAGATGTCTATCTCAGAAAGATTCTCAAGCTTCCTGCCTCAGCACGCACTGACCAGGAGTTTATCTGGCTGTATCGAGGAGAGATTAGCAGTAATCCTGCGCCAAACCGAAGTGAAATTGAGACTGGTGCTTTTTTTCCTCCCGCTGTTGTCGACGATTGGGTCACGACGCGACCTGAAGATTTCGCACCTGGGTTTATCGAATGCTGGAAAGAATATCGCAAAAGCAGCCCTGCTAACCGCGATAAGTTTACTTAAACCCAACAAATCTCCGCTGAGGCAAACGGCGCATGACCGCGCGCTTGAATTTCCGTGCAGCACGTTTTGCTGCTTCCTTTCCCCCGTAAATGCTGTCGCTAAACATCTTTGTCACGACTTCATTGCCGCGCAGAAAATGAACCTGAAAGCCATGCGTTTGTTTCTTCGCACGAGCTTTTGTGTCGATGCGGCGGATGTTCGCTTCCGACTCGGGGTTAGGGCGTCTTCGCATGAGGACAAATTAACGAGAAGCTAACTAAACAATCCCTGGAATCAATGAGTCAAAGTTGAGGAACTCACCTGGCGCAATGTTTCTGGAGAAGGGAGGCTCCAAGGACGCCATTTTTTTTCGTATTCGACCGCAGGCAATAATGCATAGCAAGGATGGCGCCTGGCTCGCAACCATGTGATCAACTTCACGAGGTCTGGCTTCGCCATCGTCGTACAGCCAGTGGTCGGCCGATTAATACCGCGCCGGATATGAAAAAAAATCGCGCTGCCCACACCCGGCACCGGTGGATCGGAATTGTGCCGGATCTCGATAAGCCACTGATACGCGAAATCGCCTGATCGCATTTTTTCATGCGTGTAATTGTCTGGAGGATTCTTCGGATCAATCACGATATGCCGATTATAATTCGGCGACCGCGGGTCGTCGCTCCAAACGTCCGATTCAGTTACTTGATGGTAGGGATAGTCGGCTCCCGGCGGCAAACTCTGATCGTACCCAAAAACCTGCCCGATCTCGAAAACTCCAGCAGGCGCTCGTCCGTCTCGTTCTTTCTTTCGAAGGCCGGGCTCGCCTTGCCCGGCGAGCCCGGTTCCCCAGGCGACTCCGTTTTTGCCAAACAGGGCCGGGAAAGGTCCAGCTACGGGCGTCCAATCGCCGCCGCGCGATCGCTCAAATAATCGCAACTCTCCGCGCATTGAATTCCATGTCGGCGCGATGCCGAGGATGAGCTGTGTGCAATCATCCGGAAGTCCATCAGCGCAAGCGTTGCTTCCCAGCCACATCAGCAGACAGATCGATAAGTAGCGAAAGATCGACATAAGCATTCCTCAGACTCGATGCGCGTTCAGGTAATTCCGGCAGTCTCTACTGCAGCCGTGTCTGCGGGAAGATATTTCACGCCGATTAGCCAAGCCAGGCCGGAGACGAAAATTATTCCAGACACGAACAGAAACGCTACATGCATGTTCGTGTGACCGCCGATGTAACCAAGCACCCAGAATGCCTGCACGTCGCCCAACGCGTGGACGACGAAAATGTTTGCAGCAAATGCCGTCGCGCGCACAGCCGGCAGCGAGACGTTGGCCAGCGCCGTGTTTGAGGGACCTGTGTTCAAGAACAAGAAAAAGATCGCGAAGAACATCGCGATCCATGCCGCGGGAAACGGAATGTAAAGGGTCGCAATGAAAATTGGACATGCGATTAGCATGCCGATTCCCGAGACCCAGAAATAGGAACCAGCGAAACGCGAACGCAACTTATCCGCAACGATGCCGCCCAGAAGCGTCGAGGTCAAACCAGCGACTACAGTGATTAGTCCGAAGATCGTTCTGCTCAAGGCCGGGCTTTGATTTCGATAAGCGAGATACGCCGATACCCAATACCCCAAACCACCGGTTACAAAAGTCATTAATGTTTGCGCGATGCAATTGATGAGATAAGAGCGTGTGCGGAAGAGTCTCAGGTAATCCCTAAGGCTGCGACGCGGCGATTCTTGCACCAGGTGATGTGCGGTAACGCGCGGATCGCGTTGCCAGAAACACAGCAGGCCCAGCAGCAAACCCGGCGGCGCCACGAGATAGAATGCCCAGCGCCAGCCGAGGTGAGCACCGATCAAGCCGCCGATGACATAGCCCAGCGCGCTGCCGACTGGAATGGCCGCGCAAAAAATCGCCATGACCCGGCCGCGAGTTTCAATCGGGAAAAGATCGGATAAGATTGTCGGTGCAGCCGGGCCGTAGCCGCCTTCGCCAATTCCAACGCAAATTCGAGTCGCAAACAGAACGGCGAACGTTGCCGCCAAACCGGAGCCGCCGCTGGCCACGCTCCACAAGATCACAGCAGAACCGACGATGATCCATCGCGAGAACCGATCGGCGAGCAAGCCGAGAATCGGTGCGCTGATCATGTAAGTTACGAAAAACGCGTCACCGAGCAGACCGGTCTTCGTCATGGCGTTTACGTCGCCAGTTGCGAAAAAACTCGCGCGAATATCAGGCTCGAGCGCGGCCAGAATTTGCCGATCGATGTAATTAAACAAATTGATCCCGAGCAGAAGCAACAGCGCACCGTTCGCGCCGCTAATGGATTTCTTCATGCCACCTTCCACCGCCAGTTGCCGATTGCAGATGGCCACGCGTTAATTGTAAATGATAAACGATGGCTTCCATGTCCGCCGCTGAACGCGCGCTCTATTTCTTCGGCCGCGCGCTGGTGCGTTGCTTTTATCGGGTCACTGCGCTGGGAATCAACAATCTGCCGGAAGGCGGATTTCTCCTTTTGCCCAACCACATTAGCTGGGTTGATGCCATCGTCTTGCAACTCACTTGCCCGCGTCCAATTCGGTACATCATCGACGAGGAATTTTATCGCAAGCCTCTCCTGCATCCGTTTTTGCGGCTGGTGAAATGCATCCCGATCGATACGCGGCATTCGCATTCCGCCATTCGCGCCGCGACGGAAAAAATCGCCGAGGGTGAGATCGTCTGTCTTTTTCCCGAAGGCCAGCTTGAACGCACCGGGACGTTATTGCGGCTGCGGCGTGGTTACGAGTTAATTGCACGCCACATCAATGCGACGGTCGTCCCGGTCTGGCTCGACCAGCTCTGGGGCTCAATTTTCTCATTCCAAGGCGGAAAATTTTTCACGAAGTTCCCGAAGCGCATCCCGTATCCTGTTACAATTGCGTTCGGTAAGCCGCTCGAAGCGAATGCTGCCGATATCGCGACCGTGCGCGAAGAGTTGCTCAAGCTCGGCGAATTTTGTTTCAGCCGGCGGCCATCGTTAGATCGACATCTTGCTGAGCTGTGCATTCTCGGATTGAAGAAAAGACCCTTCGCGACCGCCGTCGTCGATGGACTCGATCACAGCTTCTTGACCCGGTCGAAATTGCTCGGCGCCGCCGCGGCATTGAGCCGTTATCTTCGAAAGGAATTTCCCGGCGAGCGAATTGCCATTGTCCTGCCTGCGAGCAAAGGATCGATGCTGGCGAATCTGGCAGTGACACTGGCAGACAAAGTTCCAGTCGATCTTAATTTTACAATCGGACGAGCGGCTAATGAATCTTGCTGCAAGCGCGCCAATTTGCGGGTCGCCATTTCGGCCACGCAATTCATGGAACGGCTCAAAGATTTTCCGTGGCC
>Ga0066701_10000499_pt1 | contig 11533 bp, 11 predicted proteins | sample GraSoiAngelo_150_FD_66453 | JGI IMG/M metagenome (GOLD analysis project Ga0066701, IMG submission 66453) | Grasslands soil microbial communities from the Angelo Coastal Reserve, California, USA - 14_1009_09_40cm | ecosystem: Environmental > Terrestrial > Soil > Grasslands | place: USA... | reverse complement strand
TCAAATGAAAAACTCGACGTGTTTGGGATTCGCGCAGCACCAGCGCCGTTCACCGCTGCTCCGTTTACGGTCTCAAGGATTGCTTTTTCAAATCGATCGCGCATTGAGCGAACGTGCGTTTTTCCCTCTGACAAGTATTGGGATGCGCGCTCGGCGGCTTTTCCCAGACCGACGATCGATGCGACATTTTCTGTTCCGCCACGGCGCCCGTTTTCCTGGCCGCCACCCGCAACTAATGGTTGAAAACGCGTTCGCCGGTTGACGAAAAGCGCCCCGACACCTTTTGGTCCATGAAATTTGTGCGCGGACAGAGAAAGGAAATTGATCGCCGTATCGCGGAGGCAGATCGAGATTTTCCCGGCCGCTTGCACAGCGTCGGTGTGAAAGAGCACACCTTTCTCGCGACATATCTCAGCTATCTTCTCGACCGGAAACAAAACGCCGGTCTCGTTGTTCGCCCACATCACGGAAACGATCGCCGTTTCCGGGCGAATCGCCGCCTCCAACTCGGCAAGATCGACATTTCCATCCCGATCCACACCGAGAAACGTTACCTCGCAGCCGCGTTTCGCGAGGTCCTGGCAAGGGTGCAACACGGCGCTGTGCTCAACCGCGCTTGTCACGACATGTCTGCCACGTAGCTCGAACCGTAGCGCCGAGGCGATCGCGGTATTGTTTGATTCGGTGCCGCCACTTGTGAAAACAATTTCCGGCGGTTCGCACCCGAGCAAATCTGCCAGCCGTTCCCGAGCAAGATCGATAGCCTTTCTTGCTTTTGCGGCAAAGCCATATCCGCTCGAAGGGTTTCCGTAATAGCTGGTCAGGAACGGCAGCATTTCCTCGACCACGACGGGATCGAGTTGCGTCGTAGCGTTGTTATCGAGGTAAATAAGTTCGTCATCCGCCATGGGCTCCATTGTAGAGTTAGTTGCGGCCGCTGCAACGTTGTTCCAGAGATCGGCGCTTTGTCCATTCCGATTCGACGCGGGCAACCACAGCGTCAGTCCATCATAGACGGCGGCAAGAACTCGAAGTAGCCGACCTTGAGTTGGCCGTCTTCTTCGACTATAACGACCTTGAGATTGAAGTAGGGATCAAAATTCTCATCCTTCTTCAACTCGTCCACGCTGATGCCCTGCGCGTTGGCCGCCTTTTCAACGTCCTCCGGTGAGAGTTCGGTATGGATCTGCCCGCGCAAACTCGCGCGCCGGATGTCGCCGGGAATCGAGTCGGGCATCGCGCCGATGGCGAACATGGAGTCCACCGCGCCGAATTGTTCCGCGCTGCGCCGGTTCAAAACGTCGGCATCAGTCGAAAACACGTGGAGCATCTTGGGCGCGCGCGGTGCGCCATGCGCCGCCTCGACGTATTTCATCAAGTCGGCGAATTGTTCCGCCGTCACGTTGGTCAGCGGATTCGATTCGTTTCGCGCGAACTCGGCGCGTTCCTCAGCAGGCGTAAACTGGTTGAGGGACATCCGCGCCTTGGCGTAGCTGGAGAGTAGCGCGTAAGCCTCCGCGTATTGTTGGTTCGCGATCGCAATGAAAAACGGTTTTGCCGCGACGAGATATTTGCGCTCATCGGGTTTTGCGTCCTTGTCTAAAAAATCACCCTCGTTTCCGTGAGCGGTTTTCTCTTCGCCGGCCACCGTGCCGCCATCCTGACCTTTCTTGCCGCAACTTGTCAGCAACACCGGCAGCAGAATCGCGCCGATGAGAATTGTGACACGACAGGCGACTGACACCGATAAAGTTTCCATTTTTTTCACGTGACGCCTCATTAAGAACATTTCCAAGCGATACTTATGGCGCTCGCGCGTAAGATAGATAATTCCCGCGCTTTCGCGGCAAAGGCATAAAACTGCTTGAAGGATTACCGTAATACTTTCGTAAAGGACGGCAGCATCTCCTCGATCACGGCGGGATCGAGCTGCGTCGTCGCGTTGTTATCGAGTAAATAAGTTCATCCGTCGTGGTCATCGTCATTATCAAAGTTTGGGGGCCGAATCGCACAGATAAAATAGGCAGTCGGCGGCACATTTGGCACGACACAGGACCAAATCCTGGCGACAGCTGGCGAAACAGGCGAGCAATAAAAATGACCCGAAGGCGCACCGCGTTCGTCACGAGATTGGCGATGGACTCCGGCCACCGGAAAGCTGCATTTTGTTCATTCGGTTAATTCTGTCTAAATTGCGCCGATGATCTCGATCTGGGAGCTGGCGAACTCGCAGTTGCGCGATCTTGCTGTTTACGAACCGGGAAAGCCAATCGAGCAGACGGCGCGCGAACTCGATTGCGATCCAGGCGCAATCATCAAGCTGGCCTCGAACGAGAATCCTCTTGGCCCATCGGCAAAGGCAATCGAGGCAATGCGCGCCGGATTGGAGAACGCGCATCTATATCCACATGGTGCGAGTTCTTATCTGCGCGAGGCGATCGCGGCCAGACTCGGTGTCTCGCCGGAGAACGTTATACTCGGCAACGGATCGAATGAAGTGATCGAATTTCTGGGCCACGCTTTTCTACATCGCGGTGACGATGTGATCACGTCCCAGCACGCGTTTATCGCCTATAAATTGATCGCAACCCTTTTCGGCGCGCACACGATTGAAGCCCCAAGTCCGGATTGTCAGCAAGACCTTGATGCGATGCTGGATGCGATCACGCCGAAAACGCGTCTGATTTTCATCCCTAATCCCAATAATCCAACCGGCACTTTGATTTCGCAGGGCAAGATCGACAAGTTCATGTCGCGCCTCCCGGAAAATATCATCGTTGTTTTCGACGAAGCGTATTTCGAGTTCCTCGATAATCCTCCCGACACACTCCAATACGTTCGCGAAGGCCGGAATATCGTCGTTCTGCGCACGTTTTCGAAAATTCACGGGCTCGCTGGCCTGCGCGTCGGGTACGGCGTTGCGGGGCGCGAGTTGATCGACGTGCTACAGAAAACGCGGCAACCATTTAACGTTAACAGCATTGCTCACGCTGGCGCGCTTGCCGCTCTCGCTGACGATGCGCACCAGCGTGAAACCAAGCGGGTTGTCGATGCCGGGCGCGCCTATCTGGAAGAACAATTTGCCGAAATGAAATTCAAGTTTGTTCCAGGCGCGGCGAACTTCGTGATGGTAAATGTCGGCAACGATGCCGTTATCTTTAAAGAGTTGCTTGCGAGAAAAATTATCGTGCGACGACTCAAAGGTTACAAATTGCCAGAATGGATCCGCATCTCTGTGGGAACAATGGAGCAAAATCGAAAATGCATCGCCGCGCTGAAAGAGATTCTTCGGAAAGATCAAGGGGATTGACTGCGGACGAGCAACCGATAATTGCGGGCGAGACCATCGCAGCGATCTCCACTCCGGCGGGTGAAGGCGCAATCGCGCTCGTCCGCATCTCCGGTGTGAATGCGATCGAAGTTGCCGACAAGATTTTTCGCGGCAAGGAAAAGCCGTCACGATTTGAATCGCATGTTCAGCATTTCGGCGAGATCGTCGATGGAGCGGAGCGATTGATCGATCAAGTGATGCTGTCGATCCATCAGGCACCCGCCAGTTACACGGGCGAAGATTTGGTCGAGATCAGTTGTCATGGCGGGAGGCTCGTAAGCGGGCACGTACTGGAAGCTAGTCTGCGCGCGGGCGCACGCGCGGCGCGTCCGGGCGAATTCACCGAGCGCGCATTTCTCAATGGCAAAATGGATCTGACCCAGGCCGAGGCAGTGATTGATCTGATTCGCGCCAAAACGGATCTGGCGCTCCGTTCGGCTACCGAACAGCTCGAAGGCAGGCTCGGCGAGAAGATCGGAAAGATTCGCTCCGAATTCATTTCACTGCTCGCACACATCAACGCGTCGATCGATTTCCCGGAGGAAGGCATCGCGCCGGACGAAGGCGAAAAGTTGCGGGTGCGCCTTGACTCAGTTGCGGAGGAAATCGCCGCCCTCCTCGCCACGGCCGATCAGGGGCGCATTCTGCGCGAAGGTGTGCGGGTCGTGATTTATGGTGCGACGAACGCGGGCAAATCGAGCTTGCTTAATCAGCTTCTTGGTTATGAACGCGTAATCGTTAGCGAAACCCACGGGACGACGCGCGATACGATCGAGGAAATGATCAACCTTCGTGGTGTGCCAATCCGCTTGCTCGATACCGCCGGCCTCCGAACGTCGGCCAGCAAACTCGAGCGCGAGGGAATCGCGCGCACCGAAAAATCGCTCCAGACCGCGGACTTGCGTCTCCACATCGTGGATGGCAACGCGCCAAGGCCTCCACATTTCGAGGAACGCGCCGACAATGGCAGTGAAATTGTGCTTTTGAACAAAAGCGATCTGCCTGAACACCGTGATTGGGAACATTTCGACACGTTGCGTATTTCGTGCGCGACGGGAGAAGGCTTGCCGGAGGTCGAAAAGGAAATTCTCACGCGCATCACCAAACAAAACCTGAAGCCGGAGAGCACAGTTGCAATCAACACCCGTCATCGCGATTGCTTGCGCCGGGCCCTGGAATCGTGCGATCGCGCGCGCACGGCGATGCGCGACGGGCTGACGACGGAATATGTCGCGGTGGATCTAAATCAGGCATTGTGCGCGGTCGGCGAGGTAATTGGCGTCGTGGACGTCGAACAAATTCTCGATTCCGTCTTCGGACAATTTTGCATAGGAAAATGAAAAATGCCTACGAGCGATTCGTCAGGCCGCTTCTCTTTTCCTTGGATGCTGAGGTCGCTCACCATTTAACGATCGCTTTACTGCGCACCGCTTCATATGTCGATCTTGCGTTGCGCGCGCTCGAAATGTTCCAGCCTCAACCAAAACCGAAAGTCCTTTTTGGAGTAAGGTGTCCAAATCCAATAGGGCTCGCAGCGGGGTTGGATAAAAACGGTGTTGCCATTCCGGCATGGGCAGCGCTCGGCTTCGGCTTCATCGAGATCGGCACGGTCACCGCCAAACCCCAAGCTGGAAACCCCAAACCGCGGATCTTTCGCTTCCCTGAACGACAAGCGCTGGTGAACCGGCTCGGTTTTAACAATGACGGCGCCGATGTTATAGCGGAACGGATGCACAAACTGCGCGAAAGCGGGCGATGGCCGGCGGTTCCGGTCGGGATCAACATCGGTAAATCGAAGGCGACGCCGCTTGAGGAAGCAGCGGATGATTACCTCTACTCTTTCCGGCGGCTTCGTGAATTTGCTGATTACATTGCGCTGAACGTTAGCTCGCCGAACACGCCTGGTTTGCGCGAATTGCAGGAGCCGGCGGCGCTTTCGCAGTTACTGCGCGCGATTCGTGATGAAAACCGGAAAAATCCGAAACCCGTGCTTGTGAAAATTGCGCCAGATCTTTCGTCGAATGAATTGGAAGAGCTCATGGAGACCTGCGAGCAAAATGGAATTGCGGGGATTATCGCGACGAACACGACCCTCGATCATTCATCCATTCCGTTAGCGCGCGACCAAGAAGGCGGTCTGAGCGGGGCGCCACTACGCGAAAAATCAACAGCACTAGTGAGCAACATTGCCGCAAGATCGACAATTCCGGTGGTTGCTTCGGGGGGAATTTTTGACGCTCAATCCGCCCGTGAGAAATTCGACGCTGGCGCGCAGCTCCTTCAACTCTATACCGGATATATTTATCGCGGCCCCTCCCTTCTTCGTGAGATCATGGAAAATCTTTCGTAGGATCGACGTCGTACGACGGTCATTGGCCGCATCCGCGGTGCTCCTTCTCGATTTCTAAGGATGAAGCTTTTCCACAAAATCAGCAAACTTGCGGAGCCATTGACCTACCGGCGCGCATGGCGCAGAGCGCAACGCTCCATTTTTCCGCTGCCAGTTGAGCCACTGGCCGCCAGCATCGACCAGGATCGTCTACGCGAGATCCAACGGCGCTACGCCGGGTCGTTGTCGGATTACGCCAAATACGCCGACGTCGATCGCTGGTTACGGATCAATCGCAACCGCGTGCAAGATTTGAAACTGCATCGCTCCCCGCCCAAACACGTGCTCGATCTCGGCTGCGGAGGTGGATTTTTTTTGTTTATCCTGAAAAGCCTTGGTCATTCCGTTCTCGGCCTCGACCTGGATCAGTTCCCGCTTTTCACTGAGTTACTCGATCTTTTCGGCGTCGAGCGCGTTGTTTGGAGGATCAAAGCGCTTGAGCCGCTGCCCGATCTCGATCAAAAATTCGATTGGATCACGGCATTCTCCATCAATTTTAATCTTCACTATCCGGCAGAGCGACTTTGGGGGTCAGCGGAATGGGACTTTTTTCTGCACGATTTGCAGCGCCATCTCGCCCCGGGGGGCCAAATTTTTTTCGCACTCAACCCCACCTTCGGCGGTGGTTACTATACGCCCGAGCTGCACGATCTTTTTCTAAAGAGGGGCGCAGAAGTCGAGCGCGAACGAATTTTTTTCGGGAAAGGATTACGCTTCTAGCTTACGCGGCAGTCGCAAGGACAGACGCGCCCACAAACGTGCTGGCGCGATTCCTTTGCAGGAGGTGAAATATGTTACGTTGGGCTGTAATCTTTTTGGTAATTGCCCTGGTGGCGGCGCTGTTTGGATTTACGGGCATTGCTGCGGCCGCAGCGGGAATCGCGAAGTTTCTCTTCTTTCTTTTCCTTGTGATTTGCCTGATTTTTTTAATCATCGGCATCTCGGCAGGCAGAAGGATCCCGTAATTACTGCGGTGTTAATGATGCCTCCGGAGTGGTAGACTCGCGCGGCCCGCGAGGACGACCCCAATGGCGATGACGCGCTTCGATCTCTTGCAATTTGAGGCGCTGATCTTCCGTGAGATTGGCAGCCATTTCGCGGTGCGCCCCGATCATGATCTCGTGGACGCGGCGTCCGGTTTCTTTTCTAATTTCTGCTAGCTGCGCGGCTGTTTTATCGATGATAGGCGATATTTTGGCGACCTGTTCCGGCGTCAACTTCAGTTCTGTGCGAAGCCTGTCCCGCATTCTGACGCCCATCAGCCCGGGATGATGAAATTCAAAGAACAGGTGTCGCGCATGCACTGCCCCAAAGAATGCACCGGTCATCCCACCCGCGATGAACACGAGGATGAAGCCGGCAATTAATTTCCATTGCAATGCACGGTTCATTGTGAAAATTCGTCCTGAATCGCCGAATCCGCGATGGCGTATTCGTTTGCGAAAGATTCACCGAGTTTCCGGCTTTGGCCCGCTTCGCGAGCCGCTGCAATCGTCGATACAACGATTACGACCGCCGACAGCAGAGCAATGCGCCGAAGCAGAGGCGTCAAGCCGTTCGGTTTCTTCATTGAGCGCCAGAGCGCGACTATCCGCGTATCGAATCCGAACGGCATCCCTGCCGGGAAATCTTCGTGCGCCTGTGCGGCCGATCGCAGCAACCGGTCGATTTTTGGATCGACACTCTTCATAGCTTTTCTCTTACTGAAATTTTAGCGAGTCGATCCTTCATTTTTTGCCGGGCCCGAAACGCCCGCACTTTAATGAGCGCCGCGCTCCAGCCGGTGATTTTCCGGATTTCCTCAACGGAACGTCCTTGCAAGTATAGCAAATCAATCGCGAGCCGCTCGACTGGTTTTAAGGCGGCGAGAAGATGCTCGACCAATTGACGCGAAGCAAATCGCTGGTCCGGAGCAAGCTCCTCGGGCGACGAAGCGAGATTCTCCACTACTGCTTGTTCCTCTTCGCTCAGATCGGCGTGGCGAACTTCGGGCCGTATTCTTTCTGACTCGATTTGATTCAAGCAAGTGTTGACCGCGATGCGCGCGACCCAGTGCTCCAGCGGCACCTTCCCCGAAAATTGAGACAATTTTTGAAAAACCTTGATAAAAATCATTTGGCAAAGGTCCTCCTCAGCCGTTCGACGTGGCCGATGCGCGCGCACCAATTTCGCCACAAGCGGATAAAGCTGGCGGACCAATGCGCGAGCCGCTTCATCATCATGCTGGAGCGCAGCTTTAACCAGCGCGCTTGCGTCAGAATCATCCATGTCATCGAGAACGCATCCACACCACTGCCTATGACCGGCAGTGGCGGGGTACGGTTACAATTTCTTCAGCTGAATCGAGAAAACAAAATGTAACCGGCGAGATTTTTCTCCGGTCATTAGCTACAGAAGCGCAAAAAGCGCTTAGTAAAATAACAAACTAAAACAACTATGAAACGAAACCTATTAACACTTGCGGCCGCGGGTGCCATCGCCCTCGGCGGCTTTGCCATGGTGCAAGCTCAACCCGGCCACGGCGGGGGCGGCGGATGGCATGGGCGCGGATTTGGGTTTGAAGGATTAGTCAACAAGCTGAACCTGACGTCCGATCAGCAGACAAAGGTCCAGCCGATCATTGATCAGGCCAAACCGCAAATCGCCGCAATCCATCAGGAGGCGATGCAGAAGATGAAGGCGATCATGGATAGCACTACGTCGCAGATTCGTCCGCTGCTGACGGCGGATCAGCAGACGAAGCTCGATGCCATTCAGAAGGCTCATCAAGACATGATGAACGCGCACAAAGAGCTTCACGACGCAACGCAGGAATAAGCTTCCTTTGATTCGGAGGGTGGAGCGGCGGCGATCGGGAACGGTCGCTGCCGTTTCTTTCCCTCACGAATCTAACTGGCCGCAACATCTGCCGATCCTCGCCTCCAACGGTCAAAGCGGCGGTTCGGATGGTTTATCGGTTTTATTTCTCCAGGAAAATAGAAACGTGATCAATCCCAATGCGGCCAATACCGCTGCGAGGGTGAATCCCGCCGTGGAGATTTCGGCGCGCGAGTGAAAGCTCTCCTTGAGTCGGCCAGCCATGCCGATCAGAAAAGACAAAAGAGCTATGTAGAAGGAAATTACGCTGATCGCCTTGCACGTATCGGATGACATTTTCATCGCAGGGATTGTAGGGCGTCTCTGTCAGACGCCAACTCTAAACCGACGTTTCCTTCCAATTCACGGACATCGAATTTAAGGTGAGTCAATGAGGAAGCTCGTTCAGTGTATCTCAACATTTGCTCTTCTCACGACCGCTGCACACGTTGCCAATTCTCAAATCGATCGCATCACGGGAAAGAATTTCGCGACGCGATCGGAGGTCCTGGCGCGACATGGAATGGTTTGCACGAGTGTGCCTGCGGCCACGCAGGTCGGACTCGATATTTTGAAACGCGCTGGGAGCGCCGTGGATGCGGCGATTGCCGCGAACGCGACGCTTGGATTGATGGAGCCAGTCTCCAACGGCGTCGGCGGCGATCTGTTCGCTATCGTTTATAGCGCGAAAGAGAACAAACTTTATGGGATCAATGGCAGCGGACGTTCGCCGCTCGGCTTGAGTTACGATCAAATGAAAGCCGAGCTCGCGAAACTGCATCGCGAAACAATTCCCCCACACGGCATGTTGCCGATTAGCGTGCCGGGGACGGTGGACGCCTGGGGAGAGCTCCATAAGAAATTTGGCAAACTGAAATTGAGCGACGATCTGGCCCCGGCGATTCGTTACGCTGAGGAAGGTTTTCCGGTTACGGACTTAATCGCGTACTACTGGAAACTCAGCGTGCCGCTCTACAAGAATATGCCGGGCGCGTTTCTGGAAACGTACACACTTGATGGCAAAGGTCGGGCCCCAGCCAAAGGCGACATTTTCAAGAACCCAATGCTCGCGAAAACATTGCGATTAATCGGCAAGAAAGGCCGGGACGCCTTTTACAAAAGTGAGATCGCGGACAAGATCGACAGTTTCATGCAGGCCAATGGCGGCTTTCTGCGCAAAGCCGATTTCGAAAAGCATGCATCGACTTGGGTCGATCCAGTCTCGACCAATTATCGTGGCTACGATGTTTTTGAACTGCCACCGAACGGTCAGGGCGTCGCCACGCTGCAGATATTGAATATTCTCGAAGGATTCGACTTGCGCGCAATGGGCCGCAATTCACCCGAGACGTTGCACGCGATGATTGAAGCGAAGAAGATCGCGTGGGCTGATCGCGCGAAATTCTATGCCGATCCTGCATTCGCAAAAATTCCGCTCGCCGGATTGCTTTCGAAAAGTTACGCGACCGAGCGCCGCAAGTTAATCGACCCAAACCGCGCGGCCAAAAACGTCGCACCGGGAACTCCGACGTTGGATCAAGGCGACACGATTTATCTCTGCACCGCCGATGACGAAGGCAACATGGTCTCGCTCATTCAGAGCAATTATCGCGGGATGGGCAGTGGCATCGTCGTGCCCGGGCTCGGCTTCATGTTTCAAGATCGCGGCGAACTTTTCTCGATGGACCCTCAGCACGCGACCGCTTACGCGCCGGGGAAACGGCCGTTCCACACCATCATACCGGGCTTCGTGATGAAAGACGGAAAACCCTGGGAAGCATTTGGCGTCATGGGCGGCGGCATGCAACCGCAGGGTCATGTGCAGGTGCTCACCAACCAGATCGATTTCGGATTGAACGTGCAGGAATCCGGCGACGCCTCGCGCTGGCAACACGAAGGCGATAATGAACCTACCGGCGAAAAGATGACCGAGTCAGGCGGCTACGTCGAAGTCGAGAGCGGCATTCCGTACGAAACCGCGCGCGAACTGCGTAAACGCGGGCACGACGTCCGCTTCGATGTTGGTGGCTACGGCGGCTACCAAGCCATCAAAGTGGAAATGCATGATGGTCAACGCGTTTACGTCGGGGCGAGCGAATCCCGCAAAGACGGACAGGCGGCGGGGTACTAGGTATCGGCTATTGCTCCAAGCGAAAATCTTTCCCTGGTGAAATCGAATGCGGCGAAGAACTTCTAACTTCCCGATCACGACGCGTTACGTGGAATTTCGGCTGCCGGTGATCATATTTTGGTTAATTCTTCGGTGATTTGAGTTCGGCGAGTTTCTCTTGAGCGCGATTGACATCAGATTTATGCGCGCTGCCAAGCGCGAGAAGTTTCTGTTGTCGACGAAGGTTAGCTTCCGCGGCGTCGAGTTCGGCGCGTTCCCGCTTTGCGGTGGCGGCTTGCACAGCTTCAGTTAATTGCGCCATCGTTGCTTTCGCGGCTTCCAGTTCGTCTTTAGTGCTTTCACCGGCTGCGACTTGAGATTCCTGCGCGGCGAGGTCGTTTTTCGCACGTGCGAGCTGTGCATTTGCAAGGTCGGATTCGAGCCGAACAACTTTCAACGCACGTTGTTCCACTTCTACTTTCGCGAGAACGCCGATTTTCCAAAGATGTTCCGCGCCAGCCGCATTTCTCTTCGCGCGCTCCAATTGCTTTTCCAGACGCCCGACATCGCTATCCGGCGCTGCTGTGGAAAGCAATGGTTCCCCCGAAAGGTTTTCCTTCAGTATCGGCGGCTCAATGTCGAATGAATCCGGTTGCTCCCCGGGTGATTCATCGGCACCTAGGGCCGCCATGGCGATTGCCATAACCGTGACCAGCAGCGCGAATATGCGGGTCATAAGGCAAGTTTATCATAAAGTTTCCTGCCCCGATAGATCACATTCGGTGGCTTCGAAACTGAGTTTATAGGTCGCGCTTTCTCACTCCGTGCGTGAATCCGTGAATGCGGG
>Ga0066701_10000487_pt1 | contig 11598 bp, 12 predicted proteins | sample GraSoiAngelo_150_FD_66453 | JGI IMG/M metagenome (GOLD analysis project Ga0066701, IMG submission 66453) | Grasslands soil microbial communities from the Angelo Coastal Reserve, California, USA - 14_1009_09_40cm | ecosystem: Environmental > Terrestrial > Soil > Grasslands | place: USA... | reverse complement strand
TCTTCATTGCCGGTCTCCTTTATCTCTTGTGCCTTCGAGCACGTCGATAACTTGGGAGCCTACAGCATCCCGTCCGGAGACCGGCCTTCTCATCCCATCTGATTACGCCATTTTTGCCGTCAGAAATCCGACCAGACGCGTCGATCCAGCTTGTTCACGCTGGGATCATCAGGACGGTAGCGCACCATCACCTGCTGATGAACACGAACATTGTGACGAGCGGCCAGGACTCTCTTCTTTGAGAAGAACGCCGGCTGCCAAAAGGATTCGCCCGTATAAGGTCCATCATTGCCAATTGAGAACTTGTAAGCGACTGCCAACCGGAATGTCTCGCCGCGTTCGGAATCCTTTATCCGTTCCATATCGACTGCGGTGACCTCCCCCACTGTCTCAGGCCATCGCCAAGACCATAACAAAGAAACAGCATCATACAGGTCATCAAACACGGCGGCAAAGTAGACCACTGAAAGGAGCCTTGGTCAAGATTGTTGTCGAAAGATCACCATTACATCAGCAACAATTGGACCGCACATTTATGAGAAGAGTTATAGCCTTATACCTCTCGCGCTCCCTCCTAACGCTATAATCTCCCCGCATGAATCTTGACCGCAAGTTAGACGAGCTGAAGAAGCGCGACCAGCTGGGCCAGGAAGGTGGCGGAGCACAGCGCCGCGAGAAACAACATAAAGCAGGCAAGATGTCGGCACGGGAGCGCATCGAGTTTCTGCTCGACGATGGCACGTTCGAAGAAACCGACAAGCTGGTTACCCACCGCTGCAACGATTTCGGCATGGCCGAGCAGAAGTTTTATGGCGACGGTTTCATCACCGGCTACGGTCGTATTGAGGGTCGCCTGGTCTTTGTGTTTGCGCAAGACTTCACCGTATTCGGCGGTTCACTCTCCGAAGCCAACGCGGGCAAGATCGTCAAGATCATGGATCTCGCCGCCAAGATGGGCGCCCCTGTGATTGGCCTGAATGACTCCGGCGGCGCTCGCATCCAGGAAGGCGTGATGTCGCTGGCTGGGTATGCCGATATCTTCCTGCGCAATACGCTATACAGCGGGGTGGTGCCGCAGATCTCTGCCATCATGGGCCCTTGCGCCGGTGGTGCGGTCTATTCCCCGGCCATCACTGACTTCATCTTCATGGTAGATAAGACGTCTTACATGTTCATCACCGGCCCCGACGTCATCAAGACCGTGACTCACGAAGACGTCACTAAAGATCAACTCGGCGGCGCCATGACCCACAATGAGGTCTCTGGCGTAGCCCACTTCATCTCGCACGACGACGCTGAATGTCTTTCTTCCGTCCGGGAATTACTCAGCTTTCTTCCCTCCAATAATCTCGAGGACGCGCCGCGCAAGCCCTGTACTGACCCCATCGATCGGGCTGATCTGGCGCTGGATAAGATTGTTCCCGATCAATCCAATCTCCCCTATGACATGAAAGATGTAATCCACGACGTCGTTGACGACGCCTATTTTTTCGAGGTGCACGAGCATTACGGCAAGAACATCGTTGTAGGATTCGCCCGGCTGAACGGACGCTCGGTAGGCATTGTCGCCAATCAACCCGCAGTTCTCGCCGGGACACTGGATATCAACGCTTCCCTCAAGGGCGCGAGGTTTGTCCGCTTCTGCGACTGCTTCAATATCCCGCTCGTAACTTTTGAAGACGTCCCCGGATTTCTGCCGGGTACGAATCAGGAGTATGGCGGCATCATCAAACACGGCGCCAAGTTGCTCTTTGCTTTTGCGGAGGCTACCGTGCCGAAAGTGACGGTTATTACACGCAAGGCGTATGGCGGCGCGTATTGTGTCATGGCATCGAAGCACATCCGCACCGACGTAAATTACGCTTGGCCCACCGCAGAAATCGCGGTCATGGGACCGGAAGGCGCAGTGGACATCGTTTACAAACGCGAATTAGAGGCCGCCGGAAATCGGGAAGAAATGCGCCAGAAGAAGATTGAAGAGTTTCGCGATCGCTTCGCAAATCCTTACATCGCCGCCGATCGCGGCTTCGTGGATGCGGTCATCCAGCCCCGGGAAACCCGCCAGAAGCTGATCCGGGCGCTGGAGATGCTGGAAACCAAGCGCGACAAGAACCCGCCGAAAAAGCACGGGAATATACCGCTGTAGGCGTCGGCGCTATTGAAATGAGTAAGATAATATGCCAGAATTGATAGCGAATAAAAGGCGAACAAGCCATGGGATCTCCGAAGGTCGATGAAATCGGGCCCTGGTCAGAAGTAAAACTAGACATACTCAAGCGATATGCGGTCGAGTATTCGAAGATACTGTCCAGTCAGAAGAACCTCTTTCTTTCACGTTTACATAGATGCCTTTGCCGGAACCGGTTTTCACTTATCTAAGGCAACCGGAGAAATGGTATTGGGCAGTCCTCTGAACGCACTACTTGTTAAGCCTCCGTTTCGCGAGTATCACCTCGTTGATTTGGATGGTGACAAGATAGACCTACTTAATGCGTTGATTGGGAAACGAGGAGATGTCTTCCTGCATAAAGAAGATTGCAATCAGGTTCTTCTGCGGGAGGTGTTTCCGAGAGTCCAGCGCAAGGACTTTAGGAGGGGATTGTGCCTACTAGATCCTTACGGCTTGACGCTTGATTGGAAAGTGATACAAGAAGCGGGAACCATGCAATCGCTAGATATTTTCATCAATTTTCCAATATATGACATTAACATCAATGTTCTGCACCACGATCAAAAGACCGTGTTGCCGTTGCACATCGAACGGATGAACGCGTATTGGGGCGATGAATCGTGGCGGAGTGTCGCTTACGAGAAATCACATGGCCTCTTCGAAACGATGGAAGAAAAGGTTTCTAATCGTCGCTTGGCCGAGGCTTTTCGTGAGCGGCTTAAGACAGTCGCCGGATTCACAAGAGTTCCCGAGCCACTGCCTATCCGCAACGGCAAAGGGTCTATCGTTTACTACTTGTTCTTCGCCTCGCATAAAGGTACAGCAGAGAACATTGTGACGTATATTTTCGATAAATTTGCCAGACAGCGAATCTAGATACGCAATGTCAGTTAATTCCTTAATCGAGTGGACCGACGCTACGTGGAACCCAGTCCGTGGCTGCACGAAAATCAGCCTCGGCTGCAAGCATTGCTACGCAGAAACTTTTGCTGAGCGGTTCCGCGGTGTTAGGGGACATCCTTACGAACAAGGATTTGATTTGCGCCTGGTGCCACAGAAACTGACCGAACCCCTGACTTGGCGCTTGCCGAAGCTCGTATTTGTGAACTCGATGAGTGATTTATTCCAAACAGGTGTTCCCGATAACTACTGCGAGGCTGTGTCGCGCATCATGGTCACGGCGAACTGGCACACCTATCAAGTGCTGACCAAACGATCCGAGAGATTGCGCGAATTGCTGACGGGCAAATTGCAATTCGCTGCCGCAACGGAAAACATTTGGTGGGGCGTCAGCGTCGAAGATCGAAAGCATGGTCTCCCACGACTCGATGATCTCAGAGACACTCCTGCGAAAGTAAAATTCCTCTCCATCGAGCCACTTCTGGAGGATCTTGGCAAATTGGACCTTTCGGGTATCAGTTGGGTAATAGTCGGTGGTGAGAGTGGGCCCGGTGCACGCCCAATCAAGCGGGAGTGGGTCGTCTCCATTCGCGATCAGTGCGGCACATACGGAGTGCCATTCTTTTTCAAACAATGGGGTGGGGTGCGGAAGAAACGAACCGGCAGACTGTTAGATGGCCGTACCTATGATGAGTATCCGCAGCGTATCCCTATGCCTATTCCCGACAGGTCGAGGTGTTTGGAGTTTGCAGAAGCGTTCCTTGCAAACATTAAGGGAATAATTGAACAAAGCTCGCTGGTGCAGGTGACAGTGTAAGCCGCGTTGCCTACTGCCCCAATACCCTCTTAGCCTCCGCGAACGGATCCTTCTCCTGCCGCTGCAGCAACGTATAAACATTCCTCCGCTGAATCTTGTTCCCTGTCTTCATCAGGCTGAGCGGGCCAAAGGTTTCCAATTCAACATAAGCATCCGGATTCGCACCGGTGTAGATGGTGGCGTTAGTCCCTTCATCCGCGTATTCGCCACGGACTCGTGACGAGTCAATGCGCACCACGTATTTTTCATCCATCCACAAGAGTGTGTTCGCGTCGGAACCAATCTGGCTCTGAGTGTTGTCCCGCGTCAGCGAGACCAAGCCATCTTCCACCTTCAGGTCATGGGGCGGGTCGAATTGCAACCTCACATACCCTTGCGGAAATCGCGATTTGGGCAGCAGCACCATGAACGCGCGTTGCGGATCGCGGAGCTGCGTTACGACCCCAATGCCCACTTTCATAGGTCTGCCACTGACCTTCTCGTACGTGGTCGTAATAGTCATTATCGGTTTTTGGTAATCCAGTTCAACGCGCCTGCGTGTTCGAATACCAAACGAAGGATCAACCGCGGAGACCAGTTCCACGACGCCCCCGTGGGTGTTGCTGTGATCGGGCATAGCATCAAACGCCACGGGAGGCGGCCAGCCACGACCGGTAATCTTTTGCCAGTCGGCTTGTGGCGAGGGCCAACTCTTGTCGCCGCCGAAATTGCTCCATTCTTTAGCAGCTGGATTGGGCGCCTTACCATCCATGGCCCGATTTTCCCAGAACGGCCCGTCCTCGCGGACAAAGCGAAACTGCATCACTCGTCCAATCGCTGGAACAACGACGACTTCCACTTTCCCGTTACTCAAAATGAGAGAGTTAGGCCAACCATGGTAAGTGACATTGGTGACAGAAACCTGGTACTCAGAAACCTGGTGCCGGGCATTGTCTCGGGTCTTGCTTTGGAATTGTGTAGCGGGTGCCGCTTGCTGCGTCCATGTCAGTGACGCAAGCAGCAGCAGTAGAGCCCAGCGCATATTTTTCGGAAAAGGATTCCCGCAGACGAATGTCATGCGGAACAAATTATAGACTCGCGCGATTTATCAGCCATCACGCAGCCGAACTATGATTACCAGCCACTTTGTCGAATAGCTCAGATACGGCTCGGATGGCCACCGGGGTTGCGAACATGACTGCGGTGAAGAGTAAATCACCTGCCAGGCCACGGCGGAAATATGGTAGTCCCACCGCGTAACACGTCATCAGGCCGCTGAGGCTGCGAGGATACGTGTCAGTCCACGCCGCCCACACCGCAAAGTTGCTGATGAGGAAAAACGAAACCGAACTCGCCAGCGCCGCGCCCAACACTGGCAGCGGACGCGGATTCCGCCCCAATCTGGTGCCCAGCCATAAAATTGCCGCGTACCAGGCCCAAGTCACAAAGTGGTCCCAGGAGAACGGGTAAGCGTAGACCACTTTGGTCAGAACCACGTCTGCCCCGGCAAGCAGCAACAGAGGCACCCACATCTGGCGGCGCGATCCCTTCGACCCGAAAAATAATAGCGATGCGCCCAAGGGAGTAAATCCCAGGGTATGGGCCGTGAAACGGAATGCAACCGCAAAAACCAGGAAGAGATAGGCTAGCATTGTCACCTCATCAGTTCGGCATCACAGATTGTGCCGCGCAGCAGCAATCGCGTCAAGTTGCCGGACTGCGGAGTTTACGGAGATCAAGATTTCGATGCGCGCCATTCCGGGATATTTTCGACCGTTGTACGCGTCATCAGTTATTCTTCGCGCAATCAGCTTACTAGGCGTCACTCGTGCCTGAGGAAAGCGATTCTTCCTCGTCATCCGGTTCGGAATCTTCGATGTCTTCAAAATAATGCGCCTGGCTGGAGCCGATATCATCCTCTGGCCCTCGCGCCTGCTTTTCGGCTTTTCGCTGATGCTTTTTTTCCAATTTTTCGCGCTGCTTTTCTTGTCGCGAGCGCTCTTTTAGACGTTTGGTAAAGCTTGAACGGCCTCGACCTGGCATTCACACCTCCACAGGATCAGTTCTGTAGTAGAACACAGTCTGATCCCCGCTACACATCCGCTCCATTGAGACCAGGAAGAACGCTACCAGCGCGGTTCCCGAGGCTGCCGCGCGTGGTCACGATAGTCATCGCGCCCATATCCGCCGCCACCCGAACGTTGTCCGCGCGGACTCGCGCTTCGCTCGGTTTTCGGACGCGCCTCGTTTACTTTCAATGCGCGTCCTTCCAGCTCTTTTCCATTCAATGCTGCGATGGCTTTGTCGGCCTCGGCAGCATCCTTCATCTCGACGAACGCAAACCCTCGCGCCCGTCCGGTTTCTCTGTCAGTGACAATGCTAACCCGATCTACTGCTCCATGCGCCTCAAATAGCGCCCGAAGCTCAGCTTCCCCAGTGCTGTGGGGTAGATTGCCCACGAAAAGGTTCTTCATGATATTTCCTCTTTCACCAGTGCGTTCTTCTGTACGTTCATAGACGCCAGCGCCGGCAAGTCAACCGGCACTCCCGTCTTCATCTGTGAGGACTTCAAATGATGCTTTACAGCGTCGGTCCAGGACCAGTGCGGGCCTTTACCGTTCGCCGGCATCTGTTGCAAGCGAGGATCATTCAAAGAACGTGTTGCCGCAATCCGCAATGACGCTTCCTGAAATCCCCATCGTCGTGACAATCCCTCGCAGGCCGTGGTGAATAACGCCGCAACCGTCTTCGCCCACGGAGCTTCGTTAATCTCTCCAAATGCCAGGGGAAGGCTGGCATCGCTGCCCGCGGAATCCGCCAGATACCCCGGCTTGCCTACCAGATAAGCAATCCGCTGCGGTGGTTTTGCGCTCTTGATCTCGGCGCAAAACTCTTCCACGTTGATGGAATCGTTGCGCACGTCCACTAGCACCAGATTGTAGGCGCCTACCCGCCACAGCTCGCGCGCTTCGCTGACGTCGGCGGCGCAGTCCACCTCCACCCCAAGTTTGCGCAGAACCCTCGCCCGCAGATCGCGCTTGGTGGCATAGGTGGCGATCAGCAGGATTCGCTTTTTTTCAAGCTTCGGAATCAAGAAACCAGTCGCCAGGCTAGTCATGAGAATGCACCTTCGACTGCTTCACCAAAGCGGGAGAATTACCAGTTTTTCCGCTCGCATTAGCCGCTTTCGCGCTCGTACTCTCATTAACGTCGTATAGCTCCCGATTTCGTATTCTTTGCTGAATCCTTTGTTTACGAATTCGGTGAAATCTGGATTTATCGCCATTTATTCTCGACATCGATACCTCTCCTGTGCTGCCAACCCGCAGAACTACTCAAGATCCGGCGAGGTGCTCAGACAAATTTCCAGCCCGACTCCCGACAAAGTAAGAATCGGTTCGAACTGCTGGTACCAAGGGAAAATTCGGGATGCGCGCCCTCTCCCAGATCGGTCTCTCAATCGCGAAGGCGCAGGACGGTGTTTTGCGATGGGTCTTCGTGGTTAAGTGCAGCTTCAGTATACCCGTTTGCAGGGTTCTTGTGACCCGATAGTGACCTTCCGTAAGTGCTTTGCCGTGTGCCAACCTGGAGAGTGCCGGAAGAGAACCTGATCCTTCGTTTTCGTCGTTGCCGCCCGCCTGGCGATTTACAGGGATCGAACTCAGCCGAGGCGCTTTAATTCGCTGGTGAAGAGCTTCGCCATCTGCTACACTAAAAGTGCGTTTGATCAGATTCGGTTTTTGAGCAGCTTCTTGCCAACCAGCTAGTACCTGCCTTAAGTATTCCGATTCCTTCCAGCGTAAACAAAATCGAAAGGTAACACTTACAACAAATGGAACAAGGAACAGTAAAGTGGTTCAATGACGCCAAAGGCTACGGTTTTATCAGCCGTCAGAATGGCGAGGACGTTTTCGTGCATTTCTCAGCCATCCAGGCCGGCGGTTTCCGCAGCCTGCAGGAAGGCCAAGCCGTCGAATTCGACGTCACCAAAGGCCCCAAGGGCTGGCAAGCCGAGAACGTTAAGTCTCTCTAAAATCTAGAGATATCCGTAAGGCGGTCGCAAAAAGGCCGCCTTTTCGGCGCTACAAACACCCGCCGCTTTTGTCCCCCAATTGACCACCACCTCGGTGGTTTAGCTATTGGCTTGATCTCTGGCTCGTTATAACATTAGTGTTGGCTTGAGATCTCGAGTCCCGATTTCTTTTGAGCCGTATTCCCAGGAACTTTGGCAGAGCGAGACATGACGACGTCCACCATTGCCGCCTTTTCCAGTCGACTCTCCCGCAACCTCGCGACTCGCTACCCTGCTGCATTCTTCGTTACCGCAGCGGCTTTGCTGGCCCGTCGCGCGCTGAATCCGCTCCTCGGCGATTACGTTCCCTACATTACTCTTTTTCCAGCCGTGGCCTTTTCTGCGTGGTACTGCGGCATCGGGCCCTCCATCCTAAGCATTCTTCTTAGTGTCATTGGCGCGCAATACTGGCTCGTCCCGCCTGTAGATTCACTCCGCATTCTCAATACGGCACAGTCCGTCGGTATTCTTTTATTTTTGCTCGTCTCCCTGCTCATTGTGGGTATGGGGGAAGTCAATCGCCGCAACACTGAAGCATTCCGCCGGGCGCAGGGAGCACTCGAACAGCGAGTCCAACAACGCACAGTAGACCTCGATGCCGCCAATGAAAGCCTCCGCGAACTCTCCGCCCGTCTGCTCCAGTTGCAGGACGACGAGAGGCGCCGCATCGCCCGCGAATTGCACGACAGTGTCGGACAGTTGTTGACTGGCCTGGCCATGAACCTCTCGGTGATGCGAACTGACATTGAACGGCTCATCAAGACGGCGGGCTCCATCACCGATAGTGAGGGTCTGGTGCAGGAAATGAGCCGGGAAATCCGCACCATCTCCCACCTGCTTCATCCGCCCCTGCTCGACGAAGTGGGACTGTCCTCGGCTCTTCCCTGGTACATCGATGGATTTTCAAAACGCAGCAACATAAAAGTTGATCTGGATTTCCCCGCCGACTTCGGACGGCTGTCCCACGAGTTGGAAACCGCCATCTTCCGCGTGGTGCAGGAATGTCTCACCAATATTCATCGCCATTCCGAAAGCCCCACTGCCAGGATTCGTATCAAACGCTCCGCTACCGAAGTGCGCGTGCTCGTTGAAGATCGAGGCAAAGGTATATCGGCAGAAAAACAAAGTGAAATGGCCACCGATGGCAAGCCCGGAGTTGGAATCAGAGGGATGCGGGAAAGAATCCGTCAACTCGGCGGCACTCTGGAGATTGAATCTAACTCGAAGGGGACAGCCGTGATCGCTTATCTGCCGCTGGCCAATGTCTCCGCACTTTCCGCCGTCGATGCCGCCTGACCGAACGCTAATAGCGAGACTTAATCTTGCACTCCTTGCTGTCGGATGAGGTCAGGTGCGTCAAATCTGCTACTCAAATACACTCCATCGTCGTTTGAAAAGCGAAATATCCCCACGGGGTTTGCGATGAAACTTCTTCGCCTTGTCGTCGCAGTTTGCTTTTCCTTGCATTTCTCCATTTTATTGCTCGCCCAATCATCGGGTCCAGATGATCGACGGATCACCGATCCACAATTGATTACTTCCGCCTCGAACCCCAAGGCACGACGGATTCCGTTCGACGACCTGTACTTCACACGATCGGTCTCCAACGCCTCATGGTCTCCAGATGGCAAAGATATCCTGCTCACGACGGACATGTCAGGGCGGCAAAACCTATGGAAGGTAAACTCCGCGGGCGGCTGGCCCATCCAGCTGGTTCAGTCCGACGAGCGCCAGTATGGAGGTACCTGGTCGCCCGACGGCAAATGGATCCTCTACCAGCAAGACACCGCCGGCAACGAGCTGTGGGATATTTTTGCGGTTTCTAGCGATGGAGGTGAAGTCCTCAATCTGACCAATACTCCTGATGTCCGCGAAGAGTCGCCCCGCTGGTCTCCCGACGGCAAGACAGTCGCATGGAATTACAAGCCAAAAACTTCAACTATTTACGACCTTGCACTCCTGGATTGGGCGACTCGCAAAGTCAGCAAGCTGACCCACGAACAAACCCCGGACCATTCCTGGAGCTCCGTTGCGTGGAGCCCGGATGGCAAAACTTTATACGCCAACCGTATTGAGGGAAACTCCACGGACGCTGATGTCTACGCGGTGAATGTCTCTACCGGGAAAACAACAGACCTGACTCCTCATCAAGGCAAGGGCTTGAACTTTGCTTCTTCTCTCTCGCCGGACGGCAAGACCTTGCTGATCACCTCTGACCAGAAGGGTGGATACCAGAACGTGGCGCTGCTGGATATTGCCACAATGAAGCTGACCTGGGTCACCGACACAAAATGGGAGGCGAACTCGGGCGACTTCTCGCCAACTGGAAAATCGTTCACCTACACGGTGAATGCCGATGGCATGGAAGATGTCTACATAGCCGATGCGGCAAACTTGAGAGCTGAAAAAATTCCAATCGAACCAGGCCTCAACTATTTTCCTGGCTATCCGAACTCCTTTTCTCCAGCGGGTGATCGTTTGTTGCTTACTCACGAAAATTCAGTGCAGCCGGCCGACTTCTGGGTCGACGATCTCGCATCCCGCAACATGACTCAGCTTACCCACTCCGCCATTGCGAGCCTGAGTGCGGCTGCAATGCCCGCATCGCAGATTGTCCACTACAAAAGCTTTGACGGGAAAGTCATTAGCGCGCTGATGTGGGTCCCCTTTAATCTTCAGCGGGACGGCTCCAGTCCAGCTCTGGTGCTTCCCCACGGAGGGCCAACCTGGCAAGTAATTGATTTCTGGAACCCAAGCGTGGCCGCGTTCGTCTCACGCGGCTACATTTGCATCGCGCCAAATGTGCGGGGATCTACTGGATACGGAATGGACTTTCAACGCGCCAACTATCAGGACCTCGGGGGCGGAGATCTCCAGGACGAAGTTTACGCAACCAGGTTTCTCGAGGCGACGGGTTACGTCAGTCCGAAGAAGATAGGAATTACCGGCGCCTCCTACGGCGGGTTCATGACACTGATGGCGATCGGCAAGACTCCCGATATCTGGGCAGCGGCGGTTGACCTGTTCGGTGTTATCGATTGGAAGACGATGCTGCAAAACTCTGATCCGGAACTGCAGCAGCACACCAAAGCCCTGCTCGGCGATCCAGTCAAAGACGCGCGAGTGTACCAGGCCACCTCTCCAATCACCTACATCCACAATGCGAAAGCTCCTCTACGGGTGTTGCAGAGCGACAATGACCCGAGGGTGCCGAAAGAAGAGGCGGTGCAAGTTGTCGATCTGCTCAAGAAGGACGGCAAAATCGTCGATGCACACTACTATCCGAACGAAGGCCACGGCCTTGAAAAGCGGGAGAACCAGATTGACTCGATTCGACGCACCGTGGATTGGTTCGATAAGTATTTGAAGAGCGCACAGTGAACTGAGGCTGTTGGAACAGCGGCTACCCCCGCTCAAACTCGTGCTTCTTCTCCAATTCCTTCAGAGCTTCCTGCATCGCGGACTCGAACTCTTCAGCCTTGTCCATTAAGGCTGGCTGCGCCGTCGCGTACTCACCTTCCACTGTAATCAATCCTCGGGCCGCGAGGCTGCCGGCGACCTCGAGCAGATGCCCCGTCGTGGTTTCCAGAAACAGCGCTTCCGTCGGGTCCGCGATCCAGGACCGCTCTCCCATTAGCCGCGTCTGCCAGTAGACTTTTC
>Ga0066701_10000483_pt1 | contig 11645 bp, 10 predicted proteins | sample GraSoiAngelo_150_FD_66453 | JGI IMG/M metagenome (GOLD analysis project Ga0066701, IMG submission 66453) | Grasslands soil microbial communities from the Angelo Coastal Reserve, California, USA - 14_1009_09_40cm | ecosystem: Environmental > Terrestrial > Soil > Grasslands | place: USA... | reverse complement strand
CATGGTTGAGTACGCTCTGATCCTCGTGCTGGTCTCAATCGTGGTCATCGTGATCCTTCTTACGATGGGCAACCAGATCAAGAACGTGTTCTCCAACGTCGTAGCCGCTCTCGGAGCGTAGTAGCCCACGTAATTGCACCTTCAAGAGAGCCCCGCGAGGGGCTCTCTCTTCTTTACATCGAATTCAGACGAAGATCGCGGTTCCCATGGTTACAATGTCGCCACTTTTTAGGAATCCATCGGAGGTGACTTAGTTTTGGCCGTCGCACCTGCTGCTGCAAGGCCCCGTCCCGGCGGGGGTCGACTCTTCATCATCGTCGGCGTCTTGCTCGCCGCCCTCGCCTTTGGCGGCGTGTTCCTTCTCGGCAACGTGGGCGGCGGAGGTGGGCTCGGCGGCCCGACCAACACGGTCGTGATCGCGAAGCAATCGATCCCGCTGCGCCACCAGATCACGGTGGCCGACCTCGAGACCGCGAAGGCGTCGGTCAACGGGAACGCCACGCTTGGCAACGTCTACACCAACCCCACCGATGTCGTGAACAAGATCGCGGAGATCAACATCAGCAAGGGCGCGCTCATCACCTCGGACATGCTGGCCACGGACCTCAACGTCGTGCCGGCCGGCGCCGCACCCGCTTACCTGCCACTGGCCAAGGGCTACGTCGCCATGACAATTCCGACCGGTGAGCAGCAGGGCGTTGCCGGTCACATCAGCATCGGCGACTACATCACCGTCCTCGCCTCGGTCGGCGTCCAGATATTCGCCTCGGGGACCGGCCAGCAGACAGGTCCGGCGAAGTATGTGACCAAGACCGTGTTCACCAACCTCAGAGTGATCGGCCTCGGTCCGGCGTCCTCAGGGGTCACGTCGGCCGCCGGCAGCGGTGGTACGACCAGCTCGGGTGGAGCGACCACCACCGGTGTGACCTCGAGCCTTACGGTCGAGCTCACCCAGTGCAACGCCGAGTTCCTGACCTGGTTCCTTGCCAACACGACCGTGCGTTACACGCTCGAGTCCTACAAGGACTACGCAGCCGCGCCGCCGGCCGACAACGACGATCCGGCGTGCCTCCAGATCACCTCAGCCGGAGGAGTGAGCAACAAGCAGGTCGACGCCAAGTTCCACTTCTCGACGCTATAAGCAAAAGTTCGGATGGGTCTCCTCGACAGGGTCAAGCAGAACCAGACGGTTCCGCCGGGGGCCGCCGGTAACGGTCCGGCCACCGCGACCCTGCCCGGGGCGACCCCGTACACGCCGCAGACCTCGATCCCGGTAGCGCAGGCTGCGGCGCCCGCGCCCGCTGCAGCGCTTTCCCAGCGGGCGGCGGCCGCGGCCGGCGGCGAGCTCACGCCCGCGTTCACCGCCGCCAAGGTTCAGATCCACGCCAAGCTGATCGAGAAGTTCGCCGACGAGATCGACTCCAGCAACAAGCCCGGCGTGCGGGAAAAGATCGTCGAGCTGGCGGAGGAGTACTTCCGCACGACGGCGATGACGATGACCAAGAACGACAAGGAGCGCCTTGTCGAGTCGGTCCTCGACGACGTTCTCGGGCTCGGTCCGCTTGAAGCGTTGCTCGCCGACCCGAACATCACCGAAATCATGGCCAACCACCCAAAGCAGATCTACGTCGAGAAAAGCGGCGAGCCGATACTGTCCTCGGTCACCTTCGAATCCGAGCGCCAGATGCGCCAGGTGATCGACCGCATCGTCAGCCTCGTCGGCCGGCGCGTCGACGAGTCGACGCCCATCTGTGACGCGCGGTTGAAGGACGGCTCGCGTGTCAACGTCGTCATCCCGCCCATCGCCCTCAAAGGTCCGGCGCTGACGATCCGCAAGTTCGCCAAGGAGAAATGGGGACCGGCCGACATCGTCAACCGCTTTCGGTCCTCCAGCCCAGAGATCATGACGTTCCTGCGCTCGTGCGTCCGTGCGCGCTTGAACATCCTCGTCTCCGGAGGCACCGGCTCCGGCAAGACGACGCTCCTCAACATCCTTTCTTCTTTCATCCCTGAGAACGAGAGGCTGATCACCTGCGAGGACGCGGCCGAGCTGCAGCTGCAGCAGCCGCACTGGATCCAGCTGGAATCGCGACCCCCCAACGTCGAAGGCAAGGGCGCGGTCACGATCCGCGAGCTGGTCAAGAGCTGTTTGCGTATGCGCCCCGACCGCATCATCGTCGGCGAGTGCCGTGGCGGCGAGGCCCTGGACATGCTCCAGGCCATGAACACCGGTCACGATGGCTCGATGTCAACGCTGCACGCGAACAACCCCAAAGAGTGCCTGGTCCGCCTGGAGACCCTGGTCCTGCAGGCTGGGCAGGATCTGCCGTCGCGGGCCATCCGCGAGACCATCGGCTCGGCGATCCACCTGATCGTCCAGCAGTCGCGTCTGCGCGGTGGCATCCGCCGCATCGTCAGCGTCGCGGAGGTTACGGGCATGAAAGACGGGGAGGTCACGTTTCAGGAGCTGTTTCAGTTCAAGCAAGTGGGTGTCAACTCGGAGGGCAAGGCGATCGGATACCACACCGCGACCGGCGTGTTGCCCGCGCGCATGGAACACCTGAGGGCTGAGGGCGAAGACGTCCAGGAGCAGCTCTTTGCGCCGATTCGCCAACCATCGCCGGATAAGCTGTACTGACCTTTTAGGAGGATTAGATGTCCATCGCCGTGGTTTTCGGGCTGATCGCCTTTGCAGGCGTCTTCCTCTTCTTTCTCGGCATCAGCCAGATGCGGCGCGCAGCGGGCGGTACCGAGGACTTCCAGGCCAGGCTCGCCGCCTACGGCGTGACCACGGCCGGAGCGCAGGCGCTGCCGCAATCGTCCGGCATGCGCGATACTCTGAACAGGCTGTTCCAGCCTGCGGCCGACCGCATGGGCCGCGGCGACGCCAAGAAGGGCAAGCCTTCGGTAGCCGAGCAGCTGCAGCGGGCCGACCTTAAGCTCCGCCCGTCCGAATACTTCATGATCCAGCTGGGCAGCGGTGTCGTCGTGGGGCTGATCGCCTACTGGCGATGGGGTCTGGTTTTCGCGCTGCTTTTCTTCGTCGGCTATCTGGCCCCGGGCTTTTACGTCAAGTACCGGATCAGCCAGCGGCTGAAGAAGTTCAACGGCCAGCTCGGGGACACCCTCACGCTGCTGTCCAACGCGCTCAAGGCCGGCTATTCGTTTGCCCAGGCGATCGACACGGTGGCCAAGAACGCCGTCGCACCGATTGGCGACGAGTTCGCACGTGCCGTGCGCGAAATGAACCTCGGCGGCTCGCCCGACGAGGCGCTGTCGAACATCACCAGGCGCATCGCGAGCGCGGACTTCGACCTGGTCGCTACCGCCTACTCGATCCACCGCACGGTCGGTGGAAACCTGGCCGAGATCCTGGACAACATCGCTTACACGATCCGCGAGCGCGTGCGGATCAAGGGCGAGATCCAGACGCTGACCGCGCAGGCCCGCGCGTCGGGCACCATCATCACCGCGCTGCCGATCCTGCTCGCCACGTTCATGTTCTTCGTGACCCCGACCTACTTCCAGCCGATGTTCGGCAGCATCATCGGATGGATCTTGCTTGCGATCGGAGGATTCATGATCTTCATTGGCAACCTGATCATCCGCCGCATCGTGGCGATCGAGGTTTAGTCGATGAGCACCACTGTGATCCTCGCCATCGCGGTCGCGATCGGAGTCCTGATGATCTTCATCGGGCTCGCCCGCACCCCTTCCTCAAACACCGCCTTGACCGTCCAGCAGCGCCTGTCTGCGTATGGCGGAGAGAAGCCGCTTACGGTCGAGGAGATCGAGCTTCAGCGGCCGTTCAGCGAACGCGTGATGCGGCCGGCGATCGAGCGACTCGGTTCGCTGCTGTCGCGGTCCACGCCCCAAAAGGCGCGCCAGGACTTGTTCAACAGGCTCGAACTTGCCGGGCGTCCGGGCAACTTGACGCCCGAAGACTTTGCCGCAGTGCGCCTGGTCGCGGCCGCCATCTTCGGCGCCCTCGGCCTGCTGGTCGGGCTGCTGCTCGGCGGTCCCCTCTACATCGTCATCGCGCTGGTCGTCGGCGTGATCCTCGGCTACTACGCGCCGGTGCTTTGGCTGAAGCAGAAGGTCGACGGACGGAAGACGGAGATCCAGAAAGGTCTACCCGACGCGCTGGACCTGCTCGTGATCTGCGTCGACGCCGGTCTCGGCTTTGATGCAGCCCTCGCAAGGGTGACGGACAAGTACAAGAACGCACTGTCGGAGCTGCTGTCCAAGGCGTTGCGCGAGGTGAGCCTCGGCCGTCCGCGCCTCGAGGCGCTGGACGAGATGGGACGGAACAGCGGAGTTGACGACCTGCACAACTTCATCCAGGCCGTCATCCAATCGGAGCAGTTCGGCACTGGCATCGGCAAGATCCTGCGCATCCAGGCCGACGAGATGCGGCGCAGGCGCCGTCAGCGCGCGCAGGAGAGAGGAGCTCAGGCCACGCTGAAGATGATGCTGCCCATGGTGGGCTGCATCTTCCCGACGCTGTGGATCGTGCTGCTCGGCCCGGCGGTGCTGATCCTCATGCGCCCGAGGTAAATACCGGAGCTCTCAGCCGGCGGTCAGGAAGTCGATCGCGGCCTGCTTGAACTCGCGCGCAGGCACAGTGCTCATGTGATCGCGCCCGGCGATCGTGACGAGGCGGGCGGTGGCGATGTCCTCGATCAGCTCGGGCGCGCCGCGCGCGATGTCGTCGCGTTCGCCGACGACGACGAGGATTGGCGTCTCGATCGCGGCAAGGCGCTCGCGGTGTGTTTCCGGCCGCAAACCTCTGATGCAAGCGGCGAGCGCGATGAGGTCGTTGGTCGGTCGTGCAGAAGCGAACTTGTAGAAGGTCTGGGCGACCGGGTCATCGGTCGGCTCACCGATGCGAAATGCATTTGCGATCGCGTCCGCGCGTTCGATCGCGCCCGTGGCGCCGATTCCGCCCAGCACCGCGCGAGTGATGCGGGCCGGAAAATCGAGCACTACCTCCAGGCCGATGCGGGCGCCCATCGAGTAGCCGAGGTAGGCGGCCGAGGACACGTCCAGGTGGTCGAGGAGGCGGATGACATCTCCGGTCATGACGTCGACCCCATACGCCGCTTCCTCGTGCGGCTTGTCGCTGTGCCCGTGGCCGCGGCAGTCCAGACCGATGACTCGGACGTCGTTCGTGGTCAGCGTCTCCTGCCAGCGCGTGCCCACCCAGTTCAACCTGTAGTCCGAGGCAAAGCCATGCACCGCGATGAGCGGGGTGCCGTGGTCAGGCCCGTGGACTTCGTAATGCAGGCGAACGCCCTCGCTGTCGAAATCCATCGTTGCGGCGATTAACCTATCGGATCGCGATGACGGGCCGGCGCGCGGTGCACGAGCGAACGGGCAAGGTTCTAGCCGACCAGCTCGAGATGCCCAGGACGTTTCTCGGCCGGGGCATTGGCCTGATGTTTCGCCGGCGCCTTGATCCAGGCCGCGGGATGTGGATCAATCCCTGTAGCGGGATCACGATGCTGTTCATGAACTTCCGGATCGACGCTGTGTTTCTCGACAAGCGGGGCCGGGTCAAGAAGGTGTATCGCGAGCTTCCCACCTGGTACGGCACGGTATGGTGGGAGATCGGCGCACACAGCGTCCTCGAGTTGCCTGCAGGCTCGACCTCGGACGTCGACCTGCTGCCGGGCGACCAGGTGGTCATAAGCTAGCGAAGCTGTTAAGAGGATCTTGACCTCGTGCATACGCTGACTGCGTGCACCTTCTCGACTTCCTCCTGCCGCCACGCTGCGGCGGCTGCCGCAGGGTTGGCGCCTGGCTGTGTGAACGCTGCCGGGCGAGCGTTCGCAGACTCGAGGAACCGCTGTGCCCGCGCTGCGGGGTCGAGCTCGACTCAAACCGCCGGGAGTGTGGCTGCCGGGCACGGCTTCCCTCGCTGACCCGACTGCGTTCCGCGGTCGCCTATGAAGGCCCGGCAGAGGCGGCGATTCATCGCTTCAAATACGGCGGCTGGCGGCGTCTCGCCAGTCCGCTCGCGTTGCTCCTCGCCGAGCGGCTAGTGGTCGAGGGAGTGGCCGCACATTGGGTCGTCGCGGTGCCACTGCATCGCGACCGTATGCGCCAGCGTGGGTTCAACCAGGCGGAGCTTCTCGCCGGCGAATTGGGACGGCGGCTGGCTCTTGAGCGGCCGGCTGGAGAACTCGTACGTACGCGTCCCACTCCGCCGCAGGTTGGCAACGATCGCCGGACGCGCTTCGCGAACGTCAAGGACGCGTTTGCGTGGCGTGGTCCGGCCCTCGACGGTCGGGCGATCCTGTTGATCGACGACGTGGCGACCACAGGAGCGACGCTGGACGCCTGCGCGAATGCCCTAGGACAAGCCGGATCGGGGCCCGTAATAGGGGTCTCGGTCGCGCGCGTGAATGTATAGTTGGCGGTCGGTCAATCAAGCGTCGGCGAGGCTGAGCCTCGCCGGGGAATTCCCGAGCTGGAGGCTAGCCGAATGGCAGTCCGGATCCCAGGCATCAACATCGACGAGTACTACCAACAGCTCGGGCCGATCGAGCCCCTGATCCGGGACGACCGCGTGACCGAGATCATGGTCAACGGCAACGACCATGTGTACGTCGAAATGGCCGGCAAGGTTGTGCTGACCAACATCAAGTTCGTCGACGAAGATCAGCTCCTCAATGTGATCCAGTTCATCGTCCGCACCGTGGGCCGGCGCATCGACGAGCGCTCGCCGCTGTGCGACGCCCGTCTTGCCGACGGCTCCCGCGTCAACGCGGTCATCCGGCCGCTGGCCCTCAACGGCCCGCTGCTCACGATCCGTAAGTTCGCGCGTGACCCGTACCAGGTCGAAGACCTGATCCGGTTCGGGACTTCCAATGAGGCTGGTTTCGGTTTCCTGAAGGCGGCCGTGCTCTCCAAAGCCAACATCATCGTGGCCGGAGGCACCGGCACCGGCAAGACCACCTTCCTCAACGTGCTATCCGGGTTTATCCCGGTCGAGGACCGCATCGTCACCATCGAAGACGCGGCCGAGCTTCAGCTCCATCAGGAGCATGTCTGCCGGCTCGAGACACGGCCCAAGGACATCAACGGCGAGGGAGAGATCACGATCCAGCGCCTCGTCATCAACTCCCTCCGTATGCGCCCTGAGCGCATCGTCGTCGGCGAGTGCCGTGGCGGCGAGGCTCTCGACATGCTGCAGGCCATGAACACGGGCCACGACGGCTCGATGACCACGCTGCACGCCAACAGTCCCCGCGATGCCCTCGCGCGCTTGGAGACGCTGGTCCTCATGGCAGGCGTCGACCTGCCGGTGCGGGCGATCCGGCAGCAGGTTGCCAATGCGATCAACCTGATCGTCCAGCTCGGCCGACTCCGCGACGGTTCGCGCAAGGTCACTGCGATCACCGAGATCGTGGGTATGGAGCAGGATGTGATCACGATGCAGGACATCTTCGTGATGGAGCAGAAGGGCGCCACGCCCGACGGCAAGGTCATCGCCGAGTTCAGGCCAACCGGCCTGCGTCCGAAGATCCTCGACCGAATGTTCGCCCAGGGAATTCCCCTGCCGAAGGAGATCACGGTGCTGTTCCCGCCGCCTCCCGGATACAAGGCCTCCAGCCGCTAGACAGCTTTTGGCGCCCGTCTTACACTCGGGTTGTGAAGGTCGTCCTGCACGACCGTACCAACGGTCTGGGGCAGGAGGTGCGCGAGACGGCGTACCGCAAGCTGACTCGCCTTGCGCGGCACTTCGGCAAAGTGGCGGATGCCGAGGTGGAGTTCTCGGAAGAACGCAAGCGAAGCGGTCTTGCGACGACCGTGTGCCGCATCAATCTGCACCTGGACGGGCGCAGGGCGCCGGTGCTGTACGCCCGCGAGCGGGGCGCCGACCCGCAGTCTGCCCTCGACCTCGCCCTGGACAAGATCGATCGCCAGGTGGTGGCCTTCAAAGAGAAGGTGACGCACCGCAAGCAGTCGGTCTCACCGGTGCGGGTTCCGAGGACCGGCCAGCGCCCAGGGCCGCGTCCGAGCGAGCCGGAGCGCCTGCGCTTCAAGCTGCGCCCGATGTCCGAGGAGGAGGCCATCTCGGAGCTCCAGGCCGACAGCCAGCCGGTTGTGGTTTACCTGGACGAGGACTCAGGCGAGATCCAGATCATGGTCCGGCGCGCGGATGGATCCTTGGCCGTGATCCAACCGATCATACCGTAGCCTCGATTTAGATCCGCCCCGGCCGGGTAACCTCTAGTTCAGAACATGGTCATCCTTTCGCGGCTGCTCGATCCGAACGAGCGCGAAGTCAGGCGGCACCTCGCGGTGACCGAGGCGATCAACGCTCTCGAGCCTGAGCTCCAGGACCTCGACGACACCGCTCTCCGCGTGCGCTCGGACGAGCTCCGTGCGAAGGCGCGTGAGGACTACGACCTCGATGAGCTGCTGATTGAGGCGTTCGCGTTGTGCCGCGAAGCGAGCCGGCGCACCATCGGCCTGCGGCATTTCGACGTCCAGCTGGTGGGCGGCATCGTGCTCCACCAGGGAAAGATCGCGGAGATGAAGACCGGCGAAGGCAAGACCCTTGTGGCGAGCCTGGCGCTCTACCTCAACGCGCTCGCAGGCAACGGCGTGCACCTGGTCACGGTCAACGACTACCTCGCCCGCCGCGACGCCGGGTGGATGGGGCCGATCTACCACGTGCTTGGCATGTCAGTCGGCATTAACGTCGGTACCGCCGGCACGTTCGTGTACGACCCCGACTACCTCGATGAGACGCACGGCGATAGTCGCCTGCAGCATCTGCGCCCGGCGAGCAAGAAGGAGGCGTATGGCGCCGACATCACGTACGCGACCAACTCCGAGCTCGCGTTCGACTACCTGCGGGACAATATGGCACGCGACCTCTCGCAGTGCAGCCAGCGCGATCTGAACTACGCGATCGTCGACGAGGTTGACTCGATCCTGATCGACGAGGCGCGAACTCCACACATCATCTCGGGCCAGTCCGAGGAGTCGACGGAGAAGTACTACCAGTACGCGCGCTGGGCCGCGCGGCTGACCGAGGGCGAGGACTTCGAGGTCGACCTCAAGCACAAGTCCGCGTCGCTGACCGAGACGGGGATCGCCAAGATGGAGCGCTGGACGGGGATCCGCAACATCTACGACCTCGAGAACGTGATCGAGGCGCACCAGATCAACCAGGCCTTGAAAGCCAAGTCACTGTTCCTGCGCGACCGTGACTACCTGGTCAAGGACGCGGAGGTCGTTATCGTCGACGAGTTCACTGGCCGCACGATGCCGGGAAGGCGCTGGTCGGACGGTCTGCACCAGGCGGTCGAGGCGAAGGAAGGCGTCAAGGTCCAGCAGGAGCAGAAGACGATCGCGACGATCACCGTCCAGAACTACTTCCGCCAGTACGAAAAGCTCGCGGGTATGACCGGAACGGCGGTGACCGAGGCGGAGGAGTTCCACAAGATCTACGGTCTCGATGTCGTCGTCATCCCGACGCACCGGCCGATGGTGCGCACCGACAGCCCCGATGTCATCTTCAAGACCGAGAAGTCGAAGTTCGAAGCTGTGATCGACGAGATCGTGGAGATGAACGAGCAAGGCCGTCCGGTCCTGGTCGGAACGGTGTCGGTGGAGAAGTCCGAGCGTCTCGCCAAGATGCTCGAGCGCCGCGGCTTGAAGCACAACGTCCTCAACGCCAAGCAGCACGAGCGTGAGGCGGCGATCGTGGCCGAGGCCGGTCAGCCGAAAGCGGTGACGATCGCCACCAACATGGCCGGCCGCGGCACCGACATCGTGCTCGGCTCTGGCGTCAAAGAGGTGGGTGGTCTGCACATCATCGGCACTGAGCGCCACGAGAGCCGGCGCATCGACAACCAGCTGCGCGGCCGCTCAGGGCGCCAGGGAGACCCGGGATCGAGCAAGTTCTTCATCTCGCTCGAGGACGACCTGATGAAGATCTTCGGCCCGGCGGCGGATCGCATCGGCCGGCTGATGACCAGCCTCGAGGTCGAGCCGATCGAGCACCCGTGGGTGGCTCGCTCGATCGCCAGCGCGCAGAAGAAGGTCGAGGGCATGCATTTCGACGCCCGCAAGCACGTGGTCGAGTACGACGACGTGATGAACAAGCAGCGGCAGATCGTGTACGAGGAGCGCCGGAAGGTTCTCGAGGGCGCGGACGCGCGCGGGAACATCCTCAGCTACGTGCGGGAGATCATCGTCAAGGGCGTCGACCAGCACTGCGAGAGCCGGCATCCTGAGAACTGGGACCTCGATGGGCTGGTCAAGTACCTCTCGACCTACCTACCGATCGCCCCGGGAAGCGAGATCCCCGATGAGGCTCTGCACAAGGGCACCGAGGGCCTGGTCGAGCACCTCTACGCCGCCGCCTCGGAGGCCTACGACCGCAAGGTCGAGGAGGTGGGCGCGGACCTGATGCCGATGGTCGAGCGCGACGTGATGCTGCGCACGATCGACTGGCAGTGGATGGAGTACCTGACCCAGATGGAGCACTTCCGCGAGGGCATCGCACTTCGCGCCTACGGCCAGCGCGACCCCCTCGTGGAGTACAAGAACGAAGCGTTCGAGATGTTCAACGAGCTGCGGGAGCGGATCGAGGCCAACATCGTCTCCGCGATCTACAGAGTTCAGGTCCAGCGCAATGCGCCGTCGCCGCCGCCTCCCCCGCCGCTCGTGCGCCAGGTCACTGAGAGCGGCCCGGGCGAGCTCGATGGGTCCAACGGCGCCGATCGGGGCGCCAAGCCGCAGCAGCGCCGTGCGGCTCCGCTGGAAGCAGCCGCGGCCGTCCCGGCGGGGGCGGCAGCTAAACTCGGCCGCAACGATCCGTGCTGGTGCGGGTCAGGCAAGAAGTACAAGCGGTGCCACGGCCGATAATTTGAATCGGCGACAAGCCCGCAACCACTGGAGATCGGAATGGACGTAGAACACGACCCTAGAGAGCTCCTGAACCGGATCCTGCAGCTCAAGGAGCACCTTTGACCTACCCGCAAAGGCAAAGAGGGCCGACGAGCTAGACGCCGGGCTGGTCAAGTCCGGCGTTTGGGACGATCCAAGGCGCGCCAGCGCGATGGCCCGAGAGGCCTCGGAGAACCGCGAGCTGATCGCGACCTGGGACCGGCTCGAACGGCGCGCACGTGATCTCATCGAGCTCGATCAGCTGGCGGAGAACGATTCCGAGCTCGAAAAACAGGTCGCGGAGGAGCGCGCGTCGCTGGCCAAAGAGCTCCGCTCGCACGAGCTCGACCTGCTGTTCACCGATCCCTACGCCAACCACAACGCGGTCATAACCATCTCTGTGGGCCAGGGCGGGGTGGAGGCGCAGGACTGGGTCGAGATGCTGATGCGCATGTACCTGAAGTGGGCCGAGCGCCGGCGCTTCGAGACCGAGATCATCGACGAGTCACGGGGCGAGGAGGCGGGCCTGAAGAGCGCCACCTTCATCGCGCGAGGGCCTCGAGCGTACGGCTTGCTGCGTTCCGAGCACGGCGTGCATCGGCTCGTCCGCATCTCGCCTTTCGACCAGAATCACCGCCGACACACGTCGTTCGCCCTTGTCGAGGTGATGCCGGAGCTCGAGAGCACGGACGAAGCTGCCGTCGTCATCAACCCTCAAGACATCCGCGTCGACA
>Ga0066701_10000475_pt1 | contig 11708 bp, 10 predicted proteins | sample GraSoiAngelo_150_FD_66453 | JGI IMG/M metagenome (GOLD analysis project Ga0066701, IMG submission 66453) | Grasslands soil microbial communities from the Angelo Coastal Reserve, California, USA - 14_1009_09_40cm | ecosystem: Environmental > Terrestrial > Soil > Grasslands | place: USA... | reverse complement strand
CCACCCCGGTCACTCCCCCGGTCGACAAGGGCATCGGGCACGTCTTCGTGATCCTGATGGAGAACCACAACTGGGCCGACATCAAGGGCAGCGCGTCGGCGCCGTACATCAACGGCACGCTGCTGCCTCTCGGGTCTCGCGCGGAGAACTACATGAACCCGACGGGACTCCACCCGAGCCTGCCGAACTACCTCTGGCTGGAAGCGGGCACCAACTTCGGCATCCGGGACGACAGCGGCCCGAGCACGAACCACCAATCGACCACGAGCCATCTGGTGACGCTCCTGGAAGCTGCGGGCATTTCCTGGAAGTCGTACCAGGAAGACATCTCCGGTACGGCGTGCCCGGTCAACTCCACGGGCAAGTACGCCCCCAAGCACAACCCGATGGTCTACTTCGACGACGTGATCAATTCGTCTAGCTACTGCATCGAGCACGTCCGGCCGTACCCCGAGCTCGCGCGCGACCTCGAAGTGGACACCGTGCCGGCCTACAGCTTCATCACGCCGAACCTGTGCAACGACATGCACGACAGCAGCGGGTGCGCCTCGAGCGACTCGATCCGCAACGGGGACGCCTGGCTCGCCCGCGAAGTGCCGAAGATCCTCGGCTCGCCGGCGTTCAAGCGGGACGGCGTGCTCTTCATCACTTTCGACGAGGGCGAGGGCGGCAACGACGGGCCCATCGGTTTCATCGCTCTGTCGCGCTACGCGAAGGGCAGCGGGTACTCGAACACGATCCGCTACACGCACAGCTCGCTCCTGCGGACCGTGCAGCACATCTTCAAGGTGACGCCCCTCCTCGGCGACGCGGCCAACGCAACCGATCTAGGCGACCTCTTCACCGACTGGCGCTAGGCGCCGCCGTATCCAGCGGCGCTACGCTTTCATCACCCACCAACGCGCATCGGCATCGGGGTCTCGCCCCGGTGCCGATGCGCTTTTCTGTTCCGCTGCGCGCGCGCCGCTGTCTCAGCTTGCAGCGGACAGCGCGAAGGCGCGGCCCGCAGGAACCAGTCCAACCCCCCGGAGGATCCAAATGAAGAAGGCGATTGTGGGTTTCATCTCGCTGGTCGCGCTCGGCCTCTTGCTGCAGGCCGGCCACGCGGCGCGCGGCGCAGACGACGCTTGCGGCGGCTGCCCGAAGGACTTCAAGTGCGATCTCGCCAGCCTGCAGTGCGTGCCTGAGGACGCGCACCGGTAGCAACGACGCCGGTCGGGGCGCCCGGTGCGCATGATCTCCCCGCCGCGCACCGGGCCCTCGTTGGGCAAAAAAAGTTGTTCCGTCCGTCGCGGGGACGGTGTCAAAGGTGCTTTGCAGGATCCGCCGCGACCGGGCTGTCCGGCCGAGGAGAAACGGAGAGGCGCCTGGACGCTCTGTCCGACATGGAGCTGCTTGCCAACTACCTGGCCGCCGAGAGTCAGGAACAGGCAGGCGTCTGGGTCCAGGAGCTGTTCCGGCGGCATTACCCGAAGGTGGTCGGCTGGTGCCTGCGGTTCACGGGTGATCGGGACGACGCCTACGACCTGGCGCAGACGATCTTCGCCAAGGCGTGCCGCCACCTGGATTCGTTCCGAGGGCAGTCGAAGATCTCGACCTGGTTGTATTCGATCACGAGGAGCGAGTGCATGAACTACCTCAAGTCGCGCTCCCGCCGGCCCGCCGCAGCGGACGGCGACGAGCTCGACCAGGTGCCCGACCGCGCCGCCCCCCGGCCGGACCAGGCGCTGGAGCAAGAGGCGTGGTCCCGCCTGGTCCATGGACTCCTCGACCAGGCGCTCGACGACACCGAGAAGAAGGTCTTCACGTTGCATTATGGAGACGACGTGCCGCTGGACGCGATCACCCGGTTGCTGGGCCTTTCGAATCGGAGCGGCGCCAAGGCGTACATCGTCAGCGCGCGCCGGAAGCTCAAGAGGGCAGTGCGCCTGTGGAAGGGCCGCAAGGAAGTGCTGGATGCGTGACCGGAGGCTGCCGTGATGGCCGACATCGATCCCACCGATGTGGATGCGCTCCGGGCGGCGCTCGCACCCTCGGGCAGCTGCCTCACGCTCGAGCAGCTGGGCAGGCTGTGCGACAGGGACCACGCGGGATCCGCCGACGCTCGCGCGGCCGAGCACGTCGCCGGGTGCCTGCGCTGCCGCACCGAGCTCGCGATGCTCAAGCAGTTCGAGGCCAGCGCCCTCCGGCCGGAAGAGCAGGAAGACGCAAGATGGATCGTCGGGCGGCTGACGCTCGACGTCGAGCAGCTCACCGGCGGCGGCGTGCTGCCGCCCCGCCGTCGCGCTTCCGCCCGCGCCGCCGGATGGCGCCGATTCGTTGCGCCGCGACCGCTGGCCGGCGTTCTGGCCGCAGTGGCGGCCGCGCTTCTCGTGGTGCTGAACGTGCCCGGGCGCGATGGTTCGCCCCCCGCGCTGCCTCCCGACGCGACCGCCGGACCTTCGAGCTTGCGATCGGACGCGATCGCGGTGAAAGGCCCCGCCGGCGACGTCGATGCGGCCCCGAAAGACTTGCGCTGGGAGCCCGCTGCAGGCGCTGCATCGTACTCCGTGCAGCTCATGGAAGTCGACCGCACGCCGGTATGGAGCGGAGAGTCGCGCGACCTGAGGATCGCGCTACCGGCGTCGGTGCGGGCGCGGGTCGTCCCGGGCAAGCCGTTTCTGTGGCGTGTCGTAGCGAAGGACGCCGCCGGCCAGGCGATCGCGGTGTCGGAGATGCAGCGGTTCCGACTGCGAATGCGCACGCCGCATCCCAGGGAGTAAGTCGACTGGAGAAGGGGATACCGATGGCACAGGGGAACATGCAGCGGCGGGCGTGGCGCACCATGGAATTCTTCCGGGTGCTGGCCCTCTGCCTCGCGGGGGGCCTCTTCCTCACTGCGGGCGGCTCGGGTTCGTTCGAGCCCTTCTCCGGCGTGTCGCTGAAGATCCTCAACGCGAGCGCTCCGCCCGGCGGAACCATGCAGCTGGCCGTGACGCTCACCGAGCCCAAGCCAATCGCCACGGGCTCGGCGGCGATCTCGGTTGACTCGGGAGTGCTCGGCCCGGTCATGGGCGTCGCGTTGTACGGCCCGGCGGGGGCCGGAAGCGACGCCGCCGGCGCGGCCGTAGTCAACGGAAACGCGCTGGCCGTTCGCATCGTGTCGCCAAGCAGCGACTTTGGAACCTCCGTTGCCGCGCCCATCCTCGCGGTCACCATCGGCGTCAGCCCGAACGCCCTGCCCGGGACGCAGGCCAAGCTGCTGCTCGATCCGGCAGCGTCGTTCTGGATCGATCCCGCGGGTGTCTCGTACTCGCAACAGGTCAAGACCGGGACCTTCGAGGTGCGCGGCACCGTGTCGATCAACGACGTGGTCCCCGGTACGGGCCTGCTCGCGGCCGGCTCTACCGTGGTATTGCGCGGCATCGGCTTCCAGCCGGGTGCCGTCGCCGAGATCGACGACGTGCCCGTGAATTCCGCCACCGTCGTGAGCGACACGGAGATCGATGCGATCATCGGCGTTTCCGCGGACCTGTATGGACGACGGGTGACGGTCAGGAACCCCGACCTCTCGCGGGCCAGCTACCGCGCCTACCTGCGCGCGGCATGGCTGGGCCGCAGCGCGCGGACACTGCTCGCGCAGACCGATCCGATCTTCTCTCCGCAGACGTTCACCGGCGCCTTCTTCACGCGCTCCGCGGCGGCAGGCCAGTTCTTCGGGCTCGCCCTGCAGAACCCCGCGGCGGACGCGGCGGACGTCACCATCGAGCTTCGTTCCAGCTCCGCCGGGAGTATCGCCACGGCCGGCCTGACGCTCCCCGCCAGGACCCGGATGTCGCGCGAAGTCTCCGAGCTGTTCGCCGGCCAGACGATCCCGGCCGACGGGTCCCTGGTGGTCCGGTCCAGCTCGCCGGTGCAGATGCTCGGGCTCCTCGGAGACGAGGCCGCGGGAACGGTCGAGCCGATTCCCGCGTCGCTCGCGTTCCCCTGAATCCCGCATGGCGCCAACTGGTGCGCCCTCGCGGCGTACGCGCCGGGGCGATTGCCGCTCTCCTCCCTGCGCTCTGTTTCGCGCAGGCGCAGCCCGCGGTCGGAGCTGGGGACGGTTTGCAGCAGCGCCTGACCGAGGCGCGCGCGCTGCAGCAGAAGGGCTCGCTGCGAGAGGCGCAGAAGCTCTACGAGGCGCTGCTGCCCGATCTGGTGGCGCGCGGCGACCGGGTAGATGTCGGGGCGGCGCTGAATGCGCTCAGCCAGATGGCCACGGCGCAGGGAGAGTACGACCGCGCGGTTGCCACCGGCCGCGACGCAGCCGAGGCGTATCGCAAGGCGGGAGACAAGGCCGGCGAGAGGCGCGCGGTGAACAACGTCGGCCTCGCCGAGCTGTACCTCGGCGACTACCCGGCCGCGCAAGCGCACTTCGAAGAGGCGCTCGCACTCTCGCGCGCGAGCGGCGACCCGGAAGCCGAGATCGAGCAGTTGAACAACCTGGGGACGGTGTTCTTTCCTCAAGCCCGCTACCTCGATGCCCTGCACGCGTACCGGAGCGCCCTCCAGCACGTCGAAGAGGCCGCCGGTGCCCCCTGGCATGCGCGCCGCCTCCGGCTCACGCTGTCGAATCTCGCCACCGTCTTCCTGCGGCTGGGCGGCTACGACCAGGCGCTCGACGTCTACCGGCAGCTGCAGAGATCTCCCGAAGCGTTGGGCTCCAGCGAGCAGGGGCGCCTCCTCGTGAACCTGGGCGTCCTCTACCGGCGCCTCGAAGATCCGCTGAAGGCCCTGGAGACGTACCGCGCCGCCGAGCAGCTCTTCGCGCGAGAGCAACACCGGGACGGCGAGGTCGGTGTGCTGAAGAACATCGGCATCGTGCAGGCGCTGGATCTGGGCGACCTGGAGGCGGCGCTCGACACCTTCGCCAAGGCGCTGGCGCTCGCCGAAGGGAGCGGCAACCGGCGCGAAGCCATGCAGGCGCGCCTCTACCGCGGCGAGGCCCTGCTCCGGCTGGGCAGGCTCGAGGCCGCGAACGCCGATTTCGAAGCCGCGCTGGACTCCGCCCGCGACCTCGGCACGACCGAGGAGCAGTGGAAGGCGCTGTACGGGCTGGGACGCATCGTCCGCAGCCGCGGACACGACGACCTCGCCGCGGCGAGCTTCCGCCAGGCGATCTCCGTGATCGAGTCGGTGCGTGCAAACCTGCAGCTCGCGACGCTCAAGACCGATTTCCTCGCCGACAAGCGCGACGTGTACGACGCCTTGATCGAGCTCTTCACCGACCGGCCCGACACGGCGGAGGTCTTCGAGCTGATGGAGCGCAGCCGGGCCCGCACCTTCCAGGACCGGCTGCACGAGCGCGCGCGAGGCTCTGGCGCGACCGCGACCCTGGCCGCGGTCCAGGCCCGGCTGGACCCGCAGACGCTGCTTCTCGAGTACTGGGTCACGCCTCGGGCGGCGGCGGTCGTGTGGGCGACGCGCGACGCGTCCGGCATTGCGCGCATCCCGTTCTCGCCGGCCGCGGCCGAGGAAGTGTCCTCGTTCGCGAACGAGCTCTCGTCGGGCTCGGGCGAGGCGTGGAGGCGCGCCTCCGAAGCGTTGGGAAAGCGGCTGCTCTCCGGCGTCGAGCCCCTGGGGCGGCCGGATCTGCGGCACCTCGTCTTCGTTCCCGACGGACGGCTGAGCGCGCTGCCATTCGAGGTCCTCCAGCCGCCCGCGGGGGCGGGCACGTTGCTCATCGAGCGATTCGACGTCTCGTACCTGCCGTCGGCCTCCATCCTGCTCCGCGACGATCCGCCGGCTTTCGGCTCGTGGTCCTTCCCCTGGACCCGCCAACTGGTCGCGTTCGGCGACCCGATGGTGTCCGCGCCGTCGACTGGGGCGCTTCCCGGCGAGGCGCGCCGCGCGCGCCTCGCCACTTCGGCGGAAGAGGTGCGCGAGATCGTGCGCCTGGCCGGTGGCCGCGCCGAGCTCCACCTGGGCGCGGGAAACTCGAAGAGGCATCTGCTCGACGGGAGGGCGAAAGGCGTCCCGTTGCTCCATCTGAGCACGCACGCGACCGCCGACGAGGCCAACCCGGAGCGTTCGCGCATCCTCTTCTCGCCCGCCCGCCCGGAGGACGGCCCGGACTACCTCTTCCTCAAGGAGGTCTACGAGCTCGACCTGCGCGGCGTGGACCTCGCCACGGTCTCGGCGTGCGACACGGAGCGCGGCAAGGTGATCCGCGGCGAAGGGCTGCAGGGGTTCAGCCGCGCTCTGCTCTCCGCAGGGTCGCGCGCCGCGGTCACCACGCTGTGGCGGGTCGCGGACCGGCCGACCACCGAGCTGATGAAGCAGTTCTATTTCGAGCTGGGCCGGCGGGAGTCGAAAGCGGAGGCGTTGCGGCGGGCGAAGCTCCGCTTCCTGCGCTCCGGCACGGCGCTGCGCCATCCGCGGTTCTGGGCAGCGTTCGTCCTCAACGGCGACGGGCTCCACCCCATCCCCCGCCGTCTGGCCTGGAACGGGCTGCTCGCGCCCGCCGCGGTGGTCCTGCTCGCGGCCGCTGCGTTCGCCGGCCGACGAAAGCCGCGGGCCCGCCGCCTGGCCCGCGCCGTACCGGCGAGCGTCGGAGGTTGACAATCCGGGCGATCGGCACCTGCCGCCCGCCCGCCTGGATGCCTAGCTTGCCCCTCTGCTGGGGGGCACGCGTTGCGGAGGCCGAAGCCGCCGAAGGTCGATTCCCGGGAGGTCGATGTCTCCTCCTCGACGGTTCGCCGGATCGCGCGGCACCTGCGGCCGCACGCCGGCCTTGCCGCGGCCGTCTTCGCTCTGCTGGTTGCGGGCGCCCTGCTGAACCTCCTGCCGCCGGTGCTGGTCAAGGGGGTGGTGGACGAGGCGATTCCGCGGAAAGACCTCCACCAGCTCGCCTTGCTCAGCACGCTGATGATCGCGGGGCCGCTTGCGGCGGGATTCCTCGGCGTCCTGCAGAAGTACCTGTCGGCGCTGATCGGCGAGCGGGTGACCTTCGAGCTCCGCGTCCGGCTCTTCAAGCACCTCCACCGGCAGCCGCTGGGATACTTCGCGTCCGCACGCCCGGGTGAGCCGCTCTCCCGCGTACTCAACGACGTGGAGGGCGTCGGCCAGGCGGTCTCCAAGACGCTCACCGCGGTGCTGAAGAACGCTGTGGTGCTCCTCTCGGCGGCCGCGACGGTGATCTGGCTCGACTGGCGGCTGGCCGTGGTCTCGCTGTGCTTGTTGCCGCTCTTCGTCGCGCCGACCCGGCGCGTGGGGAAGAAGCGCAAGGCGCTCAAGCGGCTCGCCCAGGAGAGGATGGCCGAGCTGACCGGGATCCTCTCGGAGACGCTGTCCATCTCGGGCGTCCTTCTGGTCAAGACGTTCGGCGCCGAGAAGCTCGAACGGCGGCGCGTGAAGCGGAAGTGCCGCGAGCTGATGCGCCTCTCGCTCGACCAGACCCTGGTGGGGCGGTGGTTCTCGATGCTCCTCGGGCTGTTCGAAAGCGTGGGCCCCGCGCTCATCTTCCTCATCGGCGGCTGGCTGGTGATCGGCGGCGACGCGCGCCTCGGCACGCTGGTCGCTTTCGTCACGCTGCTGCGGCGGCTGTACGGGCCCGCCTCGGAGCTCGCCTCGGTGCACGTGGACCTGGTGACGAGCTACGCGTACTTCGAGCGCGTGTACGCGGTGCTCGATCTCACGCCCGCGATCCGGAACGCGCCGGACGCGGTGAAGCTCGCCGAGGTGCGCGGCGAGATCGAGATCCGGAACGTCACCTTCGAGTACCGCCCCGGCGTCGCGGCGCTCGAGGGCGTGAGCCTCCACATCCCGGCCGGGTCCACGCTCGCGCTGGTCGGCCCCTCCGGATCCGGCAAGAGCACGCTGGCGGCGCTTCTCGCCCGCCTGTGGGAGCCGACGCGGGGCGCGATCCTGCTCGACGGACAGGACTTGCGCCGGCTCGAGCTGAAGAGCCTGCGCTCGCGGATCGGCGTGGTGACGCAGGAGACGTACCTGTTCCACGCGACCGTCGCCGAGAACCTGCGCTACGGACGGCCGGATGCGACCGACGCCGAGGTGATCGCCGCCGCGCGGGCCGCGCAGATCCACGAGCTGATCGCCGCGCTGCCGCAGGGATACGACACGCTGGTCGGCGAGCGCGGACTCCGGCTCTCGGGAGGGGAGCGGCAACGCATCGCCATCGCGCGCGCACTGCTCAAGGACCCGCGCATCCTCGTGCTCGACGAGGCGACCAGTTCGCTCGATGCCGTGAATGAGGCGTTGGTGCAGGCTGCGCTCGTGCCGCTCATGAAGGGTCGCACCACGCTGATCATCGCGCACCGGCTCTCCACCATCCGCAACGCCGACGCGATCGCCGTGCTGGAGAAGGGCCGGCTCCGCGAGCTGGGCAGCTTCGACGATCTGATGGGCAAGCCGGGCCTGTTCGCCGACCTGTGGCACCAGCAGTTCCGGCAGGCCGCCTGAGGCCGGTCCCGTTGATCGTGATCAAATCTCCTGCTTGAGATCGGGCCGGTACGTATAGGGGTCGCTGGGAGTGCGCTGCTCGAGGATGTCGCGGAAGCGCAGCTCGACCGTGGCCAGGAGCTTGCGGTGGGTGATCACGTAGAAGCGCCCCTCGCGAATCGCCTCGAAGGTGATCCGCGCCACGTCCGGGGCGCCAAGCTTGCCCGAGGCGACCGCCTTGTCCGAGCGCTGCCGCGCCGCGATCTGCGAGCTCGTCGGCGGATCGTCGTCGGCCAGCTCCGCCGGGCGATTGCGCTCCGATCGCGAGATGCCGGTCGGCACGTACGCCGGGCAGAGCACCGAGACCCCGATGCGGGCGTTCGCGAGCCGCAGCTCGTGGTGGAGCGTCTCGCTGAGCGTCACCACGGCGTGCTTGCTCGCGTTGTATGCGCCCATCAGCGGGCTGGAGACGAGCCCGGCCGCCGACGCGGTATTCACCACGTGGCCCTCGCCGCCGTGCGCGAGCATGAGCGGGACGAAGCTGCGGATGCCGTGGACGACTCCCATCAAGTTGACGCCGAGGATCCACTTCCAGTCCTTGAGGCGGCTCTCCCAGAGGTAGCCCCCTCCCCCGGCGACGCCCGCGTTGTTGAACAGCAGGTGCACCGCGCCGAACGCCGACTTCGCCTGGGCCGCGGCCCGGTCGACGTCCTCCGCCTTCGATACGTCGGCGCGCACGCCGACCGCCTCGGCGCCCCGCGAGCGCGCGTCCGCCACCGCCGCGTCGAGCGCGTCCTGCTGCACGTCGGCGAGAAAGAGCCTCATTCCCTCGCGAGCGCCGAGACGGGCGAACTCGAGGCCGAATCCGCTCCCCGCCCCGGTGATGACGGCGACCTTGCCGGCGAAGTCCTTCATGCGTGCGCTCCAGTCGTGGCGGGAAACCTACCGCGCCGGCGCCGAAGGCGCGAGCGCAAGCGCATCAACGGCGCCGCTTGCCCGAAGGTTCCCGAGGCCCCAGACCGAGGTAGAGCCTGTCCACCACGGCGTCGATCAGCGCCCGCTTCGATCTTCCCATCGCCTGGCCGTCGATGAGGAGGACCGCGCAGCCGTGCACCATCGACCAGGCGGCGAAGGACAGCTCGTCCGGATCGCCTGGGGCGAGCGAGCCCTGCCTCTGACCGTTCGCAATCTGCTCGACCAGCGTTCCGTGGACCGCCTGCGCCGCCGCGGCCAGCTCGGGGTGGCGGGACTTGTCCGCCACCTCGGGCGAGAACATCACCCGCAGGTGGGCGGGATGAGCGAGCGCATACTCGACGTACGCGACGCCGAGCGCGCGAAGCCGCTGGGCCGGTGTGCGCGCGGAGCCGCGCACCGCCGCGACGTGAGCCGCGAGGCCGCGGAATCCCTGCTCGGCCACGGCGGCGACCAGGGCGGCGCGGTCGGCGAAGTGGCGCTGCGGCGCCGCGTGGGTGACGCCCACCCGCCGCGCGACCTCGCGGAGGGTGAGGGCCGAAACGCCCCGCTCCTCGATGAGCTCCAGGGCCGCGTCGATCAGCGCCTGGCGGAGGTTCCCGTGGTGGTACGGGCGTTTTTTTCCCATGACCCTTCCATACCACGATCATGTTGACATCGGCCACATGAAGCGCTAGCCAATGTGGTCGATGTCAACATCGGACCGTTTCCGCGGCGCGAGAATCGAACGAGGCACCGTGAGCATCCCACGGATGGATCGGAAGATCGGAGAAGCCATGCGAATCCCACTGCTGATCGGAAGCATCGTATTGGTCGCGGCGTGCGCGGGCGCGTCGCCACGCCCCTACAGCGACGAGGGCGTCGCCGGCCGCTGGCAAGGCGTGCTCTTGCGCAACGGGCTGCGGGCGCCGATGTCCGTCGAGCTATCGGCGCAGGACCGCGACTGGCGCGGTCGCTTCAGCGCCGGTGACAATTCCGTCCCGCTCCAAGACCTTCGCGTGACGACGAACAGCGTCCATTTCGAGCTACCCGGCGAGGGCACCTTCGAGGGCGCGGTCGCGGGCGACTCGATGGCCGGCTCGATCTCCGGCGGTGCCACCGGCTCGTTCGCGCTCAAGCGCGATCCTGGCGAGGCGCCCTGGACGATCTACCTGTTCGGGCCGTGAGCGTCCGGCCGGTGCGGCTACCAGGGCGTCGGCGCCGATCCGGCTCCGGCGCCCGCCCCGTGCATCAGGCCAGAGCGCGCCGCACGAGGAAGCCGAGGATGGCGACGGGCAGCGCGACGGGCAGGATGCGACGCGCGCGCGTCCCCCAGGATTCGATCCGGTCGCCGAGCAGCAGCAGGAGCCAGTGGGTCGGGTAATGGTCGGGAAGGCCGTACGCCACGCTGCGGATGGCCCCGGAGAGGCCGCGCGGCGGGCACGAGGTGCCGAACACCGGCGGGAACGGCTTGTTGGGCCGGCCGTGCTTGAACACGGCAGGGGTGCCCGGCTGGCGCTCGGGCGGGAACCGCGTGTTGGGCCACGGCTGGGGCTGGCGCATCCTCGGAACTCCCGGGCGGCGCGCGGGATCGCGGTCGATGCCCCACCAAGGCGGCCTCTTCGGGGGTTCCATCGATTGGTAGCCGGACTTCCGCTGCACCTCGTCGGGGGTAATCACTCTCGGCGTCGGATCCATCGGCGTCCTCATCTGAAAAAAGCGTAGCGCCGCCGCATTTGCGGCGACTAGTGAAGCGTCGCGCTCCCGTCGGGCAGGAGCGCCACCTTGACGCAACCGTCGCGCTTCTGCGCGAACATGCGGTAGCCCTCGGGCGCGCGGTCGAGCGGCAGGCGATGCGTGAATACCTGCTGCGGCCGGATGCGCCCCGCCTGCACATGCTCGAGCAGGCGCGGCATGTAGCGCTTCACGCTCGCCTGTCCGGTGTTCATCCTCTGCGCCTTGTTCATGTAGGTGCCGATGTCGACGCCGTTGTACGGAGGGCCATAGGCGCCGATCACCGAGATCGTCCCGCCCTTCCGGGTCGCGTGGATGGCGAAGTTGAGCGCCTGCGGCGAGCCCGCTTCCAGCTTCATGTAGATGCCGAGCGCGCGGTGCACGGGCGATCCTGCCGCCTCGAGGCCGACCGCATCGACGGTGGCGTCCGCGCCGCGGTCGTCGGTCATCCCCTTGATGGTGGTCACCAGGTCGATGTCCCTGAAGTTGAGCGTCTCGACGCCCAGCCAGTTCCGCGCGAATTCCAGGCGATAGTCCACGTGATCCACCGCGATCACGCGTTCCGCGCCCATCGCCCACGCTGACCACATGGAGAACAGGCCCAC
>Ga0066701_10000469_pt1 | contig 11735 bp, 9 predicted proteins | sample GraSoiAngelo_150_FD_66453 | JGI IMG/M metagenome (GOLD analysis project Ga0066701, IMG submission 66453) | Grasslands soil microbial communities from the Angelo Coastal Reserve, California, USA - 14_1009_09_40cm | ecosystem: Environmental > Terrestrial > Soil > Grasslands | place: USA... | reverse complement strand
CGAGACGAGCCGCACGCCATCCACTGGGTCGAGCAGCGCCGCATACATCCGAGCGATGGCCCGGGCGGACGTCTTGCCCCCAGCGGGGATATCTGCGGCGAGAATGTCGCTCCGATTGCCCAGCTCTGCGGTCGGCATCAGGCTCATCGGCGCGGCCTTGAACATCGGGAGGTCCTTCGGCATTGCCGCCATCTGGGCTGCCATCTGCGGATCGGGGGGCGCATCCTCCAGTCGCGCGAGCCTCGGCTGCTGGGATACGGGCATACCGAAGTAGATCTCATCACTCACGCCCAACGGGCCGGCAACCTCTTCCGCCAGAAGCTGGGAGATGCGCTTACCCGTTGCACGGCGAACAATCTCGCCCACGATGTAGCCGAAGGTGTAGGCGTGATAGCCGATCTTGGTGCCAGGCTCCCACCACAGCTCGTTGTCCGCGATGGCCGCGCACATCTTGTCCCAGTTGCAGAGATCCTCCGGCGTCGTGTCCAGCGGAATCTGAGGCACGCCAGCCGAATGATTGAGCACCTGGCGAATCGTCACGGCCTGCTTGCCGCGCGCACCGAACTCAGGCCAGATTTTGGCGACCGGGGTGTCGTAGCCGAACAGGCCTCGATCGACAATGATATGAGCGATCGTCGCGGCGGCTCCCTTGACGATCGAGAAGTTGTAGAAGGGCGTGTCGTTTCGGACCAGCCGACCGGTCGCCGGGTCGGCCACGCCGGCAATGGCTTCGACCAGCGGTTCGCCGTGGTGGTAGACGGCGACCTGGATACCCCGTTCCTCTCCTGATTCGACCAGCGTGTCGATCGCTTCCTGCACCTGCTGCTGAAGTTCACTCATGTCCTTCTCCTTGGTGATCGTAGACAAGCATATAGACGCCGGTCTAGCGCGAAATCATCGGCCGCTGTTCGGGCTGGTGAGTCGCGCATCGGTCAGAACGGACCGCAGGGTCGCCGCCTGAACGCGCGCGATCCCCAGCTCGTCCAGGCCGATCAGCCCGGCGCCGACCACCGGTGGGGATTCCAGCCGGCGAAGCACCGCGTGAGCCGCGGCCTCGCGAATTCCCTGCTCGATCCGTTTCAGGAAGCCCGCGTCATGCGTACGAAAAATGCCGCCGCCCAGGATCACCTCGACATCGCGCGCCGTCAGCCGCAAGCGCCGGATGCTGGACACCGCAAAGGCGACGATTTCATCGGCGACCGCGTCGATGATCTGCCGCGCGACCGCATCGCCCTTCTGGGCCGCCGCAAAAACCAGGGGAGGCAGTTCGGCGACCCGCCGCTGGTCGAGCCGGCCGACGTAAAAGGCTTCCACGACGGCGCTCGGACGGCTGAGCTTGAAATGCGCGGGCACCAGGTCCTCGAGCACCGTCCGGGGACCCCGACCATCCTGCCCGCGCATCGCATTGGCGACCGCACGCGTGCCGATCCAGCCGCCTCCCGCCGCCAGGTCACCCGAAATTTCCCCGAGCGCGGGAAATCTGACCACGCGCCCATCAGGGCCGATACCGGCGCAGTTCATGCCGGCCCCGCAGACGATCGCCACACCCCAGCCGCGGTCGGTGCCGGCACGAAGCACGGCGAAAGTATCGTTCCGCACCAGACTTCTTGCCGTCCAACGGCGGCGGCTGATGTCCCGGGTGATGCGGCGGTCATCGAGCGGCAGGTCCGCTCCGGCGAGGCAGTAGACGCCGACGTCCGCGATCGGCCGCCGATCCGGATCCGCGCCGATCACCTTACAGATTGATCGGATCGCCCCATCAATCGTTTCCAGGGCCTCCAGCCGGCCGAGCCCGGCGTGTCCGGAGCTCTTGAGCCGTCTCGCTCCCAGGATCCCGCCGCGCCGGTCGAGCAGAACGACATCGGTCTTGGAGTCTCCACCATCAACCGCCAGGACCGCGGCGCGCACCGTTTCACTCATGCTTGGTGATCTTCGACGCGCGTGTGTACGTCCCTGGATGAAATCCGCGGTCGACCGCCAGCCGCCAGGCCAGTAGCTGGATCGGAACCAGGGCCGGCGCCGAGGCGAGCGTCCGATCGACCGGGCCGAGGGAAATCGTTTCGGCACCGGCCACCGGTCCCCCGTCGCAGACGATCCGGAGGACCGCGGCGCCGGCGGCGACCAGCTCCGCCGCGAGTCGCGTGTCGACGGACCGGGTCGCCGGCTCGGTGGCGATCAGGACGACGGCCGCGTCCTTGCCGGCCAGCTCCAGCGGCCCGTGGCGGAACTGTGCCGACTCCATGGCCTCGGCGGGAAAGCGGGCGGCCTCCTTCAAGGTCAGCGCCCCCATCTCGGACGCGGCGCGTCCGGCGCCGCGGGCGAGCAGGGTCAGGATTGGTCGATCGCCCAGCCACGCCCGCAGCTGCCCGGCTCGATCCTCGACGGTGTCGAGCACGGCCTCAATGGCGTCGGCGGCGGCCCCCGCATCGAGGTCGACGCGGTGGAGCGCGTCGTCTGCCGATTGGCCCGCCAGCACATGGGCCAGAGTGGCCAGGACCACGAGCGCCGCGCCAAACGTCATGGTCGACGGTCCTTGTTCCTGGCCGGCTCGCGAGTCGAGGGCGACGTTGGCCAGCCGAGCCAGCGTGTTATCGAGACCGTTGGTGATCGACACGACAAGGGGCCGCTCCGGCTCACCATGCTCGACCAGGCGGATCACCTCGGCGCTCTCACCCGACTGGCTGACCACCACCAGCACCGTGCCGCCGGCCAGGGTTGGGCGCCGGAAGTAGAGCAGCTCTGCGCTGTCGACCATCACACCCGTAATGCCGGCCGACGCCAGGGCGGTGACCGGCGCGTAGCAGGCGTCGTACGAGCCTCCCATACCGGTGAAGACCAGGCTGCGGCCGTTGCCAACGGCTGGCACGCGGCGCAGGGTAGCGAGCTGGTCGTGCAGTCCGGCGGCCGCCCGGCGGATGGCCGCCGGCTGCGCGGAGATCTCGGCCAGGAAGGGATCAGGAAACTTCTCTAACAATTTTTCGCTCTTTCGCGTAACATCGCTCGACGTGGGCGTCAAGGTTGCCGTGATTGGCGGAGGCAGCACCTACACGCCGGAACTGATCGAGGGCTTTGCCGCTCATGCCGGCCGCCTGCCAATCGACGAGCTGGTCCTCCTGGACGTGAATCCCCAACGACTCCGGGTTGTCGGTGGGTTTGCCCGCCGCATGCTGACAAAACGCGGCTGGCCCGGCGTTCTGACGCTGACCGCTGATCGGAGCCAGGCGCTGGAGGGCGCCGACTTCATCGTCATCCAGTTGCGGGTGGGCGGCCAGCAGGCCCGCTTGCTCGATGAGACGCTGCCGCTCGAGTTCTCGACCATCGGTCAGGAAACCACCGGCCCCGGCGGCTTCGCCAAGGCGCTGCGCACCGTCCCGGTTGTCCTCGACATCGCCGAGGAGGTGAGCCGCCGGTCCGCGAAGGACGCCTGGATCGTCGACTTCACCAACCCGGTGGGCATCGTGATGCAGGCCCTGCTCGACGAGGGCCATCGTGCCATTGGGCTCTGCAACTCGGCGATTGGCTTTCAGCGGATGGTCGCCCGCCTGCTGGGCGTCGCACCCAACGACGTCGCGCTCGAGCACGTGGGCTTGAATCACCTGACCTGGGAGCGCGCCGCCGTGGTCGACGCCAAGGATCGGCTCCCTGACCTGATCGAGCGATCCGGCGCTGAGATCGCGGCCGAGATCAAAATTCCGGTCGACCTCATTCGACTTCTTGGTGCGATTCCGTCCTATTACCTCCGGTACTACTACTGCACCGGGGAGGTCCTGGCCGAGCAGCTTTCCGGGGGCAAGCGATCGCGCGCCGAGGAGGTCATGGCGATCGAGCGGACGCTGCTGCAGATGTACGAGGACCCTGCCCTCGATGAGAAACCGGAGCTGCTCCAGCAGCGCGGCGGTGCCTACTACAGCGAGGCCGCCGCCCAGCTGATCGCCTCCCTCTACGCCGGCAGTGGCGATCTGCAGGCCGTCGACATCCGTAACGCGGGTGCGATCCCCGACCTGCCCGACGATGCCGTGGTGGAGATCCCGGCGCGCATCGATCGACAGGGCGCTCGTCCGGCGCGGCTCCGCCGGCTGGCGCCCGAGCTGGCCGGGCTCGTCCAGCAGGTGAAGGCCTACGAGCGACTGGCGGTCCAGGCCGCGATCGGCGGTGACCGCAACGTGGCCCTCAAGGCGCTGCTGGCCAACCCGCTGGTCCCCGGCTACCGCACCGCGGCGGGCCTCCTGGCCGCGCTCCTCGACGCGAACCGTCCGCATCTGCCCCGCTTCTTTCCCGCCGGCTGATCGAGCCAATTTTCCCCTCTTGACGACGGCGCCTTTGCCGTCTATGGTTTCGTAAGGAATTCTTCCTAACTATGGCTGCGCTGTCAAGAGGCTTGCTGGAGCGAACGGTCGACGATGGCGATGGGCTTCGTGAGGTCACCATCACCGCCGGCACCCCCAGCCTGCTGCGCGCCATCAATGAGCGCTCCGTGCTCGAGCTGATCCATCGCCGCGGTCCCCTGTCTCGCGCCCAGGTGGCGCGGGTCAGTGGGCTCTCCAAACCCACCGTCTCGCTTGCCCTGTCCGGGTTGCTCGAGGCGCAGCTGGTGCGTGAAGTTGGCCGTTCGCGAGGTGATCGCGGCCCCAGCGCCCTGCTCTATGAGCTGAACCCGACCGCCGGCTGGGTGGTGGGGATTGACGTCGGCCGCAACTGGGTGCGCGCCGCCATTGCCGACATCGCCGGCCACGTGGTCGCCCGCCGGGACGAGCGGGCCCGAGTCTCGAGCGCGCGGTCACTGATCGGACAGATCGGGTCGATTGCGCATCGACTGGCAGGGGAGGCCGGCGTGGACTGGTCGCAGGTAACCCATGCCGCGCTCGGTAGCCCGGGCGTCTTCGATCCGGTCCACGGCTACGTCGCTATGGCCCCCAACCTTCCGGGCTGGGGACGGCACGGTCTCGTAGAGGCGGTGCGCGAGCAGTTGGGGACGAACGTCACGTTCGAGAACGATGTCAACCTGGCCGCGCTTGCCGAGCGCGCGCACGGTCTCGGCCGCAACCTCGCAAACTTCGCGTTCCTGTCGGTTGGCACCGGGATTGGCCTGGCGTTGGTAATCGATGGCCAGCTCCGACGAGGCGCCCACGGCGCGGCCGGCGAGATCGCTTATCTCCCCATCGGACCAGCTGATCCCCGCGACCCGGCAAACCGGCGGCGTGGCGCCTTCGAGGAAACCACGGCGGCAGCGGGCATCGTCCGCCAGGCGAAGGCGCTCGGAATGCGCAGCCCCCTCAGCGCAGAGACCATCTTTACCGCAGCGCGACGCGGGAACCGCACGGCCATCAAGGTGGTGCAAACCGAGGCTGCCCGGCTGGCGCTGGCGATCGCCACCATCACGCCGGTGCTCGATCCCGAGATTGTCATTCTCGGCGGGGGCATCGGCCGCAACGGCGACCTACTGCTGGAACCCATCGAGCGTGAGTTGCGCCAGCTGATGCCGTTCAAGCCGCGCGTCGCCGTGTCGGCGCTCGGCGACGACGCGGTCCTCCAGGGAGCGGTGGCGATCGCCCTGGAAGCGGCGCGGGAGCGTGTATTTGCGCGGATACCAGGACGCCAGGTTCACGAGGCGGCGGGGTGACGACAACGATATTGCCAAGCGAGGAGGGTTAGGAATGAGACGACGATACGCGATCATCGGCGTGCTGTCGGCACTCGCGGTGCTGGTTGGCGCGTGCGGCAATCCGTCGGCAACGACATCCACGCTGGCCAAGGGCGGGACGCTCACCATCGACAACGAGAGCGGGACGCTGTGGTCCTGCGGGTTCAACCCGTTCAATGGCAACGTCAACTTCCTGGCCTTCGGCCCCATCTACGAGCCGCTGGTCTACGTCAATTTGCTCAACGGCAAACCGACCCCGATGCTGGCCAGCTCCTTCAAATGGAGCTCGGACAACAAAACGCTGACCTTTACCGCGCGGTCGGGCGTCAAGTGGAGCGACGGCCAGCCGTTCACGGCAAAGGACGTCGCCTATACCTTCAACCTGATCAAGACGAACACTGCGCTCGACCTGCAATCGGTCTGGTCAGTCCTGTCGGACGTCAAGCAGGAAGGATCCGACAAGGTCGTGATGACCTTCCAGTCACCGGCCGTGCCCTACTTCTATTACATCGCCGGGCAGCAACCGATCGTCCCGGAGCACGTCTGGTCGAAGATCACGGACCCGGTCAGCGAAAACAATCCGAAACCGATCGGCACCGGGCCATTCACCATGGGCGATTGCACTCCGCAGAACATCCCGTATGTCCGTAATGCCAGCTACTGGCAGTCGGGGAAGCCCTACCTAGACAAGGTCAACTACCCGGCCTTCCTCGACAACGACCCGGCGAACGCGTACCTCGCCAGTGGCCAGGCGCAATGGGGCGGCCAGTTCATCCCCAACATCGACCAGTACTACGTGGCGAAGGACAAGGCCAACCACCATTACTGGTTCCCGCCGATTCAGAACGTCAACCTCTTCATGAACCTGACCATGGCGCCCTTCAACAAGAAAGAAGTTCGCCAGGCCATCGCCTTTGGCATCGATCGTCCGAAGGTCTCGAGGATCGGCGAGTACGGCTACCAGCCGCCCGGGAGCCAGACCGGGATCGTGATCCCGACCTTCAATGAGTGGTACGACTCGAGCCAGGCGGCGAAGTACAACTACAAGTTCGACCCGGCCAAGGCGCAGTCGCTGCTCCAGGGCGCCGGCTTCAGCAAGGGCAGCGACGGGATCTTCAAGGATGCCTCAGGCAAGAAGCTGTCCTTCACGGTGCTCAGCATCGCCGGTTACACCGACTGGACCGCCTCCCTGCAAGTGGTACAGGACAACCTGAAGCAGGTCGGCATCGAGATCAAGGAGCAGGATCTCTCGCACGACGACTACTTCAACAAGCTGTTCAACGGGCAGTTCCAGCTAGCGTATGGATCGCTGTCAACCTCGCCGGGGCCGAATCCCTACTACGAGCTGCGCAATACCCTGTACAGCAAGACCTCGGCCGCGATCGGCGAAACCGCATCGGGTGACTACCAGCGATGGACCGACGCCACGACCGATAAGCTGATCGAGGATTTTGGCAGCACTACAAACAGCGCCGAGCAGCACAAGATCATGAAGCAAATCCAGGGGATCATGCTGGAGCAGGTGCCCGTCATCCCGGTGACGGAGAGCGTAGCCTGGTACCAGTACAGCACGAAGGGCTTCGCCGGCTGGCCCACCAAGGACGATCCCTACGCCGCCCCGGCGCCCTGGAACATCCCCGATTGGGAGCAGACGCTGCTGAGGGTGCACAAGTCGTAAGGATGTAGCGGGAGTGCGGTACCTGGTCCGGCGCCTCGAGTTTTTCGTGGTGACGCTCTGGGCCGCACTCACGCTCAACTTCATCCTGCCCCGGTTGCTTCCGGGCGGCCCCGAGGTGGCCTTGCTCACCCGCTTCCACGGCCGCATCCAGCCGGCCACCATCAAAAGCCTGGAGGCGGCGCTGGGCATCCGCAACGACCAGAGCCCGATCCAGCAGTACTTCTCGTATATGGGGAACATGCTGCGCGGTGATTTCGGCGTTTCGCTGGGCTTCTATCCACAGCGCGTCAGCCACGTGATCATGCTGGCGCTGCCCTGGACGCTCGGACTGGTTGGCACGGCGACCCTGATCGCGTTTGTACTCGGCACGCTGATCGGGATCCTCGGCGCCTGGCGCCGGGGCGGCATCCTGGACAGCGTGCTTCCTCCCGTCTTCGTCGTGACCTCGGCCTTTCCCTACTTCTGGATCGGCCTGATCTGCATCCTCGTGTTTGCCATCACGCTGGGATGGTTCCCGCAGGCCTTCGGCAATAGTTCCGAGCTCACCAGCGAGTTTTCCTGGAGCTTCATCTCGGACGTGCTCTGGCATTCCATCCTGCCGGCGTTCACCATCGTGCTGACCTCGATCGGTGGCTGGATCCTGACCATGCGCAACAACATGATCACCACCCTGGCGGAGGATTACATCAAGATGGCCCGGGCGAAGGGGCTGTCGCCGGCGCGAATCATGTTCCAGTACGCGGCCCGGAATGCGATCCTCCCCAACCTGGTGGGGTTCGCGATGTCACTCGGCTTCGTTATCAGCGGCGCCCTGTTGGTCGAGATCGTCTTCAACTACCCAGGGCTGGGCACCTTCCTGCTGCAGGCAGTAAAGAACGAAGACTTCTCGCTGATGCAAACGCTCTTTCTCTTGATCACCGTGGCGGTCTTGCTGGCCGTCATGGCCGCCGACTTCCTGACCGCCTGGCTCGATCCGCGGACCCGGGAGCGCGGCTGAGGAGCAATCATGGGGCTGGATGTTCGCCTCGTCGCCGACCAGAGCGCGGTTCAGGCCGAGGCCGCGCATCCCGAGGCGGGCGCCCTGCACATCGTCGGCCGGGCCTTGCTCTCCAACCGCAAGGCGCTGGCCGGCGTCGTCATCCTGGGCATCTTCCTGGTGGTCGCGATCGTTCCTGGGCTGCTCGCCCCCTACGACCCGCACGCCCAGATCTTCGAGCAGACGCTCGGTCCTTCGAGGGCGCACCTGCTCGGGACGACCGGCAACGGGCAGGACATCTTCTCGCAATTGATCTGGGGCACCCGCGAGTCGCTGGCCATCGCGATCATTGCCGGGTTGCTGGCGACCGTGCTCTCGCTCCTGATCGGCGTGTCCTCGGCCTATCTCGGCGGCCTCAGCGATCACGTCCTTTCCCTCTTCACCGACGTGTTCCTGGTGATCCCGACCCTTCCGCTGATGATCGTGCTGGCGGCCTACGCGAGGAACGGCGGACTGGCGGTGCTGATCGCCGTTATCGTCATCACGGGTTGGTCGTACGGGGCGCGCCAGCTGCGCTCGCAGGCGCTTTCACTTCGCAACCGCGAGTTCCTCGATGCCGCCCGGGTTCGCGGCGAGCGAAGCAGCTACGTGATCGTGTTCGAAATCCTGCCGACCATGACCTCGCTGATCGTCGCGAACTTCCTGGGAGTGGCGCTCTACGCGGTGCTCGCGGCGGCAGGCCTGCAGTTCATCGGGCTGGGCAATCCCAGCGACATGAGCTGGGGCACGATGCTGTTCTGGGCGCAGAACAACGGCGCGCTTAACGCCGGCTCCCCCCTCTGGGCTATCCTCCCCGGACTCTGCATCGCCCTCCTGGGGGCAGCTTTTGCGCTGCTCAACTACGCCTTCGACGAAATCACTAACCCGGCGCTGCGGCCGGTTCGGCGACGCCGGTGATCACGGTCAAGCCGCTGCTCGAAGTCGAGGATCTGACGGTGGAGTACGCCACGGATGCCGGTCCGGTGCGCGCCGTCGATAACGTGTCGCTGGATGTGGCGCCCGGGGAGTTCGTCGGCATCGTCGGCGAGTCGGGCTGCGGCAAGTCCACGCTCCTGTTTGCGATCGCCCGTCTGCTCAGCACCTCTTGCGACGTCGTGGGGGGCAGCGTTCGGCTCCACGGACGGGACCTGCTGGCCATGGATGAGCAGGCCCTCCGCGAGATCCGCTGGCGAGACTACTCACTCGTGATGCAGAGCGCGATGAACGCGCTCAACCCGGTGTTGACGGTTGGCGCGCAGCTGGAGGACACCATCGCAGCCCACGAGTCCATGCCTGGCCGCGAGGCCCATCATCGCTCCGCATCGCTGCTGCGCCTGGTTGGGATCGACCCCCTGCATCTCAAGAGTTACCCGCATCAGCTGAGCGGTGGCATGCGGCAACGAGCCATGATCGCGATGGCGCTGATCTTCACGCCCGAGCTGGTGATCATGGACGAGCCGACCTCGGCGCTCGATGTGGTCGCCCAGCGATCCCTGATGCTCGAGATCAAGGAGCTGCAGCGCAAGATCGGCTTCGCAGCGGTGTTCGTGACTCACGATATGTCGCTGGTCAGTCATTTCTCCGATCGGCTCGCGGTGATGTATGCAGGTCAGATCGTGGAGCTGGGCACCACGCGCGAGCTCTTTCGCGATCCGAAGCATCCCTACACGCGGGCTCTGATGGCATCGTTCCCGTCGATTAGCGGCCCGAAGGAGTTTCTGCAGGGGATCCCCGGCAACCCACCGGATCTCGTCCATCCACCGGCCGGCTGCCGGTTTCATCCCCGCTGTCCTCTCGTCGAGCCGCGGTTCCGGATCGAGGAGCCGCCCATGGTCGCTGTCGGCAACACCCTGGTTCGGTGTCATCGTTATGGCCGTGACCATTGACCGTGCGGCGCCCAGCGAGGCGCGGGCGCAGCCCGAGTCGACCACACCGGCCTGGGTCGTTCAGACCTCAGGGCTGACCAAACACTTCCGGGTCGGTGGGTTCTTTTCGCCGCGCTTTCTCCATGCGGCCGACGACATCGATCTGTCAATCGCTGAGCGGCAGATCGTCGCCCTCGTCGGGGAGAGCGGCAGCGGCAAGACGACCGTGGCCCGCCTGCTGGCACTGATCTACCGGCCCACTCGCGGCGAGATTCGCTTCAAAGGCCGGCCGCTTGGCTCGCTGCGGACGCGTCGCGAGGTGCTGGATTACCGCAGCCGGGTGCCGATGGTCTTCCAGGATCCCTACAGCTCGCTCAACCCGGTGTATCGAGTGTCCCACGGCATCATGCGGGCCCTCAAATTGCACCGGCCAGAGGTACGGCCCGCCGACCGGCGGGCGGAAGCCGAGCGAGTCCTCGAGTCCGTAGGGTTGACGCCGCCGGGGCGCTTCCTGGCGAAGTATCCACACGAGCTGAGCGGCGGCCAGCGTCAGCGGATCGGATTCGCGCAGGCGCTGGCGTCATCACCCGAGTTGATCCTCGCCGACGAGCCCGTCTCCATGCTCGACGTCTCGGTGCGGATCGGCGTGCTCAACCTGATGGCACAGCTCCGCACGGAACGGGGCATCTCGATCCTCTACATCACCCACGACATCGCCAGCGCCCGCTACGTCGCCGACCGGCTGCTGGTTATGTACGCCGGCCACGTCGTGGAAAGCGGCCCTTCCGAGGATGTGCTCGCCCACCCCAAGCATCCGTACACGCAGTTGCTGCTCTCCGCGGTGCCCGATCCCCGAGCCCCGGTCAACACCATGCCGTCAGCCGACGTTGGTGAGCCGCCGCGGGTCGTGGATCCGTCAGAGGGTTGTCGCTTCCGCGGGCGCTGTCCCTACGCGATCGAAGTCTGCTTCCAGGTCACGCCCCGTTTGCGCGAGCTGCGGCGGGATCATACAGCGGCCTGTCACGTCGCGACGGCGGATCCAGCCGAGTAACGCGCGTTGGGGCAACCACTCACGCTATTCGGCTATCGCGGCACAAGGATCCATAAATGATTTCTATGAATACAATAGAAGTGATTTTGCACAATTCCAGCACCGTCAGTTCCAGGAGCGGCAATGAAAGTCGAGCAGCGCGCGGCCGATAGCAAATCCAAGGAAGCGCTCACCGACAAGGCCGGCCTGCTCAAGCTCTACCGCGAGATGCTTCTCATCCGGCGATTCGAGGAAAAGACCGCGGAGATGTACCAGCTGGCCAAGATCGGCGGCTTCTGCCACCTCAACATCGGTGAGGAGGCGACCATCGTCGGCACCATCTCCGCACTGCGGCAGACGGACTACGTCTACAGCACCTACCGCGAGCATGGGCATGCGATCGCCAAGGGGATTGATCCGAAGGCGGTGATGGCCGAGTTGTTCGGCAAGGAGACCGGCACCTCCCGCGGTCGCGGCGGATCGATGCACCTGTTCAGCGAAGAGAA
>Ga0066701_10000463_pt1 | contig 11785 bp, 10 predicted proteins | sample GraSoiAngelo_150_FD_66453 | JGI IMG/M metagenome (GOLD analysis project Ga0066701, IMG submission 66453) | Grasslands soil microbial communities from the Angelo Coastal Reserve, California, USA - 14_1009_09_40cm | ecosystem: Environmental > Terrestrial > Soil > Grasslands | place: USA... | reverse complement strand
CACGGCCGGGACCTGCTTCTTGGGCCGGACGAGCTCGAACAGGCGGTCGAGCCGGGGGTCGGGCACGGCGACCACGCCGACGTTGGGCTCGACGGTGCAGAACGGGTAGTTCTCTGCCGCCGCCTTCGCGGCGGTGAGGGCGTTGAACAAGGTGGACTTGCCGACGTTGGGTAAGCCGACGATTCCGAGGCGAAGCATATCACTTCCGCGTGCTCATTGGCGCAGCCACTTCTCGACGGCGTCGATGAGCTCTGGCATCAGGGCCTCCACTTGATCCCGCTGCTCCGGCGTGAACGGTGCGAGCACGTACTCGGACCAGTCGCTCACTCCGTCCGGCAGCGGCCCCACGCCGATCCGGAGGCGGGCGTAAGCTTGCGACTGCAGCGCGCTCTCGATGCTCCGCAAGCCGTTGTGACCGCCCGAAGAGCCCTCCGCGCGGAGACGAAACGTGCCGCACGGGATCTGGAAGTCGTCCACGAGGATGAGCAGGTCGGTGGCCGGGCTGAAGGCGGGGTCGGCGCGGAGCGACGCCAGCGCCGCGCCGCTGCGGTTCATGTAGGTGGTGGGTTTGAGCAGGCGGACGGGGACGCCGTCCACCGAGCCTTCGGTCACGCGGGCGCGCTCGCCCCGGCGGAACGGGGGAAACCCCCAGTGCGCAACGAGCGCGTCGGCCAGCCAGAAACCCGCATTGTGGCGCGTCGCCGCGTACTCCGGGCCGGGATTCCCGAGGCCGACGACGGCGCGCTGGCTCAGCTCTCTTTGCCGCCCTTCGGCTTCTCGGCCTTCTCCGGCTTCTCGCCCTTGGTGGGCGCGGCCGGGCCGCCTTTCGCCTCCGGTTTGGCGCCGCCTTCGGGGGCGGCCTCACCCGCCTCCTCCTCGCCCTCCCGGACCTTGCGGATCAGCTCGGGCTCGGCGACCTCGGTCGCGGCTTCGGGTGCCGGGGCCGCGACTTCCTCGGCCCGCGGCGGCACGACGGTGGCGATCGTCAGGTCCGCCAGCGTGAGAATCGTCGCGTTCGGGATGTTCAGCTCCCGCACGTGGAGCGAGTCCCCAATCTTCAAGGCCGTGACGTCGAGCTCGACCCGGTCGGGAATGTTCTCCGGCAGCACCGCGATCTCGACCTCGCGTGTCACCTGGTCGAGCACGCCGCCGGCGTTGCGCACGCCGTCCGGGTTGCCGACCAAGTGCACCGTCACCTTGAGCGTGACCTTTTCCTGCGCGTGGATCTCGTAAAAATCCACATGGATGATGTCGGGTCGGACGGGATGCCGCTGGATCTCGCGGATCAGCGTCTTGGTCGTCTTGCCGTCCACCGAGAGCTCGATGATGGTGCTGGCGGGCTCGACGCCCGTGAGCGCCTTCTCGAGCGCCTTGGCGTCCACCTCGAGCGGCAGGGTGTCGCGTCCGTGTCCGTAGATCACCGCGGGGACGCGGCCCCGGAAGCGCGCCTGGCGCGCGGCGCCTTTACCGGTCGCGCTGCGCGGGCTCGCTGCGAGAGAAACAATTTGAGCCATACGTTATCCGTTGTCCGTGATCCGTGGTCCGCACTCAATCGAACAGTGAGCTCACCGACTGGTTCGAGTGCTCGTAACCGATTGCCTTGGCGATCAGTCCCGCGATCGACAGCACCTTCAGCTTCTCGAACACCCGGTCCTCAGGGATGCGGATCGTGTTCGTCACCGCCACCTCATCGACCGGCGAGGCACGCAACCGCTCGACCGCGGGCCCGGACAAGAGCGCGTGCGACGCGAACGCGTAGATCTTGCGGGCCCCGAGCCGCTTCAACGCAGCGGCCGCCTCGGTAATCGTCCCGGCGGTGTCGATCATGTCGTCGGGGATGAGACAGTCCTTGGCGGCCACCTCACCGACGACGTTCACCACTTCGGCGACGTTGGCCGACGGGCGCCGCTTGTCGATAATCGCCAGCGACGCGTTCAACCGTTTCGCGAACCCGCGCGCCATCTTCGCCGAGCCGACGTCGGGCGCCACGACGACCGGATCGTGCAGCTGCTTCTGGCGGAAGTGGCTCACGAACACCGGCGCCCCGTACAGGTGGTCCACCGGGATATCGAAGAACCCCTGCACCTGATGGGAATGGAAGTCCATTCCCAGGACGCGATCGGCGCCGGCATGCGTGATCAGGTTCGCCATCAGCTTGGCGCTGATCGCGACGCGCGGCTGGTCCTTGCGGTCCTGGCGCGCGTAGCCGAAGTACGGCAGCACCGCCGTGATGCGCGCCGCGCTCGCCCGGCGCGCGGCGTCGATCAGGAGCAACAGCTCCAGGTAATTCTCCGCCGGCGGGTTGGTCGGCTGGATGATGAACACATCCCGGCCGCGCACGTTCTCGTCGATCTTGACGAAGATCTCGCCGTCGGCGAACCGCCGGATCGTCACCGCGCACAGCGGCTGCCCCAAGTGCTGAGCCATCTCCTCGGCGAGCGGCCGGTTGGCCGTCCCGGCGAGGAGCAACAGCTGGCTCCGCGACAGCGTGAGGTCCGCCATGTGAGCCCCGCAAAATAGACGGCGAACTGCTGGAAGCCAAGTGGTTGGGAGGTGTACCCGCGGTTACTTCTTGTTGGGCACGAGTGCGCCCCGCGTCGGCGTGAGGCCGTCCACGTCCCACGCGTTCATCCGGTACACCGTGCCCGCCTCACCGGCGGCGGCGCCGCCGGTGCCCCGGACCCAAAAGCCGCTCGCAGTCGAGTCGAATACCAGCGCCACGAGCACCACGCCGCGGGCGTCGCGTAAGCTCACGCGCCGGGCCGGCCGCATCGCCCGCGCGGAGTCGGCCTGCGGTTGCGAGGCGAAGCCCGTAGCGCTCACGCTACGGTACTTCTCGAGCAGCCGCGCCACCGCGCCCGAGTCCGGTGCCCTCGCCCCCGCCCCCCCGCCGGCCAGGGTCCAGCGTTTCCCCGCGCGCCTGAGCGAGTAGTGGTCCTTGCCGCGCTCCACGTCGATCAACGCGATGCTGTCCGGCGCGAGCCCAGTGATGCGTTTGTCGCGCCAATCGTCCGCCGTGCGGTCCGCGAGCGACGCGAGCCGGCCGCGCCACAGGTATGCGTGTGCGTCGCCGGGCAGCCGGACATATGCGCTCCCGTACTCCGAGCCTCGGGCGCCGACGATCAACCGGAGCAGCGGCTTGCCTCCGCCCGTAACGCGCAGCCAGCGGCCCGTCGCGCTGTCCACGTTCAGTCGGGCGAACGACCCAGAGTCCTGCGCCACCAGCTCCGGCGCGACACTGTCGTGCAGTGCTCGCAGCAGGTCGTTCACCGCGTCGGGCGCAGCCCGATGACCGTTTACGGTCCACGCGGTGGGCGACTGCTTCGCGACCACGAGCGAGTCCCTCCCCTTGACGACACGGATCGTGTCCACTGCGCCCGGCGCGAGGCGGGGGAGGACGAGCCCTCCGGTAACGGTGTCCGAACCCCGAGACAGGCGCTCCGCGCCGCCCCACAGCAGCAGGGCCACGACCAAGCCGAGGGCGATCAGCCAAAGCTGTTTGGCGCTCATGCCGGCTGCGGCGCAGTGAGCGGCCGGTACGTCTGCCGCGTGATCTGCCGCCGCCGCCACAGTCTCAGCAGGCCGAGCACGACCAGCAGCCCGGGGACCCCGATCATGTTGCCGTACTTGACGGCGTCGCGCATGGCGGTGCTGGTGAACACGAGGGGTGGCGGGGTGCGGTTCTTCGAGCGGATGGCGATCAGCGCGTCGTCCTGTGCCAGCCAGTCCACCGCGTTCTGCACGAACACGAGGTTTTCCGGCGAGTTCTGAGCGTAGCGATCGCTCGCGAAATCCCCGGTGCCGACGACCACCACGCGGCCGCGTGACCGGCCGCTGTCGCCCGGCGCCAGCGGGTTCACGAGCGCCGCCAGGACCCGGGGGCGCAGGCTATCGCGGGGGAACTCGCGCGACGGGTCGAGGAGGGCGGTGGTGGTCTGCAGGCCGCCCGCGCGACTGGTGACGAACAACGCGGTGACGGTGCCTTTGCGGGCCTTCGTCGTGTCGATGCTGCTCGTCCAGGGAAGCAGCACCGCGTCGATCTCGGCGTTCACGGGCGACGCCTTGGTGCTCAGCGCCCGCACCCACAGGGGGTAGGGCAAGAGCACCTGGCCGAACTGCGCCTGGATCGCTACCCGCACATTCGAGGCGAGATCGTACACCATGTCCGAGCCAATGGACACGCCGTACGGCTTGAGCAGCTCGTTCCATCCCACGGGCCGCGAGAACGAGAACGGCCCCTGGGGCGAGCGCGCCATGCCGCTGGCCATGAGGAGCATGCTCCCGCCGCGGTCGAGGAAGGCGGAGAGCCTGACGGCCGGGGCGCCGCGCAGCGAGTCGGGCGTGCCCGCGAAGATCAGCACTTTCAGCTCGGGTGCGATCGTGCTGTCGCCGAGTGAGACCGCGTGCACCGCGTAGGTCCGCTCGAGCTGCTGACGCAGCCCCTCGAAGGAGCGCTGCGCCTGCGCCGCCGCCGGCTCGGTGATCTCGCCGAAGCCGATCGCCGGTTTGGCAGGCACCGTGAGCGAGCGGATGTCGGAGGTGAGGCGGTACTCGAGATCGTTGGTCTGCTGCACGAAGGGAATCGTCTTGACGCCGTCGGCGTACCGCACGGCGACGCCGAGATACCCTTCCTTCACCTGCAGCTCGGCCTTCCCGAGCACGTTGAACTGCACCGGTGGGATGCCGAGCGTACGCGCCTCGCGCAGCGCCGCGGTGTCGGCGGAGGGGTCTTGGACCACGAGCTTCACCTTGCCGCGGCCGGCGGCCCGGTAATCGCGCACCAGGTCGTCCAGGTCCCGTTTCAGGAACGCTACCTCCGGTGGGAGCGCGCTCGAGGCGAACAGCTTGATGGTCACGAGGTCGGGCAGCGCACGCAGGATCCGCTTCGTCGCCGGCGACAGGGTGTACGACCCTCCCGGCGTGAGATCGAGCCGGCCCCCGATGTGACGCCCGAACAGGTTCACGACGATGAGCGTCGCGACGAGCAGCGCCGTGCCGAGCCGCAGTCGCTGGAGCGGCGCCCCCCGCGGTGTGAGCTTGCGACGCAGCAGCGCGAAGTAGGCGAGCAGCAGGAACAGGGCGGCGAGGGTGACGAAGTACACGGCGTCACGCAGGTCGATGACTCCGCGGTCGATGCCGGTGAAGTGCGACAGCACGCCGAGCGACGCGGCGACGGCCCCGAGCCGGGCGGGGAGCCCCACGATCAGCGGGTCGAGACCGACCAGGACGAGCACGAACATCACCGCGACGGCGAGGATGAACGCGGTGATCTGGTTGCGCGTGACGCTCGAGGTCCAGACGCCGACGCCCGCCAACCCGGCGATCAGGAGCGCCGCGCCGACGTACTGTGCCACGAGGACGCCGACGGGGAGACGCGCTCCCAGCGCCAGGCCGAGCGGCAGCGTCAGCGTGAGCGCGAGCGCGCTCAGCAGGAAGAGCACCTGCCCGGCGTACTTGCCGAGCAACAGCTCGAGCTCCGTGATCGGCTGTGCCAGCACGACCTCGAGCGTGCCGCTGCGCCGGTCCTCCGCGAGGGCGCGCATCGTCACCGCGGGGACGAGGAACAGGAGCAGCCACGGCAGGAACTCGAGCATCGGGCGCAGCGACGCCACGCCGTACAGCTCCACCTGCCGGAAGAAGAGGAAGCTGTTCACGGCGGTGAACACGACCAGCAGGATGTAGGCGGTCGGCTGGTCGAACAGCGCCCGCAGCTCGCGTCGCGCGATCGTGGCGATGGCGTTCACGCGTCGCTCGTGCCTCCGAGCGTCAACTGGTGGAACAGGTCCTCGAGGCTGGCGCGCTGCTGGTGCAGCTCGTACAGCGTCCAGCCGCGCGACTTGGCGAGCGCGAAGATCTCCGGCCGCAGATCGGTGGTGCCGTCCGCCGTGAGGGTGACCGAGACCCGGCCGTCGGCGGTGCGGGCGGGCTCGATCCGGCGGACGCCCGGGAGCCCGCCGAGCGCTTCGGCCACGCCCGCGCCGGCCGCCTCGACCGCGATTTCCACCGCCCCCTGCGCCTGCTGGATGAGCCGATCCACCGGGCCGTCGGCGACGATCTTCCCGCCGCTGATGACGAGCAGCCGGGAGCAGGTGTGCTGCACCTCGGACAGCACGTGGGTCGAGAGCAGCACGGTGCGGTCCCGGCCGAGCGTCCCGATCAAGCGCCGGATCTCGACGCGCTGGTTCGGGTCGAGGCCCTCCGTCGGCTCGTCCAGCACGAGCAGATCGGGGCGGTGCAGCATCGCCTGCGCCAGCCCTACCCGCTGGCGGAACCCCTTCGAGAGCTCGGCGATCGGCCGGTAGTAGACGCTCTCGATGCCGGTGCCCGTGACCGCCCCGTCGAGCGCTTGGCGGCGGGTGAGCCCCGCGAGCTCGCGCAAGTCGGCGATGAACTCGAGGTAGTCGGCCACCAGCATGTCGTCGTACAGCGGGTTGTTTTCGGCGAGATAGCCGATGCGACGCTTCGCTTCGCGCGCCGCGTCGGCGAGCGGTACCCCGTCGAGCTTGATCTCACCCGTGTCCGGTTCGTAGTACTGCGTGATCAGCCGCATCGTCGTGGACTTGCCGGCGCCGTTCGGCCCCAGGAACCCGACCACCTCGCCCGGGTCGATGGCGAAGGACACCCCGTCGACCGCGGTGACACCGTCGAACCGTTTGGAGACACCTTCTAAGGAAAGGAATGACATAGCCGGTGGAGATGGTAATCACGCGCCGCCGGGTTCTTCAAGCCCCCGGCGACGTTTCTTACAGGGACTTGAGAAACGCCACCAATGCCGCGCGGTCGGCGGCCGGCAGTCCCTTGAACCGGTCGCGTGCGCCGGTAGCCTCCCCGCCGTGGCCCTCGATGGCTTGCTCCAGCGTCGCCGCCCGGCCGTCGTGCAGAAAGTGCTTGGCATCGCGCAGGTCGAGCAGCGGCTCGGTGCGGAAGTCGGAGGGCTTCGCGAGGCCGAGGCAGATGTCGGCGAGATCGGGCCCCATGTCGTGAAGCAGTAGGTCCGTGTAAGCGGCGAACTCCTTGTTCCGCAGGGCGGCGATGGGGCTGTCCCCCGTGCGCAGCGTCGGCACATGGCAGGCGGCGCACCCGATGTCGGAGAACAGCTCGCGGCCGCGCCGCCCGTCCCGTCCCAGCTTGAGGGGGGTGGGGGGCGCCAGCAGGCGCACGAACGCGTCCGTCAGATCGAGCTCCTCCTGATTGATCTCCGGCTCGGGCACGGGATCGACGCCCGCCGGGATCGGCTTCCCTCCGATCGTCTCCTCGGTGCGCACCGCCGGGTTCGTGATGCCCATCTCGGCCGAAAACGCGCCGGCGTTGAACTCGTCCAGCGCGGGCACGAACGCCTTGCGGCCGAACCGTCCCACCCGCCCGTCGGTGAAGCGGTTGGGCCGGCCGGCGATGCCATCGTGGTTCTTATCCTCGGGGTCGGCGTAGGCGAGGATGACCGACTCGGGGACGGCGTCGAGCAGGCCGCGCGCAAACACGACCGGCGAGGTACGCAGGGCGCGCGCGGTGGCCGACGGTGGAAATGGCTCCGAATCGATCCCCAGGGCTTGCTTGAGGGCGGGCGTGGTGTGCTGTTGAATGACGAAGCCCCCCTCCTCGACCAGCGGGTCGCACACCCGACCCTTGAAGGCCGTCGCGTGCACCTCGACCTCGTCGCCGCTGCCGCCCTTGGCCGGCTCCTCGTGGCACTCGCCGCAGCCGGTCGCGTTGAAGAGGGGACCGAGCCCTTTCTCCGGGGTGAACGTGCTGTCGAACACCACCTTGCCGCGCGCGAAGCGGTCCTGCTCCGCGCGGTTGAGGCCGCGCAGCGGGTCGCCGGGTTTGAGCGGCCGCTCGCAGCCGGCCGCGACGCTAATGAGGAGCGCCACGGCGGCCCAGCCACCGGCGCCGCTCACGGTGCGCGCCTCTTCAGCTCGATCTTGTCTGCGATGAGCCCGGCCTGCGTCAACCGGCAGTCGGCGCGCACCACGTCGCCGGGCTGGAGATCGCCCAACGCGATGGAGGCGCCTTCGCCGAACACGGCGGTCGCGGACTGCGTGCGCATGTGCACCACGCGCACGGCTTCCCCGACGCCGATGATGAGGTCGAGGGCACCCGCCTTGACGGCTCGCACGGTGCCCTGGAAGGTGTACGGCAGCTCCCGTTGCGCGGACAACGCCGCGCCGGGAGCGAGCAGGATGGCGGTGAGCGCGACCGCCCGCGTCAGATTCCTCATGCGAGCCTCCCGGGCTTCGTACCCCGCCGCATTCTAGACAGATACTCGCCGGCGAGTCAATGGCGGGGGCGTCCGCTACGGTGCCAACTTCTCCAACTGCTCCGCCGCGCGGGTGATCGCGTCCGTCTCGGCGCCGAGCGTGTGGGCGACGCGTCCGACCTGCTCGTCCGCTTCCTTCCAGTTCTTCTGCTCGATCGCCTCACGGATCCCCGGCAGCGTCTTGACGCCGTAGCCGGTGTAGAAGCCGGGCGCGTAGATCTGGTGGCGGTACCACGGCCGCCGCGGCAGCCCATCCGCGCTGGTGAGCGCGCGCTCGCTCTGGAGCAGCGTGGCGTTGAGCGCCTGCGCTTCGGGCTTGGCGAGCGCCGCGCCCCCGTTCGCGGTGGCCTTGGTGAGCGCTTTCTCGTATCGGTCCGCCGCCCGGGTGAGCGCGTCCACGGCGTTGCTGAGCGGGGCGAAGTTCAGAAACGGCGGGATCTCCTCCTTCGCGGGCGGCAGGAGCGGCTCGCGCGGATCGTTGGTGGCGCTGAACACGCCCTCATCGATCTGGCGGTTCTGCTCGCGCACCGAGTCTTGCTTGTCTTTGAGCAGCTTCTCCACCTCGCGCACGTAGCGTCCCACAGTCTCGGCGAGCCCGGTGAAATCGTACGGGAGCACGTCGGCGCCGGCCAGCCGCATCACCGCCGTGCCGACGGTCTGGGCGAGCGCGCGGCCGTACACGAACGACGTGTCGCTGAACGTCGAGTACCACTTGAAGTCGTCGTAGACGGAGTGGTAGATGCCCCCGCCGTCCTCGCCGCCGAACCCCAGGTTGAGCGACGCGACCCCGGCGTGCTGCAGGAACGGCGTGTAGTCCGAGCCGGAGCCGAGCGCGCCGATGCGGAGGTCAGGGCGGCGGCGCGCCGAATCGCGAGCCTCGGGGGTGCGCCCGTCGGCGATCGCGCGGAGCTGGCTCCGCTTCCACACCGTGAGCCTCGTCTCGGGGTCGTCGATGTCCCGCGCCACGTCGTTGATGAACTGCTCGAGGCTGTGAGAGCCGGCGACGGAGAGGTACCCGCGGCCGTTGCTGTCGGTGTTGAGGTAGGCGACGGCCTTGTGCGCCAGCTCGTCGGCGTGCGTCTCGACCCACTCCGTGGAGCCGATCAGCGCGGGCTCCTCGCCGTCCCACGCGGCGTAGATGATGGTGCGACGGGGTTTCCAGCCCTGCTTCAGGAGCTGGCCCAACGCGCGGGCCTCCTCCAGCAGCGGCACCTGTCCCGAGATCGGGTCCTCGGCGCCGTTCACCCACGCGTCGTGGTGGTTGCCGCGGATGACCCACTCGTCCGGCGCGCTCGCGCCCGGGATGCGCGCGATCACGTCGTACAGGGGCTTCAGGCTCCAATCCGACTTCACTCTCAAGTGCACCTTCGCCGGCCCGGGCCCGACGTGGTAGGTGAGGGCGAGCGCGCCGCGCCACTCCTCGGGTGCCGTCGGGCCCGCGAGCGCCGCGAGCAGGGGTTGCGCGTCGCCATACGAGATCGGCAGCACCGGAATCTTGGTGATGGTTTGCGCGTCGCCGATCGCCAGGCGCTTGGCGTCCTTGGTGGCACCCACGCCGGGGGTGAGGGGATCGCCGGGATACACCGGCATGTCCATGACGCTGCCGCGCTGCACGCCGTCCCGCGGGCGCCAGGGGCCGCGGGGATAGACGTCGCCGTGGGTGTACCCGTCGTCCTTAGGATCGGAGTAGATGAGGCACCCCACGGCGCCGTGCTCGGCCGCCACCTTGGGCTTGATGCCGCGCCACGATCCGAAGTAGCGGGCGATCACGATCGCCCCCTTCACCGAGATCCCCAGACGCGCGAGCCGCTCGTAGTCCGCCGGCACGCCGTAGTTCACGTAGACGAGCGGCGCCGTGACGTCGCCGTCCACCGAGTACGCGTTGTAGGTCGGGAGTTGCTCGGCCAGCTGGCTCGAGGTGGGATCGCCGGGCACCGGCGGCTCCTGCAGCTTCGCCACGAACTTCGTCGGCGCGACGAGCTCCACCACGCGCTCCTTGGGTGTGGGGAACAGCACGTCGAACGATTCGATCTGCGCGTCGAGCCCGAAGCTCTTGAACTTCGCCAGGAGCCACTCGGCGTTAGCCTTGTCGTAGGGCGAGCCGACGTGGTGCGGCCGCGCCGAGAGGTGGCGCATGTACTCGCGCAGCGAGTCGGGGCTCGGGATCGCACGGAACTTGGTCTCCCACTCCCGCTCGGCTTTCGCCCCGGCGGCGGTGTAGCCCCGCAGGTCGCCGGCGGGGGAGGGGGCGGCGGCGACGAGCAGCGCGCCGAGGGTGAAGGCAGCGAGCACACGGGCGATCACGGACATACCGCGGGGACCTCGCTTCAAGAGGGATGGGTGGACGACTGGTGCACGAAGCAAGCTAGAGGTGCGCGGCGCGGCGCCACCGCTCCGCGATCACGGCGTGTCCCGCCGGGGTGGGGTGGACGCCGTCGGCGGCCCAGTACTGTGGCGCGGCGTCGTGCGCCCGGTCGTCGAACACCTCCTGGAGCGGGACGAACTTCGCGTCGGCGTGCTCCGCGACCCGGGCGGCAGCCGCCCGGCGGGCATCGAATTCCGGAAACCAGCGGTCGTCCACCGCGCCGCACCGCAGCACGAACGGTTCGAGCACGATGAGTCGCACGTGCGTCAACGCCCGCCGGGTCTCCTCGAGCAGGGCGGCGAATTGGCTCTCGTAGTCCGCCACTGTGCCGGTGTAGCCGCCGCTCAGCTTGTGCCAGAAGTCGTTCACGCCGATCAGAATGCTGAGCACGTCCGGCTGCAGCTCGAGTGCGTCCACGGCCCAGCGCTCCTGCAGGTCGGGCACCTTGTTGCCACTCACGCCGCGATTGTAGAACCGCAAGCCGCGATCGGGGTGCGCCGCGAGCGCCGCGGCGGTGACGAGCAGCGGGTAGCCGCTCCCGAGGGCGGCCGGCGCGTTAGGGTCGGCTACGGTGCGGTTGCGGCCGCAATCCGTGATCGAGTCGCCCTGGAACACGACGACCATGCCCTCGGCCGTTCGGCCGGCCGGTCGGTCGGCCCGTGCCGCGGCGGGTCGTAGGGCGGCCCCGGCCAAGGCGGTGGCGGTCGCCACGAAATCGCGCCGCATCACGCGCGTGTCACGGCACCGTGGGCGTGGGCATCCCGCGGCGCGAAGCATCGTAACAAAACGGCATCGGTCACGTTCTCCTCACCATAACTCGGTTTCGCGCGCTTCTCCAGCGCCCCCTCGAACCCGGTCTGCCTGAGGGGCCGCTTCGCAACCAGCTAGTGGCCCGGCGCCGCGCGGCGGCGGACCAGCTTGCCGGCGACCACCGCGAGCACTCCGAGCGCCAGGCCGGACAGCACGCCGATGACCGGACCGATCAACGCCATCACCATGCGGGGAGACCCCGGCGCCGGCGTGGTCGTCATCATTGCCGCATAGCGTGGGTGATGCGCGACATAGCTGTCGAACAGCAGGATGTGTGACGCGGTCACCCACACGCTGTTCGCCATGCCGACCAGCAGACCATGCACGAAGTACCTGCGGGAGCTGCGCGTGGCGAT
>Ga0066701_10000459_pt1 | contig 11804 bp, 12 predicted proteins | sample GraSoiAngelo_150_FD_66453 | JGI IMG/M metagenome (GOLD analysis project Ga0066701, IMG submission 66453) | Grasslands soil microbial communities from the Angelo Coastal Reserve, California, USA - 14_1009_09_40cm | ecosystem: Environmental > Terrestrial > Soil > Grasslands | place: USA... | reverse complement strand
GGCGAGTTAAAGGAGTTGCGCGAGCGAGAACACGAAACAAGAAAGCCAGCATCATCGCTGTGCTGGCCGTGGAAGAATCTGCTGCCGAAATCGTTACTTGGTGCAACTCTGGCTGACCATCTTCAGGCTGGTGACGCGCAGTTCACCGAGTTCCTCTTTCCCCTGCCGCTTTCTCAACCTGGCCCTCTTTCTTTTCCTCTGCCTTCGCTTCGCGGCTGGGCGAACCGGGTCCCGCTCTCAACGATTCTCCAGGCTTAGGGAAACGCCTAACAACCGGTCATGCTGTTTTTAGCAATGAAATCAGTTTTGGATGGTTACCGGGAGATCAGAGAAAACGGCGACATTCCCGCTGCTATCGACAGCCCTGACCTCAATGGCGTGAGGACCATTGGAGTATGCGATGGTATCGAGCGAGAAGCTGTAGCCGATGGCGGCCGGCGCATGTGGCCAGTCATTGGCCACGTCCGGGCGAGATCCACCGTAAATGGAAGTTCCGGCCAGCATCCCATCCATATAGACGTCCACCTTCGATACGGCTACGTTGTCTACCGCCCAACCCGTCACGCTGATCGTGCCAGAGAGTGTTGCGTTCGCGGCGGGGCTGTCTACCGATCCGAATGGAGTGAAGATATCCTTTGTGGGGAGCTTTTGGTGCAGGTCATAAATAACCTGCCGAGCGTGCTTGTACCCACCCGCGACCAGATACACGTCTCCTTCTAGAACACTGTTTGGGCCAAAGGTGAAAAATGTCCGGGGGGCGAAGTAGTTTGTGCCGAAGCCGGTTGGGCCAGAATCTCCGGCGGCCGCGAAACCGCCGATATACGGCGCCATACCAGGAACGAAAACCGTCAACCCATTGTCGCTGCTGTCGACAAAACCTCCCCATTGCTCAGATGCATACAGAGTCGGACTAAAGAGAGGCAGTTGCGGCATGGACACAAAGGTCACAGGAGCGTCGGACCAGGGACTCGTACTGCTGTCGCTTACAAATCGGTCAAAGCCGAGGTTTACATACACCGCAGGAAACTCCTGGATACTGTTTGCATGCCAGTCCGTTCCGAAATGCGTGATCTTGTAGTGCACCTTGAAGGTGAAAGCATGCTCGGTGACGGCGGAGATTGTGGCTTCCACGTAAGTGTCACCAAGCACCGGCTGGCCTCCGCCTCCACCCTTATCGTCCGGGTTCCATTGATACGGCTGGGCTTTAATATATAGTGAATCCGTTGTCAAAGTCTGCGTGAGCACCGGGCTGCCGTGATCGTATTTGTCGCCCCCCTGAACGGGGTTCCAACCGAAACTGCCGGTGCACCCGGCGCAGTTGTCATATTGTGCGCTTCCGTCATACTGCGCGGCCTGCACCTCGCGGCCAGTATCATGCTCGTTGACGTAGTTCGTCCCATTCAGACTAACCTCGACAATTGAACCGCCCCAGATTGTCTGAAGCCCGATACGCGAGACGTCCGTACCTGAATCAGATTCAAGGTAAAGAACCGATCCACTTTGATAGGTCCTCACGCCGACGATCGGCTCGGTGGTCAGCACCAGCTGGGTAGTGTGCGAACTCGTTCCACTCGCGCCACTGACCGTAAGTGGAAACACGCCGACCGGCGCTGAACTCGTGACCGAAAATGATAGGGCCTGACCGACTCCGGTTTGGAGCGCGAAGGACGAACCTGGAGTCGCATTTACGCCCGGGGGCAGCCCCTGGAGGGTGACATTGACCGAGCCGTTGAATCCATTTTGCGGCACAACGGAGACGGTCACTGTCGAAGTGGTATTTCCTATTACTGCGGAGGCTGAACTTGGTGAAACAGACAGACTAAAATCCGGCATTGGTGGCGGTGGCGGCTGTTGGTTCCCTCCGCCGCATGCTGCTAGGGTGATAGAAACAGCTACGAACCCAAGCGACTCAAAAATCGCACTACGAAGAGTCTGAGTTAGACCAAGTCGCCAGATTTGTAATTGCGACTTCACTGCTCCCATTCGGGTTCAAGTCAGAAATGCGGGCTACTGATTCAGCAAGCCGTAGACGCTGAGGCGCCCCGCCGCACCCACGTACACTTTGCCGTTGACGACGGTAGGCATGGTAAACTTCACGGCACCACCAGGAAAGTCACGGCTGCTGTTTTCGTCACTGGAATACAACTTGCGAGCCACGTTTGAGGCGTCATGCGCCTTCAGTATGGCCGGACCATGAGTAAAGAATGCATCGGTTTCAAGGGACCAGACGATGCCGTCCTGGTTGCCATTCGCGGAGATTGACACGGTTGCTCCCGGAAACCCATAAACATCCGTCGAACTCGAAGTGGCCCTGCGGCTCAACTTCCCATTTTGGAGCGAAAATGAGCGCAGCACATCGTCGATGGCCCAGAAATACACATGGTGGTTCCAGTAGGCCGCCGAGCTCCACACTAATCCCATAGCGAACTGGACTTCCTGAACGATCTGCGGGTCAACGCCGTCGCAAAACATAACGCAATAGTGTAAGTTGCCGGCGGTCATTCGATCGCGGTCGATGAGGTAGATTCTGCCCTCTTTACCGGCTTGCACCAACAAATGAGGATGGCTGCCGGGCTGATCCGGAAGCAGCATGGCGCCGCCAGAGCCCAAGTCGCCATCGACGATGTTCAAAAGGTCCTGGTTGAATGGAGTGAAATAATCGAGCAGAGAAACCTCACTGTCACGAAGTCTCAGTTTTAGTATGCTGTCTCCCAATTCCGTTGCTGGTATGTTTTGGGTGTCAAAAGTGCCGTTGCCAGTCACTGCGAACACGTTGCCTTCGTTATCAGCCGCTGGGGCTGCGCCAGACATCCAGAAGCCGCCCAGACCGCCGTCGGGCGTGGTGACGTAGACTGCCTTCTGCGCCAGATTGGTTGCATCGTAGGCAAACATCCAGCCGTGATACGGGAAAAAGTCGCAATGTGAAGCATATGCGATGTAAATCGTGCCACTCGAAAGGAGCAAGCCGGGGCGGTTATTGTGATGCAAGGCGTCGAACGTGAGCTGCCCGTTCACGCTGCCATCGCCCGAACCCGGGACTGTCGCCGTTACGACGACTGGACCGAACGCTTTCTCTGCACCTGTATGAATGTCGAGAGCGTGCAGTCGGTGGACAAACGTTCCATTCTCCTTGGACTTCGCTTCCACGTACATTGTTCCCGTGCCCGCATCGATCGTCGGAGTGCTGGTGATTCCAATCTTCGGTACCAGATCGCTGCAGCCGGTATCGGCAAGGCTGTCCACGGTCGTGGCGCCTGAGGCCGCGCCGTGGGCGGTATCGATCAGACTCGCCTTCCAGAGCGGCTTCGCGTTCGCGCCGCCGTTATTGTCTGCATCAAAGGCAAAGACGCTATCCCCTTCGGTGGCTACAAAAACGACGTTGTGCGATCCTTTTCCTGGAATTGTCAGATGGGGTACGTAAAGCGGCTGGGCGTAAATTTGTCCATCCACGGGATATGAGAAAAGCTTGCCAAACCCCTGAGTATTTACGTTCGCAGGAGTCAGGGTACGCTCCGCCCTGTTCTGTCCCGTTCGGCTGTTGTCATTGTGCCAGGTAAGTACGCTCGGTTGCGCCACCGCGGTAAGCGCCCAAGCCAGAACTAGCAGCAGAAGGGCCGGTCCTCCCCGGACTGTGCACAGTATCCGTTCCCTCCCGTCATGAAGCACTCGGGAAAAATGCATGGTTTGTCTGCGACGAAGGGCTTTCATATTCACACTCCAAAAAACTACCAGGCAATTGCTTGCGTGAAGATCTGCATGCTGCCGTTGCGTGTGTCCGTCCAGGCCGCATGGACGACACCATCAGGCCCGGAGACCAATTGAGTGTAGTCGCCAAAGAAAATACACCCTGGGAAGCCGATGCAGGGGTTGAATGAAGCGTCGCTTACTGCGCGTTGCTTTGGGAACGTCGTGCCACCATCGTCGGATCGTCCCGCAAAATATTCCACGTTGATCTCGGACGGATCATGACGGTCGTCATACCACCCGACATACACTGCGCCATCGGAAGTGGCCGTTGCCCATGCGAAAAAGTGGTGCTTGCCATGATTGAAGGGATCATCGTTGACCCGATGAATCGATGATGTGGCAGTGCCCGTGCCTACGATCGCAAGATAGACGCTCGGGGTGCTCTCCATTTCGCCGCCGGCAATCTGGTTTGCCGAGAAAGCACAATACGCGGTGTCAAGATGGATGCCGCACCCCGGAGCCTGCGCCCCCGCGTCCCGGAACGACCAATGGCCATTGCTCAGTCCATGGAATGCAAAGGTTGCCACTGGTTTCGTGGCGACCGCCCAATTGCCGCCGGTCAATGTAGACTCGTGCATATTCACAAACGAGGGGTTCGAAAAGTCATCGAAGAAGATGTGTGGCGTTCCATGGCTGTCAATGACCATGCTCGAGAACTGCGCATTTTTCAGCGAGCCACTGACCAATGCCGGAGCCGTGAAAGGCTTTCCTGCGCCTGGGGAATGCGATTCCAGGATGGCTGACGACAATGCCGGAACTCTGGCACTCCCGTCCTCGCAAGGTGCATGCCCCCTTGCTCCGGCGCCGTTACAGAATAAGGTGTAATACACGTAGATGGCGCCATTGCTGGGGCTGCTGGCCACATTGTCCACTGTGATCAGAGGCTTGTCGAGTACTGCAGGGCAGAAGGGATTGGGGAATGGGCCATCACACTGCTGATCGTCAATCGCGGTGGGTATTACGGAGACGTAGGCGCCATGGGCAAAGCCCTGAACCACCTCAATCTCAGTGTCATTGTTGATGTAGCCATTGAAAACGTCAAAAATCACATTGCCCGAGAGCGTAGATAAAAAACTGTGCCCTGCTCCGTCGAAAGCCACGCCGGGATCATTCTGGAACGTTAGAGGAGCGAACCCGGTAATAAAATCAGCTCCCCCGACCATAGAATCATCCGTCCAGGTTGCGCCACCCGTCTTTGAGACATGGAAGAACATGTGGTCAAAGTTCTCGCGGAAGTCATTGGACATCACCACGTAATTGTTCCCATTTGCAGGATCAATTGCAGCCGCAATTCCGACCTTCGGCCACGGGTTGTGGTCCCGATTCACTCTGACGTTTTCACCATGATCTACAGACGCGGTGTTGGACGCCTGAGACCAGCTCCGCAGGAGGTTCTGCGCTGTGCCTCGGGGGAGCAGAGCGCCATCCCGGTGAAAGGGTGCGCGGTGGCCCGACTGCACATACGTGGCGAGAAACTGTAAATCTTTCACCGCTGCATCTTGGGCGCGTGCACACCTTCCCCAAAGTAGAACGGTGAGCAATACCCCAAAGGCTGCGCGCATTAGGCTGGCGCTGGAAGTCATCCCGCTGACTCGGGAGCTCACAGAGGCTGTCGGGGGAAATAGGTTTCGTCCGTGCACAGTGGAACTCCTTTCAGCAAGACACCGAACGGTGCCTCAAGGGGGTGCTGCACTTCCCACGGTTGGAAACTGCTCCTCGGAGAGGCGAAGCACGCGAATTGTGCCTCTAGAGAAACTCGGAGTCAAGAGTAAACATCGGGCCTTGTCATCCACATAGAAAAACTCGGATGACGAAATTAGTGGGCGATCCCCGCAACTTCTGAAACAGAAGTTCATGATCTTCGTTACAGTTCCGGAATGTGTCGCGCACATAGCGGCTGCACTTGTCTTTAATGTATAGGAAAAACAAAATCCATTTCCAGCAGAGAAACTAAGTGGAACAAGCATCCTTGCTGGGTGTGGCCTCAGTTGAATGGTAATTGAGGATTGGAAAGTGAAAGAATCACGCCAGGACTCCCCCCTTTCCCCCCTAGATATCGGAAAGCATACGACTTTGCAGGCGTGGCCTGCGTTGCTAATTCCAATTATGGACGGGAACCCCAGAACGTCAATTCCTCCCAGTTCGGCAAACTGTTCGATTACGATCTCGACGGCGATGTGCACGCCCAACCCTTGTACGTTGCCAACCTCAGCATCGCAGGCATTACCCACAATGTGGTGTTCGTGGCTACCGAACACGACAGTGTTTACGCTTTCGATGCGGATGGTAATCAGAGTACGCCGCTATGGCAAGTGAGCTGCATCGTACTTCACGGAAATGTTTGGTGAGCGGCTCCTTCAAAGGGCAACCACAACGCATTGGGGCTTTTTTCCCACTTGCTGCGGCGGGGACTTTCTCCTTTGATGGGCATGGAAATGCCTTCCGCTCTTTCACCTTGAGTTTCGGCGGACAAATTTTTCCTGGGAGCAGCGATTCCGGACCCTATACCGTGAAGTCGGATTGCACCGCGTCCGCAACATTTTCCGATGGTACTTGGAACATGGTCATCGTCGGTCATGGGAAAGAGATCAAGGCCATTAATGCCACGCCCGGTGTCCTGGTGGAAGGTGTGCTCACCCGCCAATCGGAACCAAGAGATAAGGATTGAGGATCTGTAAATAATCGATGGATTCGCCTTCCTGCTCGGGCATTCCGCTCCACGCATCAGCCAGAGGTTCCAGCATTCGCTCGGTTACCCGCATCGGCCAAGTTGGGCAGTTGAGTGGCCGGATTCGACGCCTGCTTGCCCTCGGCTTCGATCTCAAGGTACATTGACGCTCTCGGAGGCACTATTCTTGCATCTTTATCTTTGAGTCCGGCGGCTTTCAACGTTTGGACAATAGTGTCGGGTGCCGCTTTCGAAAATATGCAGGGCATGGGGCAGCCCGCCACATGTTCATCGGTGGAGTCCACCCACAATTTCGACTTGCATCACGCGCAGTAAAAGACACTATGGTGCTATCTACGGGTGGCGCCAGCCGGCCTCACCCATTTACTAAATCGCGCACGCGTCTTCTGGCGCCCCTCGGCTTGCCACCATTCGCGGCACTTGGCAGCGTAAAAGGGTTGGTCATCTTTAAACTCCTCCCAGTTGGGCACCCAGTCGATTTCTCCCCCACCGGCCAGCGCGAACAATCCCTGCATTGCCGAGAACGCATTATCGGAATCGTCATCTTCCAGCGCCTTCAAGAAAGTGGGCGCGGTCCGTGGATCTTCTATCGACCGCAAGGCTTGCAATGCATTCATGCGGAGACGCGGGTTCGGCGCGAGAGCAAACTGCTGGAGGTAGGCCAGAGCGCTCGTATCTTGGATCCTACTAACCTGGTGGAACAATCGGTGCTCCATGGCGAACACTCGATCGCGTGGAAGAAAAAGTTCAATAGGTGGGTCCGGCTGATCGGCAAAGAATTTAGCCACGGCGGGCAGAACGGAATACGTTTTCAGCTTGAGGAGTGCCTCCCAGAGGTAAGTTTTCTGCAGCAGATCCGCGGAATCGAGCAGGGCAAGCAATTCAGAAATAGAGTGCAGGTGTTTTATGGCGCCGAGCAAACAAATACTGGCGAGTACCAGTTCAGGATCGGGGTCATTCAATCCGGCTTTGAAATCGAGTTCTAACTGCGTGAGCGAGTCAGAACCCTCGGCACTTGGCCCCATTTTCCTTGATATTGGCAGTGCGCCAGAGCGGTTGTTAACAGCCACAAAATTATCGCCTTGCAGCTTGAGAAAAAAGAGATCGTGATCACCTGTGGTAAGACGAAAAAGCGGCCCTCCGCTATGTCCACCGCCAGTGGTAAAGGCGTCGAAAACCACACGAACCACCTGTGCACGGCCCTTGAAACACCGGTCCATGCTCACGGTTGCAGTCGCAACCTGATCTTTTGGATTGTCGACGATCATGACCTCGGGCGCATACACGACTTCCCCTTTGCAGACGAGTGTGGAACGAGAAACTAGATCGGGGATGTCGTCGAACATTTCCGTATAGCTCGGATACCCCAACACGGTGGTGGCAGTTCCGATGGCGAAGACAATAATGAGTCCGACTCTCACCACTCCATCATTGTAGACTTGTTTTTTTCCGTTGGTTGGCGGGAGCAAGCAGTGTGCTTGCTGGCAGGCGGCAAACCTTCAGCGGGCTCCTTCTGGTGTAGCGGCACCCTCGGGGCCGAATGCTTTGAAGACTGTGTCGCGCTGATGGTGGCACGCGACCGCGACGCGTTTGTAGTCCGCGATGGGCTTGCCGTTCACGGCATCGAACCTGAGGAAGACGATTGTTTTAGTTGTGCCGGTTTTCTCATTCGCCTTGCCCCTATTGCCGTAGTAGAAGGCGGTTACCACGGCACCGAGTTGGACGTCTGCCGCGAGCATGGGTGCGCGCTTGCCATTTTTCAGCGGAGCATCGCAAGGGGCCTCAAACCGGCCAGAAAAAATCTCTTCTTTGTTGCCATGCTTATATCTGAGTGTCAGAAAATCAATCGGCCCATCGATCACCTCTCCCGTGAAAGTTGATCCCATGTATTCCCGGGGATAGTAACCATTGGGAGCTACTCCTTGCTGCGCAAAGGCTGAAATTGTGAGCAATACGACGAGAGTACGTGCGAGCTTCATGATATCTGCTCTCCGCGCGGGATTAGGTAACCCAGCACTCGTCCGTGGAGCCCACCCTTCAAAAACGAAGGGCGGGGCAGCCCGCAAAATACGCGAAGCATGGGGCAGCCCGCCCTCTTGACGAGAGCGAAAATCACCCTGCTTTCGAATACAGCGTAGCCCGGTAATCCGCGACAAATTTCTGAATGCCCTTGGTCGTGAGTTCGTGCTCGATGTTGAAGCTGGTCCGTGGCTGGTTCAAGTTGATGTTTTCGTATTCAATGCGAGCGCCGGTGGGCTGGTAAACGAAATTTTTGTCGGGCATAGGAAAATTCCGCTCCGCCCACTGCTGCAAAATCTTTGCTGGCACAGTCGCCAGTTCTGTTTCGATGGAGAAACAATAGAGCAACTGCTCCACGGAACGAATGCTCGCAGCGAGGACCCAGACGTGTCCATCGCTTTCTCTAAACATGCGCTTGATGTTGGCGACTAGATCGACACCATTCTTTCCGACGTCGTCCAAGCGACCGATAAAGGGCGACACATAGGCCGGCGCCTTCGTGCCCTTGGTGGCGGCGTAAACGGCAGCGGCTTGTTGCTGAGAAAAACACAGCGTCATATTGACCCGGATTCCAGCGGCGACGGACATCTCCGCGGCCCGCAATCCCTGGGCTGTGCACGGGTACTTGACGTAGGCGTTCGGGATCCAGGAAAACATCGCTTGGCCTTGCTGGAACATTTGTTCTGCCGTGGTGTTCAGGTCGGCAAAGACCTCGATGGAGACCCCGGCGTCTCCGACTAACGGCGAAATGGTGCGGACGATCTTCTTGTATTCGTCGAGTTCTTCCTGTTCGGTGAGTTTATGTCCGGAGGCGATTAGCTGCATGATGTGGGGATTTTTGGCGATCAACGATGGATTCGTCGTCTGGCCGTCTACGAAGCCGAGCAGTTCCTTTATCTTTTGGGTTTCCTGCGGATCGCCACCATCAACGAGAATTTTAGTTTTTGGTCGCTTGGTTAATGGAGACATGCTATGTGTACCTCCCTGGGATAAAAAACGAATATGTCTGACGCCGGATTCCTTACAATGCCGTGCGCGAGTGCAGATAGCGATACGCGAGCAAAACAAAGCCAAACAACGCGAGTGAAGCGAACATTGACCCTAGTATCCCCGCCAGTAGATTGACACCGATTCTGCTCCCACCTAGACTGAATATTCGACCGCTCTATCGGCTATTAAATGCGAATGATATTGTAGCGAAACTCCGAGGGCACTCCATGGGCTGGTTGCAGAATAAATTCGAGAAGAACTTTTTGATCACAACGGTGGACTACGTCTTTAACTGGGCGCGCAAGTCGGCGGTGTGGCCGATGACGTTTGGGCTGGCATGCTGCGCTATTGAGATGATTGCTTCGTCCACGGCGCGGTTTGATATTGCGCGCTTTGGGTCGGAAGTGTTTCGTCCCAGTCCGCGGCAGAGCGATCTGATGATCGTGGCCGGAACCGTCACGTTGAAAATGGCGCCGGTGGTGAAACGCATCTACGATCAGATGCCCGACCCCAAGTGGGTGATATCCATGGGAGCCTGCTCGTCGGTTGGCGGGCCATTTAATACTTATGCTGTGCTCCAGGGAGTGGACAAAATTGTGCCGACGGACGTTTATGTGATCGGCTGCCCGCCGCGTCCGGAGAACCTGTTCTACGCGCTGCTCAAGCTGCAGGACAAGATTGACCAAATGTCGCTAGCCAAGCGTCCCACCGAGGTGCGTCTGGAGCAGAACATGGTGGAGAATTTCAAAAGGCAAGTGATGATTGCGCAGACGTTGCAACCGAAATGACCGCGTCCAGCGCGCGTGAGCGAAGGGGGAGACCGCTGCGGTCATCATGAGCGAAGTCGAAGGATCTGATCAGCAGGCAGCCCACTTCACATTCGGGAAGATTGCCGGAATGAGCACCACTAACAACAGCGCCGCTTCCGCGGCGCTGAAGGCTGAATGCTCAGGGTCGGTAGCAATGCTCGAGACATGTCCCCTTTCATCAAACTTGCCAGCAAATCCGAACTTCCTCCCGACAACGAAGCCAAAGAATTTACCGTCGGCGACAAGGTGATCTGCGTGGCCAACGTCAATGGAACGATTACCGCGATGGACAATGTCTGCTTGCATCGTGGCGGACCGCTAGGACAAGGCACGATTGAAGGAGACAAACTCGTGTGCCCGTGGCACGGGTGGCAGTGGGACCCGAAGACGGGGGAAGCGGCGCATAATGCGGCGGCGAAGGTGGCGGTTTATCCGCTGAAGATAGAAGATGAGGATGTGCTGGTTGAGTTGTGAAGGTTCAGCATTCAGCGCGCAATTCAGGGTTTGTGCTTCTTTTGCTTTTCAGCTTCTTCGATGGCTTTACGAAAAGCTGTCACAGCGGGCACGGTTGGCGGGCGTAGAGCATTGTGTCCGAGAAAGCGCCACACCGGAGAGTCATCTAGCGGGTACTCGACACCGCCGCGATACACCTCCAGCATATCGTCCGATGGTCCAATATCCATTCCGCGTCGTGGGCTGGGATCCTGCGACTGCCCGCTGGTTGCGGCCGGCGGATTGCCTCGCTGGGCACCGATTCGGATTCCATCTTCACCAGGCTGAATAATTACGGGGCGGTCATTTGCAGCCCCGCCGCCGACGGTTGGGTTAACCATTCGTCCCCTTCGGACAGCAATGACGAGGTCCGCGGTGCTGATATCGATTACGGGAGTAAAACGCCCCCATTTCATCAGCGCCTTTTCGACGTCTTCTTGCGCAACTCGATTTTCAGCGGGATTCAGCAGCGGAACCTTGGAGTTTGGATTCTCAATGACGGCGACGGTCCGTGCGCTGAGAACGTATTCCGGCAAGACATTTTTGTTTTTGTCTTTTGGATTCGCGAGTGGAGCAAGGAAGAAAATCAGGGTCAGGATCGCACAAACACGCAGCGACATCGCGTCCTCCAAAGTACGGCAGACGGAGCCTATTCTATGCCTTCCCGGCGCGAGTCCATCCTAAGTTTCGTCCCGGCTAAGCGAGGTTGGTTTGGCCGGAGTCGAGTTTAGCCGAGGTACTTCAAGAATTTTCCTGGCGGATTCTCGAATCCGGGAAATACCGTTTCCAAACTCTTGTTTCCCAGATGACGTTCGACGGCTTCGCCGAGCACGCGACGGAAGTCGGTCGTGACTGCCAGGTCGCGGCCTTCGTAGAGTTGGGACTGATTGAGTCCCGGCCACTGGCCGTAGACTTTACCGCCCTTCACCGGACCACCCATCACGAACATCACGTTGGCGTGACCGTGGTCGGTGCCGCGGTTGCCGTTTTCGCGGGCGGTGCGGCCGAATTCGGACATGGTGACAATCACGGTGTCCTCGGCGAGATTGCCAAGGTCA
>Ga0066701_10000458_pt1 | contig 11806 bp, 10 predicted proteins | sample GraSoiAngelo_150_FD_66453 | JGI IMG/M metagenome (GOLD analysis project Ga0066701, IMG submission 66453) | Grasslands soil microbial communities from the Angelo Coastal Reserve, California, USA - 14_1009_09_40cm | ecosystem: Environmental > Terrestrial > Soil > Grasslands | place: USA... | reverse complement strand
ACGGCCATCCATTTCGATCCCGACGGGCGGCTGTCCTTCACGTGGCTCAAGGGCGCCGAGCGCGCCTCCGTGTCAGAGCGCGTCACCGTGCCAACATATGTACGTCAGGGGGCGGACGGGACCGAGAAGGCGCCTCGGTAAGAATGACCTCGGAGCGAACCCGTCCCGGCCGCGACGGCTCGCAGTAAGGGCAGCGGCGCGCGTCGCTCCGCCCGCGCGGATGAGGTCTCGAGCGGAGAAGTCTTCTCGGATTCCGGGGCGGTGAGGTAGACTCGCACTCTGCCACCGAAGAGGGGGAAGACGTGGTGCTCATGCTGGCGGGCGAGCGTCGATCGGCGGCGCCGCCTGAGGTGCGCCGAATGAGACGAGCTTCCGCTGCGCTGGCTCTCTCTGCCGTCCTCGCGTGTCTGGCCGTCGCCGTGCCCGCTCGCGCCCTGAAGCCCGTAGCGGAGCGCCCGAGCTACGAGCTGGGCGCGCGGTGGCTTCTCAGCGACGGCGCCTACGATCTGATCAAGAGCGGCGGAGACGGCTACGTCTTCGCGGCCAGCCCCTCCCGGCAGATCCAGCTCACCCCGGAGCTGGGCATGGCGCGGATCCTCAAGGATGGTGCGGTCGAGTGGCAGCTCGATCCGCCACCCAAGCTCAAGTGGCCGATGGAAATCGGCAAGTGGGGCGTGAACTACAACGCGGTGCTGCGCAACCGGGATTGGCCTCAGGGCATTCTGGTGAATCTCACCTGGGAGGTCAAGGCCTACGAGAGCGTGCAGGTGCCGGCGGGGACGTACCAGGCCTTCCGCATCCAGTACCTGGCCGAGTACCAGGGAGACATCTCGAGACGCGGAGTCGCGATTCCCGGCCGGCAGTCGTGGACCCTCACGACGTGGTACGCCCCCGAGGCCCAGCAGTTCGTGAAGGCCGAAGGCGTCGGTCTTCGTGGCGTCGACTTCCAGCTTGTCGCCTCGGACAAGTCGGCTCCCACCTCTCTCCAGGTCGTTCTCGCCGATCCGAAGGATCAGGTCCACGTGAGCGGCGCCGACCTCACGGTGGCTGGCAAGGTCACGGCACCCGCGGGCGTGGCGCGCGTGGCTGCCACGCTCAACGGCGTGGAGGTCTTCAACCGCGCCGAGCGCGGCGCCGCCCGCGAGGTCTCGCTGAGCTTTCCCGTGACGCTTCGCGAGGGCAAGAACGTGCTTCTCGTGACGGGCACCGACGCGCGCGGCCAGAATCGCCAGGAAGCGCGCGTCATCTTCCGCGATCGTCCGGCGCCGCCGCCCGTCGCCCCCGGTCCCGCGCCGGTCGCGCCGCCGCCCCCGCCGCCCGCCTCCTCGCCCCTCCAGGTCGCGATCTCTTCGCCGAAAGACCAATCGCGCGCCGACCAGGAAAGCATCGCCCTCGCCGGCATTGCCTCCAGCAGCAAGGGAGTGACACGCGTGCTCGTGATGCTCAATGGGGTGGAGGTCGCCCGGCTCGAAGAGCGGGCGGGGAAGTCGGCCCTGCCCGTGAATCTTCCCCTCAAGCTGCGCGAAGGACAGAACACCATCGTGGTCACCGCGACCGACACCGCCGGGATGACCCAGCAGGAAGTGCGCTCGGTCGCCTTCGAGCGCGCCGTTCCCCTGACCGTGCAGGTCCGCCACCCCGAGGATCGGGCGCGCGTCAACGACCAGTCGAGCCTGGTGGCGGCCGAGATCAGCTCCGGCAAGGGCGTGGCCAGCGTCAACGTGCTCCTGAACGGGACGGAGGTCTTCAAGGAGGTCGAGCGGCCCGCCAAGCGCTCGGTGGCGGTGGCGGCGCCCGTCAAGCTCCGCGAAGGCAGCAACACCATCGTGATCCGGGCGACCGAGCCCGACGGCACCGTTCGTCAGGAAGTTCGCACGGTGATCTACGAGCGGCCGGCCGCTCCACCCGCCGCGCCTCCGCCCGCGCCCGTGGCGACCTCGCGCCGCGAGCTATGGGCGGTGGTGATCGGGGTGGGGCAATACAACAGCACGGCGATTCCCCAGCTCAAGTATTCGGTGGCCGACGCCGAGGCATTCCACGAGGTCCTCATCTCCAAGGGGGGCTTCAAGAAGGAGAATGTCCTTCTCATCACGGACAAGACGGCGAGAAAACCCACGCTTCGCGATCTCAAGTGGGCCCTGGGAACCTTCCTCGCCCGTTCCGCCAAGAAGGAGGATCTGATCTTGATCTTCTTCGCGGGCCACGGCGCCCCCGAGATCGATCCCAGAGGAGCGGAGCCAGACGGCCTCGCGAAGTACCTCGTGCCCTCCGACGCCGATCCCAACGACCTCTACTCGACGGGACTGCCCATGGACGAGTTCCAGACCATCTTCGACCGCATCGAGGCCGAGCGCGTCGTGGTCTTCCTGGACGCCTGCTACAGCGGCGCGGCGGGTGGTCGGACCTTCGCCTCCCGGCGCACGCGGGCCGCGCGGGTCGACGAGGTCTTCCTGGACCGGCTCACCCGCTCCAGAGGACGCGCCATCGTCACGGCCTCCCAGGCCTCGGAGGTGTCCCTGGAGGTCCCGGAGCTGGGCCATGGCCTCTTCACCCATTTTCTCGTCCAGGGTCTCCGCGGCGCCGCCGACCTCGACCGCGACGGGATCGTGTCGCTGCAGGAGATCTATCAGTACCTCGAGCAGCAGGTCTCCCAGAAGTCGCGCGCCATGGGCGGCAACCAGCACCCGGTGATGAAGGGTGAGATGGAAGGGATCCTGCCCCTCGTCAAGGTCGGCCCCCGATGAAGGCCTCGGTAGGCACCGTAGTCGTCATCGGCGCGCTGTCGCTCGTGGTGTGGACCGCCGTCTACCTCTTCAACCCTTCGACCCCGCTGACGCAGGCCGAGACGGTGATCGTCGTGGGCGTCTGTGCCGTGGTCGTCTTCGGCTTCAAGTGGGTCGCGTCCAGTATCGCCAGGATGCGAGGAGGCAATGAGCCGCACGCCTAGGGTGGTGCCCGTCGCGCTCGCGCTTCTCGTCGCGCTGCTCTTGTGCATCTCCTCGGGCGTCGGCGCGGGGGCTGCCGCGGAGCCACTCCCTCTCGCCTGCAGCGCCGACACGCCTACCGTGCCGCTGGGAGGCAAGGTGGTCCTGAAAGCCTGGGGGCGGTCGCCCGGAGGGCGCGCGCTTCGCTACACCTGGGGCGCCACGGTCGGGAAGATCGAAGGGCGGGGCGCGGAGGCGCGGTGGAGCCTCGCCGAGCTGCGCCCCGGCACCTTCGCGGCGAGCGTGACGGCGACCGACGGCGAGAGCACATCATCCGAGTGCCTGATCCGCGTCACGGTCAGGCGGGACGCCGAGCCGCGAGGCTTCTCGAGGGAGACGGCAAGGTCTCTGCTTTCCGCCGGTCAGTCAGAGATGGGCGGCTACGGCCTCTACAGCTATCTCCTCCTGGGCGCCCCACCGAGCGAGGCGAGCCGCGAGCGCTATCTCAAGGCCCTCGAGGCCTACCTCGCGCTCATTCCCGATGTGGCGAGCCTCGAGGAGTACGTGCCGCGGGGCGAGCTCAATGTCTTCTATCTCCCGGTGCGGGGCACTCCGTCGTCCACCCTCACGGCGCAGTGGGCCCTCGAGAACTACGATTACGCCCGCGCGCGGAGCCTGCTCCGGATCCTCCCCGAGCCCAATCGCGACGGCCCGTACATCCTGGCCGCCTTGAAGCCGGTGGGGGGCGCGGGGGCGGCGGGGCCGTATCTCTTTCAGAATCTCTCGAGCGTGCCTCCGCACCTCGCCGCCTCGTGGGTAAAAGAATTTCTCAATCAGGCCGCGCAGGAGCGCTTCTGGGAGGAGAAGACGGCGGTGCAGCTGGCGCAGCGGATGCGCGCCACTGTCGGGATCATGGGCAGCGGGCTGCCCGAGGTCAAGAAGGCGCTCGACGGCTGGATCACCTGGGTCCGCTGAGCCCGCCGCGACGCGGCCAGGCTACGGGGTCTTCAGGCTCTCCATGAACTCCTTGAAGCTCGGCTCCGCGCGGAGGAGCTCGGGCCCGCCTCAGGCGGTGCCGGCGGCGAGGGGGCGGCGGAGGACGAGGGTGAGCGGCAGGGTGAGGAAGACCATGGAGCCGACGAGGCCGAGGGCCAGCGGCACACCTCCCCAGTCGCTCACGAGCCCGTAGGCGAAGGGCGCCAGCGCGGAGGCACCCACGCCCAGGGTGTAGAAGATGCCGTAGCTCCGGGCCCGCCGGTCGCTCGTCACGAGGTCGGCCACGGTGCCGTACAGCACCGACGAGGTGCCGTTCAGCGCCACTCCGAGCGGGGGCAGCAGGATGAGCGATGCGCCGAGGGGCAGGGTGAGCAGGAGCAGGATGGTCGCGCCCGTGGCCACCTCCGTGATGATGACGGTGCGGATCACGCCCAGCCGCTCGGCGAGCGCGCCGCAGGCGAACTTGCCCACCGCGCCCCCCGCGAACACGAGCATGAGGGCGAGCCCGACCGCCTGCACCGTCGAGCCCTTGGCGATCAGGAGGAAGGGGAGGAAGGTCAGGAAGCCGCTCCGGGTCGAGTTGTCGATGATCTGGATGGCGGAGAGGGCCTGAAAGCCGCGCACGTCCCGGATGCCCCAGTCCGATCCCGCGCGCGGCGCCTCCTCGCTGGCGACGGGCGCCCATCCCGCGCCCAGACGGAAGAGGAGCGCCAGGATGACGGCGGCGGCCAGGAGCCCGACGGCGGCGTACGCTTCCACGGCACCCCGCCAGCCAATCCACGGCACGGCCACGGCGACCGAAGCGGGGACCACGACCTTGCCGAGATCGCCGGAGAAGTTGTAGGTGCCGAGGGCGATGCGCCGGCGTCCCGACTCGTAGGCCTCGGAGACCAGCGAGGAGGAGAGCGGGTGCTGCACACTCGAGCCCATGCCTCCCGCGATCAGGCAGCAGAGAAGCGCGAGGAAGCTTCCCGTGAAGCCCGCCGCCACGAAGCCCAGCGCCGTCACCGCCGTGCCCGCGGCGAGCAGTCGCGCCTCGCCCCAGCGCTCCGCGAGGAGGCCCGCGGGGATCTGGAAGACGGCCATGCCCCCGCTGTAGAGCGTGCGGAGGAGCCCGACCTGCGCGAAGTTGAGGCCGAGCTCGCGCGCCCACACGGGGAGGAGGACGTAGAGGATGTCGGAGAAGCCGTCGTGGATGAAGTGAATGCCGCAGGCGGTGCCGAGGACGGCGCGGGCGCGGCTCATGCGCCGAGTATTTCACAGGCGCGGCGGCGGAGGCAATCCGAGCGGGCGGCCCCTCAGCGCGCGCGCCGGGTGAGCATGGCGAAGATCATGGCGTGGGTCACGAAGAGGGCAGGCACGGCGAAGGTTGGAACGTAGTACGCGGCACCCAGTAGCACATTGTTCCGTAGCCCTTGATAGAAGGCGTTGATGAGATCGAGCGTGCCCACCACATTGAAGAGCCACACGAGGGCGATGGCGGAAGACCATTCCATGCGCAGGGCCGCGATGGCGAGGAGCGCGAGGAGCGCCGCGAGAAGATCGCCGTAGGCGGCGGGCACCGCGAAGGCCGCCGGCAAGGCGGGCCCCACCACGGTCGGGACCAAGAACACCATGCCGAGATGGCGGAAGGCGTGCAGGAGCAGGAGCGGGATGAGGGCGACCCGAAGGGGCAGCGCCGAAAGCCGCGGCGCCACGTAGAAGCGTGCGATGAGGATATAGCCGGCGAAGCTCATCAAGACCTGAAGCCCGAAGATGGCCCGGATGCTCATGCTCACCGTCCTTCGGCTTGCTCGCCCCGCAGGGTCATGCAGGTGCTGGAGGCGCGAGCTACCAGCCGGTCCTTGTCGTCGTGAACGTCGCACTCGACGAGCCCCACCGTGTGGCCGCCCTTCACGACGCGTCCCGTGGCCACCAGACGCCCCGTCCACACGGGCTTGAGAAAATTGATCTTGAGCTCGAGGGTGGTGAAGGTCTCGCCCTCGTCGAGAGAGGACGCGTAGGCCATGCCCATGGCGGCATCGGCCAGATCGCAGAGCACTCCGCCGTGGAGGGTGCCCATGGGATTGGCGTGCTGCGGCCCCGCCTCCATCTCCATCACGGCGTGGCCGGGCTCGATCGACCTGATGGTGAAGCCGATGAGGGTGGCGATGGGCGGGGGCGGCAGCTCTCCCTTCTGGACCATCCTGATGAGATCGAGCATCCGTGGAGGCATGGGGGACATCGGTGATCCTCCTAGCGCCAGGCCCCGAGCTTGATGGCGGCAGCGAGCGTTGCTCCGAAGACGACGAGGGCGAGGGCCATGGCGACGAAGATTCCGGGCAGGCCCCAGCCGAGCCAGTAGCCCGCCAGCCACCCGCCCGCCGCGGCCACGCCCAGGCGAAGAAAACCTGCCGTGAGGGGCCAGGCGAGACGGCCCGCGCCCTGCGAGGCGAAGTAGAGAGCGAGCCCGAGCCCGAAGAAGCCGTAGGTCGGGCCCACGATCAGGAGATACGTCGCCCCCACCGCCTGCACGTGGGAATCCCCCGTGAAGAGCCCGAGCCAGACGTGGGGCACGGCCGCCGCGAGGAGGCCGATGGACGCGGTGAGAGCTGCGGCGAGTCCTGCGCCCGTCCAGGCGATGCGCTCCGCGCGCGCGTGCTGCCCTGCGCCCACGTTGGTGCCGACCATGGCCACCAGCGCCGAGCCCATTCCGAACACCAGCGGGATCTGGAGGTACTCGAGTCTCGCGCCCATGCCATAGCCCGCGAGAGCAGCGGTGCCGAAGGGGCCGACGAGCCCCGTCATCAGCACCACGGTCAGGTTGGTGAGGATGGTGTTCAGCGAGCCGGGCGCGCCCACGCGCAGGATCTCCCAGAAGAGCTCGCGGCGAAGGCGCAAGCCCCGGAGGGACAGTCGCACCGGGCTCCGGGACGAGCAGAGATAGATGGCGAGCACGAGGGTGGCTGCGCCGAACGCGGTCACGTTCGCCGTCGCCGTGCCGGCCACGCCCAGCCGCGGGAAGGGCCCCCAGCCCAGCACGAGGGCGGGAGCCAGCACGAGGTAGATGACGGCGGAGCCGGCGGTGACCGCCGCGGGAAGGGCCATGGTTCCGGTGCCGCGGACGATGCTCGACAGCGTATTGAGGAGCCAGTAGACGACGGCTCCGCCGAAGACCACGTGCGAGTACGTCACGGCCGCCTCGAGCGCCTCCGAGGTTCCGCCCATGGCGCGATAGACGGCGGGTCCGCCCAGCAGGAGGCCCGCTGTGAACACGGCGGACATGACGAGGGCGATCAGAACGGCGTGAGCGGCGAGGGCCTGGGCCTCGGCCCGGCGTCCCGCGCCGAGGGCCCGCGCCACCGCGGAGGACACGCCGCCTCCCATGCCGCCGGCCGACATGGTCTGCATGAGCATGACGAGCGGATAGACGAGGGAGACTCCGGCGAGGGCGGCGGACCCGAGCCATCCGACGAAGACCGCGTCCAGCGTGCTCAGAACGGCCTGGAGCACCATCACGAGGACGTTGGGCGCGGCCAGACGGAGCAGGGTGGGGGCAACGGGGGCCTCGAGCAGCTGCCGGGTGCGGGCCGATATTGGAGGCGAGGCAGGGGGTGAGGCGGGGGCGGCTGCGACCGTAGAGCTCATGACTTGCAAAATAATAGTGACTTGCTTTTTTGTCAAGTCCCCGCCTAGAATGCGGTCATGCCCAAGGTGTACGGCCAGCGCTGCCCCGTCGCCAAGACGCTGGAGGTCGTGGGTGACCGCTGGACGCTCCTCGTGGTCCGAGACCTCCTCGGTCGCACGCGTCGCTTCCAGGATCTCCAGGCTTCCCTCCCCGGCATCGCGCCCAATATCCTGTCTGACCGGCTCAAGCTCATGGAGGAGCACGCCCTGGTGACGCGCCGCTTCTACTCAGACCATCCCCCGCGAGCGGAGTACGAGCTCACGGACAAGGGCAAGGAGCTGGGGGTGGTGGTGGGCGCGCTGGCCGCGTGGGGCGCCCGCCACGTCTACAAGCGGGCGCGGCTCGTCCACGCCGACTCCGGGCGCGAGGTGCGGCTGGGCTACTTCCGCGCCGACACGGGCGAGCGGGTGCCGGGGAGCAGCATCCGGCTCAGCCGAGGCTCATCAGGAACTCGACGACGGCGAGGTTGAAGGCCTCGGGCTGATCCCGGTTGGCGAAGTGGCTGGCCGGCGCGAGGAGGGCGAACTTGGCCTGAGGAATCCGTTTCTGTATCTCCCGCATGGGCCCGAGGGAAAGATCCTGGTCCCCGCAGACGAGGAGCGTGGGCACCTCGATCTCCCGCAGCCGATCGGTGATGTAGTCCATCTGAAGCAGCGCCCGGAGCGCGTTGGCATAGCCAATGGGCGTGAGCATCCGGTAGTACTCGAAGATCTCCTTCCGGGCCGACGGATCGAGCTTCAGCCGTCCGGCCACGTTGGGATTGGACGCAATGGCGAACTCGGCCATGGCGTCCATGCCCCCCTTGAGGGTGACCTCGATGCTCTTGGCGCGCATCACGATGTTCTCCACCCCCAGGGGCAGCCCTGAGGCCGAAGACGATGAGACCACCACGAGCGCGCGGACGCGGTCGGGATAGGCCAGGGTGAAGCGCGTCGCGATGCCCCCGCCGAGGCTCAGGCCGCCGACGATGGCCCGCTCGAGCTGCAGGTGATCCATGAGATCGTGGAGATCCTGGACCCAGTGACCGAAGGTCACCTGGCGGGGATCCTCGGGGCTGTCCGACCGCGCGTGTCCGCGCGGCTCCCAGAGGATCAGCCGGTGCCCCGCCGAGAGAGCCCTGATGTTCGGCTCCCACATCCCCGCGTTGCCGCCAATGCCATAGGCGAGAAGAACCGCGTCGCCGCGGCCGTGCTCCTCGAAGTAGACGCGGACACCGTCGCGGGTGGTCGAGTGGGGCATGGCCGTCCTCCGCCTCGGAGTGTGGTAAAAGAGGGCTCTATGGAACGGTCCTTCGCGGAGGAAGTCAAGCAGCTCGGCTTCGGACAGGGACAGGTGCTCCGCGGCGAGGGTATCCTCGCCATCACGAAGGCGCTCCTGCAGTCGGGCGTCTCCTATGTCGGCGGCTATCCCGGCGCCCCCGTCTCCCACCTCCTCGACGTCATGGCCGACGCCAACGAGCCGCTCCTCAAACCGATGGGCGTCTACCTGGACGCCTCCGCGAGCGAGGCGGCCGCCGCGGCCCTCTTGGGCGCATCCATTAACTACCCCATGCGGGGGGCCGTCACCTGGAAGTCCATCGTCGGCACCAACGTCGCCGCCGATGCCCTCTCGAACCTGTCCTCCGCCGGGGTGATCGGCGGGGCCCTCATCGTGGTGGGCGAGGACTACGGGGCGGGCGCCTCCGTGATCCAGGAGCGCACCCACGCCTTCGCCCTCAAGTCCTCCCTCTGTCTCTTCGATCCTCGCCCGAGCCTCCAGAACTTCGCGCGCGTCGTGGAGGAAGGGTTCGGCCTCTCCGAGGCCTCGAACCTGCCCGCCGTCATCAGCCTGAGGATCCGGGCCGCGCACATGCGCGGGGCGCTCGTCTGCAAGGACAACGTGCGGCCCGCCATCAGCATGCGCGATCGGCTGACGCGCCATTCCTTCGACTACGCCCGCATCTCCCATCCCCCCTCCACGTACGCGCAGGAGGCCCAGAAGTTCGAGACGCGCCTCCCCGCCGCCCGTCGATACATCGCGGCGCACGCGCTCAACGAGGTCATACCCGGCGAGGACAAGGAGCTGGGCATCATCCTCCAGGGCGGGCTCACGCCGACGGTGCTCCGGGGCCTCGAGCTCCTGGGCCAGGCCGACGTCTTCGGCGGCTCGCGCGTGCCCCTCCTCGTCCTCAACGTCATCCACCCCCTGGTGCCGGAGCAGCTCCTCGACTTCCTCGAGGGCAAGCGGCGCGTGCTCGTTCTCGAGGAGGGCATGCCGAACTTCATCGAGCAGGAGCTCAAGGCCCTCGCCTATGACCGCTCGCTCTCCGTGCGCATCGAGGGCAAGGACACGGTGGCGGCCCAGGGCGAGTTCGTGCCCGAGCTGGTGCTGGCGGCGCTGGCGCGATTCCTGGGCGGAGACGCCGAGCGCCGTCGCGCCGCGCTCTCCGGCCACGCGGGGCAGGGACGGGCGCGCCTCCAGAGCCCGCTGCCCAAGCGGCCGCCCGCCTTCTGCACGGGCTGCCCCGAGCGGCCCGTCTTCAGCGCGCTCAAGATCGCCCAGCGCGAGCTCGGCGAGACGCACGTGGCGGCCGATATCGGCTGCCACGCCTTCGCGACGCTGCCGCCCTTCAACCAGGGCAATACCATCCTCGGCTACGGCCTCGGCCTGGCGTCGGCCAGCGCGGTGGCGCCGAACTTCGACAAGCGCGTGATCTCCATCCTGGGCGACGGCGGCTTCTGGCACTCGGGGCTCACCACCGGCGTGGCCAATGCCGTCTTCAACAAGCAGGACTCCGTGCTCGTCATCCTGGAGAACTTCTACACCTCCGCCACCGGTCAGCAGCACAATCCCTCGACGGGCAAGAACCCGCAGGGTGAGCGGGTGCGCATGTCCATCGCCGAGACCATCCGCAGCCTCGGCGTCCCGTGGATGCGCGTCGTCAATCCCTACCGGGTGGGCGAGACGCTCAAGACGGTGAAGGAAGCCATGACGACTGCGGCGGGCGGGCTCAAGGTGATCATCGCGCGTGCCGAGTGCCAGCTCGAGCGCCAGCGCCGGGTCAAGCCGCAGATCTCGGCCCGGCTCAAGGCGGGCGGGCGGGTGGTGACGCCGCGCTTCGGCGTCGACCCGGACGTGTGCACGGGCGACAAGTCCTGCATGCGCTTCAACGGCTGCCCCTCGCTCACCCTCAAGGACAATCCCGATCCCCTGCGCGAGGATCCGGTCGCGCACGTGGACCAGACCTGCGTCGGCTGCGGGCTCTGCGGCGAGGTCGCGCACGCCGCGGTCCTCTGCCCGTCCTTCTTCGAGACGCGCGTGGTCCACAATCCCGACCGGTGGGAGCGCGCGCTCGACGCCGCGCGGCGCTGGGTGATCGGGCGCCTCCAGGCCGCGTGATGCCCGCGCCCCGCCCCATCTCCATTCTGATCGCGGCGCTCGGGGGCCAGGGCGGGGGCGTTCTCACCGAGTGGATCGCGGGCGCCGCCGCTCATGCGGGGCTGCCGGCTCAGGCCACGTCCATTCCGGGCGTCGCCCAGCGCACGGGCGCCACCACCTACTATCTCGAGGTGTATCCCGAGCCCATTCCCACCGGCGGTCCCGAGCCCGTCTTCTCGCTGTATCCCACGCCCGGAGATGTCGACGTGGTCATGGCCTCCGAGCTCCTCGAGGCCGGACGCACCCTCGAGACCGATTACGTCTCGCCCGAGCGCACGACCATGATCGCGAGCACCCACCGTCTCTTTGCCATCGGGGAGAAGAGCGCGCTCGGCGACGGGATCTTCCCGCGCGAGCGCGTGGAGGAGGCCTTGGGGGCGCTCTCGAAGCGCCTGATCGCCTTCGACGGCCTGGCGGCCGCGCGGGCCGTGGGCAGCGAGGTCAACGCCGTGATGCTGGGAGCACTTTGCGCCACGGAGATCCTGCCCCTCGAAGCGTCGGCCTTCGAGGCCGCCATTCGCGAGGGTGGAGTCGCCGTCGAGCGGAACCTCGCGGGCTTCAAGGCGGGCATGGAGATCGTGGCCTCGGGCGGCGAGGCGACGGCGGCGCCCGCGCCCGCCCGATCGTGGGAGCAGGTCAAGGCGGAGCGCGCGCATGCCCTCGGACTGCGCATGGGCGATTTTCTCGCGCTCGTCCGGCAAGCGGAGGAGGAGTTTCCGGCGCCCCTCCACCGGACGCTCGGCGAAGCCCTGGCCCGCCTGATCGACTATCAGGACGCGCGCTATGCGCGAGGCTACCTCGC
>Ga0066701_10000453_pt1 | contig 11829 bp, 9 predicted proteins | sample GraSoiAngelo_150_FD_66453 | JGI IMG/M metagenome (GOLD analysis project Ga0066701, IMG submission 66453) | Grasslands soil microbial communities from the Angelo Coastal Reserve, California, USA - 14_1009_09_40cm | ecosystem: Environmental > Terrestrial > Soil > Grasslands | place: USA... | reverse complement strand
TGCCCATTACCCTCGGCTTGCTCATCGATACCAGCCGCAGTGAAGAGAATCGCCTACCCGCTGAACAGGAGGCAGCAGCAAAATTTCTGGACCAGGTCCTCCGCAAGGGCGATGAAGCCATGGTGATTTCGTTCGGAACTGACGTGGACCTATTGTCAGAGTTCACCGATGATCGTGCCCAGCTCGACCGGGCCATCCGCAGCGCGCGTATCAACGCACCGAATGTAAGCATGGTCAACGCAGGGCCGTTGCCGCCAGAATCCCGCACCCGCGGCTTGCGCGGAACGGCTTTCTACGACGCCGTCTGGGTGGCGTGCACGGAAAAGCTGGCAACCGAAGCGGGACGCAAGGCTCTTGTGATTATCACCGACGCCGACGATCAAGGAAGCAAAGTAGAGCTAAAGGAAGCTATCGAAGTCGCGGAGCGCACGGACGCAGTGATTCACATCCTGCTGGTCCACGATCCCGGTTACGGCACGCGTCCCGATGTCGCCAAGAAAATGGCGGAGGAAACCGGCGGCCGGGTCATTGATGTTGGATCGATGAAGCACTTGCAGGAAGCATTCGAGCAGATCTCCGAGGAGTTGCGTGACCAATACACGCTCAGCTACTACCCGACGAATGCGGCGCGTGATGGAAAATTCCGCAAGATCAAAGTGGAAACGACCGACAAGGAATTGAAGGTTCTCGCCCGAAGAGGCTACTACGCGCCGAAAGGATGAGCTTTCCGAACTCTTAGGCGGCAACGCTGAACGCGGGCTCCTGCTTCAGAAGTGACGCGTCCGTGTGGCCGCCCGGTTGTGCTTACATGCAAACTGAAAGTTTCGTGATTAATGATGTTCGCAGCAACTGCTCGCGGCGTCCGAGGCCTTAGCGGGCTGCACGTACTCCGCCTTCGAGTCAACCTTGTATCCTTCGTCGTACTTGTCATGGTGCCGCACCCAGGCCATGGTGTGCTTTAGCCCTTCTTCATCGCGCCCTTTTGGCGTGATGTCCAGCCAATTGTACGCTCCGATGAGGATGTCCAGCCCGCGAGCGTAGCTCGAATAGGTGTGGAAGATATTGCCCGCGGAGCCTTTGTAAAACACACTCGTGCCGGGCCGTTCCTCGCTTGGGAATTGCTGCATGCCATAGTTGTAATAGACTTCTCCTTTCCCCAACTCTTCCTTCTTCATCGAGACCTGGTAGTCGTAGTTGAAGTCGCTGCCGTGCGACGATACCCAATGGAACCGCCAGCCCATGCGCTTCTTGAACGCTTCGATCTCCGCCAGCGGCGCCCGCGAGACCACCGCCAGCCTTACGTCGCGCGCAGCAAGGTGCACTACGCTTCCGTCAATGTGGTCTGAGATGAACGAGCAGCTCGGGCATCCTTCCGCCCACCCGGGACCGAGCATGAAGTGGTACACAATCAACTGGCTTCTGCCTCCGAAGAGATCCGCAAGCGTCTCCTTCCCCTTTGGGCCATCGAACACGTACACCTTCTCCACCTTCTCCCAGGGCAGATCGCGGCGCTGCTTGCTCAACTGGTCGCGAAGACGCGAAAACTCCTTCTCCTTCTTTAGCAGCTCCTTGCGCGCGGCCAGCCATTCCGCCGGCGACACAACTTTTGGATGTTCCATCGCTCTGGTTGCCATATCTAGTTCTCCTCTCCGGCTTCTCAACTCTCACCGAAAGACAGCCTTGCCCCCATGAATGCGGAAGCCCGACCGTACCTGGTCCGGACGAGCCTCGCATCCACGGCCGTTTACCGAAAATGGTGTGAACCGCAAGCTCAATTTTAGCTGGCCGCGGCCTGGGCCTTCTGCGCCTGTGTCGCCTGTTGCATTTGCGCCAGCACTTTGCGGATGGCTTCGTTGGACCCGGGGCTGCGTTTTTCTCTCCAGGCCTCCAGGCGATTGCACTGGGTTTCCAGGTTGGCGAGGAAGTGGGGGCTGCTGAACATCGCGCGCCACGCGCCGAGCACCGGCTTTACCTGTTCAAACACCACCCACTGTTCCCCGTTGCTTTCGAAGAAAAACTCCTCGTCGATCAGCCCGCGGTTCACGATGCTCGCCACCATCTCCCAGTAGCCGAGCACCATGCGCATGTACGTGTTTTCCTTGCTGCCCGGGGGACAAACGCGCATCAAGTCATCGGCGGTTTTCACGTGGAAGTTTGCCGAGAACCAGTCGCGCGCTTCTCTCAACTTAGGTTCGCGCCGCTCCTCGTACAGGCGCAACATCAGATTCACTTGCTCGTTCGTTACTTGGCCCATGTTTCCTCCTTTGGATTTGAGTCATGCCATGCGACAAATTCTTCGGGGGCTTGCTTCTTTCCGAGTATCTTCACCAAGAGCGCGGTCAGTCCGCCTGTCGAAACCACGCTTCCGGCCATCAGTGCTGCGCTGGCGAGGCAAAAGGGACACATGAATTGCATCTCGTACCTGGAAATTCAGCGCTAGGACGCTGTTGAACGCGAACGCGGCGCCTCGGCTCGCTTCTTCACACCCGCATTAATGTGCCCCCAGCCTTTCGTGACACCTTTGCGGTGATCCTCCTGAATCAAGCCAAGCGCTGAATGTCGGAACTGAATCAGCGTCCCGCCATCCACCTGGCTCAAACGATATTGCACATTCGAGGAGACCGGATAGGACATGAACAGCGGCCCGGTGATTTCCAAGAGCGTGGGCCGCTTGATGGCTTGCACGCTTCCCCAGAAGTGACCATTGCCATCGCCCAGGTCTCGGTACCAGCGGCCGCCCGGCCATGGCTCGATCTTCATGGGCATGGGCTTGTCTTCGGCCGTTTCGTTGAAGGGCCCGAGTTGTTCCAGGAGAGCGGCGAACGTTGCTTCGAGCGTCGCGCGCACGTGGATTTCCTCTGTCACGTTCAACGTCAAGTCTTCAATTTTTATTCCCGTCGTAATCATTTTTCCTCCGTGGAATGAGATTCGGGCCCGAATCCTTTGACGGATTGCTGTTCGCCTCGGCGCGCTCCTTGATGCGGCTTAATTGATGACGCCAGTAGCGCTCGAACGTTTCCGTCCACTCGTGAAGTGGCCGGATGGCCTCGGCGTTGGTTCGGTAGAGCATCCGGCGGCCATCGCGGCGCGCGTTGACCAAGCCCACTTCCCGCAACACGCGCAGGTGCTTGGACACCGAAGGCTGCTCCATGCCCAGCGAATCCACAATCTCCCCAACGGGCCGCTCCTCGATCGCGAGGTAGTTCAAGATGGCCCGGCGCCGAGGTTCTGCCACTGCGTTGAATGCATCCGAGGTGGTCGTCGCTCGAGCCATGCCTTCACAATACATTCCCATATAGGAATATGTCAAGCGATTTTTTCCCCCGCCTGTAAACACCCTAGCCACTCCTCCACCGTCTTGCCAGACGTCTTGAGCGATGGCGAGGAGTAGCGCCCGATTGGCCTGCGGCACATCAAGAACCGCACAAGGGATGCGATGACAAAACTAGAGGTAGGGCGTCCAAAAGGGCAGCGATCTCAAGGAGGCCTCGCGAAAATGCGCAAACTCGTTCTGCCTATCTCGGTTTTGCTGGTTTGTCCGATGATCATGGCTGGCGGAAACAGCCTGTCCGCGGATGACATCGCAAAGATAAAGCGCGTCCATGCCCTGTACCAGGAAGCTTGGCTCAGGGGAGATGCGGGTGGCGTGCGCGCTGTTTTCAGTGATGACTGTGTGCTGCTCCCACCACATGGAGACATCCCGCGAATCGGTCAAAAGGGATTGAACGAATACTGGTTCCCGCCTAATGCTCCGTCAACCCAAATCACAAAACTCGTAGTGACGCCCCAGAGCATCGGCGGCGATGGTCAAATCGCTATGCATGGGGGACGGACGAAGTGGCGTGGACGACAACGCAAAACGGAAAGACAACAAGCGCTTCGCACACCGGCGTCTTCTTAAACGTCCTCCGGAAGCAGGCGGATGGGGAGTGGAAGCTGTCTCACCACATGTGGGATGACGCGATTAGTAAGCGTTGAATTGTTGGGATGACAGAGTGCTGGGCCTGGCCTCCAATTGGCCATGCGGTAGTTCTGTGGCTATGCCTTTCCGTGCCCTTACTGCCGCGGGAAGGTGAATTCGCCGGACGGGTTGCGCTGCTTCAGCGCGGTCACTTTGCCATTCTCCATGACGAACTCATAAATAATATCCCCGAATTGCGGTGTCCGGAACTTGAGCCCCTTGACGGGAATGAGCTTGATGGGAGGTCCGCCCGGGAAAGAAAGAGAAAGACCGGTTCCCGGCTGATAGAGTACTTCAAATTTAACTTTGGTCGGAGTCGCGTATCCGCCAGCCAGCTTTTCGAGCAGCGCCGGGTCCAGCGTCTCGGCCTTGCGCGTGAATACAACTTCCGCCTGATCCAGCGATATCACCGCGCCATCAATGTCGCCTTGCGGATTTGTCCGGAAGTTCACGGAGAACTTGCCGTATTGCTCGTCATCGAGCGTGTCAAAGCGGTCGTAATGAAAGTGGCTCAGCGGAAAATCGAAGGCATGAAAACCGAATTGCAGCGCGTCATTCTTGAGCCCAATTTTAAGAACGCCGTAGGCCGCGTTCTCATAGTCGCCCGCGTAGTCGGCCAGGGCATGAGATGGCTTGGTATTCGGAACGCGATCGCCGCCGGCTTTCGCACGCGCTTCCGTGCCCGCTTTCTTCCCGGCAAGGCGCTGCTGGAGCTGGCGCTGGCTCCACGGCGTCCGGTCCATGCCGAGGAGCCGCTCGTACACGTTGTAGCTGACGATGTTGTAGAGCGGGGCGCTGTGATCGCTGATCACCAGAACGATCACACCAATCTTGTCATTCGGCATGAAGGAAACTTGCGAATGAAACCCGGGAAGGTCGCCGCCGTGATAAGTAAGCAGATGCCCCCGGTAAGCTGCCGTCTGCCGTCCCATGCCGTAAGCCGGATTAAGCAGCTCCCAAAATCCCAGCGCCTCTCCTAAGGTGTTTGGCAAACCAATGGCCGGTTGCAGCGTGGCTTTCAGCACACTCGCCGGCAAAACTTGTTTGCCGTTGTATTTCCCGTCGTTCATCAGCGCGATCAGCCAGTGGGACAGCTCGTCGATATTGGAAATGATGGCTCCCGCCGGAGCGACGCCCTCGGTGTCTTCGTAGTAAGGAATCTTGTACAGCTCGAACGAGTCGCGTTTTTCACGGTACGGAACGCCGTAGTCAGCCTGCTGCGTCATATCGGAGATTGTGAAGCCGGTCGTCTTCATGTCGAGCGGCGTGAAGATTTTCTCGCGCACGAACTGTTCCCAGGTTTTCCCGGACTTCAGTTCGATGATGTTCCCTGCGGCCGCATACATCAGGTTGTTATAGAGGAAGGTCTCCCGCATCGGCTCCTGCGGCTCGAGGTACTTCAGCTTTTCGAAGAGTTCCTTCTTTGTAAAAGGGGACCTGAACCAGATCAAGTCGTGCCGCGTCACTCCGGTGCGGTGCGACAACATGTCGCGAAGCGTAACGTTGCTGTTGAGCTGGTCGTTGTAAAACTGAATCGTTGGAACCGACTCGCGCACCGGCTTGTCCCAAGTAAGTTTTCCCACTTCGACAAGCATGCCCGCGGAAACGGCGGTGAACAGTTTTGAGTTCGAGGCGATCTGGCACAGCGTCGACGGCGTGAAGGGCAGCTTCTTCTCGTAATCGCGATAGCCGTAGCCCTTGGCGAAAACGAGTTTGTCGTTGACAATGATGCCCACGCCGATTCCGGGCGTATTCCAATCTTTCAGGACCTGCTCCATGTAGGAGTCAAAGCCGCTCAGCTTGCTTGTGACGTCCTGCGCTTGCGCACGAGCCGCAGGCCCGCAGACCAACAACAACAAAACCGCGGCGAGCACGATAGCCCTGTAACAACTTAGGTTGGATCGATGTTTGTTTCGTGTGGAACTAACTTTGTTTTGGAAGGACCGGCATTTGGTATCGTGGAACATGAGGCCAAAGTCTCCTCTCAGTATTTTGCGGGGGAAAACGCCGAGCATTGTATAACATGAAGCGATTTGACCCCAATCTTCCGACCGTCTACCATCCTTTCTTCATTCCTTGCCGATGCACAACGAAACCATCGCCCATTACCGCATCCTCCGCCAGCTTGGGAAAGGCGGTATGGGCGTCGTCTACGAAGCCGAAGACACCAAGCTCGGACGCCGCGTCGCCCTGAAATTCCTCCCCGAAGACACGCGCCGTGATCTACAAACTCTCGAACGTTTCCTCCGCGAAGCCCGAGCTGCTTCCGCGCTCAATCATCCCAGCATTTGCACCATTCACGCCATCGAAGAGCAGGATGGCCGCACCTTCATCGCCATGGAGCTGCTCGAAGGCCAAACTCTCGACAAGCTGATCCCCACCGGTTCCCTTCCCATTCCACGCATCATCGACTTCGGCACACAGGTCGCCGACGCTCTCGACGCCGCCCACAAAAAGGGCATCATCCATCGCGACATCAAGCCCGCCAACATTTTCGTTACCGACCGCGGCAGCGTCAAAATCCTGGATTTTGGCCTCGCCAAGCTTCTCCCCGATCATCACGCCGGCCTCGACGGATCGACTCTCGGCGATCCCGAGACTCTTCTCCTCACCAGTCCCGGCACCGCTGTCGGCACCATCTCCTACATGTCTCCCGAACAAGCGCGTGGCGAGGAACTCGACGCTCGGAGCGACCTCTTCTCTCTCGGTGGCGTGCTCTACCAATTGATTACCGGCAAGCTGCCTTTCCCCGGCACCACAAGCGCCGTTGTCTTCGACAACATTCTGCACAGCGCGCCCGTCGCTCCTGTCGCCTTGAATCCAGGCGTCCCGGCTGAGCTGGAGCGCATCCTTAACAAAGCTCTCGAAAAAGATCGCGACGTCCGCTACCAGGTCGCTGCGGAACTGCGCGCTGACCTCAAGCGCCTCCAGCGCGAACTGGACTCCGGCAGAATTGCTCCCGTAACCTCTTCTTCAGCGCGCATTCCCACGCAGTCGTCCACGCCGGCCGTCACGCCCACTGCGCCTCCGCGCGCGCCCTCGAGCAGCTCCATCCTCATCGCCGCCGCTAGCAAGAACAAGTTCGGCACGGGCCTCGTGCTTGGAGCCATCCTTCTGCTACTCGTCGCTGCTGCGTTCGGGGTGTACTCTTTCCTGCCACGCAAAAGAGTCCTGCCTGTCGAACAAATGTCGATTGAAAATCTCACCAACAACGGCCACGTCTTCTTCGCCCGAATCTCTCCCGACGGGAAATACTTGCTCTACGTCCTCGACGAAAACGGCCTGGAGTCCCTTTGGCTGCGGCACATTCCCACGGGCAGCAACACGCAAGTTGTAACGCCTGCCGCCACGCGATACAGCGGCCTCACGTTTTCTCCCGACGGCAATTACATTTATTTCGTCCGCCGCGATGACTCAGAGCAAGCTATCGCTTCCCTCTATGACACCCCCATGCTTGGCGGAACACCGCGGCTGCTCATAAAAGATGTGGACAGCCCCATCTCGTTTTCACCAGATGGCCAGCGCTTCGCCTACTTGCACCAACACGGCGATTCCAAGGTGGCTGACCTCAAGATCGCGCGCCGCGACGGCACTCTCGAGCGCGATCTTTTCCATCATGTCGAGCTTCACGCCGATAATCTGACTCTTGCCTGGTCCCCTGATGGCAAGACGATTGTGATTCCCATCGTCCAGCCCACGCCTCAGGATATTGGCGGGTTCCTCGCCGTGGATGTCGCCAGCGCTTCCATGAAGCAGGTAGCCATCGCTAAGGATCGCCTCTATAACGAGCCCGTTTGGCTTCCGGACATGACCGGCCTCATCGTCTCCGCCGCTACTATGGAAACTGGATTCAGGCGCAGGCAAATTGGGATCGTTTCCTTCCCCGACGGCGCCTTTCATCTCTTGACCACAGACACCAACGACTACTTTCATCCGAGCCTCTCTGCGGATGGCCAATCGATCGCTGCCAATCAGAGCCAGGCAAAATACCAGGTGGAGATTGCACCCGTAGGATCACTCGAGAACTTCAAACCATTGAAATTACCTTCAACTCTGCCTATTCGGAGTTGGGACTTGACCGCCGACGCCCAAGTTCTCCTCATCCAGGGCTCTGACATCCGCATGGTGAATCCATCTGGCGGAGACCGTGTCATTTTCTCCGACTCGAAATACGCGGTGGACCAGGTCGCCTCGTGCGGCCAGGGGCGCTATATCGTCTTTCGAAGCATCGGCCGTTCGGGTGGCGCCGAGGCTAATCTTTGGCGCGTCGATTCAAATGGCACAAACCTTTTGCGTCTTACTTTTGGCGTCAATGACCGAGTGCCGGTCTGTTCCTACGACGGCAAATGGCTGTACTTCATCGACGCTGCTGAAAACCACTTCCTCAAGCGCATTCCCATCGACGGCGGCACGCCCGAAACAATTATCAAGTCCCCCGCCGAACCCTATGACCTTTCTCCCGACGGCAAAACCTTCGCTACATTCGAAGCACGCGAATCGGATCACGCAACTATCCTCATTACTTATTCTGTCGAGGATGGGGAAAAATCGTCGCTCGAATTCGATCCGCGTGCGCTCCCCAGCCTGGTGTTCATGCCTTCCGGTAGGGCGGTCCTCTATGCCGTGCGGGAAAAAGGGGTCGACAATCTGTGGGTGCAGCCATTGGATGGATCGGCGCGGCGCCAGCTAACGCACTTCACTTCGGAAAAAATCGGAGGATACGAGTATTCGAAGGACGGGACACGGCTCGCGGTTGGACGGGGCCACGCCGATTCCGACGCGATCCTGCTGCGCAACATTCCCCATTAAAAAATTTCGCATTGACTTCAATTAGCGCCGCGCGCAGCGCATTTTCAACAACGGATCATTGGATTGTGCCTCCGGGAGGATTTGCCGTCGCCGGCACGTTGTTGCCGGCTCGAGCGAAATAGCCGCGGCGCGCGCGCACCTGGTAGCCCTTATGATCGGGCACCTCGATGCGGATTTTATGGTAGCGGCCATCCATAACGTAGTTCGTGGGAAGGTAGGCGACGGAATATTGGTTGCGCAATTCGTCGCCGATGTCCTGAAACGACTGGTCCAAATCGTCGACGTGATACGGAAAAAACGCGCGGCCTCCGGTTTCCTCGGCGAGTTCCTGCAAAATCTTGTCACCGTCTGTCAGGTGATATTTGCGGTCCGCCAGTTTGCTCGGATCGGTCTGCGAGAGCGAGACCCACTGTGTGCTGGTGCTGATGGTGTAGATGACCACGCTCGTGCGCTGCGCCATTTCGATGGCGTCCGCGCGCGTGTGCGTCGATAGATTATCCTCGCCATCGCTGATGAGAATCATTACGCGGCGCACCACGTCCGGCTGATCGCCCGGCGGGCGCGGAGGGTGGCTCAATTCCTTCACGCACGCTTCGTAAATCGCGTCGTAGATTGCAGTGCCGCCGCCCGCGCGGGTCTTGGTGATCTGGTCGCGCAGGGCTCCCGCGTCGCCGGTGAAGGGCTGGACGATTTGCGGCTCATCGTCGAACGTCATCACAAAAGCTTCATCCTTATTGCGCCGCAGCACGCTGAACAGGAAATTGATCGAGGCATCCTGCTCGAACTTGATGCGGTCGCGGATACTGTTGGAAGTGTCCAGGAGCATGCCGATGCGCAGAGGCAGATTGGACTGTTTGCTAAAGTAGCGGATTTCCTGCGGATATTTGTCGTCCCAGATCTTGAAATCGCTCTTTTCGAGTTCCGGTACAAGCTTGTTGCGGCGGTTGAGCACCGTGAAGAGCACATCGACGAGGTTGACGACTGACTTGATGGTTTGATCGCTCTGCTGGGTAGGTTCCTGCTTCGCCGCGGCAGGCTGCGTCGGCGGGGGTGCTTGCGGCTTAGCGTCCGGAGAGGACGACGCTTGGGGCTTCGTGGCTGGTGCCGATTGCTGTGCCCGGTCTGTCAGCGGAAATAACAGCAGCGCCAGCGCCAAAAAGATCGAACTAATGATTCGTCGCATTTGTATCGATTATAGGTATCCCGCCAGCGCGGCGTCAATTCGGCTCTGCGTTTCTCCCGCAGCGTCACAAAGTTTTCTCAAATAATCGCGCAATTCCACCGGCAATCTAGCGCGAACTTCGATCCATGCGCCGGTCCGCGGCTGCGCAAAGCCAAGTTTCACCGCATGCAAGAAATTGCGTCCCAGTGGAGGCAAATCGAGCTTGCCTATCCGCAACTCCCGCGCTGCGCCGTACAGCGTGTCGCCCACCACCGGATGCTTCAGCGCGGCGAAATGCACTCGAATCTGATGCGTGCGTCCGGTGTGGAGTTGGACTTCCACCAGCGTTGTGTTGTCGATCTTTGCGAGCGCTTTCCAATCCGTGCGCGCCTCGCGCGGATTGGCGATGGCCGCACCATGCCACGATTTGCGCTGCGTCGCCATGCGCGTTCGATGAATCGGGTCGCGTCCGATTGCCAGATCAATGCGGCCGCTTTTCTCCGTAAGAACGCCCTGCACCAGCGCGATATACGTCTTCTTGATGGCGCGCTGGCGAAACGCGTCCCCGAGTTTTGCGTGCGCCACGTCGTTCTTGGCCACCAGGATCACGCCCGAAGTCTCCTTGTCCAGACGATGCACGATTCCCGGCCGCAGCGGATCGCTACCCTTTGAAAGCGCTTGCCCTCGCCCAAGAAGCGCGTTGACCAGTGTGCCAGACACGTTTCCCGCCCCGGCGTGAACGGTCATCCCCGCGGCTTTGTTAACGGCGATCACGTCGTCGTCTTCGTAAAGCACCTCCAGCGGAATCGCTTCCGCTTCGGCGCGTGTCGCGGGCCGCGGCTGCGCCCGAACAATGATGAGTTCCCCGCCGTGAAGTTTCTGAGAGGATTTCGCTGCCTTGCCATTGACGAGGATAAGCCCGCCGTCGATAAGTTCCTGTACGCGCGACCGCGACAGTTCCGGGCGATGCGCGGCCACAAACCGGTCCAGCCGCGTTCCGGCGTCCGTATCCACCGCCAGTAGCTCATGCATCTCGGGTTGGGCTCCACGCGGCACAGGCCGATTGTAGCAAGGCTGCGATGAGAGGTACGTCCGATTAGGGAGTGCCAACCTTACTGCTTTGCCGGAACCGCGAGAGGTCCTGTGAAGTAGCCCTTGCGCGTCTTGATGGTGAGGCCTTCGCGCGTGGCGCGGATCTCTACCTTATGATAACTAGCGTTGCGGTTATTGCCGCGGGGCACGTAGGCCAAAGTGTACTCGTGCCTAGCCTCTTCGGTTATTCGGGAGTAGAGCCTTTCCATTGTCGCGCTTTGAACCGCGTAATAGATGTCGCCGCCGGAGTCATTCGCATAATTGACTAGGCGGGAGAATTTTCGCTTGAAGGAGTGTCCGACAGCCAAGCTGTATACGGATATGTTGTCGTGAAGGAGCGCCTCGAGCGTGCCGGGGTACGTGTGATGGTTAAATTGCGGCCCGTTGAGGCCGTCGGAGATGAGAAGGATGATCTTGCGGCGGCTGGCTCCGCGATCATGGAGCAGCTCAGCGGCAGAATGGACGGCGTCGTCGAGAGCCTTGGTTGGGCGGGAACCAAGGTTAGTTGGCGCTGCCAGGGGCGGTTCACCGACCCCGAGTGGATGGCTCGATGGTGGCGTGACGAAGGGGACGGCACCGGAGGTCGAAGGACCGCTATGATCCTGGGCATCCTTCAAATCGGCCCAGAGCTTGTTGAGGTCGGCACTAAATCCATCGCCCGGATAGAACGAGAGATCAAAACGGCAAATGATGGCTTCGTCGCTTGAGCTGATTCCGCCGGTTATGGCGCGCAGAGTGGGAGCCATCTGTGCCGCGTCCTGGGATTTCAGATCGTCGTCGATGAGGACGACCAGCGAGAGCGGAA